>JAABUM010001718.1_pt1 | contig 31600 bp, 30 predicted proteins | sample 5559161 | NCBI WGS metagenome assembly JAABUM01 (sample SAMN10711868, study PRJNA513369) | rock metagenome | isolation source: Antarctica rocks | place: Antarctica: Victoria Land, Siegfried Peak nord
CGGTAAGATACTGCGTATCGGTAAGATACTGCGTATCGGTAAGATACTGCGTATCGGTAAGATACTGCGTATCGGTAAGATACTGCGTATCGGTAAGATACTGCGTATCGGTAAGATACTGCGTATCGGTAAGATACTGCGTATCCCTGTATCCCTTCTTGAAATCTAATACCACCTTTGGTTTAACAAATCTTGACAAAGTATCGGTAAGTTTTCTGACAAAAACTACGGGAAGGGACACAAGTTTTCTAACCTGTCCCAAAGAAAAGGAAGGGAGGGCCACGACACAAGTTTTCTAACAAAAACTACGTTTTTGAAGGGACACAAGTTTTCCTTCGGAAAAGTTTTGGAAAAGTTTTGGAAAAGTTCTGGAAAACCCAATCTTGACAAATCGAGGATTTGTTATAGATTTGTTAAAGATTTCCTAAAAGGAAATAATTATTTATATTCTTTTGTTTAAGGGATACGTACTTTTTGTTATAACAAAAAAATGGAAAGAAGAACAATAATTATTTGTCAGAGATTACGTAATCATTAAATTCTCGGTCTATATTCTTTATGTTTTGCACCTTGTAGAAATTTTAATCTATATTTTTCTTGAGATTTGCTGGTATTTTCCATTTTTTTGTTATAACAAAAAAAAGAATACTACAATCGCCAAGCAAAAATCCAATAGATATCTTCGCTACATTGCATAAAAAGGTTTTCCAAAACTTTCCATGGGGACACTCTATAGTGTTTTTTCATAATTGAAAGTTGTTGGGCGCTCGTGGAAAGTTTATTGGTCTGTATATCCTCACTTTCTAGTCGTTGAACGTTTCTACCTACAATAACGTATACTATTCGGTAGATTTCGCTGCAAATTGCCATATCTTTTTGTGAGACTTAGGTTTCTTGCAATTAACCCAATTTATGTATTCTAGTTACCTAGAAGTAGGACTAACATTTAATCCCTAGCGTACCTTTGATCCGTTGATCGAGAGCCCTTCCACACGGTGCTCCCGGGTCACTATGGCCGACTTTCGTCCCTGTTCGACTTGTAAGTCTCACAGTCAGGCAAGCTTATACCATTGCGCTCTATACCTGGTTTCCGACCAGGCTGAGCTTACCTTCGCACATTTCCGTTACTCTTTAGGAAATGACCGCCCCAGTCAAACTACCCACCAACCACTGTTCCCTTCTAAAGAAGGGTTTAGAAAGAATAAATACAAAGGGTGGTATTTCAAAGTTGTATCAACTATAAAATAATGGATACTCCCACCTATTCTACACATTATATTTCTTCTTTCAATGGTAGGCTATAGTAAAGGTGCATAGGGTCTTACCGTCTTTTTTTGGGTACTCCGCATCTTCACGGAGAATTCAATTTCACTGAGTCCATGTTGGAGACAGTGGGGCAGTCGTGACGCCATTCATGCAGGGCACTAATTAGGTGTCAAGGAATTTCGCTTGTTTATGTTATTTCCCTTTTATCAAAACTTTTCTATATTATTCTTTATGAAAGAAAAGGTACTCCTTTTTGTTTCCAAAAAGACCGGACTATATCTTGTACTACTCAGTATAATCTATTATGGTGCACCTATTTTGTTTTCTGTGTTTTCTGTTTTTGTGATAGTAATCCTTTTATTTTGTTTGTCAAGATAAGTTTTATACTTTCTTATCTTTTCCAATCCTGGAACATTCTTATGCTTTTTCTCCATAATTAAGCGAACAATCTTTCGAAAGTTCTGATAAGATATACGTTTGCTACTTTGTAACAAAACCGCACCACCCTTTGTTTGTAATTTTGGAAAAATATAACGTTCCAAGTCTTTAGAGCTTACTATTTGCAAAATCTCTGTGCCGTCTTTTTTTTTATGAAAAGTTCCGCATTTCAAAAATTTTTGCAATTCAGCCAACAATTGTTTTTCTTTTGATTGTAGGCCTATTAAGAGTTGGGGTCTAGGATAATCTTTTACAAGTGATACAGAGAAAGAAGCTTGTGCATCAATAAAACCACGAAACCAGTTGTCTGAAAAATTGTAGGTGAATATATTCTCACTGAAATTATTGCCTTTTTTCTCTTCCGTTTTTCTTTTCAAAAGACAACCTTTTTCTCTTTCATTTTTCATTACTATATTTTCTATATCAATATTTTCCAAACTTTCCACAAAGAGACGAAAACTTTCACGTTTTGTCGTTTTCAATCCGTACTTTTGGAAAAAAGGAATAATGATATTTTTTAAGTGACTCTTTTGAATTACCTGAAAGGCCATCATCGATCTTCCAGCTTTCTGCACAGTTCCACACTTTAGTTTTCGCTTTAAACCATATAATACGTTTACAGATCTTTTATCCTGACATACTATAAAACGATGGCTATTCAGTGTTTTTTCATTCTCTATCCCTTCTGTCGTGTCCCTCTTTTCCAATACCTTTTTTTGTGTATTATTGAAAGGATTTGTTTTTTCCATATTAAAAAATCCTTGACCGTCAACAAAACCAGAAATCCATTCGTTTGTAAGTACCATTTATAGTTTTTTATACTTTAGAGTACCTTCACGTGAAGTCTCTGAGGATCTTCTTATTTTGTCTACAGTTTTTTATAGAAAAACAGAATTTCCTGCGGATTGTCCATTAGTGGCTTTTTTTGCTTTATCGTCGCCAATAAAAAAGCATATATAAGGCCATCAATACCTAGAGATTGTTACCTTTTATATGTATAAGAGGTACTTAGGCCTTTAGGAGTTTTTCGCATACAGTGAAGTTAAATATTTCTAATCGCTTAGAAAGTAAGGCAACGATATGATACCTTAGGCATTATATTCTTACACTCTCATGCAAGTTTGGACTATATCTTTTATTTAAATATTCGATCCTATCCTTTTGTATCCTTCTTTATTTTTTTACAAATACAGATACAAAACTATTTAAATAAGATCGCGTAGAGTCTCTGAGGATCCTTTTCGACTTTCTTTAACGGCAAAATTTCTTGCTGCCTCTAAATCTGAAAAACTTTCATTTACTTGGCCTATCCCTTCTTTTTGTTTGCGCAACTTATCCCACAAAGGAAGCATTTGGTTTATAAAAAAGTGCAGATCTTTGTGTTTTTTTTGTTCAAGAAAAATACATATTCTTTTAAAAAACAATATTCTTTGGTTTTCTTCATATGATTGATATGGAAGTATATAAGTTTCCCAAAAAGGTATCACTTTTTCCTGTACTGACCTCCTATTATCAATTATATAAACCAAGGTCGCATTGGTACCCTTTTTATAATGAATACTTCCTGTTTCAAACAAAGAAAGCGCCTGAAATAAAAGTGGAAAACCATTAACGTGCTGAGTAATAGAAAATTCAGGATCAATAAGAATACCAAAAAGCGCATTTTTACTCTTTTTTGCACTAACGTTAATTGATCCTTCACCAACTACAAATCCTCCGTAAAAAGTTTTGTATTTCACAGATTTATATTTTTTCTTGGAACATTCTGTTATTCCAAAAATCTTTGCAATTTCTGTTTTGTACCAAGAAAAAGTTTTCTTTTTCTGTCTTTTTGTATTGTTAACATTGTTGAGATTTTCTATCACTTGATGGGAAAGAGTTTCTCCTGGAAGGTAGACAATTTTTATATTATTGTTTTTCATTTTTTTTAAAAGATACGAAAAGTTTCCTGCTGATTGCCCTATAATTAGTTGAGTATTACCTACTAGGTCCATCTAACCTTCAGGGTGTTCCAGCATACAGTGATCTTTAATGACGGCCCTAAGATACTGTGTTGTTGACCGTCCAATTTACAAATATAAAAACCTTTTCTGTTTTTATATTATATGTGTGTTAACAGTCACTTATTTTTTTCTTTGTATCGTTTATTTATTTTTCTGTTTTTGTTTCAAAATGAAAAATAAATGATACGCGTCCCTGCCCCTTTTCTTCAAAAAGGGGTGAAAAGGGGCAGTTTTCTAACCTGGTATCCCTTCCCTGCCCCTTTTCTGGGAAAAGGGGTGAAAAGGAAGGTTTTCCGGAGGAAAACTTGTGTCGTGGCCCTCCCTTCAAAAACGTAGTTTTTGTTAGGACACAAGTTTTCTAACCTGGTATCCCTTCCCAAAGTTTTTGAAGGGACACAAGTTTTCTAACAAAAACGTAGAAAAGGAAGGGACACAAGTTTTCCTTCGGAAAACCTTGTATCTTTTCAAAAATACCATTTTTGTTAGGAAAACCAAAACCTTGTATCTTTTCAAAAAATGCTTTACAAAAAAAAAGCTTTTTGAAACAAAAAATGCAAACAAAAAATGCTTTTTTTTGTAAAGCATTTTTTGAAAAGACACAAACTTTGCATTTTTTGTTTGTGTCGTGGCCCTCCCTTCAAATACCATTTTTGTTAGGAAAACCTTCGAAAATTTTTTATAAAGTGAAAGTGGTTCGTACTTGAACCCTTTACGTCTCCGTAAAGTTCGGACTATATCATCAAGAAAAACTTTAAAGCTTTCTTGTTTGGCGTAGAGTCTCTGAGGATTCAAAATCTAATATATACTGATTGTTATATTTTTATATCTTCACATCCCAAAAATAACACTTTCGACTATGTAGAGAGTATAAATATATCAAAAGATACAAAACTTTGAAACTGGCTTCTCCTTGTATCTTTCTGTATATTCTCCATAGGAAAAGATAAGGAAAAAAGAGTGCCTATAAAAAGCTGTATCTCTCTTTATTTGGTTGTCTTCATAAATATGAAATTGTCTTTCCTGCTGATTGTCTCTACTTCTAAAAAAATATTTTTTATATCTTTGCTTTTTTTTAAACAAAAAGGTATTGAACATTTGTTTATCACATTGTCACGCTCTGAAAAAGATACAATTTTTATAAAAAAGTTTACAAAACAGATCCTAGAGTCGTAGTGGAAGTTGGTGGTATTTTTTTTTTTACCATTTTCGAGAGTTTCCAGCATATAGCCAAATTTTATAACTCCAACGGTCTCTATATTTTTGTTTAGAGTTACGGCCGCCGTTTACTGGGCCTTTAGTTCAAAGCTTGACGTATCTCTTTCGTGATGTTTCACCTCTCCCTTTAAGTTTCCAGCACCGGGCAGGCGTCAGACCCTATACTTAGTGTTACCACTTTGCAGAGTCCTGTGTTTTTAGTAAACAGTCGCCACCCCCTATTCTGTGCCACCCTCTCCATATAGGGAGGGTCCTCCTTTTCCCGAAGTTACGGAGGCATTTTGCCGAGTTCCTTCAACATGGTTTCCTCAATCGCCTTAGTTGAAAACTAGTTTACCTGTGTTGGTTTAAGTACGGTCTTTTTTTGTTAGTTTTTTCCTGGAAGTCTCCTGAAAAAAGGCATGAAAGATACAATATCACACAATTCTCTGGAAAATTTCGTCACTTACAAAGACAGAAAGAATATTCAATCTTTCTTACCCATCAATAAAAGCTTTCGCTCTTTTTTTAGGGGCCGATTAAATCCACACCGATCTACGGTCTGTGGAAAACCTCAAACTTTCGGCGATCTTGAATTTCACAAGATTTATCGTTACTCATGTCAGCATTCTCACTTCTGATATTTCCAGTATATCTATCGATAGACCTTCGATAATTTACAGAACGTTCTACTACCCATATATTATTGTTATAATCAAAAAAAAAAATAATATAAAAAGATTTTTTTTTTATCTATCTATAGTATATGTCGTCGCTTCGGTAATTTACTTGAGCCCCGTTACATTTTCGGTGCAATTTAGCTAGACCAGTGAGCTATTACGCTTTCTTCAAAGGATGGCTGCTTCCAAGCCCACCTCCTGGTTGTCATTGCTATATCACATCCTTTCCCACTAAGTAAATGTTATAGGACCTTAGCGTACGATCAGGGCTTTTTCCCTTTCGACTTTGGACCTTAGCGCCCAAAGTCTGTCTGCTATAATATAAAAAAAGGTATTCGGAGTTTCCTTGGGATCGGTAAAGCTTTGGGCCACCCTTGCCCATCGAGTGCTCTACCCCCTCTTTTTTATTATAACGCTCTACCTCAATAGATTTCGTAGAAAACCAGCTATCTCCGAGTTCGATTGGCTTTTCCAATCTTTCTAGAATTTTCACTCTAGGTTAGACTATACCTTCAACTCGCTATTGCTCTTAGGTACTCTTCTTTTGTTCTCCTTCTACGCTTACCATCCATATTCAAATTATAAGCACATTCCACAACCCTTTTCACCTTTTGTTTTTCACAAATCTCTTTGGATGATAATATATGTAAACATTCCGTAAATACTAAAAAGTCTTTACCTTTAACATCTAAAAGTGGAAAAGTCAGTAAATGATCAAGTATACTATTCTTCAATGAAGAATAGTCAGAAACCATCCAACGATAATAGTTATCAGAAACTTTATAAATCTTTCCACACTGAAAAAACCTTTTCAATCCTTCCAATAAGTCTACTGAAGAACAGTCTTGTCCCAACGAGAAAAATGGTGATATTTTAGCTTTATTGGTATCTTTTTTGTTTCTTTTTATTCTAAAAGAAAAGCCAAAACTGGCATCACCTTGAATATAGCCTGAAACAAATTGATCGTTCAAAGACTCAAACAATTGAAAGGGCAAAGATGTGTGTTTTATATTTTTATTATCCCTGACATCCCAAACATCCCTGACATCCCGTAGGGATGTTTGGGATGTTTGGGATGTTTGGGATGTCAGGGATGTTTGGGATGTCAGGGATCTTTGGGATCTTTGTGTACACTCTTTCAGGGTGTCAAAGAAAGGATTTAAAAAATCTTTATATTTTTTTCTATAACCACCTTTTTTGTGAATCAAAAGAGCAAGATTGTAAATGTCACAAAAACCTTCTTTACTATGATCCAGTTTTTTATTCATTTTTTCTACTATTTCCTTGAAAACCAGGTAATCATTCTTTTTTTCTGATAACAAAGGGTACTCTTCAAAGTGCGGCAAGACGTTATTATTTAAATCTTTTAAAGTATTCACACACAAAGATGAACAGTTTTTTTTTCTGTCTGGAATATAGTGACCCACTTGTAAAAGATTTCTGGCCATCCTTAAAACTGGTGAAATCTTTTTGTCTTTACTATTAAGTTGGGTCACATAGAAGGACGGTTTTATCCTTATCTTATGCTTAGCTGTGCTGTCCTTTTCTAGACCTATATGGAAAGAACCATCAGATTGCACAAAGCCACTAAAAAAATGGGGATTGAGGGGTTTTTCCATAATAGGGTTATCAACGCTATAACGATAAACCATAAAATTATGAACATATTATATGATATTGGCCTAAAAAAAAAAACGCGAATATCAGAGTACCATAAACAACTTGAAACTGCAAGTGCTGGCGTGTTGCCTATGTTTACATCTATAATATTTGTTATTATTTGTATCTTCTTTTTAAAGACTTTTTAAAGGTTTTCTTCTATCTCTTCCCTGCCCCTTTTCTGGGAAAAGGGTTTAAAAGGGATATACACAAAAATTGATTTTTCTATCATCTAACACCCTGAAAGGGTGTCGATAGCGAAGATAGAAAAATCAATTGAATAGTCTAATAACAATATAGAACCAACAAAGGCCTCTCCTTTCGGATCAGTCGTTACGGGGTTACTACGAACAGGGAAGAATATAAAAGGTATATATAAAATTCTTCCGTTTGCTATTGTTTCTACTGTTCGTGAAACTTCCCACGGTATTGCCCTCGTCCAACCATAAAACAAAAATAGTGATAAAATTTTTTATGGTTTATTAATAGCCGTTAGGGTTTCACCGTTATGAGCCAGTATTATTTTATATGAAGTCTCCTTCATATGGGGCAAAAGAGGCCAATCTCTATCTTACCCCTAACCACAAGTCATCCCCGCCTATTGCCACAGACGTGGGTTCGGTCCTCCAAAAGGTGTTACCCTTTCTTCAACCTGCTCATGGCTAGATCACCCGGTTTCGGGTCAAATCAATGTAACGGAAAGAATCTTCTTTTTTATTTATATTTTTGTATAAACAAAAAGAAAGATACTTTTCTATCTTTTGCCTTATTTAGACTTGTTTTCACTTTGCCTCCACCTAACGGCTTAAGCTAGCTACATTGATTTACTCGCTGACCCATTATACAAAAGGTACGCTGTTACTCTTTCTTATACTTGTATGACAAAATATAATAAGAAGCTTCAACTGTTTGTAAGCTTTGGATTTCAGGAATCTGTTTCACTCCCCATTTGGGGTTCTTTTCACCTTTCCCTCACGGTACTTGTTCACTATCGGTCAAAACAATAATATTTAGGCTTAGAGGGTGGTCCCCCTAACTTCAAACAAGAAGGATTCTCGTTTTACTCATTGCATAAATTTTGAATATATACGCTTTTTTTCTTACAGGGCTTTAACCTTCTTTGGCAACTTTTTCCAAAATAGTTTTTAGTCCAAAAACACTATATAATCTTTTCAAAATTGGCCATATCCGCTTTCATTCACCACTACTTACGGAATCTCGGTTGATTTCTTTTCCTTTAGCTACTAAGATGTTTCAATTCACTAAGTATTTATAATATTGGTTTTCCAAGAGGAGATCTACGGATCACAGGGACCTCCAAAGAGTATAGCACCTCCCCGTAGCTTTTCGTTGCATGGTACGTCCTTTATTGTTTTGCCTAGGCATCCACCCAAAGCTATTGTATACTAAATAATTTTATTTTTTGTTTCTATAAATCACAATTCGTACCAGTTTTTAGGATATTAGAGTTTTTTAGCACTATACCATTTTTTAGGATAATACTATTTTTTAGCACTATACCATTTTTTAGGATAATACTATTTTTGTATCTTTTTCCTATAGGAGAAACAATCTTTTTTATTTTATCTATAATCTTTTTTGGCAAACAGTTTTTTTGTATCGTTTTCCATTTTTTGTTATAATACTACAAAACTTACAAAATTTGTATCTTTTTCCTATATGAGAAACAATCTTTTTTATTTTATCTATAATCTTTTTTGGCAAAAAGTTTTTTGGTATCGTTTTAGAGTATCCTTTTTTTTGGTATCGTTTTCCATTTTTTGTTATAATACTACAAAAGTTGTATTTTTTCAAAAAAATATATACAAAAAAGATTATAGACAAAATAAAGAATTTTGAAAAGAGACCGGAAGAAATATATATATATTTTGATTTCTTAAAGGTGTTCTGGTATCCCTTCCCTGCCCCTTTTCTGGGAAAAGGGGTGAAAAGTAAGGTTTTCCTAACAAAAATGGTATTTGAAGGGAGGGCCACGACACAAAGTTTGTATCTTTTCAAAAAATGCTTTACAAAAAAAAGCTTTTTGAAACAAAAAATGCAAACCTGACAAAAAATGCGAAGCATTTTTTGTTTCAAAAAGCTTTTTTTTGTAAAGCATTTTTTGAAAAGACACAAACTTTGCATTTTTTGTTTGTGTCGTGGCCCTCCCTTCAAAAAGGTTTTTTTTTGTCAACCATTTTTTGAAAAGATACAAACTTTGCATTTTTTGTTTCAAAATGGTTTTTTTTTGTCAAGTCCGCCATTTTTTGTTTACATTTTTTGTTTCAAAATGCTTTTTTTTTTGTCAGGTCAGCTTTTTGTTAGGATACATAAAAGAACAAAAATACAGACGGGAGTGGGAGTTGAACCCACGACATATGGATTATGATTCCATTGTTCTAACCACTGAACTATTCCGCCAAAAAAAAAATATACTATATATTGTTTTTTATAAGAAAAAACAATAATACGCAGCTATATAGTTAATTTGCCGATTATCCTAGTTATCCACTGTAAACAGTAATGAACAAATTCTATAGAATGAATGTTTCCGGGTATAGGAAAAGATATACCTAATAAATCAGTGTTAGAATCCGTTATTGCTATAACTGGTATCTTTAAAGAAACAGCTTCCTCCACTACATGTCTGTTTTCGTTGGGATTTATTAAAAAAATAATATCTGGTCTTTTTATTTGTTTTGTAAACGAACAAAAAGAGTCTGAATAGAGTCCCTGAAAACTTTGAGCCATCTTTTTATAACGTGGAAAATTTATGTTATTTTGCAAAATAAAATTTTCAAATCGTTCTGAAAACTCCATAAAAGTCTGTATTGACTTTGACACCTGTTTCCAGTTAGTCAAAAGGCCTCCTACCCATTTTTCGTTACAATAATAAATCTTGTATCCCTTAAATTTATTGTTTTTTCTGTAATGCGTTGACTGGTAAAAATTTTCAATCAAATGTGCATATTCAGGGTTTGTATTCACAATTAAAAGTGTCCTATTTTTTTTTAAAAAAAATGCAATAACGTGTAGGCTCTTTACAAACTTTTCAAAAAAAGGAACAGGATTCATTATAACATGTTTATTTTTGCAACCAAGTAAAAAATTTACACTATAAGGATGACTTCGTTTTTTATCTATTATGTTTAGAGATTTATGTGCTATGTGTGCTTTATATTTAATATAATCTTTGTAAAAGGTATAAATGGGTTTATAATTCATAAAAGAAATAGGTTATATATCTTTATATTTACAAAAAAAATCTTTCTTATAGAAAAGGTAATAGGGTGATTTTTTTTATAGAACACTTTCATTGTTTTTTTTAAAACAGATATATCTCTTGATTTATACCATGTCTCCCGCAAAAAGCAGTACATATGGCAATTAATCGTTTCACGTGTCGAATTCGAAATGGGGTCGGGTGTTTTTTATTAATTTATAAAAATCAAGAGATATATTTGTTTTAAAAAAAACAATGAAAAGATTCTTTTTTGTATCGATTGCTATTATTAGAATTTTTTTGAAAAGATACACTTTTAAATTTTTTTGAAAAGATACAAACCATTTTTTGAAAAGATACAACCTTTATCCTATTATAACAAAAACGATAAAGAGATACCAAAAAAAAGGATACTCTAAACAATATACTCTAAACAATATACTCTAAACAAAAGAATATAAATCGATACAAGAAAGAGTTTTTTTTTTTTTTCCAAGAAAATGTAAGAAGAGATGTACTTTTCGTATATCTTCTTCTTTATTATATTTATATTCTTTTCTTTGAATTCGTAAAAGAACAGCAATAATTCCTTATATGAAAAAATATAAAGATTAGAATACGAAAAGTATTAAGAATGCCATCATTAAAGCGAATAAAGCGATTGCTTCAGTTAAAGCGAATCCTAAGATTGCATAACCAAAAAGTTGCTTTGTCAATGAAGGGTTTCTCGCTACTGAATTAATAAGTGATCCGAAAACGATACCGATTCCTGCACCTGCTCCAGCTAATGCGATTGTAGCACATCCTGCTCCGATTAATTTTGCTCCGTCTAACATAAAAGTTTTATTTTATTTGTTTATTTAAGGCCGACCGCGTGTTAAAAAAAAAAACAACAATTTTTATAGTTTTTATTTCTAAAAATTTGTTTGATATTCTCTATTTAAGAAACAAAGATTATATATAATAAAGATATATTGATGATCTTCCTTCGGGAGATCAAACCATGATTGTTGTTGGTTTACTACGTAAAACAAAAGAAGCACAATAATTGTTCGATCATTCTGATCAAACCATGATCTCCCTTCGGGAGATAATTGTTTTCCCTTGGAAAACCATGTATTATATTGTCGTAACAATAAGACTCAATCTTTGCCATTCTACAAAAAGTACATAAACAATCCCGCTTTTTTCCATTACTTTTATAAAAAACGAACAACCCTTGGCGCTCAGATAATATAATAAAAGCAAGGAAGGTAAATAACAAAACGCCATAGGTTCGTAAAGACGATTGTCAATTATTTGCCTTCGGCAAATCAATGAAAAAAACGAATAATATGGTAACAAAAAAGTTTTATCCGTTACAATAGATACACTCCTATAAAGACAAATGAGTGTAGGGAGGCACAGTCGACAAATTAAAAGAATACAGATATATTCTATTGTTTCTATTTTAGAACGTAATTTACAGAATTTTTCAAAGAAGTGGATAATTGCTAATAATTGAGATATAAATATATTATTTTCTCTGCTAGAAAATATGAGAGAGTGTCAACTAAAAATCATCCTTGAAGAGGATTTTATAAATATTATCAGTAGGACAAATAGGGTTTGCATTCTTAGGAATTGCTTTCGAACCAATTTATAGGCCACCAGTATAAAATCCACGTGACACCTGGTTGAAAATTTTCATTAATCCTGTTAATAGATTCTTGAATGTGATCTGCTACTTTAGTGTAACCGTCTTTTCTATATTTCTCTTGATTTTTTCAACACTTTGTTGATGCATTTTAAAAATAGTCTTTGCAGTACCACTTTGTCCTCCATAAATACCAAGAAAGTTTCCTGAAACGGTGGAAAATAATTATATTCCAGCAAAAGAAAAGAATGGTGGCTTACATAGTATATATAATATTGTATATAGTTGCCCAGTTTTTATAAAAATCCAAATTGAATAGTAGGAGTATAAAAAAACTCATACCTAATACGCCAAAAGCCCAAAAATAGGATAAGGTCGTAAAAAAAATGTAAACTCCACATAGAACAAAATAAATAGATATATAATATAAAATTGGTAAAGTTTTTTTAGAGCAAAACAGTATAAAATTTTATCCAATAGTTTTATTACAAAATAATCTCTATATAGTTACTATATTATTATATTATTATTTTTATTTTTGTTATTTTCTGCACCATATTTTCAAGAAAACAGATGCAGAAAAAATATCACAAAACTTATATACTTTTATACTTTAAAAAGGCCGGAAAACTTTTGGTGTCCCTTAAAAAAAGGAATTATTTGTTCTTTTTTTCTTCTCTAGGTGGCAGAGTATCCTTAATAGCTGGGATCTCTTCAAAAGTGTGGAATGCAGGTGGCGATGGTACCATCCATTCTAGTGTTGCAGAGATTCCAGGAGTTGTTTCCCATGGGTTAGATGGGCAATTCTGATTACTAGTAAGTGTTTTGTAAACCACGTAAAAGAAAAAGATTGCTCCTAGAACTGTTAAATAACTACCATAAGAAGCTACAGCGTTCCATCCTGCAAATGCATCCGGATAATCTGGTATACGTCGAGGCATACCGGCTAGCCCTAAAAAGTGCATTGGAAAGAAAGTAATGTTTACTCCTATAAAGAAAATCCAAAAATGAATTTGTCCTAAACTTTCAGGATATTGTAAACCACTTATTTTTCCTATCCAATAATAAAAACCTGCAAACATTGCAAAAACTGCTCCCATGGATAACACATAGTGAAAATGCGCTACCACATAATAAGTCATTATTTGTCTCACTTCACAGCGAGGATCGGACTAAATCTTATTTACTCAACCCAACAAAGGGTGTTTCAACTACCACGTATAGTCTCTACAGATCCTACTCTTGCTTTTCTGCCTACGTTTTTTTTGGACCCATTTTTATGGCTAAAAGAAAACGAGGAAAGAACTATAAAGTTGATATCCCTTCATAGCAATTTGGTTTCCACGGTATTGTCTTTATAATGCGCGTACGCCTATCTCCCGAAGAAAGATAATTTTTCGCCTTTTGCACAAATAAATTGTCTAAAATTTATAAAAGGATTATAAAGATTTCACCGTTAGCAACACTTTGTGGTCTCTCTAAAGGGTAACCTAAAGTTGTTACCGGGAATAAAAAGATTCCCATAGTGGTAAGACAACACGACACTTAGTATCTCTTATAAAATTTTTTGAAAAAAGAAGAAAACTTTTGTTTTTTTCTCCATAGAAAGGGTAAAGTGTGCAATGAGAAATCAGATTTTGTAATACATCTTTATTATATATTTCCAATATGTAAAAACCTTGCTCCTCTTCAACAAAAAGTTTATCTTTAAAAAGCTTTTTTTGTTTACTGTTCACATATAGTCTGGCTTTGGTTTTGGCACCAAAAAATTGGGATATTTGTTGCAACAAGACAGCTTCCCCTTTTTGAGAGATAGAAAAAGATTGAGACTTGGAAGAACCGCTTCTACAAGTAAAAGAGCCTTTCGCTTCAATAAAACCAGAAATCCACCGTTTATATCGTTTGTATCCATTCTCGTTCTTTAAAAGAAGTGTACAAGGCTTTGGGGAAATTTTATACTTTTTGTTACGGTTTTGTAAGTACCAGTTTATATCTTGTTTTTTCATACATTCTTTTAAAAATTGTAATTGAAAAAAAAGCCTACTTGTTAAAGGTGGGTATTTTTCAAAATGTGATATTATTTCACATATTTTTTTTTTGTGATTTTCAACCCATATAACATTTTTTTGTGACTTTTCAACCTTTACGCCTCCACCGATAGTTTTTTGTATTTTTTCCAACAAAGATATATTCCTTTTTTCACAATCATTTCTCAATTTAATAACCAATCTATACTGTAAACCTTTTTTTCTCCATATATTTACTTGCACACTTCCATCTCCATCCATGAGACCTACCCAATACTGGATAATATAATCCGGATTTTTTTCAATCATATTTTTATACTTCTATCGTGTAAGGCAATGTCGATACCAGAGTTGGCTAATACTACACCAGTAAGGCCACCGACAGTAAATAAAAAGATAAATCCTACAGCAAAAAGCATAGGAGTTTTGAATTCAATACTTCCTCCATACATAGTAGCAATCCAACTAAATACTTTAATTCCAGTAGGAACTGCAATAATCATAGTAGCTGCTGTAAAATATGCACGTGTATCAATGTCTAAACCTACAGTATACATGTGATGCAAAAATGAATATTTTCATTATTCAAACGGACTCTATCTTCAACTTTTTGTTTTATCAAAAGAATTTATATTCTTTATTAAATTTTCTACCCTGTTATATACCTTACCTTGCCAAGGCAGGTCTTTTCTATTTTTTATATAATTACAAAGACTTGTCCACCTCAAAAATGACACTTTCTTGAGAGTACGTAGCGGATACGATTCCAGATACTCTATAATTTTATCGTGACCTTTCATATGGTTACAAGTAAATCTATAGATTTTATCTTCTTCATTTTTCCCCTCCTTAATTTTTTCTATACGACCCTTTTTAAAAAAAAGTTGTACTTTTTCTAAAAAAGGATATTCGCTTAAAGGATCCAATATAAAATGTGGCCGAACTCTAAAACCAAGGGTATACCTGTTATCTGTTATACGTCTTGCATTAAAGGATCCTTCCTTTTCTATGAAACCTGACAACCACCCATTCCGTGCGAATGTTTGTTCGTTTTGGGATAGAATTTCTATATTTTTCTCGGAATAAAGGTTTCGAGCAGAAAGCCAAACACAAAATAAAGTATTTGTTTTTTCGAGCAGTAGATTACCATTAAAAAGAGATATCACTCTATCTACATTAATTCTGTCGGCTACAATATATCGCGAATAATTCTGATAATTCGAAACCTTTCCAAAACCTAGCTTTGTACGAATGTAATAAAGTATTCTTTCTTCTTTATGATTAATTATAAAAAATAAACGTTGATTACTAACAATAAAAGTACCAGATCCTTCTACAAAGCCTATAAACCATTCTAAAAAAAGGGTGTCTATGTGGTTTTTGTGAGAAACAGTATTTTGTTTGTAATTGTAGAAATTAAAAGTTGTTTTGCGTATAGTCTCTGAAGATCCTATTTTGTTCATAAATAATCTGTTTTTTTTTCCTTTTTGTTCTTCTTTTTTTGTTCTTCTTTTTTTGTTTATAGTTTTTGTTTTAGGTATTCAAACAAAAACTATAAACAAAAAACTAAAATAAACAGAAACAATGATGAAATGATTGCTATTGTTTTACGTATTCAAACAACAGTAGCGCAATATTTATTTGCCGGAGGCAAATCAATGATTATAAAAATAGTTTCTTGCTGATTGACCAATCTTAAAGATTTTACCAGTAAATTAATAATATAATAAACGGACTTTAAGCTCTCAGGCGGTTCCAGCATACAGCAAAATATAATTACTCTTTACTCACATAAAGAGAGACCCATCACTTACAAATATTTATATTTGTATTTCGTTTAAGCCCATACTATAAAACCCAATACACCAATACTTAACATAGCATAAACCATTCCTAAGTAACCAAAAATAGGTTTTTTAGAAAAAGTTGACACTACGTGACTAATAATACCAAATCCTGGTAATATTAAAATATATCAAAAACTTTGATTAACAATACCCTTTGCTTGCATACATCACCTTCGGTCTAACCTGGTATCCCTTCCCGTACTTTTTGTCTGGTAAAGGGTGTCAGTGACGATGTAGTTACAGATTTGTTACAATATTATATTTTGTTAATTCGCATCAATTCTCACTGATGATAGGACTTTATCTTAACTGTATTTTATTTTTACAAGATACAACTCATTCTTTTCTTTACCTTAGAAATCCATTTATCATCCAGTTCAGTACGATTAAAATTCTTGTTTTGAATTTTTAAGAAAACTTTTCGCCAAAGTGTATACTGTGTCATTTTTACTCCCATTAAATGAAATCGATCAAAGTATTGTATAATATTTTTCGCCACAACAAAGGATGTGCTACTATAATAAAAGGTGTCTGTAGATTTTCTATAATATACGCTGCCTCCAAATGCATTTTTTATCTGTGAAAGCAGACATTTGGTTTTTTGATCGATTTGAATAACAACACGTACTTCGGCTTTTTTTCTATCTGTTCTTTGTATAATTTTAATCTGAAAACATCCGTCACCCATAAAAAAACCGGTAAACCATGAATTTTCTTTTATAGAAAAGAGATCCTGTTTTTCAGTAAAATGCCAACTTTTTAGGGAGCGTAATCTGGTGTTATATTGAATTATCTTATCTTTATGTTGTAATTTGTTATGCACAAGAGCACACACTTTTTCTAAACCTAGTGAATGGGCCATTATAAAATTGACAGCTTTTTTGTTTTTCACCTTAGAAACAATACCGTATCCTAATTTTTTTTTTAAATAGTACGGTACGTGGATTTGTTTTTCATGAAAGCACACAACCAGTTGTGGAATTTTACTAAAATGACCGTCACTATCAATAAGACCAGCTAAAAAAAAACCAAAATCTACGATACTGTTAGGTTTTGTTGTTTTAGGCTTGTGAATACTTACTTCCATAAATTCTATGATAAATTATTGATTGTTTTCTTTTATGATAAAAAATATCTACAGTTTTTCGCGTACAGTCTCTGAGGATCCTTTGTTTTTTTTTTTATAAAAATAAATATGGTATTTTTATATAATAAAGTTTCCTGCTGATTTTCCTTATCACATCTTTTTGTTTTTTATCCTTAGAATACATCATATACCCATGATCTCCCTTCGGGAGATAATTGTTGCGCATAGCGCAACCATGATTGCTATTGTTTGAATACGTAAAAAAGATACCAACAGTAGCGCAATAATTGTTTGATCTCCCTTCGGGAGATCCAACCATGATCTCCCTTCGGGAGATAATTGTTTTCCGAAGGAAAACCATGATTGCTATTGTTTGAATACGTCAAAAAGATACCAACAGCAGCGCAATAATTGTTTGATCTCCCGAAGGGAGATCCAACCATGATCTCCCTTCGGGAGATAATTGTTTTCCGAAGGAAAACCATGATTGATAGCACCCTTGACCAGACAAAAACTGAAAGCTTGTATCTTTTCAAAAAATGGTTGACAAAAAAAAAACCTTTTTGAAAAGATACAAAGTTTTTGTTAGACCTTCGGTGATGTATAAGGGTGTTAGATGTCAACAAAAAATAAATAAAGACTAGAAATTTTTACTCTTACATACAAAAAATACAAAATATTATACCAACCAAGTATCTTTTCCCAAACGTCCCTGACTGACAAATCTTCGATTTGTTACAGATTTGTACTACTGACACCCATGACCAGACAAAAACTGAAACAAAAATACTATTTTTGAAAAGATACAAAGTTTTTGTTAGATCTTCGGTGATGTATAAGGGTGTTAGATGTTTTGGGTGATAGCGATCTAATGGGTGTATGATTTCTATAAATTGTATGTTATTCGGCCTTTCCCGAAAAAGTATTCTATTGTGTTTTTTTTATATAAAAATATAAAAAAAGAAAGGGAGTTCCAGCAAATAGCGAAATTATGAGGCATATACTTATAGAATCACCTCAGGATGTCCAAAGAACCAAAACAAGTGTTGAAATAAAATAGGATCTCCTCCACCTGCAGGGTCAAAAAACGTAGTATTAAAGTTTCGGTCTGTTAATAACATAGTAATTCCCTTACTATCTTATAAAAATGTTCTTGATCTACTGGAGAAACTCCCATGAACAGATCCACTTTTTTTGTGAATTCTTTCTCAAAAAGTTTTCTAAATTTTTAGAATTCTTATAGGTAGATGCTCTTATGGTCGCCCATAAGATGGGACTATATCTTACTTTTCTAATATATAAAAATTATTTAAATGATTCCATTGGAAATTTTTTCTATTTAGATTCATTCCAGATTTTATTGCCACTATTTGATCGTAAAAGATTTTTTTTTTATGGACCTTTCTTTTAAAAAAATCGAGTACATTTGACCAATCCTGAAAGTCTCTATTCTTACTACCAAACAATGGGTACTCGTTACAGTACTTTTCCAATATTATATTGCCTTTTAAATTGGTTGTTCTCACCCTGTATTCTTTTTTTGGTTTTCTTTGTCTAGTCATTTTCACAGAACAGTTGAGAGTCTTACCAATCTTTTCTAAAACACAATAATTACTGTTCTTGTTATGATCGATTGCTGATTGCACGAGTTCAAATTTACATTCTATCTTAAACTTTGATAGAGTAGCTCGTACTACAAAGTGTCCATCGGCTTCAATGAATCCTGACAACCATGCATTAGAAAGAAGACTACTTTGGTCTTTTTCATATTTACAAATCTTTTCTTCCTTTTCTTCATCATTGATCCAATCAATGAGTTTCCATAAATCATAGATTTTAGGACTTCTCATATAACCATTAATAAAAGAGACTATACTTATTAAGTCTTCTTTGCTGTTAATGGAATAATTATATGCATTTACTCCCTTTATTCGATTTAGAGAGCCGCAATTTAATGTTTTTTGAACAGTTAATGCAAGAGGAAGATCCTTTAAATGAAAACAGATTTGTACAGAAGGATAGTTTTTTTTATTATTCTTGGAATAGATTTTATCGGGAACAATGATCGTTCCATCTCCTTCGATTAAACCAGTTAAATAACTTTTAAATTCTATATTTTTCATAAATAGATTTTTCACAGAAAAGTTTCGGCGTATTGTCTCTGAGGATCCCATATATTTTGTAAAATCTACGGTTTCCTGCTGATTGTCTCACCAATAAAAAGATACTAAGAGCGAGAGTTTCCAGCATATAGCCGAATTTAGAGCCGGCAGAATCTATATGTTAATACCGGCTAAAACAGGAAGTGACAGCAATAACAAGAATGCTGTAATTAAAACGGACCAAACAAATAAAGGCAGACGGTGCATTGTCATACCTGGACCGCGCATATTAAAAATAGTAGTTATAAAGTTTATAGCTCCTAATATACTACTTATACCTGATAAGTGTAAACTAAAGATAGCTAAATCTACAGAACCACCTGAGTGACTTGCAATACTACTTAACGGCGGATAAATTGTCCATCCTGTACCAGCTCCTACTTCAACTAAAGCAGAACTTAAAAGTAACAATAAAGATGGAGGCAACAACCAAAAACTAATGTTATTTAAACGTGGAAAAGCCATATCGGGGGCACCTATTAAAATAGGAACAAACCAGTTTCCGAAACCTCCGATCATAGCAGGCATTACCATGAAAAAAATCATTAATAAGGCATGAGCTGTAATAATTACGTTGTAAAGTTGATGATTTCCTGCTAAAATTTGGTTACCAGGTTGTGCTACTTCTATACGAATAATCATAGAAAAAATAGTACCTAAAATACCAGAGAATGCAGCAAATATATAATATAGTGTTCCGATATCTTTGTGATTAGTAGAGAATAACCATCTGTTGATCATAAAGTTTTTTTATTTGTTATTATCAATATTAATGAAAGATCATTTTTACATTTTTGTATTTTTAAAGAAAAACAAAATATTCTAGTTTTGTATCCTTAAAAAAGAGTTTTAACATAATAGAAGGTCTATAAAACAAGAGGGAACTCTCCATAAATTTTCTTCGATTTGTTACAATAAGACTATTTATTATTTTATAAATCTTTAGAATGATACAGAACAAAAATCTTGTATCCATCCCTTTTCCAAGAAAAGGGGCAGTTTTCGGCACCTTTTCACCCCTTTTCTTGTATCCCTTCGAAAAGGGGCAGGGAAGGGATACCAGGAAGGTTTTCCTAACAAAAATGGTATTTTTGAAAAGATACAAGCAAAAGGGATAGATAGAAAGAGTTCTGGTACAAAAATTGATAAAAGAATAATATCTTATAAAATTACATTTTTCCTCTAATGGATAAACACAAAACATTATTTATATTATTTTGTTTTACGTATCCCTGTATTTTTTCCTTTTTGGCACCTTAAATACTATTTTTGAAGGGATAAATCAGAAAAGGGATAATTTTTTGCACCTTTTCCTGACCTGACAAAAAAAGCTTATATTTTTTTGTCAACCATTTTTTGTCAGGCTTAGGTTTTCCAAAGGTTTTACAGAACTTTCACAAAGGTTTTACAGAGGTTCTCCAAAAAACCTTTGGAAAACCATGATATCCCAAAGGGATATAATTGTTCGATCATTCTGATCCAACCATGATCTCCCTTCGGGAGATAATTGTTTTCCGAAGGAAAACCATGATTGCTATTGTTTGAATACGTAAAAAAGATACCAACAGCAGCGCAATAATTGTTCGATCATTCTGATCCAACCATGATCTCCCTTCGGGAGATAATTGTTTTCCGAAGGAAAACCATGATTTATATTCTTTTGTTTGAATACGTAAAACAACAGTAATCATCTATAAATCTTTAAACTTTTTTTTAAAGTAACTTGTTATAAAATGATATTATTTCATGGTATATTTGTCCATAAGGTTCGATTCTCCAATTAAAAAGAAGCAAAGAAGCTTTATACAAAAACAATTTTTTTTTATAAGAATTAAAGACGTCTATTTTTTTATTTTGGATTTCTTGAAAACTTTGTTTAACATCACTGTCGGTTGATTCAGTGATTTTTTCAGATATAAGTTGTAAAAGAGTATTGCAAAAATTTTCCATTAATAGTAAGTGTTCACTCATAATAGAATTTTGCCTGTATAAGATATAGCCCACCAAACTGTAGGAAAGGGACAAAATAATACGTCCATTCACAATCTCTTCTTTTTTCAACTCTTTCTGTATTTTACAAAACTCTTTGTACTTCGGTAAGATTGTATTCTGTGTTTCCAAAATATTTTGACGCAAAAACACGCAAAACGAAGCATAACAATATATTAAGGGTATTCTTAAATGTACAAAAAAACTGTCTGTATATAAAAGAAAAAGGTAAAAAATGAGAGAGGCGGTCAAGACTAGATAACCCAGAGGAGGATCCTTATAAAAATAAACTTCACATTTACTACACCTTAAAAAAAAGCGAAATAAATAAGGAATTTTTTTGTAAATTTTAAAATAAAAACTGGTATCTTTTTTGCTAAGAAAGCAAAAAGTTATAAAAGCGGGAAGATAACAAAAAAAAAGTGGCTCAAGAATCCTATTTATTACGGCTACTCCAAAAACAGAGGGAAACACAATATAAAGATTTTTATATCACAGAATCATTCTAAAAACCAACAATAAGGAAGGTAAAAGTAAACCAGTGCTCACAAAAAGTGCATCTTTTTTCCCATAGGCCTTTGTAAAAAAGGTGTAGATATTTTTTATCATAATAAAGTAAATTTTTTTCGGCACCTTTTCTGATGTATATATTACTTTTCACCCCTTTTCGAATAAAAGGGGCAGGGACAGGTTAAGAGACTAAGTTTTACTTCTTTGTTTTTTTTGTTTTGCTCGATCTTTGCATATTTTTTATTTGTTCTAAAAGTTTTCGCATAAACAATCATATCAAATTACCAGCTTGATTTGGACACGCCTAAAATATATCCTTGAGCAGCTAATTCGCGAAAACGTATACGAGAAAGTCTACAAAAGCGATAAACAGCTTTACCACGACCGGTTAAAATGCATCTGTTTTTGATACGTACTTTTGAACTGTTTCTTACTATTTTATTTAATTTAGAGACATACTGATCTTTTATTTCTCCGGGAATATAAAAGTTTTTTATTAGACTTTTATATTGTACTCTTTTATATTCATTTTTAGAAAATTCTTTTCTGCGTTTTTGATCTCGTTTTACTATATTTTTCATAAAATAGTTTTTTTATATAAATTTGTTATTTTCGTTTTTTGTTGCCCTATATTTCTTTTATAAATAAAAGATTTTTTTTTTTTAATCCTAAATTCTTTTACATGCTTTGCTTCGCAAAGTATAATAAAACGAAAAAGGTTTTCCAAAAGAAACTTTCCTTTTCTAATGTATCCCTTCAAAAATTGATGTATCCATCCCTTTTGCTTGTATCCATCCCTTTTGCTTGTATCCCTTAAAAAAGGGACACATACTATTTAAAAAGACACACTTTTTGTGTCGTGGCCCTTTCTTCAGAAAAGGAATATATACATCAGAAAAATAATATATACAAACTTTTCCAAACAAAAATGGTATTTGAAGGGAGGGCCACGACACAAAGTTTGTATCTTTTCAAAAAATGGTTGACAAAAAAAAACCTTTTTGAAGGGAGGGCCACAACACAAAGTTTGTATCTTTTCAAAAAATGGTTGACAAAAAAAACCTTTTTGAAGGGAGGGCAACGACACAAACAAAAAATGGTTTTTTTTTTTTGAAAAGATACAAACTTTGCATTTTTTGTTTGTGTCGTTGCCCTCCCTTCAAATACCATTTTTGTTAGGAAAACCTTCCTTTTCTACGGGACACTGCCCCTTTTCCCAGAAAAGGGGCAGTGTCGTGCCCCTCCCTTCAAAAATACTATTTGAAACAAAAAAAGCTTTTTTTTTTTTGTCAGGTGCCGAAAACAAGAAAATGGGTGGATAGAAGGGATACAAAGAAGGAATAAAATTTGTTGCAATTTAAAGGATATTACAAATAAAAAACAAAATATATAAGATAAAACTTACCACCAACGGTATCTAGTGTAAGCACGATTAAACTCAGCTATTTTTAGCTGCTCATCTCTTCTTTGGCGGGGTTGGCCAGTTTTGTTAAAAGCTTCCAATATTTCAGAAACCAGGCAATCTGAGAAAGAATTTTTATTCTTTTTCTTTCTTTTTTCTGCAGATTCTATGATCCATTTAATTGCTAATCTTTCCTGCCTTTTTTGATTCACAATTGCGGGTACTTGATAAGTAGTACCTCCTTTTCTAACCCTTCGTAATTCTAAAGTGGGTTTTACATTTTCAACGGCCTGATATAGAGTACTGTTTTTTAAAAAATTATTATAATAATTTTGTTCTGCGTAAGAAGGGATACCAAAAATAAAAGGTTTTGTCTTGGTATCCCTTTTTTTAATTGGATCTTTTTCTATATATTCTTTTTTTTCATCTTTGTCAAAAAAGGGATACGAAGAAAGAGTTTCTTGTTTTTTATACGCTTTTTGTGGTTCTTGTAAAAAGGTATCAACTTTATTATTTTTTTCAGTATAGAGTATAAAAAGTTCTGTACTATTTTCACATAAGGGAGAATATTCACGGATATCGTGAAGATCGTTTTCATTATTTGAAGGGATACTAAGATTGGAAACATTTTTTGAGGAAAGAGCTTTTTGTTGTAAAATATTCAAAGAAAAGGCAAATAATTTGTGGGCCTTGGACTTTTCACCACTACGCATTAAAAGATTTATAAATTTGTTTTTTAATTGTTCCAACCTTATCCTTGCTCGGGCTTCTCCTTTTTGTTGTGATCTTTTATTTTTGATTTCAATTTCAGTGACGGGTTTGTCAAAAGTTTGGCCTTTATCTTTCTTTTCTCTTGAAGGGAGGGACGCGCCACAAGGGATAGTATCTCTTATTTGGATAAGTTTTATTGCTTTTTTTTTTATACTTTTTGTTTTTTCCATAATAAAGAATCTTATATTTTTTATTTTTTGTTTTTGTATTCTTTCTTTGTAAAGGAATACAACCTGTTTCTTTTTTTATCAAATGAAGGTTTTCTAAAGTGTTTCCTAACAAAAATACTATTTGAAACAAAAAGTGTCTTTTCAAAAAAAAAACCATTTTGAAACAAAAAATGCAAAGTTTGTATCTTTTCAAAAAATGGTTGACAAAAAAAAGCTTTTTTTTTTTTACACTTTTTGAAAAGACACACTTTTTGCATTTGTTGAAAAGATACAAGCTTTCAGTTTTTCTTAGGATACAATATGAATGATAAAAATTTTGCTTTCTGTTATTCTTTTTTTATAAAACAAAAGAATAATACAACAAAGAAAGGATACGAAGACTATAAGAAAGAATATATATGAAATAGTTTATATAGCTTTTTTCCTAAAACAACAATTTATAAAACCTTTTTTTATAAATACTCTATACTGTAAGTATCTAAAGCTTTATATCGTTTATTTGTTTCAATATTTAGGTATACTTGTTTTTTTTTCCAGAAAAGCCGATTATATAGAAAAAAATCTTTTTAAAGGCACAACATCGTATCCCTTAGCCCCTTTTAAAAAAGTATATATTTATAATCTTTTCTTTTTCTTACAACCGTATTTGGATCTTCCTTGCTTTCGTTCAGTAACACCCTGTAAATCAAGAACTCCTCGTATTATACGATATTTAACCCCCGGTAAGTCTTTAACACGACCACCACGAATAAGTACAATTGAGTGCTCTTGCAAATTATGGCCCTCTCCTGGAATGGATGCAATTACTGTAGCAGTATTAGTTAGTCTAATCTTAGCCACTTTTCTTAAAGCAGAGTTAGGCTTTTTAGGACTTCGGGTATAGACACGAGTACAAATACCTTGCCGCTGGGGACAGCCAGTCAAGGCTGGTTTTTTGGTTTTTGATATTTTTTTGATCCTAGTACTTTTTTTTCTCAGTAGTTGATTTGCTGTTGGCATAATTGCTTTTTGTTATTTTCTCGTAGATTGTTTATAAATCTACACTTTTTTTCTAAAATACAAAAAAGTTGTTCTTTAAAATCTAAAACTTTTTGCAATAGAGTGTAAATCAAGAGATGCTGGAAGAGCCACTTTTTGTGGTGAATACAGAAAAATAGCAACCATGTTTTTATAACACACTTCTAAGTTTAGGGGTTTCATGCCACTAATACGCAAACCAGCAACACGTTGTCTCAATGGTCGAACTAATGTAAAAAGATTTCTTACCTTTAAAAAGGATAATAACTTTTGTTTTCTTTCAGAGAAATTTGCACAAGTATATAAGATTTTTGGTAATAAATCAATAGATTGCAATATTTTATTTCTGTTTCTACCTTGTCTTTCTTTAAAAATTTTATTAGAACTTTCTTTGAAAAAAAGAGTTATTTTTCGTTGGTTTTGCGTTTGCTCTGTGTATCCTTCCTTTTGTATTTCTTTTTTTTCAAAAACGTTTACATAAGGCATATAATTTTTTATAACTGTATAAAAAGTGTCCATTCTTAGACGGTAATGAATTGAACGAATTTTCATTTTTTCTGCAATAAAAGAAGATATCTTTCTTTTTAAAAGAAACCTTTTTTCCGGCAATACGCTTATAATATCTCCACTTTTTAATTGATAACCAGCTGAAGTGACTATAGAATTGTTTACTAAGATATGTTTGTGATTAATCCATTGTCTTGCAGAAAAAATAGTTGGAAAAAAACAGATACGGAAAAGAACCACGTCAAGTCTGCTTTCAATAATTTTTATAAAATTTTCGTCAAATTTTCCACTAAATTTATTTGCCTGCAACGCTAATTTTTTTATTTGTTTTTCACCTAAACAACCATAAATTATACTCAATTTTTTACGTTCTTCTAACAAAGTTTTAAAATGAGAAGATTTCCTGTACTGAGATTGTTTCTTATGAAATTCAGCTTTAAGTTGTTCTAATGAGAACATATACTTGGGTCGTGTAAAATAAGGACGACCCGGTAAACCATTTTCATTGATATTATTATTTTTTGCTAATCCCAACTTTGTCTTCCTTGAACCAAAGTTGGGAAAAAGATGTAAAGATGGTTTAATAAAATCGTGTATTTTTTTCACATTGTCTACTGTGACAAAATTTTGTTTTTTTAGTGTGCTTTTTTTATATATTATGTCCCTTCTTTCTTGTTCTATGATATTTTTTTGTATTTTTCTAATTGTATTGGTTAAACCCTTTCTATTAGAAAGAATATTCAATTTTACTCCTTTTCTGTTTAGTTTTTTAAAAGGTAAAAGGTTTTCCGAAAAAGAAGCCTTTAAGAAAGGGTATCTAATCTTATTATAGGATTTTTTTAACATAAATATTTTGGGAGTATTTTGTATTTTTTATATATAAATGTTGTGTTTTTTATTGTATAGAGCTTTCTTCTTTTTATCACTTGTATCCATCCCTTTTCTTGTATCCATCCCTTTTCTACGAAAAGGAAGGTTTTCTAATCTGTCCCTTCCCCTTTTCTTCGAAAAGGGGTGAAAAGGTGCCGAAAACCTTTTAGGTAGTAAAAAAGAAGCACAATCATTGATTGCGCTACGCGCAATAATTATTGCTATTGTTTGAATACGTAAAAAAGATACCAACAGTAGCGCAATCATTGATTTGCCGGAAAAGAATAAATATTGCGCTACTGTTGTTTGAATACGTAAAACAATAGCAATAATTATTGCTATTGTTTGAATACGTAAAAAAGATACCAACAGTAGCGCAATCATTGATTTGCCAAAGGAAATAAATATTGCTATATACTATTTTTATAAATTTTCTTAGTGATATCCTTTGTTTATTATTTTGGGTGGAACTCCCAAAAATGGCAATTTTTCTCTTTTATATATATTGTTATTTTTTATATAATTTTTGCTCACTATCGGACTCGAACCGATAACCCAAAAGGTGCAGATTTTGAGTCTGCTGTGTTTACCTATTTCACCAAGCGAGCGGTTTTTCAAGAAAAAAGAAACAAAAGGATAGATAAAGAGGCTCTATAAAAAAAACAGGAATACTACAAAAGTTTTTTTGGAACCGAAAAAGTGTATCTTTTCAAATAATGACTTTTGCCCTTATTTTTATTCCTTCTAAGACAAATAATTCTTTCCTTTTAGGAAATAATGATTGCTATTGTTTGTATTTTTTTGTTTGTACTTTTTGTTTAAACTATTCAAAGGGATGGCCACGACACAAAGTGTATCTTTTCAAAAGATATATTTGGAGGGAGGGCCACGACACAAAGTTTGTGTCTTTTCAAAAATGGAAAGAAGAAAGCTCTAAACAAAAGAATATAACTAATTATTGTTCTTCTTTGTATTTTTTTGTTTATCGTATCCTTTTTTTTGGTACTGCCCTTGTATCCATCCCTTTTCTTGTATACCAACCTGGTATCCCTTCCCTGCCCCTTTTCGAAGGGATACAAGAAAAGGGGTGAAAAGGGATGAAAAGGGATGGACACATAGTTTTCTTTTGGAAGGGATACAAAGTTTTATCTTTTTTGTTTCTCGTATTCAAATATATACCAAAAAAAAGGATACGATAAACAAAAGAATATAAATAATTATTTGTTACAGAAAGGGATACTTGGTCTATTTTTTGTTTATTAGGCTTTACAGAAGGATATTTCTATAATGCAATTTCTCTCTCTGCTTATAATTGTTCTGGAGGTTATTGGTAAATAGTTTTTATAGATTTTATAAAATTATAAAAAATACGAAAAATATGATTTTCTTTTTTTATTTCGCAGAAATACGATATCGTTTAACCTATTATATTTGCTCTTTTTTCATTACTTTTTTTGCTTGTTATTATTATTCTTTAGAGCTTATCTATCTTTTTGCTCGCCCTTTTTTGCACTCAAAACATCACCTATTCATTTTTGATAAAGGATTTATATTTACTAATCTTACAGAAGCCTTTCACACCACTTTGAAAATTTGTTTTATCTGGAGCTTTCTTTTCTTATTGCCTTTAATTTTTTATCAAATTTGGTGTTTTTTCACCCCTAGTTATGTATCTTTTGAAAGGGCACGATACAAAATTTTTATTTTTTCTGCTATACTATGTACTTTTCTAGGGGGGTTTGTTTTTTACTTTTTGGTATTACCTGAACTTTTAGATTTTTTGTTAAATTTTAAAATAAACTGTCCCTTATTTACAATTCAGTTGGAGGCAAGAATAGATTCTTACGTTAGGATAAGTAGTGGTGTTTTTTTAATAGTGGAATCTATTTTTCAAATTCCTCTTTTGTTTTATTTTTTATATATTCATGGATATGTAAAGAGTGTATTTCTTTCTAAAAACAGAAAAATATTTGTTTTATTTTTTGTTTTATTATCAGCACTTCTCACACCTCCTGATCCATTAACTGAATTTTTCATTTTTTTGTTTTTCTGGTTTTTTTTTGAATCTCTCATTTGGATAGGTTTTTTGGAATAGTATGACAAATTTGTTCATTTTGTGCTTCTTCAAAAGGATATTCTTCTTTTTATTCTTTGGTGCAAAGGAAATAAAAGGTATACGATAAACAAGAAAAGAATATATAAAAAGAAGAACAAAAAAATATATAGAACAAAAGATGTAAAAAAATAAATACAAAAAATAGAAAAAGTAAAGTTATAAAAATATATAAAAAAGTATAAAAAATAAATATTTATAATTGTTATGAAATATGCAGAAATCCTGTCTAAAAATAAACCTGAAATATCTCAAAACAAAAAAGAAAGTGACGTGGTATCCCTTGTATCCCTTTACAGACAAAAAAAAAGTAATGAACACAAAGGTAACAGATCAGAAGATATAACAAAAAAAGGGTATTATAAGCAGAAAACAGACTTTCTATCCTTTCAAAAGAAAAAAAAAAGAAAGATAACACTTTCACGTAATTCTAAGAAAAGTAAAATAAAAGGAGTTTTAGGAAAAATATACATAAGTACCACTAAAAATAATACAATACTTACTTTAGTTGATACCAAAGGGAATACAAAAGGTTGGAGTTGCTCTGGGAGCTTAGGCTTTAAAAATGCTCGTAAATCAACTACTTATGCAGCGCAAGCAGCTGCAGAAAGTCTAGTAAAGAAAGCAAAAATTTTCGGGTATACTCATTTGAGACTTTCAGTAAAAGGTTTAGGTCGGGGCAAACAAAGTTGTCTTAGAGCACTTACCAAATCTGGATTAAAGATTGTAAGTTTAGAGGATAAAACAGGAGTTCCGTACAATGGTTGCCGTGCATCAAAGAAACGCCGTGTTTAAAACAAAACATTATTCCTTTTTTATAAAGTTGCTTTCTTACTGGCTTTATTGCTTTTTGAAATCGTATGGTAAAAACTTGTACCACTTTTTCGGTATCTCTTCCTTTTCTTTGCTTTTTGAAGAGATACAAAAAAAAGATAAAAAACAAAAAAAACAAAATTGTAACCCATAACAATGAAAATACGCTTATACAGTGTCAAAAAAACCAGAATACCATAAAAAGAGAAATGTAGGGGTGAGTGTCTGAGCGGTTGAAGGAACCGGTCTTGAAAACCGGCATACTTGTAAAGGTATCGGGGGTTCGAATCCTCCCTCACCCGTATTATCCCTTGGTTTTTTGTAAAGTTTGTACAAGTATCTTCTTTGATCCTTGGCTGTATATCCTTTCTTTATCTTTTATTGTTATTGATAAAAATCAAAACAAATAAATGGTACTATACAAAAAATTTAGAGTAAGGTTTTATAAGTATTGATTGATTTATATTCTTTTGTTCAGAGTATCTTCTTTAGAGTATCTTGTTTGTACTTTTTGTTATAATAGGATAAAGCTTATATCTTTTCAAAAAATATATTTTTGAAACAAAAATGGAAACAAAATACTTTTGTTTGTACTTTTTGTTATAACAAAAAAATGTAAAGAATAGCAATAATTGATTGTCTGACCATGATTGTGCGAAGCACAATAATTGTTGGATCTCCCTTCGGGAGATCAAACCATGATATCCCTTCGGGAGATAATTGTTCGATCATTCTGATCCAACCATGATCTCCTTTCGGGAGATAATTGTTTTCCCTTGGAAAACCATGATTGTGCTTCTTTTGTTTTACTCCGTAAAACAACAACAATAATTGTTCGATCATTCTGATCCAACCATGATCTCCCTTCGGGAGATAATTGTTTTCCGAAGGAAAACCATGATTGCTATTGTTTGAATACGTAAAACAACATATGCGCAATAATTGTTCGATCATTCTGATCCAACCATGAAATCTATAAGATATAATATAAAAGACTAATGAAACACCTTAAAAAAATAGAATCCCAAATAAGTATACCACCTTCGGTAAAAATAGAAAAAAAAAAACAATTTTTAATGTTTTCTGGAGTTTTAGGTTTTACTAAACTAGATTTAACAAAAATAGATCCAAAAGGACTAGGTGGTATCAAGATTTCGGAAGATGGAAAAACTTTGAATGTCTACAGTCAATCAAAAACCTTTTTCTATTCACTAGAAAGCCTGTTAAAAAACAAAATACGCGGAGTGACTGTGGGTTTTTTAACATACCTTCGTATTGTAGGGGTAGGTTATCGTGCCTCTTTAGAAAAAAGTAAAGATAAAGAATTTTTAAATTTCAAATTAGGATACAGTCATAGTCTTAAATACCAAGTACCTTCTTCGATACGTGCTTTTCTTTTAGAACCCACACTACTCAGCATTTTTGGCATTGATAAAAATCAAGTTTCCCAAGTGGGTAATAAAATTCGAGCCTTTAAAGTGCCTGAAAGATACAAAGGAAAAGGTATTCGATTTACAACAGAGAAAATATCACTTTCACCAGGAAAACGTAAATAAAAAAATATGGTTTATATTTTAAATACAAATTTAAAGAACAATAAAAAAGTAAGAACTGCTCTATGCGAAATCTATGGCTTAGGCAAAACTCTGTCCAGTCAAATTTGCGATCAATTAGGTTTTAGTGAAAAATTAAAAATATCTACCCTAACAAATTTTCAGATACAACAGCTTTCTCAAACAATAGCGCAAAATTTCTTGATAGGTGGAGACAAGAGACGTGACCTACGTAATAATAAAAATAGGCTTATTGCTATTGGTTGCTATCGAGGATTTCGCCATAACATAGGGTTACCCGTTCGAGGCCAACGTACTCACGGTAATGCTCGCACTGCTCGACGAATGAAAAAATAAAGATATCACTTCTTACATCTATTTTTTTATTGGTAAAGAGTATCCTTTTTTTTTGTATAACTTTATCTTTTTTGTTTCTGTCCCTGCCCCTTTTCTGGGAAAAGGGGTGAAAAGGAAGGTATAATAGTATTTTTGAAAAGATACAAGGTTTTGGTTTTCCGAAGGAAAACTTCCCTTTTCTACGTTTTTGTAAGTTTTCTAACAAAAACTACGTTTTTGTAAGTTTTCTAACAAAAACTACGTTTTTGTAAGTTTTCTAACAAAAACTACGTTTTTGTAAGTTTTCTAACAAAAACTACGTTTTTG
>JAABUM010001719.1_pt1 | contig 31590 bp, 29 predicted proteins | sample 5559161 | NCBI WGS metagenome assembly JAABUM01 (sample SAMN10711868, study PRJNA513369) | rock metagenome | isolation source: Antarctica rocks | place: Antarctica: Victoria Land, Siegfried Peak nord
CGTATGGCCCGTGGTCGACCTGCCACGATCGCTACCGGCGCTGGCAGCGCGACGGCACCTGGGCGCACATCTACGCCGCCCTCGTCGCCCCATCCGCACGCGACAAGCAACTGCTATTGTAATACTACTGTTGGAGCATGTAAATCTGCTCGGCGAATCATCTCGATGAATTTGTACTGTCCACCGTTCGTCGTTTGCGTGAAAAGCTGGCAGGGCGCAAAGCCTGCGCGACTGTAGACGCGGATCGCGCGCCGATTAAACGTTGCCACACAGAGTGCGAAACACTGTGGCGCGAATTGTTGCAGGGCAAAGTCGAGTCCCGCGCCGAGAAAGGTTTGCCCGAGGCCGCAACCGGTTAGATCGGGACGCATGCCGAGTCCGATCGTGACGGTATCGCGGTCGCGAGAGAATTGGAAAAAGTCGATGAGCGCCTCTGCCGCAGTTGAACGTGGATCCGAGCCGAAATCATGCCTGATTCGTGCTCAACTGCGTACGTCCTACCGGGATCGAGTAGTTCAGCCAGATCATCGGGATCGCGGTCAGGGTTGTAGAACTCATACGGCTCGGCATAGCGCCACTGACTAATCTCGATGGACTCAGCTTCGGACATCGGTAGCAGTTTTACCATCTTCTGGTTCATTTGAACGCTACTCGGTGATCGCTGGGTTCGCCGCCATGATCGCCTCGGCCACCGCCCAGACCTGGGGCATGAAGTCCGCGATCGCGCCCTTGCGTCGCCGCAGATCGTCAACTGTGACGATGCCGAGATCGCCGAGGAGACGACGGAAGCCGGGATCGTGGCGCGCGCGGAGTTCTGCGGTGCCGTCCTGGTCGAAGACCGCCATGCAGCGGCAGTAGGTGGCGACGATCCAGAAGATCGCCTCGCGGTGCCGCCCGCGCGCGATCAGATCACCGCTGCCGTCGATCGCGATCGGACGGGCGCTGGCGCTGATGTCGGCGGCGAAGAAGAAGGGCGAGCGGATAATCCTCGCGGCGTCATCGAAGGCCGTGACCAGCGCGGCGAGGTGTTCCGCCGCGCGCGCCTGTGTCATCGCGGCGGGGTCGAGCTGGGCCAGCAGCGTCTCGTAGAACGCCTCCTGTCCATAGTCGCGCAGCAACGCGCGCGTCGCGGCGTAGCGTCGCCGCACCGTCGGGTTTCGCAGCCCGGCCACCAGCAGCACATGGGTCGTGATCCCGGTCGGAAAGAGCCAGGAGACGACCTGGTCGTGGAATGGTGCCGCTGCATCGAACGCGCTGTACAGCGCCTTGTCGCGGGCATGTTCGCAGCGCGCGCGCACCCACGGACGGCGCGCGTACTCGCGGACGACCGTCTGGTGCAGTGGCGTCAGGAACCCGGCGGGGTCCGCGATGATGCTCGGCCCCTGAAAGCTTCCCGCGAGGTGATACTGCCCCAGGAGTTGTTCTGCGGTGCCGAGTTGCTCCCGCGACAGATGCGAGACTTCGAGCAGCACGCCATCATAGACGAACTTGCCGAGTTTGGTCGGCGGGGGCTCACCATCGAGGACGAGCATCACGTCGAGATCGGATCCGACCGGGAATGACTCGTCCTCGGACATCCAGTTGGTCGAGCCGTGGAAGAAGGCCCCCGCGAAGCCCGGTATCCCCGTCGCCTCCGCCGCCACCCACCGCCGCGCCGCTGTCTTCGCCTCGCCGACGAGCATGATTTCCCTCCGCTGCATGGTCGGTCGCTGGCGAGCGTGAGGAGAACCGCTCCCCGACGCGGGGAGGGTGGGGATGGCCCCACAAGGGAGGGCGGGGACGGCCCCGGCCCCCCCGCCACGTCCGCGCGCAACGCGGCACTTGGATTCGTCAAGGAACAACCCGTCCGTTCGTACACCAAAGACTGGCATCCTACTGAGGAAAGAGGCGGGCAGGGCGGATAGGTTGTTCCTTGACGAATTTCAGAAGCCGAGCGCGTAGCACTCGCGGCGCGGGTCCGCGCCGCCGATGCGCGTGCCGGTCGCCGGATCGACCACGATCGCGCAGACGGAGCAGGCGGCGGCGTGCCAATCGACCCAGTCGTTGACCTTGTGGCCGCGCCGCGCGAGTTCGGCGCGCACCTCCGGCGCGATGCGCCCCTCCACGTTCAGGCGACCGGGCGCGTAGCCGTGCGGCCAGAACGAATCGGGGAAGCTCTCGCTGATGATGCGCGGCTCCTCGATCGCGCGCTGCGGATTCATCCCGAACGCCGCGACATTGAGGAAGACTTGCAGCATCGCCTGGGTCTGGCCGTCGCCGCCGGGGCAACCGAAGGGCATGAACAGTTCCCCCTCGCGCAGGGCCAGCGCCGGGTTGGGCGTGAGGCGCGGGCGCTTGTTCGGCGCGACCGCCGAGGGGTGCGCCGGGTCGAGCCATCCCTGCGAGCCGCGCGTGGAGAGGGGGATGCCGAGACCGGGGACGAGCGGCCCGGTCAGCGCACCGTCGCTCGGGGTGGCGGAGAAGGCATTGCCCGCCTCATCGACCGCGCAGCAGTAGGCGGTGTCGGGGCCGGGCGGCGCGGTGATCGCCGCCGGACGCCGCGCGGAGACATCGAGATCGCGCCCGTTGGGTGACATAAAGGGACGCGGGTCGCCGCTCGGCGGCAGCTCCGCCCAGGCGCGCGCCGGGTCGATCTGCGCGCGGCGCGCGGCGGCATAGGCGGGGGAGAGGAGGCCATCGAGCGGCACGGTCACGAAGTCGGGGTCGCCGTAGAAGCGCTCGCGGTCGGCGAAGGCGAGTTTGAGCGCCTCGGCGACAAGGTGGAGATAATCGGCGCTGTTGTGGCCGAGCGCGGCGAGATCATCATTGGCGAGGATGCCGAGCGCCTGCGGGATCACCGGCCCCTGGCACCACGGGCCGCAGGCGAAGACCTCGTACTCGTTGTAGTGCGTGCTGACCGGGGCCTCGTGTCCGACGCGGAAGCGGGCGAGATCGTCGCCGGTCAGCAGCCCCCCCTCGGCGGCGCTGTGCCGGGCCATCGCCTCCGCCATGTCGCCCTCGTAGAAGCGTCGCCGCGCCACCTCCAGGCCGGCCTCGCGGTTCGCCGCGCCGCGCTCGGCCTCGCAGAGGCGACGGAAGGTGGCGGCGAGGGCCGGTTGCCGCCAGATCTCGCGCTCGCGCGGTGCCCGCCCGCCCGGCAGGAAGGTCTCGGCGGAGGCGGGCCACCCGGCCACGGTCGCGGCCTCGTTGGCGAAGGTGGCGGCGAGGCGCGGGTAGACCGGGAAGCCTCCCTCGGCGAGGGTGAGGGCGGGCGCGACGACCTGGGCGAAGGTCATCGTGCCCCCTTGCGCGAGGGCGTCGAGCCAGGCGGCGGCGGCGGCGGGGGTGACGGTGCGCGCGATCCCCGCCGGGATGTCGCCGCCGAAGTGCTGGTTGTACCAGTCGATCGAGATCGCGGCGGGCCAGCGCCCCAGGCCGCTGATCGTCTCCACGCGGCGCGCGGTGGCATCCCAGGTCATGATCGGCGCGACGCCGCCGAAGTTGGTCAGGTGGGGTTCCAATACATTGATGCAGAGGCCAACGGCGACGCCCGCATCGACCGCGTTGCCGCCCGCCTTGAGGATCTCGACCCCCGCCGCCGTGGCGAGGTAGTGCGTCGAGGAGACCATCGCCCGCCCGCCCATGATCGCCGGGCGGAAGGCTCCGTACCATTGCACCATGCGCCGCTCCTCTCGCGCCCTGCCCCTCAGCGTTTGCCGCTGAACTCCAGGGCGATGATCCCGCCAACCCCCGTCGGTGGCTCCACCAGCAACTTCTGCACGATCGGCAGGAGCGCCTGGCGCATCGAGTGTTCGGCCATCCGGCGCTCGTCCTCCGGCGTCTCCCAGATGACGACGCTGTTGAAGACCCCCTGCTCGGCGATCGAGCGGGCGAGTGCCCAGTAGCGCAGGCCGCGCCCCTCGCGCCGCAGCAGATCTTCCAGCAGTTCCATCTGCGCCACGAAGCGCCCTTCCTGGCCGGGGCGCACCCGATACCGCCCGGTCACCATGTAGACCATGTTGCTCCCACCCTTTCGTCTTGTCAAACAACGCGCGTCCGATCGCGCCGTGCCGCTCGCGTACGTGCGGTCATCCTCGCGGAGATGTACGCCGATAGCGAGGGTTCGGTTGCGTTGTCGAGGTGGCGTAGTGCGGGGGAGGTGGGATGCGGCGGGCTGTGCGACACCGCTCGCCATGCGTGGCTCAGTAGGTGATCAGCGCCTGCAAATCGTAGCCGCCGAGGCGGGACCGGCCCTCAAGGAAGGTCAGTTCGATCAAGAACGCGCAGCCGACCACCACGCCACCGAGTTGTTCGACCAGCTCGATCGCCGCGCGACAGGTGCCGCCGGTCGCCAGGAGATCGTCCACGATCAGCACCCGCTCGCCGGGCGCGATCGCGTCGCGGTGCATCTCGACCGTATTGGTGCCGTATTCGAGCGCGTATTCGGACTGCACCGTCTCGGCGGGGAGTCGCCCCAACTTGCGGACCGGCACGAAACCAGCCCCGAGCCGATCGGCGAGCGGCGCGGCGAAGATGAAGCCGCGCGATTCGATCCCCAGCACATGGGTCGCGCCGTACTCGCGGCAGCGCGCCTCCAATTCATCGAGCGCCTGCCTGAAGGCGGTGGCGTCTTGCAGCAGCGTCGTGATGTCCTTGAAGATGATGCCTTGTTTCGGGAAGTCGGGAATGTCGCGAATGTACTCCGCCAGCACCACCATCAGCCCTCGCCTCCTCTTCCGTCAGCGGCCCCGCCCGGTGTCCGGCGCAAGGCTAACGTAGGGTCAGCGCGGGTGCAAGGGGGAGTGGGCGAGTGGGCGGAGTGGTGCGAGGCTCCCGGTCCGTGCAGGCGGATAGTATGCCCTTCATGGGTAGTGGCTGCCCTCCGGGGCAGCGGCTACCCTCCGGGGTACTCCAGCCCAACGGCATCCCCACGCCGTGGGACAGCCCTCACCTCGTCGCGTCCGCCCAGAGGGCACCCGGCTGCGCCACCCCGCTCCCGATTTGGGAGCGGGGGCTGCTGAGTGACGCTGTGGTGCATACGCGACTGTTCCAGTCCCCGGAGGGGACTTTGTGGCGGTGTAGCCGCCTTTAATCCCAAGACTCACGTATGCGGCAGCACCGCGATCACCCTCACCCCCGCCTCACTAGCGTTCGGCACCCCCTCTCCCCATCCGAGGAGAGGGGGCATCGCCCTCGCGGCCACTATGGCTGAATGGCTGGTGACCGGCGTTGCGGACAGGTTGGCACTGGTAGCCTCCTGCGGGGAGGTGCTCTCAGGCCGGGCCTGGAGGCTTCGTGGCCGCAGCCTTCTGCCGGGATTTCAACCTGGCACCACTCACGCCAGCAATAATTTCTACTCGCCTACTCGCCTACTCGCCTACTCGCCTACTCGCCTACTCGCCTACTCGCCTACTCGCCTACTCGCCTACTCGCCTACTCGCCTACTCGCCTACTCGCCTACTCGCCTACTCGCCTACTCGCACCACGTCACCTACTCACTCCAACGCATCGTGCAGGGTCACGGTCAGCGGGTGGGCGCGGAGGAGGGTCAGGGCGCGCGCTTCGAGTTGGCGGGTGCGCTCGCCGGAGATGCCGAGCACCGCGCCCACCTGCTGCAAGGTGCGCGGGGCCGCGCCATCGAGCCCGTGCCGCAAGATCAGCAGGGCGCGCTCGCGCTGCGGCAAGGTATCGAGCAGGATGCCGATCGAGTCGCGCGCGATCAGATTGCCGACGAGCGCCGGGAGCGAGCGATCGTTGTCCTCGATCGCCTCGCTCAGCGGCGTATCGTCGCCGCTCGCGTCGGAGCGGGTCGGTGTGTCGAGCGAGGTCGGCGTGTTGGCGGCGATCCGCAGCGCGTCGAAACGCCAGAGGGCCACGCCGCAGGCGCTGGCGAGCTCGGCGGGCGTCGGCTCGCGCCCGAGCTGATCGGGCAGCGATTCCTCGGCGCGGCGCAATTCGCGGAGCGCCTGCCAGCTATTGGCCGGGAGACGGACGAGCCGCCCCCGATCGTCCAGCGCGCGGGTGATCGCCTTGCGGATCGGCCAGCGGGCGAAGGTGCTGAAGCGGAGCCCGCGCGCACGCTCGAAGCGATCGACCGCCGCGATCAGGCCGAGATTCCCCTCCGCGATCAGTTCCGGCAGCGAGAGGCCGAGGCCGATGTAGTGCCGCGCCACCCCCACGACGAGGCGCAGATTCGCGGCGATGATCGCCGATCGTGCTTCCGCGCGCCCGGTCTCGTCGCCTTCCGCCATCTCGCGAAAGAGTTCGACTTCTGCGGCGGGAGTGAGCAGCGGGATCTGGGCCGCCTCGCGGAGATAACGCGCCAGGAGATCGCGCTCGGAGAATTGCTCGCCCCCCTCGGGGATGTCATCGTCGTCCTGGCGCGATGGGACCGTGCGCCAGCCCGCCGGCAAGGCGCGTTCTCCCCTTGCCGGCGGTCGCTCGTCTCGCTCTGCCTGGTGGTCGCGCATTTTCCCCTACCCCGCGCCCGCGGCACTCTGGTGGGCGCTCCTCCTACGTTCCCCTGCCGACAATAGTAGGAGATAGCGGTGGCCCCCACAGTCGGGATGGGGGCTACTCCGCGATACACAATTTTCCTGACAGTCGTGTGGGGAAAATCCTGACATTGGCGGCGGATGGGCCTGAGAAGTGGGGAGCGAGCGCGATACCGCTCACCTTCTCCCCTGGTCGGGCTGCTTGTCCCAGGGCGTTCGGGCGATTTTTCCTATATCGGCCCGGGAGAGGGCAAGATACAGTACAGATGCATCAGTCGTTGACGTGCTGAGGAAGGGGAGAATCGCGTGAGAACGCCGCGCCGGATCGGTTCACAGCGTCTGCGACCGGGCCTCTACCTGATCGTCGCCCTGGCGCTCGCGATCCTCCTCAGCGGCTGTTCCCTCGCGGGCTTCGGACCACCGCCGACGATCGCGCCGGAGGTGAAGACCGCCGTCGCCTACGCCCCGACGCCCACCGTGCGGCGCACCGCGACGCGCACCGCCGTGGCCGCGCCGACCCTCATCCCGGTGGTGGCGGCGAAAACCCCCACACCGGGCAAGAATAGCTTCGTGGCGACGGTGGCACAGCCGTGTCGGCAAGTCCGCTACACCGGCCTGATCCCGGAGAAGAAGTCCACGGTGGAGATGGTCGGGCAGGTCTATCGCTGCCTGCTGCTCTACTACGTCGATCACGCCACGCTCGACAATAGTGTCCCGCTGCGCGGGGCCTGGGCGGCGCTCGGACCGCTCGGCAAGGGGCGCTTCACCGCCGAGGATCTGGCCCCGCTCGCCTTCAGCGGCGACCGCGAGGCCGACTGGGCCATGTTCGCCACCCGCTTCACCGCCCTTGTCACCAGGGCACAGGGGGTGAGCGATGCCAGCACGATGGCGCGGACGGCGATCGCGGCGATGGCCGCGAGCCTCAACGATAATCACGTCGCCTATCTGGAGCCGAAGTTCTGGCGACAGACGCTCAACTCCGAGCTGGGGTTGGAATACTACCCGACCGCCGGGTTCGAGCTGGCGCTGGACGACAGCACCGGCAAATACTTCCTCTACGTCGTCTACGATGGCTCCCCGGCGGCGCGGGCGGGGCTGCTCGCGGGGGACATCATCGACAACGTCGGTGGCACGCCGGTCGGGCGCGGGCAGCGGAATCGTCCCCTCGCCGACCTGATGGCCGGCCTCCCCGGCACCGGCGACACGATCCAGGTGACGCGCCCGGTGACCGGCCAGACCGAGACGGTATTGATCACCGTGGCGGATGTATCGGTGCCGCTGATCGACATCGGCGTGTTGCCGGGCAATGTCGGCTACATCCGCCTCCGCTATTTCAGCTACGGCGCGGATGAGACGTTCGCGCGCGCCCTCAAGGCGCTGCAAGGGCGCGGGATCACCTCGCTCGTCTTCGACGTGCGGCAGAATCCGGGCGGCTCGATCGCGGCGTTGCAGCGGATCCTCAGCAACTTCAGCCATGAGGGGCCGTTCGGCATCATGATCGATGGCGATGGGGTCGAGGAGCCGATCCCGGCGGATACCGCGGTGCCGCTGCTGGGCCTGCCGTGGGTGGTGCTATGCGACGGCGATTCCGCCTCGTCGGCGGATGTGACGGCGGCGGTGGCGAAGGATCGGGGCGGCTACCTGATCGGCACCAGGAGCGCCGGGGCGCTCGGCGCGGCGCTCTACTACGAGTTCGAGGACGGCAGCGCGATGGAGGTCACGGTCGATCGGGTCATCGGGCCGGACCGCGAGGCGATCAACGAGGTCGGCGTCGTCCCGCACGAGATCGTGCCGCTCAGCCCCGCCGATCTCTCCGCCGGGTACGATCCGCCGCTCCTGCGCGCGGTCGCCTATCTGCGCGGCCTGACCGGGCGCTGACACCATTCGTTGCTGTGACCGGGCTGGGCCGGAAGCCGCTGGCATGTGCCGTGCAAGGACTTCGGCGACACCCGCCTGAACTGTGGCACTCGGGTGATAGATGGAGGGTGACGATCATGTCCGAGCAGCGGCACACCGAGCGAGAAGATATGACGCGCGACGACGCGCGCGATGAGCCGACCGGGACCACGGATCAAGAGCGGACCTTGCAGGACAATATCATCGGCCAGAAGACGACCACCGAAGGGACCGCAGGCAAGGACGGTGAGCACGCCCCCACCGGCGATGCCGCCCGCGAGAAGACGCCGCAGGGGCAGTCGTAGCCAGGCGCTGTCTTTCATGGAGCGTGGACTATGAAAAAGGGGGCGGGGCCGGTGGTTAACCACCGGCCCCGCCCCCTTCTGCTCTCTGCTGCTGCGTTAGCGGAGCGAGAGCGTACCGCCTGGTAGTTCGGGCCAGAAGGTATCGCCGGTATGGTCCGCGACCGTGAGGAAGGCGAAGACCGATTCAGCGGATGGCAGGGCGCTGACGAGCGTCGGTGGCATCCCGGCCAGCGAGGCCGGTGCGCCGACGCTCGATATCCCGGCGGACGCCGTGATCGCGAGCGCCGCGCCGCACTCATCTTTATACGCATCGACGAGGATCGCCGCGAAACGCTGCGGATCGTTCTGGATCAGGTTCAGGATAGCGTTGATCTCGCGCTCGAAATCATTCGCCGGATCGGGCTTCCCCGCCGCGCCATACCAGATTTTCCAGAGCGATGCCTCGGTGATGAAAGCGCGCGCCTCGCGGTTGTAGCAATCCTGCGTGGTCGTCACCGGCCCCGAGGTGGCGAAATCGGCGGCGTGCTGCCCCTCGTGTCCTATGACCGCCGCGAGATCGTGGGCATCATACCCACGCAGGGGGACGTTGTAGACGATCGCCTTCTGCCGGGAGTTGTAGGCACCCCAGGCACCGTCCAGTGCGACGAACGACTGGGTGATCCCCTGAGCGGCGATCGAGTCGACGATGTAGCGCGCGTCGGGGATAGCGGTGATCAGCGCGGCGGACTGGTTGAGCAGCGCGAGGTCGCTCGCCGATGGCGGGGAGGGGGCCGGCACCGGCTGCGGACTTGGCGCTGGCGTGGTCGCGCCCGCCGCCGTCAGCGTGAACTTCACGCCGGTCACGACCTGGGGGTTGCCGCCCTTGCTGATGATCTCGGCGATGTACACCCCCGCCGGTCGCGCCGCCGCCAGGGTGAAGGTGGAGAGGATCACCCCGTCGGCGTCGGAAGCGATGTCGCTATTGTCGAAGGTGATGGTCGTCTGTCGATTCTCCGTCTGGATGCGGAGCGTGTAGGTGGTCTTGGCGGTGAAGCCGGTGCCGGTGAGCACGAGGCGGCCCCCGGCCTGCCCCTGTGGCGGCGTGACGACGATGTTCGGCCCCGGCTTCGCGCCGGTCGCGCCGGTGAGGGTGAAGTTGGTCGTGGCGAGGATCGTCCCACCGTCGGCGGCGGTAGCGATGTTGGCGGCGTACGATCCGGCGGGCACATTGCCACCGAAGCTGAAGCCGCCCGAGATGATCCCGTTGGCGTTGCTCTTCGCCGCCGCGTTATCGAACTTGATGCGCGCGCCGTTGTCGCGGTTGGTGATCTGCAAGAAGTAGCTCGTGTTCGGGGCGAAACCGGTCCCGGTGAGGACGAAAAGGGTGCTGTTCGGCCCCTGCTGCGGGCTGATCGTCAGTTGCGCGCCCGGCAGCGGGTTTGGCGCGGGGCTGGTCGAAGGCGCGGGCGACGGAGACGGTTGGCCGCCGCCGTACCTGGCCTTGTACTGCTCGCCGCCGAGCAGGCCGAGCAGGACGGTGTACGGTGCCGCGTTCTCCGGATGGTACTCGAAGCGGGCGCGCTCGAAGTATTGCACGCTGTAGGTCTTGCCGTCGCTCGGATTGACCTCGGCGAACTCCTCGCTGAGCGGCAAGCCCTGCTGCGTCAGCCCGCCGTGCGCCGCCCAATACGCATAGAAGAGGCCGCTGACGCAGCGACTGGTCTGCGTGAACTGCTGCGCGCTGGGCGGGCAACTGCCGCCGCTCGCCGGGGCGGCGTTGGGGTACCGGGCCTTGTATTGCTCGCCGCCGAGGAGCCCTAATAAGACGGTGTAGGGGGCGGCGTTCTCGGGGTGGTACTCGAAGCGGGCGCGCTCGAAATACTGCACGCTATAGGTCTTGTTGTTGCTGGGGCTGATCTCGGCGAACTCTTTACTCAGCGGTAAGCCCTGTTGGGTCAGGCCGCCATTGGCCGACCAATAGTCGTAGAAGAGGCCGCTGACGCAGAATCCGGTCTGCTCGAAGTAGTGCGCGCCGGTGGCGCAGGGATCGGCGGCACGCACCGGCGCGGCGGTGTGCTGGGCCAGGATCGGCGCGAGGATCAGCGCGACCACGAGCGCGAGGAATGACCGGCGAGTCCGCATACCCTTCTCCCTACTGTTCAATTGTGCCGTGAACTGCTTGGTAGCTCCCGCAGTATACGGGAATATCCCCGCTCGTCAAGGTGGCAGGTGGATATTTGGTGGCCTTTACTGGTGCTGCGTCGTAACGTGACGATGTTACCGTCTGGGGACGTGCGGTGTATTTCCTGTCAGGTGGGTCGAAGAACAGGCAAAGGCGGGCGTAACCATCGTTACGCCCGCCCGGTATCCAGCTATGTTCTGTGCGTTCGATCGTCGCGCTTACGGCGTGCTGATCAGGGTGAAGCGCGCCGCCACGATCACCTGCGAGTCGCTCCCCTGGCGCATGATCTCCGCGACGTAGCTGCCCGCCGGGGTCGCCAGCGGCGGATTGAACGGGAAATAAAGGGTGCCATCCTCATCGGTGCTGAGCGCGGCGGCGCCGACGATCGCGGTCTGGCCGTTCTCGGGCCGGATGCGTACAGCGTAGGCGGTTTTCGGCGCGAGGCCGGTGCCGGTCACGATGAAGCGCGCGCCCGGCCGCCCCCGGGGCGGGGTGACGACCAGATTCGGCCCCGGCTTCATGCCATCCGGGCCGTTGATGACGAAATTGACCGTCGCGACGAGCGCCGCGCCATTGGGCGCGGTGGCGATGCTGGCGGTGTACGTGCCTGCGGGGACGGTGGAGCCGAAACTGAACTCGGTGGCGATGATCCCGGTGTTGCTGCTCGTTACCGCCGTGTCCTCGAAGATGATGCGCGCGCCGTTGTCGACATTGGTCACGCGCAGATAGTAGGTGCTGTTCGGCACGAAGCCGACCCCGGTGACCGCGAACATCGTGCTACTCGGCCCCGTTTGCGGGCTGATCGTCAGCTGCGCGGGTGTGCGCGGCGTCGGGGCCGGGCTCGGTGCGGTCGAGGGCGCGGGGCTGGTCGAGGGTTTGGGTGCTGGCGACGCCGACGGGGTCGGCGAGGCCGAGGTCGTGCCGCCGCCATACCTGGCCTTGTACCGCTCGCCGCCGAGGAGCCCTAATAAGACGGTGTAGGGCGTGGCGTTCTCGGGGTGGTACTCGAAGCGGGCGCGCTCGAAGTATTGCACGCTATAGGTCTTGCCGTCGCTCGGATTGACCTCGGCGAACTCCTCGCTGAGCGGCAAGCCCTGCTGCGTCAGCCCGCCGTGCGCCGCCCAATACGCATAGAAGCGCGGGCTGACGCAGTGTCCGGTCTGGGCGAACTCCTGTGTGCCGCTCGCACACGCCCCGGCACGGGCCGGGCCGCCCTGCGGGTACTGCGCCCCGAACTGCTCCGCCCCGAGGAGGCCGAGCAGGACATTGTGGGGGGCGGTGTTCTCCGGGTGCGCCTCGAAGCGCGCCCGCTCGAAGTATTGCACCCGATAGGTCTTGCCGTTGCTCGGATTGGTCTCCTCGAACTCATCGGTGAGCGGCAAGCCCTGCTGCGCGAGGCCACCGCTGCCGTACCAGTAGGCCAGGAACGAGCCGCGCACCGTCTTGCCAGTTTGCGGGAAGGTCTGTTGCGCGGGGACGATCGTGAAACAGGACCACGGCGAGGTGCGCCCGCCGGAGTCGGTGGCGAGGAAGCGGAGCGCGCCGATACCCGCGCGCTCATCCACCGTGTGCGTGAACGTGAAGTTGCCGTCACCGTCGGCGCGCGTCGAACCGCCGCTGATCGCCTGCCCGGAGGTGCGGTTGGTCTGGCAGTCGGCGAGGGTGGAGAAGCCGCCGTAGCGATAGCGCGTCTCGGCGGAGGGTGTCGCGCCCCTCCCGACGAGCGTGATCACGGTGCCGTTCGGGCCGAGCGCGGGGGTCAGGCTCAGGGTCAGCTCATCGGCGGCGCGCGCGGTCGCGGTGCCGAGCGTCAGCGATGATAGGAGTAGCAAGACGATCAGGGCCGCGCGTAGGGAGCGGGGATACATCGATCTCCTCCAAGCAGCAGACGAGGCACCCGCGCGACGATGCGGGATGCCCCTTTGGTGACTGGCCTGTACACGCGGATAGCAGAAGCGCGGCGAACGCGAGGCACGAATAGCGGACCCCGCGATCCGCTGTCGCTTCACCTGGCACGGGCGCAAACACCGACAAATTGAGTATACGTATATCCGTACGTTCGTCAAGTCCGTTCATGCTACGGGCTGTTTTCGCACCTGTCCGCTGTATTCGCGGTCGATGGCGGACGGTGTGCCGCGCGTTGATTGATCGGCATGCTGTGTCGCCGGTGTCAGCCTTGGCGCGAGGCGTCGTGGCACCTGCTCGCGCTGATCTGGTTGTTGCGTGTACGCCCAATGGCGGTGTCCCTCGCCGTGTCCTCGACCGGGACGCACCGCCGGTCGTCGCCCAATTCCCCAATTCCTGGCGATGGGCGTATACTGCGCCGGTCCGAGGGGTGTGGGTATTTTCTATGTGAAAGGAGTCTCTCGATGGCCGAGGTGTTGGTCCAGGTCGGCCCGCTGCGCGAGTTCATCCACCGGGTCGCCCTGGCCGTGGGTGCCGATGAGGCGGCGGCGAGCGAGGTGGCGCACCATCTGGTGCGCGCCAACCTGTCCGGGCACGACTCGCACGGGGTGCTGCGGATGCCCTGGTACAACCAGGTGATCAAGAGCGGCCAGATGCAGCCGAGCGTGCAGCCCAAGATACTCCGCGAGCGCGGCGCGACGGTGCTGATCGATGCGGGCGCGTCGTTCGGGCAGTACTCGACGATCTTCGGGCTGGAATGGGCGATCAAGGCCGCGCGCGAGTATGGCATCGCCACCGCTGCCATCCGCCACTCGTCGCACATCGGTCGGCTCGGCGAGTATGCGGAGCGGGCGACGGCGGCGGGGATGGTCGGGATCGCGACCTACGGCGTGGCCGGGCCAGGCACCGGGATCGTGGTGCCGTTCGGCGGGCGCGAGCGGTTCCTCGGCACGAATCCGTGGGCGTTCGGCGTCCCGACGACCGAGGACGATCCGATGCTCTACGACGCCGCGACCTCCACGATCGCGGAGGGGAAGATCCGCGTGGCGCGGGCGAAGGGCGGGCAGTTGCCGCCCGGCTGCATCATCGACAACGACGGCCTGCCGAGCACGACACCGGACGACTTCTACGATGGCGGGGCGCTCCTGCCGCTCGGCGGGGCGACCGGCGGGCATAAAGGCTACGGCCTGGCGATGAGCGCCGCGCTGATCGGCGGGCTGGCGATGATCGACGATGACATCCAGGGCTCCTGGGATGTCGGCGCGCGCCTCGGGCGGGGCGATGACGTGGCCTCCGGGCCGCGCGGCCACATCACCGGCGTGGTGCTGATCGTGATCGACCCGTCGTTCTTCGGCGACACCGACCAGTACCGCGCGCTGACCGGCGCGACCGTCGCCGCCGTGCGCGGGGTGCAGCCGGCGGAAGGGACCGAGCGGGTGCTCTCACCCGGCGAGCCGGAGTCGCAGACGCGCGCCCGCCGCGAGCGCGACGGTATCCCCCTGGCCGAGTCGACCTGGGAGGAACTGACCGCGCTCGGGCGGGAGTACAACATCCCGATGCCGGATGTGAAGCGGTAATACACACGCCGCTCTTGCATAGCGCCAACGCCTCAGCCCGGCGCAGCGAACAAACTGCGTCGGGCCGGAGTGTTTTGTCTTTTTGATAGGTCGATCAGCGCGCGGTGTCGTTGCTCAGGAGCATAGCAGCCCTTTCAGCAAGATCAGCGAGCAGCGCGGGGTGATTGGCGATGAGGTCGTTGGTCGTCGCGGTGATACTCGCGGCGAGGGTGGGGTCGAGATCGGCGGGCAGCTCATCCTCGTCGAGGACGCGGCAGACGCTGTCCGGCGTGATCACCACGTCCACGATCAAGTCGCGCCATTCGATCGCCTCCGGGGTGATCGTCGTGCGGTCGCTGAGGTTGATGTAGCAGACGAGCAGCGCGCCCGCGTCGTCCACCGCGTAGTAGACATTGTAGGGGCGGTCCTCCCAGAAGAAACCGAGGCAGCGCGTCCCCGCGCGCAGCGGCACCCCGCCGAGCCCGCCATCCGCCGGGAGGACGTAGAGCGACACCGCCTCGCGCGCGCCGCGATGGAGCAGGGCGCTGGCGAACTCGTGCCGCGTGCCGTTCAGCTTCTCCTTGATCTCCAGGATCGTCGCGGTCGTCATCGTCTCCACCTTTCTGCCTTTTCGCGCGGGGTTGTCGCGTCCATTGTCGGTGCGCCGCCCGCACTCGCGTGCCTCAGACCACCAGGATGATCCCGGCGAACGAGATCAGCGTCCCCACGATGCCACGCGGGCCGGGGCGCTCGCGCAGGAAGAGCATCGCGCCGATCATGCCGAAGATCGGGGACGCGGCACCGAGGACCGCCGTCTTCGCCGCCCCGGCGAGGTCGATCGCCGAGAGGTAGAGGAAGCCGCCCCCCGCCGTCCCGACGATGCCGCAGATGATGATGATCAGCAGATTCCGTCGCCCGAAGGTGGCGGGTGAGGTCCAGCCCGTTCGCAGGCAGAGGAGCGAAGAGATCAGGGCGCTGAACGGGAGCCGCAGGGTGTTCGCCGTGATCACGTCGATATCGTTGACCGCCACGCGCGAGAGGGTGGTGGACAGCGACCAGCAGAGGGCGGCGATCAGCGACATCCCCACGCCGATCCAGTAGCCGGGGATGGCGTGGGCCGATGGCGTCGCCTCCACCCCGGCGCGGCGCGGCAGCGCGACCAGCACCACCCCGCCGATCACCAGACACGCGCCGATCAGCGTTCGCACGGTGATCCGCTCGTCGAGGAAGACGGCGGCGATGCCGATCGTGAAGAGGGGGAAGCAGGAGCTGATCGGCATCGCGCGCGCCACCCCGATCCGTCCCATCGCGGTGAATTGCAGCGCGTCACCGATCACCATGCCGATCACCACGCCCGCCAGCAGCGCGCCGACCGCGCCGGATGGCAGGTGGAGCAGATCGGACGGCTTGCGCGTCGCCAGGAAGATCAGCACGAAGCAGAGCGCCGCGAAGATCGTGCGCCAGGCATTAACGGTGATCGCGCCGAAGCGGAGCGATTGGCCGCGCAGGACGATGTTCGTCGCGGACCACACCAGTGCGGCCCCGAGCCCGGCCAGCTCTCCCATGTCGCGCCCTGTTCCTTCCACACGCAGGCGCGGGCCTCATCGCCCGCGCCTTGTTGCCTCGCTGTTCGGTGCTGCTCAGCCCTGGAGCTCGGTCCGCGCGCGATAGAGGCCGCCATCGTAGCCGGTGACGTAGAGGGAGCGCCGATCGGCGTCGCCGAAGGCGCAGTTCGTCGGGTTGGCCGGGGTCGGGTGCTCGCCCAGGACCGTGCCATCGGGCGCGAAGACCGCGATGCGCGGGCCGGGGCCGCTCTGCGTCCAGCCGCAACTGGCGACGATGTTCCCGGCGCTGTCCACGCGCATCCCATCGATCCCGCGATGCGGCCCGAAGTCGTGCAGGACGCGCATCGCCCCGAGCGAGCCGTCGGCCTCGACCGGGTAGGCGCGCAACTCGCGGTGCCCCTCCGGGCCGGGGGGCGACTCCGCCACGTAGAGGGTCCGTCCATCGGGGGCGAAGACGAGGCCATTCGGGCGCGTCGTGTCGAAGGTGACGCGCGCGATCGACCACTCGTCGCCGTCCTTGGTCGGCGGATCGAGGCGATAGACCGATTCGTGGTCGAGTTCCATGTCCGCGCGGTTCGCGCCGTAGCGCGGGTCGGTGAACCAGAGCCGCCCCCGCGCGTCGCTGGTGACATCGTTGGGGCTGTTCAGGCGCGCGCCCTCGAAGCGGTCGGCGAGGACCGTCACGCCCCCGTCCGCCTCGTAGCGCACGAGTCGCCGCCCGTCTCCCTCGCAGCCGTAGAGAAGGCCCGCCGCGTCGCGGTGCAGGCCGTTCCCGCCGTGCGTAGCGGTGCGGAAGACCGCGCAGATGCCACTGGCCGGATCGTAGCGCATGATCCTGCTGGTGGGGATATCGGTGAAGAGGAGCGCCGCGCCGGTCCACACCGGCCCCTCCGTGAAATTGAGTGGCCCCGCCACCCGCTCGAACGTCCAGGCCATCGGTCCACATCCTTCCCACATCGCTCGGTCCGCCCTTGCGGTGCCGACGAGGGATTATGGCACGAACGGCGCGGCGGGGTACATCATCGTACCCCGCCACGCGCCGGATGGCTGCTGTTGTCTGTGGCGCACGCGGGTCAGGGGAGGCGCTCGATCGTCGTCGGGATGGCGCTGGTGGCGGCGGTGTGCGCGACCGCCGCATTGTCGTAGGTGAACAGCGAGACGCCGCAGACGGTGGTGCCGAACTTCTTGATGTAGGCCGTCCCTTTGCCCTGCCGCGAGCCGAGCGCCCCGATGAAGTCGATCCGCGAGGTGTCGCCCTTGCTGTCCGGCGGGCTCGGCTGCGCGCCGGTGAAGACGGCGGTGAAGTTGCCGTACAACAACTGCGTCAGCGCCTCCGGCGACTCGTTCCGCCCGACCACGCTGGTGAGGACGCCGAAGCCGTTGTCGTCGAGCGCATCGAAGCCGTCGCCCGCGCTATCGACCTTGTAGGTGCTCGGCACGATTAACAGGCAGATGCCGTCCTCGTCGCGGACGGTGCCGCCGTTGGTCGTGGACAGCGCGGTGGTCGCGGCGCGTCGGCGTGATGGTGACGGGGCAGCGCGAGTCGTCGCGGTCGGGGTGATCGCCCGCGTCGGGGCGATCGTGGCGGTCGGTGAGGGGGCGCTGGTCGCCGTGGGTGCGGTCGTCGCGGTAGGCGCGACCGTGGCGGTGGTCGTGGCGGTGGGCGCGACGGTGGCCGTCGAGGCGATGGTGGCGGTCGCGGTCGGTGCCACGAGCGCCTGGGCTGGTTGCGTGGCGATCGGCTGGCCGCACGCGACCAACATGACCGCGAGGCCGAGCGTGACCGCGCCGCGTCCCAGCCAGGGGGCGAATACGAAAGGACCGGAAGGGGGATATGCGCGGCGTGTCACCGCAGTGCTCCTCGCCGATCGCGGCATCGTCGCCGCGCTGGAGATCGGCATAGCGGGCGCGAAGGTCGCGCTCTTCCCCCGATCGGGGGAGACTGTGCGCGCCGCTCGGCGCAGTCCTCGGCCCCCCGTTAGGGCGTGGCGGGCGCTGTCCAGCCGGTCAGGACGTACTCACGGATGCCATATGCTACACCCGCCTCGGCGACGGTGGGCAAGACCGCCGCCGCCTCTTTCTGCACCGCCGGGATGGCGTTGCCCATCGCGAGCCCCAGCCCGGCCCAGCGGAGCATCGGCAGATCGTTCTCCTGATCGCCGATCGCCACCGTGCGCTCCCGGGCGATGCCGAACGCCTGCGCGAGGTGTGCCAGCGCGGCCCCTTTGCTGACGCCGAGCGCCGTCAGTTCGCCGAAGCGCTCGTGCGAGCGGGTGAGGGCGATCCGGTGGGCGAACCGTACGCTGAGGCGGGCGAGCTGTTCCTCGACGATCGGACCCTCCGCCACGAAGAGGAGCTTGGTCGGGGCCGTGGTGGCGAGGAAGGCCGGGAGATCGGGGACGATGACCGTTTCGGTCCCTTCCGGGTGGAAGCGGAGATAGTAGTCGAGTTCGGGCGCGGGGCCGGTGATGTGGAGCCGCTCGTCCACGTAGGCGATCGTGAAGATGTCGGCGTCGCGGAGTGCGGCGGCGGCCTCGGCAGCCTCCTTCGGGGGCATCGTCTGGTGCAGCAGGATCGTATCGTCGATCGGGTTGCGGATCAGCGCCCCCTGATGGCAGATGAGCGGCTCGGTGATGCCGAGGATGCGGGCGAAGGGCAGGGCGGCCACGTATTGTCGCCCGGTGGCGATCGTGACGCGCACCCCCTGTGCGCGCGCCTCGACCACCACCTCGCGTACGGCATCCTGGATGATCAGATCGTGGTCGATCGTGGTGCCATCGAGATCGAGCGCGATGAGTTCGTAGGGCACGGTCGCTCCTTCCATTGACAACAAGTGACAACAAGGGGCGCGCGGCGGCGGACCACCCCTGTCGGCTTCTATCGAGCACACCCGTTGTGCGGGGGGATTGTAGCAGCGCCGCGAGTGCAAACGAGGAGTAAGGAGGGACGTGGCCTCAGCGACACAGAGAACGAAAAGAGGGAAAAGGGACGATTGCCGCAGAGGGCACAGAGCCCGCAAGCGGACCGGGCGTGCAGAGAACGAGGGAGAGGAGGGACGATCTGAGGGCGCTATGCTGGTGAGCCTGTGTACCGGGCGGCAGATGGACGCTATTGCAACGCCTCTCTAGTAAAATCCCCCGGCCCCCTCTGTGTCTCTGTGTCTCCTGTTAACCGTCCCTTCGTCCCTTCGCCCCCTCTCTTTTCCGTGTTCTATATCGCTGTGTCTCTGAGGCCCACGTCCCCTTTGCAACGGCTCCACGCCACGGAGGGTTCCTGTTCGGTCGGGAAGGATGGTAAGGTATAGGCTGTATCCGGCGAAGGATGTCGCCGCCGAGCGCTGTGTGATGGGGGAAGACGTGAAAAAAGAGCAGATCGCGTTGCAGCTCTATACCGTCCGCGATGTCGCGGCGCAGGATTTTGTGGGGATGTTGCGCCAGGTTTCCGCGATCGGCTACCGGGCGGTGGAGCTGGCCGGGTTCGGTGGCCTCTCGGTCGCCGATTTGCGGGAGACGCTCGATAAATACAACCTGCGCGCCATCGCAGCGCACGTCGCCTACGCCCAGTTCGAGGAGCGCGCGTCCGGCGTGCTGGCCGATCTCAAGGCGCTCGGCTGCGAGTTCGCCGTCGTCCCGGCGCTGCCGCAGGAATACCGCGACGATGAGGCGCTGCTGCGCGCGGCGGCGAAGAACTTCAACGAGTGGGCGGCGCTGGCGCAGGAGGTCGGCCTCCGCTTCGGCTACCACAACCACGCCTTCGAGTTCGCGCCACTGCCGTCCGGCACCCTCCCGTACGATATCCTCGTCAACGAGACCGACCCGGCGCTGGTGAATTTCGAGATCGATCTCTTCTGGGTGCAATACGGCGGCGCGGACGCCCAGGGGTGGAATCGGCGCCTCAAGGGGCGCGCGCCCCTGTTGCACGTCAAGGACATGGCGGCGGGCGAGGCGCGCGCCGACACGCCGTTCGGCACCGGCATCATGCCGTGGGATCAACTCCTCGCGGTCGGCGAGGCGTCGGGCGCGGAGTGGTACATCGTGGAGCAGGATCACCCGCAGAGCTCGCTGGATGATGTGCGGACCAGCCTCCAGAACCTGGAAGCGGTGGCGAAGTAACAGCAGGATGTGCGGGCGGCGCGCGAATCGAGCGCGCCGCCCGCCTTGCGTGGGAGGGTGACATGGCCGGGGAGAAGATGAAGGTCGGGCTGATCGGTTGCGGGACGATCAGCGCCATCTACCTGAAGAACCGGACCCGCTTCGACACCTTCGAGATCGTCGCCTGCGCCGATATCGACACCGACCGGGCGCGGGCGCGGGCGGCGGAGTTCGGCGTGCCGCGCGGCGGCGGCGTTGCGGAGGTGCTGGACGATCCCGAGATCAAGGTGGTGATCAACCTCACCATCCCGCAGGCGCACGCGACGGTCGCGTTGGCGGCGGTGCGCGCCGGGAAGTCGGTCTACAACGAGAAGCCGCTGACCCTCAGCCGGGAGGAGGGGCAATTGCTGCTGGACGAGGCGCGCGCCAGGGGCGTCCTCGTCGGCTGTGCGCCCGATACCTTCCTCGGCGCGGGGCTCCAGACCTGTCGCCAACTGCTCGATGAGGGCGCGATCGGCGAGCCGGTGGCCGCGACCGCCTTCTTGCTCGGTCACGGGCCGGAGGGCTGGCACCCGAACCCGGACTTCTACTATCAGGTGGGCGGCGGGCCGCTCTTCGACATGGGGCCGTATTATCTGACCGCGCTGATCAACTTCCTCGGCCCGGTGCGGCGCGTCAGCGCCTCGGCGCGCGCCAGCTTCGCGACGCGCACCATCGGCAGCGAGCCATTCAAGGGGCAGACGATCACCGTCAACACCCCGACGCACATCGCCGCCACCCTCGACTTCACGGGCGGGGCGATCGGCACGCTGATCACCAGCTTCGATGTCTGGTCGCACAATCTGCCAAAGATCGAGATCTACGGCAGCGAGGGATCGTTGAGTGTACCCGATCCGAACCGCTTCGATGGTCCGGTGCTGCTGCGTCGTGCCGATGACAAGGAGTGGACCGAGGTGCCGGTCACGCGGCCCTACAACGACAACTCGCGCATCCTCGGCGTGGCCGATCTGGTGCAGGCGCTGATCTCGGGGCGCAAGCAGCGCGCGAGCGGCGAACTGGCTTTCCACGTCCTGGACATCATGCACGCCGCGCTCGAATCGTCCGCCGAAGGGCGCTACATCGAACTGACGAGTAGCTGCGAGCGTCCGGCGGCCTTCCCGGCGGAATTGCCGGAACGGCGGCTCGACGACTGAGCCCTTGGCGGCGTGCGGGGCGGATCGTGCCTGTGCGCCGCTGCGGTGTGCGTATAGCTGGGTTGTCGTAAGTGAAAATCCGTTGCACAGCCCCATACATGCGGGCTGTGGTGCCGGGATATGAGGCCCGATCGCGGGCGGTGCAACGGCTTCTAGTGGTGGGAAAGGTGGGAGGCGTGACGATGAAATCGGCCCTGATCGTCCGGGGCGGCTGGCCGGGCCATCAGCCACGGGAGTGCGCCGAGCTGTTCGCCCCGATCCTGCGTGAGGGGGGATATGAGGTTGAGGTTTCCGACACGCTCGATGCGTTCCTCGACCCCGCGAAGCTCGCCGCGCTCGACCTGATCGTGCCGATCTGGACGCAGGGGACAATCACCTTGCAGCAGGAGCGCGGGCTGCTCGATGCGGTGCGCGGCGGGGTCGGCCTCGCGGGGTGGCACGGCGGCATGGGCGACGCCTTCCGCAACAACGTCGAGTATCAGTTCATGGTCGGCGGGCAGTGGGTGGCGCACCCCGGCAACATCATCGACTACCGCGTCACCATCACCGACCACGACGATCCGATCACCGCCGGTCTCGCCGACTTCGCGATGCACTCCGAGCAATACTACCTGCACGTCGATCCCTCGAACGAGGTGCTGGCGACGACCACCTTCGGCGACCAATACCTGCCGTGGATCGCGGGGACGGTGATGCCGGTCGTCTGGAAGCGCCTCTGGGGGGCGGGCAAGGTCTTCTATTGTTCTCTCGGCCACCATGCCAGCGACTTCGCGGTGCCGGAAGCGCGCGAAATCGTCCGGCGCGGGATGGTGTGGGCGAGTAGATAGGGGCGGCGGCCCTCACCCTGGCTCGTCCGCCCGGAGGGCACCCGGCTCGCTACCCCTCTCCCGTTGCGGGAGAGGGGCTTGCCGGGTGACGCTGCGACATTACGGATCCTGATCCAGCCCGCGCGGGCGGGCTGCGCCAGTGCCGTCTATGGCTACCCGCAGCCGGGGACAGTGTGCCCTTCATGGGTAGTGGCTACCCCCTCGCGGGGTATTTCAATCCCCGGAACTTGCCCGCAGGTTCAGCGGCGATGCGAGCACCCTCACCCCGGCGCTCACGCGCCACCCCCTCTCCCCATCCGAGGAGCGGGAGCCAGTGCCACTGCGGTGCTTCTGTTGATGCGCTGGTGATTGCCGTTGCGAGCATGATGGCACGATCCCGGTCCGCGCGGGCGGACATTGTGCCCTTCACGGGTAGCGGCTGCCCTCCGGGGTACTGCGTGGCCGCAGCCTTCAGCCGGGGGCATTGTGCCCTTCATGGGTAGCCGCTGCCCTTCATGGGTACAGTGTGCCCTCCTATACATCCCACTGACCCATTGAACCTTTCGCTTGGGGCACTGATGCCCCTCCTCCTCGGTCTGGACATCGGGACGACCGGCGCGCGGGTGATCGCCGTGGATGAGCGCGGGGCGATCATCGCGGCGGAGACGGCAGGGTAAAGCCTGAGCGGGGGCGCTGATCGCGGCGCTGGTTCGAGGGACGCGCGGTGTGCGCCTTCAGGAGGCGTGCGAGGCGTTGAAGTGGCTGCGGTCGCCGGTGACGGTGAAGATGATCCGCTCGCAGATATTCGTCACCCGGTCGGCGATCCGCTCCACGTTGTGAGAGATCCAGAGGAGGCGGGTGCCGCGCTCGATCGTCGCCTGATCGCCGGACATGCAGGCGAGCAGTTCGCGGTAGATCCGGCCTTGCAGCAGATCGATCGCGTCGTCTTCGTCCCAGATCTCGCGCGCGGCCACGGCATCGCCATTGATGAAGGCGTCGAGGCAGCGCCGTAACATATCGACGGCCATGCTCGCCATCAGCGGCAGGTCGATCAGCGGCTTGATCGGCGGCTCGTCGAGGCTGAGGAGCGCAAGCTTGGCGATCCCCTCGGCGTAATCCCCGATCCGCTCCAACTCGGCGGCGATCGCGATCACGCTGGCGATCATCCGCAGGTCGGTCGCCAGCGGCTGCTGCATGGCGATGATCAGCAGGGCGCGCTCCTCGATGCGGCTGGCGAGCACATCGATCGGGCTGTCGTCCGCGATGACCATCTCCGCGACGATGGCACTGCGCTCGCGCAGCGCGACGATCGCGCGTTCCACCGCCGTCGCGACCATGCTGCCGAGCGTGAGAATCTCGTGCTGCAAACCGCGCAGCTGGCGGTCGAAGCCTTCTCGCGGCATGAGCACAACCTCACCGCGCGCGATGTGCCGCGCAGGGTTCAACGACACCGTGCCACTCTCCCGGTAGCGATAGCACACCATGTGCCGGGGAGAGGACAAGTATATCGTACTGTGAACATACGGGTAAGGCTGACATACGCCATATCAGTCGTCGTCCTCCGTTTCGTCGCTCGGCAGCAATGTGCTCTCCATGACGGTGCCCGCGGTGCCATCGGCGACGAAGCGCGGCCACTCGCCCTCGACCATGAAGAGGATCTGCTCGCAGATATTCGTGGCGCGGTCGGCAACCCGCTCCAGGTTGTGGACCGTCCAGAGGAGGTGTGTCGCGCGGGTCAGCGTGTTCGGCTGGTGCGTCATCGTAACCAGGAGATCGTTGTAGAGGCGCTGCTGGAGGGTGTCGATCACCGGATCGTCGTGCCAGACTCGTCGCGCCAGGGCGGCATCCTGGGTGGCGTAGGCATCCAGGCTGCGCTGCAACATCCGTCGCGCCGCGCGCGCCATCCGGTAGAGATCGTGCGCGGGGGGGAGGGCCGGTTCTCGCAGCTCGCGGCAGATCAGCTTCGCGATCCCCGTGACGTAGTCGCCGATCCGCTCCAGCTCTCCGGCGATCATCATCGCGGCGGTGATGGCGCGGAGATCGCGCGCGGTCGGTTGTTGCATGGCGAGGATGACGATCGATTCGCGCTGGATCGCGGAGTGCAGCCGGTCGATCGTGTCATCGGCGGCGGCGATCTCCTGCGCGACGGGCCGATCGTCCTCCTGCAACGCCCCGATCACGCGCTCCAGTGCGGTCACCGTCAGGCCGCCGAGTTCGAGGGTATGCGACCGCAGGGCGGCCAATTGGGCATGGAATTCCGAACGCGCCATCCGCCCCTCCTCATCGAATAGCGGCTGTACATTCGCGCCTCACGGGAAGCGGCGACCACGCAGCCGCGCCGTGCCTGCGTGAGCGAGCGAGCTAACCGAATCGCCCGGTGATGTAATCCTCGGTGCGCTTCTCGCGCGGCTGCGTGAAGAGTTGCTCCGTCCGGCCATATTCGACCAGCTGGCCGTAGCCCTCATCGCCCGCGAGCATGAACGCGGTCCAGTCGGCGACGCGCGATGCCTGCTGCATGTTGTGCGTGACGATGGCGATCGTGTACTTCTTCTTCAGTTCGCCGATCAACTCCTCGATCTTGTAGGTCGAGATCGGATCGAGCGCCGAGCAGGGCTCGTCCATCAGGATGATCTCCGGCTCGATCGCGATCGTGCGCGCGATGCAGAGGCGCTGCTGCTGACCGCCGGAGAGGGACGCGCCGGACTCTTTCAGCTTATCCTTGACCTCGTTCCAGAGGGCCGCGCCGCGCAGGCTGCGCTCGACCGTCTCGTCCATCTCGGAGCGCCGCTTGCGGATGCCATTCAGCTTCAGCCCGGCAACCACGTTCTCGTAGATCGTCATCATCGGGAAGGGGTTCGGCTTCTGGAAGACCATCCCGATGTGCCGCCGCACCCGGACCGGGTCGACGTTCTTCCCGTAGATGTCCTGCCCGTCGATCGCGATCTTGCCCTCCACGCGCGCGCCCGGCAGCACCTCGTGCATCCGGTTCAGGCAGCGGAGGAAGGTGGACTTGCCGCAACCGGAGGGACCGATTAGCGCGGTCACCTCGCTGGCGCGGAAGGTCATCGAGACATCCTTGATCGCGTGATGGGAGCCGTACCAAGCGTTGACCTTGTCGGTGATCAGCGAGACGCCGGTCCCCGTCTGCTCGGCGACCGCCTGCTTGGCCTCGGTTTGTTCGGTGGCGATACTGGTACGCTCGGCCTGGGTGGCGGAGGCGGGCACGTTGCCGCCGCCATCGGCGATCCCGGTGCGCCGCTCCGGGTCGGCGGTGGTCTGAGGCTGGCGAGAAGTGGTATTGCTCATCCGTTTCGCTCCATCTTGCCGCCCTGTGCGGCGGCGTCATCCATCTCCGGCACCGTGACGATCGTCGTGCGCTAGCGTGCGCCGCGCGGGCCACCGCGCGAGGCGGTCAGGCGGACCAACAGGCTAAGTAGGCCGATGATGATGATCAGGACTAGCGAAGCTCCCCAGGCTTTCGTGACCGAGTCGGCGAAGGGTGATTTCGTGGCGTACTGGTAGATCTCCAGCGGCAACGCCGCCATCGGGCCGCGCAGATCGTTGCTGGCGAAGCTGTTGCCGAGGACCGTCAGCAAGAGCGGTGCCGTCTCGCCGCTGACGCGGGCCACCGCCAGGATGACGCCGGTGAGGATCCCGCCGCGTGCTGCGGGGAGGATGACGCCCACGATGGTCTTCCACTGCGGGGTGCCGAGCGCCAGGGACGCCTCGCGCAAATTATTCGGCACGAGGCGTAGGATCTCCTCGGTGGTGCGGGTGATGATCGGGATCATGATGATCGCGAGGGCCACGCTCCCGGCGATGGCGTTGTAATTGCCAAAGCCACGCTTGACCAGCAGCGCCCAGGCGACCGCGCCAATGGCGATCGAGGGGAGGCCGGTCATCAGGTCGGCGATGAAGCGAACGAGCGAGGAGAAGCGCCCGCGCCCGAATTCCGCGAGGTAGATCCCCGCCCCGAGGCCGACCGGGATGCCGACGATACTCGCCAGGGCGACGATCAGCAGCGAGCCGCGAATCGCCGGGGCGACGCCACCGCCCGACTCGCCAAGCGCCGGCGGGCTCTTGGTGAAGAAGTCCCAATTGAGGGCCGGGGCACCCTTCACGATGATATAGGCGAGGATGATTCCCAGGATGCTGACACCGATCAGGGCGCTCCCCCCGATCAAGGCGGTCGCGATATTGTTAACCAGCTTGCGGCGGCGGATCGTCGCTCCGCTCACCGTCAGCGAAAACCGCTCGCGCGTCTGATGCATTCCGTTATTGAGCGTTGCCTGTCCCTGCATATCCTCACTCCCCATCACGCCGCCGCTGCGCTGTTGTCGGGAATTCGCCACGCGGCTTCAGATGCCGGTGGCGCGCGTGTCGCCGCCGAAGCGGGCGACGATCAGGCGGGCGACCAAGTTCACCGCGCCGGTGACGAAGAGCAGGACCACCGCCACGCCGATGACGGCGCTGAAGTGCAGCGGGCTGTTGGCATCGGCGAACTGATTGGCGATCGCGCTCGCCATCGTGTAACCGGGGGTGAGTAACGACCAGTTGATGTTCGTCGAGCTATTGCCGATCAACATCGTCACCGCCATCGTCTCACCGATGGCGCGACCGAGACCGAGGATCGCCGCGCCGACGATCCCGGCGCGCGCATAGGGGAGGACCGCGCTGCGGATCATCTCCCATTTCGTCGCGCCGAGCGCCAGCATCCCCTCGCGCTGCGTCCCCGGCACCGTGCTGAGTACCTCGCGCGTGACCGACATGATGGTCGGGAGGATCATGATCGCGAGGATGATCCCCGCCACGAGGATGTCGCGACCGCGCGCCGGACCCTGGACCAGTTGATTCAGCACCGGCACACCGCCGAGCGTCGTCTTCAGCGGGCGCTCCAAGTGGTCGCGCAGGAACGGCGCGAGGACCGCGATGCCCCAGAAACCGTAGATGACGGAGGGGATAACGGCCAACAATTCGACTGTGAAGCTGATCGGGGTACGCAGCCAACGGGGCGCGTATTCCACGATGAAGAGGGAAGCGCCGATCGCGATCGGGGTCGCGATCAGCAGGCCGATCACCGAGGTGATGAGGGTGCCATAGATGTACGGCAGCGCCCCGAAGGTATCGGCGGTCGGGTTCCAGACCTGGCCGGTGATGAACCGCAACCCTTCGCGCGCGAGGGCGACGCGGGCGTCCACGAAGAGGACAACGAAGATCGTCACGATCAGAGCCAGAATCGCCGCCGCGAAGATGAGCGTGATCAGGCGAAAGGAACGATCGCCCAGCGCGCCGCTGCGGCCCGCGCCGAGATCGAGCCGCCCTCCGCCCGTCTGCTTTCCCTGGTTCCGTGGTGTCGCTGCCTGCGTCGCCATCTGCTGCTCTTTCCTTAACGGCACGAATAACGGCACGATAGGGTGGGCGGCATCGCGCCGCCCACCCTACACGTCCGTCCCCTACTTCCCGGGGAACGCCTTCTGCCCATTGACCATGATGCTATTGATGAAGGTCTCGGCGCGGACCACGATGCTCGGCGGCAGCGGGGCGTAATCGAGCCCCTCGTTGTACTGCTGGCCGGTATGGGTCGCCCACCAGAGCATCCGGGTGATCGCGATCGCCTTCGACTGCTCGGTCTGGTTCGGGCAGACGAGGATCCAGGTGATGGCGGTGATCGGGTAGGACTGTGCGCCCGGCGCGTTGACGAGCTTGAAGCGAACCAGGCACCCCTCGGAAGTTCACATAAGCAGATTCTTGATTGGGAGAGCCGATTTATAGTGTATCACTCATTTAGTGTTCACCTTTTATATCGTGTCTTTTTGTTCACTTTTCTATGGGTCTCTAGTTTCCGCTAACTCAGGTGGCGTCAGCCAGGGTCGAGCGTTCCGGTGGCGCGTTGGCGGAGCAGCGCTGGCCCCAAGAGCCAGTGCGGAGATGGCCAGTGACGGCGGCTTTTTCGCGAACCCGGGCGGGCAAGGGGAAGTCGTGTGGAAAAGGGGTCCGCGCCAGGAGGCGGCGCAAGCGCCCAGGCGTCGGCTGTGGGCGGCGGTCCCAGAAGCCGGTCGGGATGGCGGGCGTGGTGGCCGCGCCGTAGGAGAGGATCGCGCCGGCCAGCAGGGCGTGTTCGGGGAGGCGCTGGCAGGTCTCGGGCGCATGAAGAAACTGGCGGACGGCCCCGAGCATCTGCTTGGCGGCGAGCGGCAATTGTTCGACCGGCCAGCGGTCGCGGTAGCAGTCCCGCGCCTCGCGTGGCGCGAGGGGCAGTGGCGTGACGAGCAGCAGCGGTTCCCGGTGGCGCGGGTCATGGATGGCGATCACGGTGAAGGTGGCACGGCCCGCCGCGGCGTCCGCGCGTACCAGCCCGTCCCAGACCTCGGCGCGCAGCAGGGCGTCGCCCTCGTGCCAGGTCGCCGTGCGGTCGGGCAGGGCGGCGGCGATGGGCCGCCCCTGGTAGGCGCGCGGCAACGGGCGAACCAGCGCCCCGCAGGTTGGGGGTCGTCCACGCCCGCCGTAGGGCGGGGGCGCCGCCCGCCGGAAGGTCGCGTTCTCGCCACCCGCACCACGTAGCGGGTCGCGCCCTCCTCCTGCAAGAGCGCCGCCCCGAAGCCGCAATCCAGCACCAGCACCTCCTCGGCCGCGCGCTGCTGGACCGCCTCGCGCACCAGCAGGCGCGCGTGGATGCCGGGCGCGGGGTCGGCGGGATCGGCGCGCACGCAGGCGAGGGGCAGGGCGAGGCGCTGCGGCCCGACGTTGCCGACGCGGGCGACGAGCCCCACCGGGATAGCCGGGAGCGCCCGGCTCAACAGGCCTCAAGTTAGCGGAAAGTAGAGTGGGTGCCTGTCGTGGGGAAATCATCCCCATTGGCCTGTTGTCGCTCCGGCACATCCGAGCGTCACAAAGGAAGCGTTTTCCAGTTAGTGGATGAAGGGCAGGTGAGCTAGCCCACCCAAGTGCTCGTTGCGGTCCTGCTGCCGTCTCCCGCGAGAAGTCACAGGAGGCGGGTCAGCAAAGATTCTTCACCGCTTCGTCCCGCCTCGCCTTCGTTGCGCGCGGATTGGAATCGGTGCACGGCCACGCTCTGCGCGATCGTTCGGCGGCAGCGGGAGCCATAGCTTCGCCGCATCCAGGCCGTGCTGGTTCATGTGGTATTCCATTCCCGCGATGGTTTGCAACAATTCTTCGTAGCGTGACTTCCACTCCTTGGCTTCCTCTTGCGCCTCTTTGAGACGGCTTCGCCAGATGCGATCCACCGACTGCCGAGGGGACGCCACGAAATTCGTGGCTTGCTCTTGTTGGGCCGCCTGTACCCGCGCCTTTCGCGCGCGTAATTCTGGTCTATAGGACAGAGACGGATTGCCTAACTTGTACAGTGAGCCGGGACTCACCGAGAGCGCCGCGGCCACGGTACGGAAGGTGATCGGCTGTTCGTCGGGTGACTTACATGCCCATAGGCGTAGGAGGGCGTCGAGTTCACGGTCCAGCGCCGCGCCGTGTAGCCCGATCGTTTTCGCTTCGTGTGGTGGCCGTTTCACGTGTCGTTCCCTTCTCGTTGCGATGTTATCACCTGCGACCTGCGATGTGAGCTACCGCTGACTCGACGGCGGCGGTCTCGACCTGGGTCGCTCCGGGGCTTTCGTGAGGCCAGCGTCAATTGCAACCCGGCACGCCGCTGCTCGTGCTACCCCCGACCCGGCCTCGACGGGATGCTCGCCCGCCGAGCAGATGGAGATAGCCGCTGCCCGTTCTTCCTCGCTTATGGCCGCACCCTTGTCCTTCATTAATCCTCCTCCTGCTCTTGTCGGCGAAGCCGCTCTCGTACGCTCGGTTCGGCGAGGCTGGGCGTCCCTGGGAAAACCGCGACGCCTTCACCGGCACGTATGTCGGCAGCGTCCTCGATGGCGAGAGCACGGTCCGCCCCTATCAGCAGGCGGCGCTGGTGCTGGACCCAGTTTGGAGCGTAGGCGAACCCCTGTTCGGTGGCGCGTTGCGCCGCCTCCAAGACGGCCTGTGCCTTGGTCTGGACCTGGAGAATGGCCTTTACCTGTTGTTGGTCACCCTTTGTGCGAATGAAATCCCCACAACCTGATAGGCATTGCAGGTGGAACTCGCATGGTTTGGTTGCGAAGTCCTTGAGACACATCCCGAATGGCGTCGCATGGGCCGCTTCGACAGCAGCGTCCAGGAACCGTTCGCGGCTCGCGGGGGCCATGCCATGGTAGATCTCGGCGACGCTGCCCCCAGCCATGCCGGCGCGGATACTCGTCTTCAACGCCTCGATCCGCCACTTCTCTGTCACGTGGTTGTACTCATCGTTCTGGCGAACGTCGCGTCGTCCCATCCAGCGTGCCAACTCAAGGCCTGAAAGGCCGCCCTGGACGAGGAGGTTATCGATCCAGTGTCGCAATTGGTGAGCGTGTATCGACCAGGGTTGCCCGCTCTCATCCAACAGCCCGTAGCGCTGGAACACCGATTGGTTGTCGGAACCGGAGTACAGGAAGTTCGCGATGGTGTTGTGGCCGATTGCCTCGACGATGAGCAGCGACGGATGGTGACGAAAGAATTTGCTCGGTGTGAGGCAGAGATATTGGCTGAGCAGTTGTTGCTTGCCGCCGGGTATTTGGAGTGCAAGGAAGTTGATGTCGTTCTTGCGGGCCAACCCGCGTTCTACGTCATCAACGCGCCAGCGATAGCCGCCGTTCTTGCCCCCATTGCCTATCTCGACCGGCGGGATGTCGAGGCGTGCGAGGGCTCGGATCACGGCCTTTGTGGTAGCGAGTCCGAGCGCGGGTGCAAGCATGGCGGTGTCCAGGGTCGCCGAGGGATCGTGCACCACCAGCAGCGGGATTCGTCCCGGCATTGCCTCGAGCTCGCGGGCCCGAGCACGCGCGTCCGCCCCGATCGTTAGCAGCGTGTCGACCGCCCCCCGAACGAGGGAAATCGCAACGCTCGGGATGACACGTCTCTCGAGCGGTCCGCCCTTCTCCGGCCAATAGGCCAGGTACGGCTGGCCGTTCTCGTCCTCGCGCAGTGTGGTCGCGGGCAGCGTGAGCGCCTCGTACATTCGAAAGCCGGCTATCGTGATGAGGAGGATGATGGCAAACCGACACCGATCCTGGTCATCCTTCGCCGTCTGGGCGGCATCGGCCAGTGCCAGCAGGGCTCCGTTCGGGGGCAGCAGGTGCTCCCTGGCATCTCGATCTGCGATATGCCGGATGCTGCTCGCGCGCGTCGTCGGTTGCTGGGACTGATACCCCGTACGAGGAATGAGTCTGTTGTTCTCCAAGTAGGCTGCCAGGGCCTGCAATGTGCTTGAGAAGGTTCTCCTCGTCGATGATGCGTACTTCCGCGCCGCCATTAATGCCTCCGCTCGCTGCCAGTCTCGCAGCGTGAGACGGTCCCAGACCGGTGACATCGTGTCGTCACCTGCGTCCCTGGAGACCGCTTGGTAGAGGTGGCGGAAGGCATTGAGCCAGTTCACGAGTGTTGCGGGCGTTCTCTTGTCGATATCAGCGCGGTGGCTTAGTACTACAGCGAGAGTTTGGTGTGGTAGCGTTCCTCCAGTGGCAGCACGATGGAGGAGGGAGCGATGGCCCCGATCGAACCGGTGGTGACCGCGCCGACGCTGGACCTGACCCCGCAGGACGT
>JAABUM010001720.1_pt1 | contig 31559 bp, 56 predicted proteins | sample 5559161 | NCBI WGS metagenome assembly JAABUM01 (sample SAMN10711868, study PRJNA513369) | rock metagenome | isolation source: Antarctica rocks | place: Antarctica: Victoria Land, Siegfried Peak nord
TATTATATTATATTATATTATATTATATTATATTATATTATATTATATTATATTATATTATATTATATTATATTATATTATATTATATTATATTATATTATATTATATTATATTATATTATATTATGAAATAATCTTCCTCGGATCCAGAGAGACACCCAAGAAGAAGAACACCCCTGAGCACATGCCCAACTCTGCGTTGTGCGCCATGATGCGCCTGGCAGCAGCCTGAGCAACCTCAGGCGGCCGCCGGCGGGGCTGTGCTGCGACGGGAAGACAGTTCGGACCCCTGCCCGGCTCACCTCTGCTGTCTCGCTGTTTGCGAGTGTCTGTGCAAGCGCACAAGACTCAGAAGAGAGAAAAATGCTGCCTTGCGATGCATGCAAGGTGGCAGATCCAGTGGGGTGTGCGGCGTCTGCACCTACGCCCTCGAGAAGGACAGACAATCTTCGTGATGAACGCGTCAGTCAGTAACAGCAATTCATTTGAACCGTGTTGCAGGTGAGGTGGCAACATTGGACTTGTGTGTGGAGTGCGCTGTCGGTACCTACACCTTCGACTCGGGCGTGCCCTGCCAGTCGTGCCCTGCCAGTCGTGCCCTGCCAGTCGTGCCCTGCCAGTCGTGCCCTGCCAGTCGTGCTGCGCTCGCGGCTGGAGACCTGGATTACAAACCAGGCCCTTCTGATGCTCGACCGCGAACATACTCACACCGTGTTTTTCAGGCGCCCTGGATGAGGTGGAATGGCTGCGCTCGCGACTGGAGATCCTGGAGTCCAGCCTGCTGGCCTCCTCCAGCGACGGGCGCCTGCTCAACAGGCGAGACACGAAATTCGGCTCCTCCCTCGCACTCGCCCCTGCTCATACACCGCATGGCGTCCTGAAGACAGATGCCCTCCTTGGAACCCAGCACCAGCAGGCCGACGCCGAAGCTGCGCATTACAGAAGTCGGTCGTCTGGCGGGCGCTGTATTGATCCTGCTTGACGGCCCTGTGCTGGACTCCAGACCCTGCGTCCAATGCTGAAACCGTGAACAAATGCAACTCCGAACCCTGTGCAGGATGCTGGAGGAGCAGGACCGGCAGGGCCTGCCGGCGCTGCCTTTGCCGCTGGCGGATGCAGCAGGGATGATCCAGAGCCAGTCGATTATGTACTCCCAGCTTGTTCCTAGCTGACGCCCCTACTGCTCCTGGGTGATGCAGGATGCTGGAGGAGCAGGACCGGCATGGCCTGCCGGCGCTTGCACCGCTGCCAGCAGAGGCTCCTGCGGCGCCGCCGACGCTGCCCGATGAAGGCGGCGGTGCACCTTCGGCCAGCGACGAGACACAGGCGACGGCAGGTGGGCAGCCGCCAAGCGCTGCGGCGGCAGCCGCCGCTGCTTGCGCTGCTGGCAAGCCTGCGGTCTCGCATGTGACGGCGGCATCGGACGAGGAGGGATCAGCAGGAGGATGTGACGACGTTACGGAGGATGCAGCAGCTGCGGCGGCGGCACTGACGAGCAGCCGCCTGTTGACGCCATCAGCTGCCGGTGGGAGCTTAGATCGGACCGCATGCTCCTGCGTGACATCAGCCTCTGAGATGCACAGTTAAACAGCTTAATGAGGCAGCCCTTTGCTCCCATCAGCCTGTAGTCCCTTGGCGCCTCAGCAAGCTCATGTGCGATGCACCAGCTGTGCATCTCTATTTCTGCAATGCAGCTTATCGTGCATACTTTTATGCTCAGCCTATATAGTGCGTCATTGTGACAGCCCCGCTGCAAGATGCCGATCATCTTTCTGCATTGTGGGCACAGGGGCGCCGACCCGACCGCCGACGCGTCACGCCCGGCAGCACACGCCGGCGCTGCAGACGCCGCAGAACACCGCCAACCTGCTGCACCTGGATGATGACCCCTTGGCGGCTGCGGCTGCCGCTCCTGCCGAGGAAGCCACTGCAGCAGCTGAAAGTAAAAACATGGGTGCGGCTGCCTCAGCTGCAGCAGCGGCCGCCGCAGAGGGAGAGCAAGAAGTCGCAGAGCGTGACGTCGACCTGGCTCTTGCCCCGCCAACGGAGGACGAGTCCACCCCCGAGGCAGCAGCGACGAAGGCACAGCCGGCGGACTTGGCAGCACCCAAAGGCGCCGACGATGCTGGCCAAGATGCAATTCCCGACGGTGCACCGGCCGGGCAGCAGGCAGCCGCGCCGGCGGATGCGCCGATCGAGTCGGCGCCCGCTGCCATTGCAGGTGACGGCCAGGGCTCGGCCGGCACGGCTGCAAATCGAAGCGACGCGGACTTGCAGCCAGCGGAGCGGGAGGTCTCGTCACCTCATGTTGGCGATGCGGTGGCGGCAGGCGCAGCTGTGACGGAGGCCATTCCCACTGCCGCCGAGCCTGGCGACGAGGCAGAGACGCCGAATGCGGATCACAGGGGTGCTGTCCCCGATTTCGAAACGCCACAGCCCGCCGAAGCAATGACGGAGGATGAAGTGGTGGCGGTGTGGCGCGGACCGACAGTGCGGCTGTCGCAGGATCATGACGATGCGCAAGAGCAGTAGGCACTGGCGATGATTGTCTGCGCAAGCGAGAACACAGAACAAAATGTCAGCAGCATCAGTATGAACGTGCGAAGGAATATTCGGCAGGTCGACGACTCACTGTATTAGGCAGTGGCTAGCGAACACCTATGTGAATCCTGCAGCATAGCGGCAGAGGACGCATATGTAGATATCATCTCATCAGCTGACAAGCCGCAACTGCTCCTGCAAATGCTGGTGGTCTTGGCCTCCAAAGGCAGCTTGCAGCCTGCGAGCCGGGCTAGCATTGGCTGCAGCACGCCTGACTCAGGCGTGCTGCAGCCAATGCTAGCCCGGCCCGCCGCTTGCCTCGCGGCACCGGCAGCGCTCGCTCTCAGGATATCCTGCCGCCCCGCCGAGCACCGCTGCCCCGTGACGCCATTACTGACCATTGCTCATCATGGTCAGTGTTCCGCATCTTGCCCCTTGCGCATAAGCGATTCAGCTTGAACCCGGACTCTTGGCTCTCAGCCTGTACAACGCCGCAGCATTACCGCCGTTTGCCGCCTTCCCTCGCTATTTCAGCTCTATGGCTGCCCCTATCAGTGTTCGTGTATCGATCCAGCCTGGGATGTAATGTCGAGAAATGCAAAGTGCAATTTCCGAAAAGGGCCAAAAATCACCGCACAAATCAGTTCGCAAAGAACACTGCGGCAAGAGACAGTGTGGCACGTGCCATCATATCATGTTACCCCATCGACCCGTTGGAGATCCACCACTGCCACGGCTGTGGCGGCAAGCGACACTGCATCATCATTATAGGGGTAGTGGCACAGGCTGTTCAACGTCCAGTGTTGCTGATGATGCACGATGATGCAAACAATGGCTGTAGGTGATGCTGTTTTCCAGGTCCAGGTAGCGCAGGTGCCCTCAACAACCCACTGTCGCATGTGCCCCGGCGGCCCTCTAGAACTGTCGCTGAAATCCTAGTGGCGGCGGACGACGTCGTATTCCGCGTCCGGGCAGCCGCGCAGGCGCGCGACGTTAACGATGCCCTCAACGATTCATCGTCAAAAGTGTACTACAGCAGCAGAAATCTCAGTGGCGCCGGGCGACGTCGTAGTCCGCGTCGGGGTAGCCGCGCAGGTACTCGCCGTCCAGCGCCGCCAGGTAGCGGTCTGCGCCCTTGATGGCAATCTGGTGCCCGTTCTCCAGCACCTGGCGCATACCAAAGACTACAGTGAGGGACCTTAAATCGAAAACAGGGAAAACCCAAACGCCGTCCAGCGCCGCCAGGTAGCGGTCTGCGCCTATGATGGCGACATCGTACCCGTTCTCCAGCACCTAGCGCATACAAAGGACTACTTTGAGGGCCCTTGAATAGAAGTGAACAGGATGTATCCAAATGCCGTCCAGCGCCGCCAGGTAGCGGTCCGCGCCCTTGCTGCAATGTGGTTACTGTTCTCCAGCACCTGCGCAGAGTCCCTATGACAATTCGGTCACGTTTGGGCGATGATCGATGCAACCTACTCAGCAGTTCGCGCCGGCATCCCCGATGGCCGCCTGGTGTCTGCTTTTCAGCACCTGCGCTTGCGCAATTTGCAGGGCATGTACATTTCTGCCAAAACAGAAAATGCCGCCAGTCACCGGTCTGCGCCCTTGATAGCAACCTGGTGCCTGTCCTCCAGCACCTGCATGAAATGCGAAAGCAAGTGGAAAAAGCTGCCAAAACGGCAGTGCGGCAGTACAGTCCGGGTGACAGAAGCAGGGTATGGCAGCCTGCCATGCCTGTTCTGAAAGCTTGCTAGGGGCTGAGCAGCATTTCGTGAAGGCCAGCTGCGCTCAAATGACGCAAATCCAGTTCAGCAAATTCGAAGGGGACGCACCACGGTGGTCCACCAGCCACCGTAGATCTTTTCAAATGGCGGAATGCGCTGGAGCTTCTCCCTGCACGGACCACAGCCCTGACGCGATGCCAGGCTCCCGATGACACTTCGACACTTTGCAGGGACGACTGCATGTGCCCTGCGACATTTGCAATCGCGCTGTACACTGCATGGACAACGTGCTCACCTGATCTTCTCGACCTCGGATGCCGGCAGCGGGATGTATATGGGGTAGCTGTGCATTCGACACAAAACGAATCACGCCTCAGCAGCATCGCAGAAAAGCCGTCGGCCAACAAAGAGCTGCGGGAGCCGTGATAGACAGGCTGCGACAGGCAGGCTGCGCAAGATGCGCAAGGGCTGCCTCCTTGAATTTTGCGGCATCATGATGTGCTAGCTCAGCTTTGTTGTGACAGACGATGCACAGGCGACGCACTGCACAACTGTCACGAAAACCACTGCTGAAACCACTATTCTGCTTGCAGCTTCTGCGCACCTATACATGTAGCTCACAAAGCCCTTCCGCCGTGTAACCTGGATGGTGTCTCCAGTGAGCGCCACCGCTGCACGCATCAGCACACCTGGTTTGTCGGGGACCTGCAGGGGGCGGGGGTGAGACATGTTGGCTACAGTGGTCACTGGAGGCTTTCGCATCAAGGCGTCGCACATGTGATGCATCATGTCCACCTGAGCGGCTGGGCGGCCCTGCACAGGCTTTTCAAGATCAAGACACATACAAACGTTGGCAGCAAGGCCCACCCTTGCCCTCGCGCGTCTTGTCAAGGCGCAGGATGGCACTGCCTGGGAAATGGCCCCCGAGCCTGCAATATAGTGGAAGGATTTCAGGCAATTCACAAGGAGTTCGAGCAACTGTTCAGGCTTGAACATCATTATACCTGTAGAGGGTTACGCCGCCGAACAGCTGGCATGAGTCGCCAGACCAGTAGCGGATCTCGGCGCCCTCCTTGCGCCCCACCCACTGCTTGTCCCACTGCAGAAATCGCACACACAACAATCAGATGATCACGTGGTTGGCGCGAGGTGCAGATTGCAGGCGCACCACCCCACTGCTCGTCCCACTGTCGCAAGCGCAAACACTGCCCATCACTTCTCGGTGAGAATGGCAGGTGTATTATGCTTTGCTTGGGGCTGCACGGATGTGCACCGGAACCCTGCAATCCAATGCGGCGGTCCATTATGACCCGGTGGACGAGCGCCCGCCTCTGCTTCCTTGCAGACTTGAGATCTGTGCTGTTGAGATGAAGACAGAGCCCCACATCGTGCACATAGATGGGCGTGTTGAGCTGGCGGCCGGAGGGGTGCGGCAGCAGGGTTTGGGGCAGCAGGTTCAGGCGGACAGCTTGCGGTCAGATCAATTTTGCGGCCCACCTCGTGTACATAGATGGGTGCATTGAACTGGCGCCCCCAGGCGACCATGCTGGAGTAGAAGTGCGGGTGCGAGATGGCAATGGCCCTGATGCAACCCAGTTTCTCCACCGCCTGCAGCCAATATGCAAACAGCAAATTGTGGACGAAAAAGGCACAAATTGAAGCACAAAGAGGATTTAGCAGGACACCCTGAAGACACCTATCAAAACCTAGCAAAAACTGTCGACACCACATCGTGATGTAGGGTGGAATTGAAGGCGAGGCTTGACATCCGATTGTCTACTTCCAAGGGGAGCCATGCTATCAATTGGCAAGTGCATGCGCACGACCAATGTGCCAGCAGGACGCACACACCTCAATGGTTTTCTGGTCCAGCACAGTGACGCAGTCCCACAGGATGTTGCCTGCACCGATTTTTGCAGAGTATATTATAGTATGAGAGTACAAGACTTGAGCAATGCAACAGTGACACAAGCTGCTTGCGCAATGCGGCCAGAGACGCCATCATGGAGAGTTCTGTCCCGCCCCAACTAGCCCACATGAACAGCAAACGGAACATATGAATGAAAGCGACCCGCGTCCTGTATGTCTGACGAACCTTCAGGCGTCTGCGCCAGGATTGCGCGCTGGCCGATGGCAAAGGAGGGCTCTGTGCCGATGCCCGTCAGTCCTGCAGCACAGAGGAATCAAGAGAGTATCCAAATGATGTTCCAGTCTGCATCCCAAGAGATAGGGCCCGCTGTTCACGGCTCTTTCGCTGCCTGCCGGGATGGCAACAGGTGTGCGATTTCAGGGTCGTTGTCTGCGCTGGGCAGCGCATGGCGTGAGCAGCATGGTGTCGATAGGAAAGGTCAGAGTGCAAGAGCAATATATAGAGCTTTATTTTAGGGTTTGTACCTGGCTCGATCATGTCGATCCTGTTGCTGTGTCCCTCTTCCACCAGCCCCTCGATGGTGGTCCACTGCTGGCCCTGCGGTCGATAATTTCTAGAGTTTTCTACTTGTGTATCAGCGCCCTGAGCGTGGTCGGCGGCCACCAGGAGGCTCTCCTCGTGTAGAAGGCATGGCGCGAACTGCTGTCCATCTGCTCGTGGATTTCCAGAGCGGGGCACGCGTCGATGGCAGCCTCGAAGAATATCGTGGGTGATGTGGAGCGCTGAGCGGCAGCATGCGCGTGGTCTGGCAGATGCGTGCGACCGCCATGCTCTGGGCAGGCGGCTAGACAGAACCCTGGGAAACTCGGGGTGGCAGTGGAAAAGCGGCGCTCACATCAGATCCCACGTACTGCCGGTCGTCCTCGCACAACTGGCAGCTCTTTGGCGGCTCCTCCGTCGCGTCATGCTGCAGCCCGCAGGCCTGGCACACCCAAAGTTCGGCACCCATTGTGGCGGCGGCGCGATCACGCGTTGCTGAGTTGTTGCTGCTGCAGTGGCGGGGCGGGAGGATGCACGAGGCGCCAGCAGTGCTCCGAGGAGCGACAGTCCGAGGAGGAGCGACGCTGCGGCTCTTCAGATAGCGCTGTGGCGGGACCTGCAGCAAAAATCTCCGCCGCGCTCGATGAGCGCACACAGACTCCAGTGCACGTCCACGCCTCGATGCAATCGTTTTCACAGCATGGATTTGCACAGATCGCATGATATGTGGCCATCCATCTGGTGTCGGACAGTGGACGCTCTCTTAGCGCAGGCAACCGCTGCCCAAGCATGGACAAGGAGCACCCAAGTGACATCTGCATGTGAGTTGCATACAACGGAGACCAGACAACGTCATAGATCTCAGTTCCTGCAGTCGGTTGGGAGCATGCACGCACCCTGCAGGATTTGTTCACAGCAGCCCTCGGATTTCTGTGCTGTGGCGTGGACTGTAAAGGCAGAAGCTTTCGAATGATGGTTTGAGATACACTGCTCGTTTACGCAAGCCATAATCTTGTCAGCATGCATGCGGATTCCTCGGCATGCATTCCTGGGATAGATCAAGCTACTGTCCCCGGAGCGGTTCCGACGTTTCGGCGCGCGCCTTTCGGACAGGCCTGCAGGAACGACCTTGAAGTTACGATACAACCTGAATGATGCAAACTGTCCAATCCGAAAACTGCAGAGATTGTGACAGTGGCAGAGTACCGCGATGACTATGTCCAAATCACTGCGGAACCTTCAGATCGATGTGCGATGGAGCCTGGAGGACGCATCTTATCAGCTCGACGCGCAGGAGCTGAGCTGCAGCATCCGTCCAACTCCAGAGCTTGCCGGCAAGAGACTTCGCGCCGCTGATGCCACTTGTGCCGCTGGTGCTATCATGCTGGGCGTTGAGGAGAACAGCTAAACATGCTGCCGGTGTAAGACATGCAGAAGCTGATACGAAACTCATGCACTTCTCGACGTTGTGCAGGCAACGTGCGAGATTGGAATGCGCACGCCGAAGCGTCTCAACACCAAGCTCTGCCGCAACACTTTTGCCTGGCGTCGGCGGGATGCAACATGACCCATACCGCCAGCCCGACATTATCGCCGAGGATTCAGCATGACAACAACGGGACAGAGTCTCAAACCCTGTGCCTGCGATTTGCGGCCGCAGCGCTCCCCCTGGCGGCGGCAATCGCCGGCGGGGCCGGCGTGTTGGTCCAGCTGTGGCGGCCCGCACATGACATGTGAGACACTGCGAGAGCCTTCGGTGATCGTAGTAGGTGCTGCTGACGTGCATTTGCTCCAGCTGTGGCAGACGCACATGACATGTGAGACACTGTTCCCAGTGGCAACCTGCAATTATGAGGCTCCCCTACGATTGTGGTTGACACCAGACACGTTCAAGTCTGCCTGCGATGAGTGCTTTCACAGCGTCGAGCTTTGCACCGCGCGAGCAAATAGCTTGTGTTCGCCCGCAGTGTGGGTGCAGCAGGCGGCACAGCGCTGCTGGGTGAGGCGGTGCTGCCACTTACGGCGCTGCTGACATCTGGATCGGCACCTGTCACAGCTGCCGTCGTGGCTGCAGCAGATGTTGGCGACGCAGCGGACGATACGGACCATGCAGCTGGCAAGGCATGTACCGAGATGACTCATCCAAGCCCCCAGGACCACTCTTGACTGAGACATCTGGACAACCTCAGCTCCGTCTGCTTCTGAGAGTCGTGGCGCAGTATGTCCGCATGTGGGCTGTGGACCTTCCGGTGTACCACCGCAGGCGACAGCTTTGCTCCGCCGCCACAAACGACTCTTGCGCGGGATTGCTCATGTGTAAATCGCACTTGTAACTGGCTGCAGGTGGGCGTCCTTCATGTGCAGCTGAGCCTAAAGGATCTGGGACCAGCGGCCGCTATGACGGACCATAGCGCGCCAAGCAGCGCTCTGGCGCATTCCGCAGCAGGCAGCCCACTTCCCCAGCATGCGGCGTCCGGCGGAATCCTGGGTTCAGCCGCCGCTGCGGCGGATGACAGGGAACGCTGGCGGGGGGATGCGGCGCCGTCGGACGCTGACGCGCGCTCCGCAGCAGGCGGCGGCGGCGGCGCTGCTGCACCGGAAGAGACCGGCCAGCATGCCAGTGACCGCGGCACTGAACAGCGCAGCGAAGCTGTTTGCAGTCACGGACGCGGCAGCACGCCCGGCAGCAGCTGCCCGAGCACCCCCGAAAGCGGTGGGCTGCTGGGACAGCTGTGGGATGCTGCAGAGGCGGCTCGCAAGAAAGATACGATGGCGGCTGCCATGTTGGCTGCGCTGGATGCCTCGAATGGTCCATCACTGTTTGCCGCTCCGCCAGAGCAGCCGGATGGCAGCTGCAGCCTTGAGAAGCGGACCGCAGGACCGGTAACAGCTTTCCTGCAGCCGATGCAGACTGCAGCTGGTGCAGGCGCAGTAACCGCACCACCCGCAGCAGCCGCATGCGTGGCCTGCGCTCACAAGGCGTCAGAAGCACCGCCTGATCTCCTGGAATCGCCCGGAGGGCAGCCGACGCGGCCTGTAGGTGGCAGGAAGCAGCAATGGGCCGCCGCGGCGCGCCGAACGGAGTTCCTTGCAGCGTGGCGCCTGGCAGCGTGGAAGGCCGCGGAGGAAAAGCGCTTTGTGGCGGAGCTGGAGGTGATGATGATTTGAATGTTACTTGCAGTCAATAACGCAATTGAGGCATGGCGCTTTTTGCATCATGCGCTAACTTTCGTTGATGGCAGAGTGTGCACACACCAGGAGGCCAAGCATACGTGTCTTCCACGGGTCGTGATGTTTGGCTGATGTGATGAATTTGTGTGCAGCACCGGCGCATGGAGGTGTTGTTGCCTGCATCAGCGGTGCATGTATCTGAAACTGCATTAGAATGATGTTGATTTTCTATGTGTGCCTAGGTGTCAGAGCGCCAGCGCATGGAGATGCTGGCAGCAGAGTGGCGGCGGCAGGAGGCGGCGCAGGCCGCGGCTGCCACTGTGGCGGCGGCGCATATCGCCGCGCTGGAGTCCAAGGCTCGGAAGGTAACATTCGGTTGTAGGACGACAGGTCAAGCCCTCTCTTGGTCTCTTATGTGCAGCATGGGTACGAGAGAGTCTGGTTTATTTTCCGACTATATTCATTATAGGCCCGCGGTCACTTATGGCGCGCAGGCTCTGAACAGAGGGCAGAAGCAGGAGGCTGACGTCATGGCCACCCAAGAGCGGCTGGCGGCTGTGATACTTGGTCAAAGAGCAACACAGATAGGCTTTCCCTATCACTTCGTTCGCAGGCCCTGCAGAACGCGCAGAGGTAGGCGGCCGACATTGGGGCGGACCACTTAGGAGCGGCTGGTGGCACAGCCGCTATTTATCGACCCTTGTTTATGATTTGTTCCCAAATTCGCAGGCCTTACAAAACACGCAGAAGCAGGAAGCCGAAGTCATGACGACCCGAGAGCGGATGGCGGAGCGGCAGCGCGGCATGGAGGCCGAGCATGCCGCCCGCGGCGAGAAAGCAGCCGCCGCGATTGCCAGTTTGCAGGTACATTCCGTTGCAGTGAAGCGCTGTAAGATGCCTTCGCCTGATCAGCAGGCCTGCAATTGGGCGACTGTTCGTCTTGTGCGCACTGCAGTGCCATCAGAAGAAGATGGCACCACCACACGGCAATCCCCCATACATGAAGCTGTCTGTAGAGGATGCGATGGCGTGGCTTACATAACCATTTCCACGAAGGGTCTCCGGTACTGATCAACAACTGCATCCAGAACATGGTGCAGGCGAAGTTCGAACGACAGCTGCGGCTGGAGCGGCAGCACAAGGCGGACCTGGAGGCGACCATTTGCACTCCACTTCTTGTCGTTCCTTTCCACGTTCTGAATTCTTGTTGCCATGCAGGGCAAGTTCGAGCGGCAGCTGCGGCTGGAGCGGCAGCACACGGCGGACCTGGAGGCCGGGAAAGCCAAGGCGGAGGCACGCGCAGACGCAGCAGAGGCGCGCATCCAGGTGATTTCAGTCTTAGTGTGTGCTGTGTTGTTTTCCCCGTATCTGCTTCCTTGGTTTCTCCTTGGTCAGAAGATCCTTTCGTGTGCCGGTCTGCGCCCTGTGGAGTGGTGGTGCAAAGCCAAAACTCCAGATGCATTTGGAACCTGAGCGGGCCTTCGACAAACGTGGTGCAGCTGCACATCCTGAGATGTCGATGAGCATCAATGCAGGAGCTGCAGAAGCGGAGGAGGGGCGGCCAGCCGCCAAGCTGGCTCTGCAGCTGGCAGATGCGCAGGAAGCGGCCACTACCTTGTGTACTCTATGATTGTTTGATAAACGGGAACTCGCTGCGACAGGAGCTGCACAGGCGGGAGGAAAAGAGACCGGCCGCAAAGCTGGCACGGCAGCTGGCGGACGCGCAGGAAGCAGCAGCTCGGGCGGAGGCGTGGGCGGCGGATGCCACGGCGGCGCGCCAGGAGAGCAAGCAGCAGGTGCGACACTACTGGTGTGCAATTGTTGAGAAAAGTCACAGAAATTAACATGCATCTGGGTCTTGCGGCGGCGCGCCAGGAGAGCAAACATCAGGTCCGAATGCAGACCTAGTTGACATCACCATGCTCAGGAGGCCCTAGCGAGCGGCAGCTCGACAGCACGCAAGCATATGTGGCGTTCGAGAGCAAGGCTGGTCAGCAGGCAAAGCTTAGTTGGTGGAGGGGCTTTGCCTCAATTGACGCTCATGTACTGTTTTCCATCTCCCAACAGGTGGTGGAGCTGGTTCGTGCACTGGTGACGCTGCGGCACGGCGATACCGCCGCCGCCGCGGCGTCCACCACCGAGACTTCTCCGGCAGCCAGGGGCGTGGCACACTGCAAAACACCCAGCGCTGCGCCCCACAGGCTGGCGGATGATGCAGAAGCGAGGCAGTCCTCGGCAGACATTCCGCCTGGCGGTGTGGACTGCGCAAACACGGCAGCGGCGCGACGGGACCCCCCAGGGGACGTGAACAATCAAAACACTGGAAACGATGAGGAGCTGCGGCGCCTGGCAACAGAGCGCGCGGCACTTGTCGCGACGGGAATCTATGGTGGCGAGGACGCCCTGATACGGCAGCTGGACGCCCGCATCGGCCGCCTGTACGGCGAGCAGCGGGCCAAATGACGATACCTCCAGGTGCAGTGACCATCAGTCTTGCATTCCTGCCGTTCAGCCGGACTGCCTCCAGCGGGCGCTTGTTTGGAGAGCCGGCCTGCTGATAAATATTTGTATCAGGAGAGTGTTGATTCATTGCTGCCATTTTCATCAAGGGACATTGGCACTACAACTGCAGGATGCCCCATTCAACGCCTGTGTGGCCAGCAGCATCATTCGCAAAGAACTTCTTCGAGTTGACATGGGATGTCACTGCCAAGGAGAGCGGCTGTTGAACCCTACTGCTCTTCATCAAGCAATATCGTGCAATTGCAAGTTTGCACGCCCGAGATCCTAAGGCCTGAACACAATCCCTGCGCCAAACCTAGCCGAGAGTTTCGAAGCTCGAGATGCGCAGACGCCTGCTGGGGTATCGGCACAAGCCAATCCACTGACGGATTGCTGCCTGTGCATTCCGGTGTGACAATACAACACTTCCGCCCACGGCTGCAGCGGCAGCTTCTCTAGAAGCTGTTGTGTCACAGCTTGATCTTTGCGCCGCCGGCAACGCCGACGGTGCGTGACGTCTTCTCCATGTCGCGAATACCTTGAGCACCGCCTTCCAACAAACATTCCCCTCAGAGCTTGCTCTTTGCGCCGCCGGCGACGCCGACGGTCCTTGACGTCTTCTCCATGCCACGCGACGCCTTCAGCACCGCTTCCCGCGGCAGCAGCGGCTTGCGCCACATCCAAGCGGCGCCGTCCACCACTAGCGTGTGCCCCGACACGAATCCTGCACAGGACCATTATGACCAAGTGTGAAATAGTTGGTGGTCATAGTATATGTCGGCAGCAACAGCGGCTTGCGGGACGTCCAGGCGGCACCGTCCACGACCAGCGTGTGCCCGGACACGAATCCTGCGGGAAGAAACAAACACAAACAGAGCTCAATGAAGTGAGGATTTTTTCCCTGGCAGTTTTCAACACGGCGGTGGCTTGGAAACTGAAGGATTGCTTCCGGTACGAGTTTGTGCCTAGTTGCAGCAGCGGTTTGCGCAGCATCCAGGCGGCGCCGTCTGCAACCAGCGTGTGCCCGGACACAAATCCTGCACGATAGATGCAGCACATTACATATAACGTGCTTGCAACACTCTTTAATGGCAGCTTTGACTTTGCTCCACATCCAGGCGGCGCCGTCCATTGCCAGCACGTGCACGGACACGAATCCTGCACGATCTGAATCAAGAAAGATTCGTCGTGACAACATTGCAAACCAACCGCTTTGCTTTCAAAGGCATGCACTTGAGGTTTTGAGATGCCTTTCCAGGACACTGCAGAACGTCCATGCTTTTCGACCTCGAGCGCTGCACCTGCCACATGCAGGGCCAGGGACGCTAACCCCGTGGCAATATTTCATCAGCCGCATGTAGAAGTGCGAGGGGTTCGAGGGCTTGCTCGGAAGTTCTTCCCGCAATTTTCTTTTATCGACCACCGCACCTGCCGCAAGCGACGCCAGGAACACGACGCACATGGCGATGTGCCACTTGCGGCACATGCGCCCAGGAAGGTCAGATCCTTTGCTGAGATGCAGCTGACAGAATCGCTCTCACCTGCCGCGGGCGAGGCCAGGAAGACAACGCCCATGGCGATGTCCCACTTGCGGCCCATGCGGCCGAGGGGGATCTCGCGCGCAGCTGCCGCATACTTCTCCTCCTCTGTGGCCCCCGGCATCAGTTTGGACATGCCTGCAGATTCAGGAGATGTGTTGATGTTCCATGTTCATCATGACATGTCAGGCTGCGGCCGCATACATCTCCTCTTCCGTGCTCCATTGGGACACACCTGCGGCAGCGTAATCCGCTGGTCGAAAGATGCAGGCCGTCTCCAGTAGACGCCGTGCTGGAGTTCAAACTTCACCTGGTGTACCGGCGTTTGTGAACGCACTCTGTGCCAGAATTGGGTTCCGTTCTTGGCCGGGCAAGTCTTTCAGACTGCACGCTCACCTGCTGTGCCGGCGATTGGCATGGGCGCCACGCCATTGAGGCGGATGCCAGTTGCTCCTTCAATTCCGAGCGCGCCTCGTGCCAGTCCTAGCATCGTTCTTGGTGCAAGCGTTACTCAAGAAATGCTCACCTGCTGTGCCGGCGATCGGGCCAGGCGCCACGCCGTTGACGCGGATGCCATCCGCACCCCACTCCAGCGCCATGCTCCGTGTCAGCGAGTCCACCCCCGCCTTTGCCGCCGACACATGCACCTGCGCAGCCGACACATCCTGACTTGACACATTGTAAGTTGGTGTACATATGCTGATGTGAATTGTTCTGCTCATGCCGTCTCCGCCCCACTCCAGCGCCATACTGCGTGTGAGGGAGTCCACCCCGGCCTTCGCCGTCGACACATGCACCTCAGAAATCGACACATGCTTGGCTGACAAATGTGCGTTGAGGTGAAAGCTCTTTTCACGCCGTCCGCGCCCCAGTCCAACGCCATGCTGCACGCGAGTGAGGCCACGCCCGCCTTTGCCACCGACACATGCACCTGAACGGACGAACCGATGCTTAGTTGACGGAATTCATGCTGTGGTGGCTTATCTTTCATGACTCTGCGCCCCACTCCTGGGCCATTCTCCGCAAGAGCGAGTCCAACCCCGCCTCTTGACGCAGTCCACACCGGCCTTTGCCACCGACACATGCACCTGCATGCTGAAATGAACAGCGTTATGCAAAAGCGTGCCGCCAGGACCTGCTTCCCCAATCAAGGCGAAGACTCGCGTGCATTGCATGCATCCCCGTGAGAGTGCACCTGGTAGAAGGTGGCGCCGTAGTGCAGTGTCGCGCTGATGTTGACGATGACGCCGCCGCCGGACTGCTGCAGGTGCGGGTGCGCCGCGCGGCTCATCTGGAAGGTGCCCACCGTGTCGATCTCCATCACTGCATACATAAGCGCAAAGCTGAACTGCATGCCTGCATCTCGCTGTCGCTCGGCTTGATCTCGCTTGGCGCAGCGAACCGGGGCGCACACGACGAGTCTGACGATCTCCATGACTGTGGCGACATTGGCACAATGGGGATCGGCCCCATTTGGTGTATTCAAGAAAACGCAATGGGTTTATCTCAGCAGTGCGCCAAAAGGATCAGACGGCGCGTGCATCTGGGTCCTGCTAGGGTGCAGAATGTGCAGGGCCATGTTGAAAAGGCGGCCCCCATGCGACAGCGCACCTGTGCGAAAGCCGTTGGGCGACAGGGCCTCGGCGGCTGCAAGGAAGTTGCCAGCGGCGCAGTTGACCAGAATGTCCAGCCGCCCAAAGTGTTCTGCCGTCTCCTCTGCCCACCGCACGCAGTCGTCCGCCTTGCGCACGTCTCCCTATATGCAAATGCGTGCAGGCAGCTTGAGGCGCAAAACGGACATAAGTACGAGTCTGAAGCTTCCTTGAAGCCGGATCCAGATGTCTGCCTAGCACACGTCTCCCTGCCCGTGACTGCATGCAAGCAATTCGAGGCGCTTAATCGACATCAAGTTACATCTGAAACTTCATTGACGCCATCTGCTCCGCCCACCGCACACAGTCCCCATCTTCCGCACGTCCTCCTGCACGTGCGGAATGAAGTTGCTTTCGCAATCTTTGGAAATGACATGGGTGTGGGCAGCCTCCTCCGCCCACCGCACATGATTATCAGCCTCAAGCACATCTCTCTGCATGCAAGTAATTGCATAAAATCGCTCTGTGCATAAAACAGCCGAGCAGCGAATGCGAGAACATGCGCCTGGCGATGATGCCCACTGTACTGCTGATCACCCAATGTGCGGATGATCATGCTGTCCGGATGATCATCTCCAGGCGCGTTGCCTCCCAGCAGTGCTGCACATGCACTGCATCGCAGGTGGCTCATTGCTGGCTGCGCCTGCGGTATGACGAGCGCAAAGCACGCTGCTGATCTCGAGGAACCATCTGAGGCTTCTTGTGCTCCTCCTGCATCTCACTGCCACAAAGCCCAAGGTGCATTGCATTCCCACTAGGTAGTTTCCAGAATGTTGAGACGTTGACCGCACTTGTATCCTCCTCTCACCGAGTCCCATTGCGCGACGTTTTGAAGTCTGGCACGGACAGCAACACGAAGCGAGGCCCACCTGGAAGCCATGCATGCGGACGCCCTGCTCCAGGGCCGCAACCCGCATTTTGCAGCACCAAACATCTCGAAGCCTGCTCGTTCCACAGCGCCGCCTGGGAGCCTCGCTCTGCCCTTGCATGCTCAAAATCTGTATAGGAGGTACCTGTTAGATAATCCGTGAGGCAAGTGAACCCGCCTGGATGCCATGCGCGCGGATGCCCTCCTGCTCCAGAGTCGCCACCGCGTCGCGCAGCACATTCTCACGGCGCCCCGTGATGGCCACCGCGGCGCCGTGTAGACCTGTGCGTGAAAGAAGCAGGTGCGTCGGCAGGCGGGCCGTGCAAACAGGCCCTTGATCACAGGCCTTGCGCACAGTCTCAGGGCGATCGCCGCAGCCCAAGACAATGCAGCATGCCTTGGTGCAGAAAGGTTGCCAGCCTGTCAGGTGATCCAGCAAGTTGGCATGCGTATTTATGGTCAACGAAAGCCAACATAGCAGCACCTAGCTGCCGAGTGATCTCGAAGCCGATGCCCGAACCGCCGCCGGTGATGAGCGCCACCTGCCAGGATTCAGAACTGCCTCGTTAGCAAATGGAGGAAGTCGAGATGATTTGTATCGAGGATGCTTCAGGAAGACATTTGAGCAATCATGCTGTGCACGTATGTACACCTTACACATGCCGTGTGCGCGTGCACAAGCATGGTGGCGTTGTCACCTTCCCTGCCAGGATGTCCTGGCGGTAGGGCGACTGCTCATGCGCCATCTTGAGAATGTTTTCTGTGGCAGCTTGTGGTCCTGGGCTTTTCACCGGCTGAAGCTGTCGTCTCGGAGTCACACGTCAGCAACCAATGCCAAGATGCCAACCGGCGATCGCCGTTGCGCGGCTACACAGCTGCGAAACAAACGTCAGAGTAACCTTTGTATGCCGGGTGATACTCGAGTAATGCACGCGAATCGGCGTTTCGGTGTCATGGGAACGCGACGAGCGTCCCTTGTTTCGGAGCTAAATAACCTGGCGCGCGCGTTTCACTCGTATTTGCTGTTTGCAGCTGAGCAACGTGTTGTCGGGCCCGCCTGTGGTGTGGTTTTTGACAAGTACGGCGCACACCGCTGTCCACTTGCGGTGTCGGTTCGTTCAGACCAGAATTGTCTCGACAACTACTTGCAGATCGAGTGCTGTAAGACGAGCGCACTGCTGATGTCCATTGGGACCAGGCACATACCTTGATCAGGCTGTATTTGACGATCTCCTTTGCAGCGGAGGAGCTCAGTGGTGCCTGCTGAAAGGCTATTGAGCAGTCTCCAAGACAACACTCCCGTGCACAAATGCTGGGACGTTGAGATGCTCAGAGTTCAGCTGGTCAGCTTGATACGCCTCGTTTGCAGTTGACAGCGCTGCTGGGCTCGTCAATGGAACCAAGGGCAGCTGCGCCTTGACCACGATCTGGGCAAGCCGCAGCGCTAACAGCGACAGCCTCGAGCGCAGCTGCCAATAAACGCGTCAGGAAGCTGCCAGACGCAGAGCAGCTGAAGCTTTGGAAGAGCCTGCAGCCTCAGCGAACGTACCATGTGGTGCGCATGTGATGCCTGCTCACTCTATTCCCCGCCAGGGCCAAGCGTACATTGTATGCTCGTTGGCCGTGGCACCAGGCCACAGCTTCTTGTGCGCCTTGTAAGCTGCACGCAGCAGTGCCTCGTCTCGGGCATGGACTGGCGGGAAGACTGCCCTTTGGCAGGGGCCATGCGTTATAGCGCCGCCGCCGTTCGACCGCTGTTCTCCACTGCATGCACAGGTTCTTCTACGCGGTGAGCCTGCCGCTGCTGCTGGGCGGCATCATGTACATGCTGCGCTTCATGCCGGCGCCCGACACACACTGGGCCGTCAAACTGGACGTGGGCCTTGCCTGGTGCGCCTGGCTTCAGTTTCACGATCTCATCAGTTCTTCATGCGGACGCGCTGCACGTCCTGTTATATGAGGCTTGACACCGCACGCACTAACACAGTCGTGCTTTGACCGTAATGGCCGCTTCTGCACCTCTGCTGCCTTCCCTGCAGGTTTGCAATACTCTCATCAGTGGACGCTGATGCCGGTGCCAACGGACGTAGCGACGATGGGCAACAGTTGCCATCAGAAAGCGGGGTAATGAAATCGGGGTGTTAAATCTGGTTTACTGCAGGTTTGCGGCGCTGTCGACGCTGGTGCTGGTGCCGACGGATGTGGCAACGACGCTGGAGGATGAGCCGGCGGTGCTGCTGTGGCTCTGGTGGCGCATCGTCTACTGGTGAGCTGCATCCGTCTGTTGTTGACCACTGTTGGCCGTTGCCTTCTCCACGGTCACATTGCAAGGGCCACAGGCCAGGTTGTCGAGTGACGGGATCACGAGCTGCTCCTCTGCTCTGATGCCAGGTCGCAGCATTGACAGTGTCACGATCATGATAGTCAGAGTGTGTCGTGTGTGGGTGGCAGGTACGGCTTCATCGGCCAGTTCGTGTGGCTGCCCATCCACCAGGAGTATGTGGACAGCGGCCACTTCACATGGGGCGACCGCCTCGCCGCCGCGCTGCGCAAGTGCGCCCCTTGGAACATGCAACTGACTGACTTTCAACGGTGTCCCCGTCCTTATTTACGTCATGGAATCAAGAGAAGGGTAGGGCACGAGACAGTCTGTTGCTTGCTTGCTTCCGGAAGGCAGCGCAGACTGAGCCACCCTCATGCACCACTTTCGTTTGCCACTCTGTGTCAAGCAGTCTGACCTCTGCCACCTTTGCATCCGCAGTATCATAGATGCAATCGCCGCCCAGCCGGTGTACTTCCTGTTTATGTTACTGAATAGTGTGGCAATGTTTTTGCAGTAACATAATACTGTACGCGCTGGTGGGCGGGCTGAGCGGGGGAATGCTGGCGCTGAGATTCAGTTAACCTCTGCAGTTTCGATCTTCCTGAAGAATGTTCCCGTCTTCGTTGCAGCAACATCATGCTGTACGCGGTGCTGGGCGGGCTGGGCGCGCTGGGGATCCTGGCGCTGCTGGTGTTTGGCCACATCAGCCTCACGTCGGTGGTCGGCATCGCCATTGCACTGTCCAACGCCTTCGGCCTCATTGCAGGCGCGCTCATTCTGCAAGCTGCATGCTGCTCTCTTGGCCAGCTGTGCTGCTGTCATGGCAAGCTGCATGCTGCCTGCCGCATGCTGTTCTCTTGACGAGCTCTGTGCCAACCTGAGATTTGCACAGCCTTGCTGGCAGACTGTGTCCTGCTGCTGCCGTGCTGCGTATTGTGCCTGCCTTCATTTTCCCATGCGCATTGCATATGTATCACGCGGAATGCAGCATGTGGCCTGCACTGTTCTTGCGATCATGGCAGCAACTGGCATGAGCCTGCAACTGGCATGAGCCTGCAAAACAAAGTTCGCTACAAGGGCTTGATGACTCCACCTTGGACCCTTGTCCCTCGTCGTTCTTCGTTCTGCAGTCTCGGACATTCAACAACCACTTGGTACAGTGCATGACAATGGCTGCAAGCAATGGTTCTCACCTCAAAAAGGTCAAATGCGCCTCATGGTTCACTGACGGTGGCAGGCAGTCGTAATGAGGTAAAGCAGGCACAGGTGCACTGCTGTTGCAGCGGTGGCAGCAGGCGGTCAGCGATGCACTTGCCACAGACCCAGCAAGATCTCAAGATCATTATTCTGCAGCGCAGGCATCTCCCCGGTGGGTTCCGAGCTGGCAACGGTCCCGCTTTTGATGTTGCTGCTGGCGAACATGCCACAGGGCGTCCTTTCGCCACCCGTTCGCGCACGCCGACCATCTGAAGGAATATCTTGCAAGCCGCAGGCATATTCCTGATGGGCTATGGGCTGGTGGCGATTCCGCGCACGCTGTGGCGGCTGGCGGACGTGCGTGGGCGGCAGCGGCTGACGTGCCACAAGGCGGGCGTGCAGGCGCGCAAGGCGCTCGACGCCCACAAGTGCGTTCTAATTCCCTTCTCCTCTCAACGTTCTAGCTTGCTGCCACATTCCCACTTTCATAAGGTGTAGTAGCGACGGCTACGTGAGGAGGCGTGCAGGCAAGTGTGCTATCCATTCACAGGAAAGATCTATGAAACATTTTTACAACACATGTTCACTATACAAATCTTCAGTGCCACGAGGCAGGCGTGCAGGCACGCAAGGCGCGCGACGCCCAAAGGTGAGCTGCACAGGATCTCACTTTCACATGATTCATTAGACAGCATATTCTATACTTGAATGTCTCCGGGACACAAGGCGGGCGAGCAAGGTGGTTGATGCAATCCAGCCTCATTCCCGTCGAGTTTTCTCAGTACAGCGCTATGACACCTTTAATATTTCCTTGTGTGCCGGATGCTGTGCCAGGTGTGCGCCACAATCGTTGCCCATGTTGCACGTAGCGTTTCTATGCAGTGCAACACATTCCGAAACCGACTGCATTGCTGCAGCATTTCCATCTTGCTCCAGCACGAGCCTGTAATAGCTGCAATAGGCAGCTGGCGGTGGAGGCGGCAACGGCGCACAAGGTGGCCTGCGTTTTTGGCGGTAATATCGTCACTTCGCTGCAGAAATCCTACACCAACACATATTGTTTCGTCGACAGGCAGCTCACGGGTGGAGGTGGCGACGGCGCACAAGGTGGCAGGCATGATTGGACGGCACGACCATCAGTCTGCCGCCAAAAGATCCCCTGTCCTAATGCAAAGGTCTTCACTCCGACAGGCAGCTGACGGTAGAGGTGGCGACGGCGCACAAGGTGGCGGGCATGTTTGGGCGGCGCGACCCGATGCGCCGCTACATGGACAAGATCACAGCGCTGGCAGATGACCTGGGTGTGTCCTATCATCTACCGAATCTTCTCTGTCTTTATTGGAATTCTATACTCATATCATACAGATGCGCCATTACATGACAACATCACAGCGCTCGAGGACGATCTGGGTGCGTCTGCCTGACTATACATGGTGTCGTGCAAGCTTGACGTGATATCAGTTGCGGCCAGGCACAGTCGTCGCATTCTGGACGTGGTGCCCTGGAAACAGTAGTCTCGATGAGCCACATTCATGCTTTGCAATGTTGCATTGAGGCGCCGTCGCCGAATCCTGGAATGCATCGAGTTCTAGCCGCCGGCCAAAGTCATCGCAGCTAGCTCAATGGCTACGACAGCCGTGGCGCATCCATGTGCTAGAGCAAAAGATCCCCGCAACCCCTGACCAGCACGACATATACTGCTCGTGAACCGAGGCAACCTTTTATACCGCTCCACAGACTCCAACGTGGTACGCCAGGCGTGGTGGACCTGCCGGACGATGTGACCTGGACTACATTGCTTGGCAACTGCAAACCTTGGCAACTGCATACCTTTGTATACAATTCACAAACTCGACTGTTCCGCAGGCTCCGAGGTCACCTTGGCGCAGTGGAGCTGCCGGACGATGTGGACCTGGAGTACTTTGACCGGCATGTTCTGCTGCTCTTGTTCATTTTTTAGCCAAGCACGTCTCTCTGCAGGCTCCGACGTGGCGCCTGGAGCAGTGGAGCTGCCGGACGATGTGGATCTGGACTACTTTGACCGGCACGACCTGGGGCGGCTGCGGCGCAAGCTGCGCACCGCGGTGCAGCGCTTCCGCCGCGAGCGGGAGCTCTACCTGGAGCTCGTCCTTGCCTACATAGACGTGAGTCCCAACATCACGTGCTGAGGGAGGTATGAATGCATTTCCTCACCACTTGTTTGTACCGCAGGTGGAATACGTGTACCGCAGGTGGAGAACGTGTTGCGGAACACAGAGCGGGGGCCAGGCCCTTTCGTGTCCGGCATAGCTGTGTGGCTGCATTGTATTCGATCAATCGGCACACCACATTGCCCCACACAAAGCTCACTCGTAGTTTGCGTATATCAGGTGGAAGACGTGCTGCGGAACACAGAGCGGGGGCCGGGACCGTTTGTCTCGAGCACCGCGGCGCGGGCGGAGCTGCCGCCCTGGGCGTCAACGCTGCAGTGGTGGTGGCGCTGCCGCCTGTCCAAATGGGTATTCAGGTGCGCTGTGTTTGCTTGTACGTCAGAATATCTGAGCTTAAGTGCAGGAAATGTCGCCCGAGCAGGTACACTGCGCTGATGAGGCGCGGCCCCATGTGCGCATGGGTGTCCATGAGCACCGTTCTCGTCGAAAGCAGACCTCACGCAACGAGGACTGAGCAGCTGTTGAGCAATTGTATTTGTGTGCACATGTTGTCACATTATGGGCTGCTAGGCGGTCGTCACATGCTGGCAACACAGAGCATACATGCGGCAGCGTGTAAGGGTCAAACTAGTGCAAATTACACCCGGAGCTGGCAGCGACATGGAGTCTCCCTGCTCCTAATGCACATCGGGCTCGATGGGCACGCTTCTTGTGAGGGGCTGCGAGGCACTCATGATCCTGCCAGCTCCTGCCAGCTCACGGGGCGTGGGGCACCACACTTTGATGCACACATCGAAGCATTGTGGTCCAGCAGAACCAATCTTGTTGCACGACCATCTCGCCAGCACTGCCCAATAGCCCATTTGCAAAAAAGTAGACGCATCACAAATTTTGTCTCTCTATTGCAGGCGGTGGCGCTGTTCGCAGGGACGGTGCACCCTGTTCTTAGGCAGGTCGTCCTGCGATGGTGGTGCTGGCTGAGGCGACGATCCCGCTGGCGCTGCACGACCTCAGCTTGTGGAAGTCTTCCAACATTTCAGTTCACAATTCATCATCAACTCCGCCCACAGGATCTGGGCGCTTATCTTTGCCTCTGCAACCGCAGGGCGCTGGCGGTTTTCTGCGCGGCGCTCTCTGTGGCAGTGGTTCTGGCGGAGGCGACTATCTCGCCGGCGCTGCCCAACCTCAGCCTGTTCAGCCGCGGGCTGCACGCTTTGCAGGTAAGCTTCGGGCGTCCTGTTGGCAGTCTGCTACGCTTTAACTTTGCAGCAAAATGTCCTGGATGGTAGTATTTGCCGCCCTCAGCTTGTTTGATCGACCTCAGCTTATTTGACCGATGCGCTGCATGTAGTTGATGGCGCACTGATGGCCATACTGCATCAGCTGTTGTTCGGTATCCAGCAGCTCTGAAATTAGCAGTGCTTCCCAATTGAAACCTCGAACTTTTGACATAGGGTTTGTCACCCACCTAATGTACTTAATCATCAACGCAGCATGTCCCAAACATCAGCATCTTTGCGCTGCAGGGCAATCAGACATGGACAGAGATCTTCTGCTTTGCCAGCCTGATCTACCCCATCGCGGCCGCCTACTACGGCCTCTACAAGTAAGCGATGACACCGCGTTTACCCAATTTCTCTGCGAATGTCACCTCTCTCTGTATGGACGACAGGCCTGCTGCAGGTATCTGGGCGTTTCACGAACTGCATTGGAACATGGCAGCGCCTTTCTGTGCCGGTGCTCGTGCAGCATCATGTACCACATTGCACTGCATGCGAACAAAGTCACAGCTGTGCTCCACGCCATTTCAAGCGCCCGTGCAGCACCAACAAACCAAAACCCGATGCAGTGTACTCTGCAGGATGGCCTGGTCAGCTTCTGGCTGCTGGTGCCACGGCACACGCCCGATCACATTTCATATCCAGTAACCTGAGTTGATCGACTTTTCATGATTCAAATCGCCTTTCGCTTCGCAGGATGGGCCAGTTCAGCTTCTACCTGCTGGTGCCGCGCCACACGCCCGCCTACAGCCTGCTCGCCAACGCGGCGCTGTGCTGCCGATTTGGGCCGCCGCTCGCCTTCAACTTCATGGCGGCGCTGGCGATGCCGCCGTCGCATCATGAGTCCTGGCGGGTGCGGATTGGCACTGTTTTATAGCGTTGTTGCGCGCAAATATTATGCATGCTCGGTCTGTGCCTGCTGACGGATGCGCGCAGAGAAGAGTCTTTGCGGTCTGTAGTAAGCAAAGCTCCGATGGTCTGGGCCAACATGCATGTGACTCGAGAGGCCCGGGCCAGGCGCGAACCCTGCCAACAACTTTCCACACCTCCGGCTGCCTGCCAGAGTGTTAATTCGTAGCCGTGCAGGGTTTTTTCCACCACCCGGTTTCGAAACCGTGCAGCTGATTAGATTGCGAATGCCTGTCTGTCAGATGAACGATTGCTCAGGTCTGAACTGTGATGCCCTCCAGTTGCGCCCTCCACAGGACGTGACGGACAATGTTTTCCACACCGAGTTTGGGCGCACCGTGTGGAGTGCGCCTATCGTCCCCTGTCCTGTCGTCAAAGTCTGACGAGGCTTTCCTTCTCACCAAATTTTCATCACCAAGCCTCACCTGATCGCATGTCTTATCACATGCAGGACGTGACAGACAGCGTGTTCTACACCGAGTTTGGGCACATCATGTGGAGCGCGCCGGTCGTCGGCCTGGAGTTCACGCGCTACCTGCCCATCGTCATTGTGCCATACGCCCTGCTGCAGGCGCGTTTTCATACATAGTCCGCAATTACAACAGGCACTTCCCAGCAAGGCGAAATCACATTTCGCCTTGAGTTACTCCCCGCGCTCCCCCAGCTGCTGTCCCATTGCAGAAATTCCCGTACAAAACCCAAACACTCACCCACGCGGCTGGGCCTGGAGTTCACGCGCTACCCGCACATGGTCATCGTGCCCTACGCCCTCCTGCAGGCACGCTTGTGTTTTCTCCAAAGCCAAAGTCCCAGACGTGCGTCCCGTCTCAGACTCCCAACAAAATATGTGAGCAAAATATGTGGGCGCCCGTCGTCGGCCTGGAGTTCACACGCTACCTGCCCTTCGTCATCGTGTCCTACGCCCTGCTGCAGGCGCGCTTATATTCATATTTTGCAATACAACAGGCACGTCCCAGCTGCTGTCCCATTGCAAAAACTCTCCAATCAAACCCTAAACTCACCTCCTTAGTTGGGCCTGGAGTTTGCGCGCTCCTTGACCATGTTCATTGTGCCCTACGCCCTGCTGCAGGCACGCCTTGTCTGTTCAGACAGGGCACTCCTCAGAAGCGTGTCCCGTCTTGAAAAATTCACGAAACATCTGAAATGGCGCCCTAGGTGGGCCGCCCGCCGTCAGGGTGCCATGCGCGTTGCTGCGGGCGCGCCACCCAGTCTTTCCGCTCGTTTTTTATGTGGCTTGAAGCATAGGATGGACAACGCCCAGCAGCATGGCCTCCAGCCAGGTGCAGCTGGCTGCATTCGTGAAGTCCCAGCTACTAACGGCTGTCAGCGGCGACATATTCAGCATGGCCCGAACTGGCCGAGATGAAGTCGCGAGGGACTCCGCATGGCTGATCATTTAACGATGCAAGGACAGCTTGCCAGGCAGCACCACGCAGGGAGCCGCTGTGCGCTGCGATCTGCTTGAAGGTGTTCAAATGGCCGCTACTCTCTCTGCGAGGACGGCGTTTTGATATCCTTGACGAGCTCTGCGCTCGATGCAGTCGGTCCGGTTGTGTAGTGTCGGCAGATGCCTGCTGGCGTTTTCCTGCTGGTATGAGCATGCTCATAAGACTGCTCGGTAGGCTGCCGCTGCCAGGCTCTCCAATGAGACTCTCATGAGTAACTTGAGAGCAAGTGCCTGTTTCCGCGCAGGCACACTCAAATGCAGCTGGGCTGGGTGGACTTGAACAGGTGGAATTGGGCTGGGTGGACTTGGAACAGGCGGAATTGGGCTGGGTGTACGTGAACAGGTGGAATTGAACAGTCACGACTGTGATTCATACTCGCCTTGCACGTGAAGATGCAAGTGCCTGCGCAGGTGTTTGGCATGTCCCAACACGCTGCGGGGCTTGGGGGGTACCACGCCGCCCCTCTCTGCTCCCCTTTTTGAGTCAGGTTTTACCTCGACACAATCAATCCTAAGCCCGAGAGCTTGCTTGCGCAGGTATCCGGCGTGTGCAACACGCTGCTGGGCTCGTTGGGTGCCACTTGGTTTCTGCTTGATTGCACTTTGACACAGAAATATGTCGTCTGCAGGTGTTTGGCGTGTTCAACACATTGCTGGGCTCCGTCGTCCCCAACTCACGCATCGAGTTTGATGACGACTGGGAGGAGAAGTCCGACATCGCTGCCACCGGCTCACGACTGCTCAGGTACACGACCGTGGTTATTGCCCTGCATGGCTGTGGCAACCGTGGTCCTAGCGCCCACATTGATAACCCACAGCAAATCCTCTTGGATTGAACTTGGAGGAGACGTCGGACTGTGGCGACAGGGCTGTGCGTCCTTAGGTGCGGACAAATGCAAAAGTCTTGTTGATTCGACAGCTCACATCTGTCTTCGAGCAGGTGGCGGCCTGTGCAAAAGTGGTCCTGGTTGTGCCAGGGTGGTCTTCGCCTGCATTCCTGCATGCACAGCAAGCTGTGCACAGGACTCGTAATCAAAACCTGTCCTCGTGTGCCTCGCCAGGCAGGAGGTGGCGAACCACGAGGCGGGCCAGCCGCTGGGCGCCACAATCCGTGTGGATGCGGGTCCAGAGGCGGCCGGCTTATTGGACGGTATCGGCGGCGGGCGCGGCACTGAGGGTAGCCGCTGGTGGCGGCCGCGCGGCCGGCAGGTGACACCAACTCCAGTATCCTCCTGCTTTTCCCCGGCTTGCTTCCCCGCGTCTGTCGTATCAACGTGTGGGCAGACAACATGCGGCCTCGGGCACAGCTGCGATGTGGGCCCGTGGGCATGCAGTGCGTGCAAATGCGGCATGCGTGACAAATGTGCCGGGCGCAGGAGGCTGGCGCGCCAATGCACGCTGTGACTTGACCCTGAGCATGCACTAGAATAAAGGCATCACCCCTCAGCCCTAATCCTTGCATGCACAGGCCCCCAGCAACGCCAAGGGTGATGCAGCGCTGGCAGCATCAGACGCGGCGAGGGCGGCACGGGATCCTGGCGTCCAGGCAGCCTACGACCGCCTGTCCGGGAGGTTCGCCCCACCTGCCGGGACGTCCACGCAGCATGCAGAAGAAGACAGAGCATGGCCTGGCGTCTGGACACTGCGCGTAGCATCTGATATGTACCAGCATGCTGCTGCTTGTGACAAGAGCCTGCTTGATTCTTCGCTGCGTGCGCGGCTGGCGACGCAGCTGGCCGGCAGGCCTGCCTTGTTGCAGACCCAAAGGTATTAAGAGATAGAATTTATGTCTCTTTGCGCAGGAATGTGCGCAGCAGCCCAGCGCGGCCGCCAGCGGCGGCGGCCTTCGGCGGCAGCAGGCGGCCCAGCGGCGCCGGCAGCGGCCGATCTGGCGCCGCGACGCCCCCTGACGAGGAGGCTGACGAGGGTGAGGATGCGCCGCTGTACGGCGGCGGCGGCAGCGGCGGCGGAAATGGCCTGGACTCCATATTCGCCCGCATGGAGAGCGTGAGTACAGCCTGTTGCTGCAGTTTCCGTTTCCTCGCCGAAAAATGAGTCCCAAGCTGAGAGCGAGGGGGATGACGCGCCGCTGTACGGCCGCGGCGGCGGCAGCGACAACATCTGTTGACAGTATTTCGTGTTTCATATGTAGTCGACGCAGCGCGGCAGCGACCACGGCCGCAGCGCGTCAGGCAACTACTCCGCGGTGCCGGCGGCGCTGTCGGTGGAATCCGACGGCGAAGGCGAGCCGGCGGGCGGGCGGGGCGTGGCCGGCTGGTTCCGGCGCGGCCGATAGCAATGAGAGGTTTCCCAGGGGGAACCAATTTGCCGGCCATGTAGCGGAGCGACCTGCTGACTCCACCTCGGTAGGTGGCAACAGCGGATCCAGGGAGGGGTGCTGGTCGAACATCGAGTCGCCGTAGCTTGAGCTTGACATGGCAACTTGCGCCGGCTCCATAACGCCTGGCACGCATGTAGGGTTTGTATTGTTTTGGCCGCACAAAGACCCCGCTATACTATCGGCGCCGATATGATGAAAGTTTGCAGCTCTAGAGCAACCGCCGCCACATGAATGTTCTAACGCACACTGCCGGCGACTGCGGCAAGCTTCACCAGGTGCCAGCGGACTGTGCAGCGTCACCGGGTGTCCTGCTCCAGCAGGCTTGGTGATCACCAGGTTCGGCCGATCATGCTGGTGCAGCCCTGCCAGCTGCAGAAGTCATGCTCCTGTAGCGGTGTGATTTTTCTTCGGCTTGTGCAGCACGGAAGCTGCAAAAGTCCTCGGGAAGTCCTCGGGAATCTCTGCACAGAGGTCCACGGGAATCTCGCGAGCCGCCTTGAAGGCGAGCTCGCTGACACATGCTGGCCCTCTTTCGGCGTGCAGCGTGCCGACCCTCTATCGTAGACGCGTGCGACGTAGCACGCGAAGCTTCAGCCGTCACCACAAAAGCTCGCCACCATGGGGCGCATGCACTCCAAGGCGAGCACCGAATTACCGCTGGATGTCCTGGCTGCCGGGACATCTAGCTCTTGCCATATCCTTACGAAAGGCCTTGCTGACGCACACACCTGGTGCCGTGTCCGTCCCTGTGGTGGTCTGGCTCTGCTCACGGCCTGTGCTGAAATTAACTCGAACCGAATGTGTTGGTCTGCATACCCACACCTGTGCGCTACACGACGCATGCAACGGCCTGGCACAACAATATCTGTGCTGACTTTGTCATTTACTGTGCTGCAGGGCAAGGGCATGAGCTCCTCGGCTCTGCCCTACAAGCGCTCCGCGCCTTCGTGGCTGAAGACAACCCCCACGGAGGTGATCGACCAGATGACCAAGCTGGCCAAGAAGGGCCTGACGCCCTCCGCCATCGGCGTCATCCTGCGTGACCAGCACGGCATCTCGCAGGTGCGTTGTGCCTTTGCAGCCTGGTTGGCCTCCTTTGGTGGCTGAACTTGCGTCGCAGTGCCTGAACTTGCGTCGCAGTGCCTGAACTTGCGTCGCAGTGCAAGTGCAGCTCACGTCTATCTTGTCTATTTGCCGTTACAGTCTCGCCATGCTGCTTGTACCAAGCAGATCGCAGTAGCTGTCTGCACCCGCGCGACAAGTGACTTCACGTCAACATGAGTTGAACTTGAGGTTTTTGCTGCCGGATTGAACAGGTCAAGTCGGTGAACGGCTCCTCCATCCTGCGCATCCTCAAGACGCAGGGCCTGGCGCCTGAGATCCCTGAGGACCTCTACCACCTCATCAAGAAGGTGCATCCTGCGTGTTGCGGCCGGCTGCTGCTCCCTTTGACAAACTTCCGTGGCTGGCGTCCGGCACTGCATGCACAGCTTGGATATCCAAACCCTGAGCTCCGAACATTGGCATAGTATGCAGCTAAGCGAATCCTTATCAAAACCTCTGAATCCTGACTTTCGTCGTGCACTGTGCGACTGGCCATGTTCATGCGCAAGCACCTGGAGCCTCAAATATATAAGCATAAGAGTCAATCTGTCTCCCTTACAACGGCTAATGCGATGCATGTTGGAACGCAGGCGGTGTCCATGCGCAAGCACCTGGAGCTGAACCGCAAGGACAAGGACTCCAAGTTCCGTCTCATTCTGGTCGAGTCCCGCATCCACCGTCTTGCCCGCTACTACCGGGTGTGCACCTACAGGCTCTGCTTTGCCACATTTGTGCAGCTGCTGAATTATCAAAGGCAGAAGCTGCATATGAGAGGCATATGAATGCATGCTGTTAGCGTGAGCAACACGTGCTGAACGTGCCGGAATGTCTTCGCAGACAACTTGAGAGCTACTTCAATTCGACGCATAAGTATGCTGACCACTCTGCATTTTCACATGCAGAGCGTGAAGAAGCTGCCGCCGAACTGGAAGTACGAGTCGGCGACCGCCTCCGCCCTGGTCGCCTAAGCCCGTGCATCGGCGTCCACACAGAACCGGCAGACTGCATGCTGCGTCTTGCCGTAGCTTCAGCAGCGAGCCGAAGAGAGGGAAATCGACGTGAGCAGCCGCCAGCGACACGTCGCCTGTTGTGATGGCCGGTCGTTGTTGGCAGCCGTTGCGAACGGACGGTCGTTTTGTTGGCGCTGTCTTGGTCATGTGCCGGTAACCCCAGTCTCAAGCTGGCTAGTGTCCTGAGCCCCGCACCCTTTGCAGGGCGTGTGTGCCAGGCGCTGTCATGCTGCCATTGGAACTCCAGGCCTCTCCGGTGCAAGCTGGGAGGCTCTGGTCCATGGCATGCCCTCGCGGCAGTTTCAACCAACCACGCCACTCTCCTAGCGGCTGCTGCGGCATTTGTGCCAAGCTGCAACTGCCAGGAGCTGCACGGCACTGATGCATCCCCTTTCCCCCTTCCCTCCCCTTTGTCTCATCTCTCTCATCAGTGTTGATACCGGTTGAATGTCAAGTGGCAGCCGGCTGTCTATGCCGGCCTGATCCCGCCTGGTGGCGGGCGCAGTCTTCAAAACTGTGGACCCAGAGATGGGTAGTGCTTCGATTGCACCTGGCCGGCGACCTCTGCACCCAATGCCTTCCCGCTGCGCCCTTTCTTCCCCGCCCGCCACTGACGACTGCTCTCTTTCCACTCTCCCCAGGATCGCCGCTGTCGCTCTCATCGCGCCATGACCTTCTCCCTGCGAGACATCTACGAAAGCACTGGCACAGCAGGGAGCATGGCTGGGTACCCCTCGACCGGGCGGTACCTGTCAGCCGCACACAGGGAAGAGAGGGAGGATGTGGTCACGACGGGTGGCCGGGAGACAAGTGGCTGTTGCAGTTTACAGAATCGTTATTGGTTCGAGCTGGTGCACAACACATTGCAAGTGTAACGCTCACAGCCGTTGAGCTAACATCGCCGCTACCGTCACCTGATTACTGCTGAGTGCTCAACCCTAAACCCTAAATAGCTATCTTCTTCACAGCCTGCCTACATTCTGAAACGTTGCTGCCAAACCTAGGTATGCTGCTGCTGCACTACAACGCCTGTTTTCTACACAGAGTCTATTTGCAATGAAGTTTGCGGTCCGAGATGGCGGATCGCTGTCACTACATGCTGTTCTGGGTACCCATTCAATTCTCATGCCGCGCAGGTTCCTCTCTAGCTGCTCGCGTGTTCTGTAACAGTGGTATGGTTCACCGCGCCGGCTGCTTCATGGCGTGCTGCCGTCGCCGCCCGGGGTGTTGCCGCCGGCAGCAGCGGCGGTAGCAGCCGCGGCGCTGTGGCGGCCGGCACCGGCAGCAGCAACAGCAGCAGCCGCTGCGCCGCCAGTTCCGTTTGCGACACCGGCTGCGGCAGCCGCGGCTGCGGCCGCCGCCGCACCAC
>JAABUM010001721.1_pt1 | contig 31553 bp, 53 predicted proteins | sample 5559161 | NCBI WGS metagenome assembly JAABUM01 (sample SAMN10711868, study PRJNA513369) | rock metagenome | isolation source: Antarctica rocks | place: Antarctica: Victoria Land, Siegfried Peak nord
CCCCCCCTCGCTCGACTATCCTGCGCCGCTCAAAGTCTGAAGTGCTTGTCACCTTGGGGATCCCGGGCGGGCGGCAGCAGCGCCGCCAGGATGCACAGCCCCATCACCGGCAGCGCCTGCTGCCACCCTGTTCTTCAAAGTCGCATTTTCAGGAAACAAAGCGCAATTCACCTTGCGCGTCTCCCACGAGCGGCAGCAGCGCCGCCAGGATGCGCAGGCCCGCCACTCGCAGCGCCTGCCGCGGCCGCCGCAGCAGCGGCGCCACCAGTCCCAGGCCGCCGAGCCACGCCAGTGCCGCCGCGACAGTGCGGGATGCGGCCTCCGCCAGCGGTAGCAGGCTGGCCAGGCAGCTCACTGCGTCCTCGGCGAGGGCTGCGTCCGGGCAGTCCTCTATGAACGATGCCAGCGCCTGGTTTGCAATCAGGGAGGAAGTCAGCCTCAGCAGGTCGAAAACGGTGCATGGCCGGACGACGGTTTCCTCGAAAGCTGCTGGCGTCCTCTCTGAAGGACGCCGGCACCTGGGCTGTACAATATGCCCAGGATAGTACTGGCGCATGACAAGACACCTCTGGCAGCATTCAGGAACTGTGGGTGGCGTAGTTCAAGTAGCACCACCATCTTGTCTGCAGCAAGCCTAGCGCCTGCACAGATCTCATTGGAAGCGGTGCACTCCTATTCGGCACTCCAGTTGGAGGAGGTTTTAGGCGTCGGGCCAAAATCTGGCTGGAGATCAGTCCTGTTGATGCGGAAATCTCAACGTCTTCACGCCATGGCGCATAGCCTTTCAGCGGCGGCAGGTCAGCCGGCCACGCTAGCTGCAGGTTACGCCACTGCGTTGGAAGAGTGCACACCTTTGCAGCAGCAGGACACGCAGCAATGCGTTAGTTCAAAGGACTGCCAATTGGTAGCAGTGCAGTGGAGTGTCCAAGTACTTGGCTGCTATTACTCTCAACTGAATGGTGGTCAGGATGCAAGTCCAATCGCAAGCAAGAACAAGCTCGACTTACGATTGTGCCAATGTTCCGCCTTAAACTGTAGGCTGAGCGCTAGACTTCCAGCATCTGCCGCTGTCAGCTCCCACAGCGGCAGCGAAGCGCACCTGCACGGTCGCGGTGAGGTGGTGCAGAAGCAAAACATGTCCGTTACGGTTGGCAACACTTCCGGCACTCTTGACACGGCAGCAAACGGACCTGCACAGCCGCGGTGAGGTGGTGCGCCCAGGTGCGGCCGTGCGAGGCGTCTTCGCCTCCATCCTCTGCAGATGATGCGTGCGGCGGCGGCGGCGCGGCGGCGGCGTGCACGAGCGCTGCCGCTGCTTCCAGCAGCCCGAGACGCAGCTCCCGCAACTCCTCCAGTGTCGCCTTGCCACCTGTACATATCAGACTGTGTAAACAAGAAAGCGACGTGGACCGCATAAGACAGTCCAGCGATGCTGCGGCATCCAGCAGTCCGAACTGCAGCTCCCACACCTCCTCTGGCGTCACCTTGCCGCCTGATCCGAAGTGGGTTCGATGCACTCACGAAAAGGAACTGCAATGTTTGTCAAGTGTTTCACTGATCGCCTGCCAGCCTTCGCTGTGCACCCAAAGCGATGACCCTACTAGTTGCTCATTGCACATGCTGCGCATGGGATGTTATGCCGCTCAATCAATCAATCAGCTCAGCCGCTCTTACTTTCTGAAGCAAGCAGTGCAGAGTACTCCCTCGGGCTGCTTGCAGTTGCTTGAAGGCCCACTTTGACCTAGCCGCACATTCTGGGCTGGGATATAAGCAAATCGCACCTGCCGCGGGCGACACGGCGTCTGGCGACGGCTCGGTGCCGAAATGCGAACGCAGCACATCCGTCATGCATGGCACGCCAAACAGCTGCTGCATCAGCTCCGGCTCGCCCTGCACGAAAATCTCAGACTTCATAGGGTCTGCCGATCAGCTGTCAACACACTGCAGCGTTCACCCGCCGCCATCACACTGACGGAGACTCCTGCATACTGGTGGTGCTGCAGCGCCGTAGTGCTAAGAGAGTGCCTGCACTATGCGGAGCCCTGATTCAGCACTTACATGCGGCTGGCGGGTGCGAGTATGCAAGGGCGAGCTGCACATGATGGCCGTTTGCCGGTGGCCATTTCTGACACATGCCTGAGCCCGTCAGTTTCTGGCAATGCAATCACGCCACCAGACTCTAGACAGCTTTGCTTTTATACTCTGACTGAGATGAGCACCAGACAGACATGAAAGATCACGCAAGTCGACAAAATTGATGTAGGCAGGGACAATCACCTGGGCTAGCTGGAGGCACAGGGCGAAGAGATTTTGCTGCACCGCTGCCGGCGCCGCAGCCCACAGCCGCACGTCCAGCAGCAACGCCGCCAACACCTGTCACGGCGATGCTTCTGCTCAACTCCCGCCACTTCGTGAGCTTTCAGAGAAATAAAGTGGCGCCGCCGTCCACAGCCGCACGTCCAGCAGCAGCGCCGCCAGCACCCGTCACAGCAAGAATCCTGCTCAGTTCTCGCCCTTTCGTGATGTTTTAGAGAAATTCTAGTGAAAACGGAGCGCCGCAGACAGCCGCACGTCCAGCAGCAACGCCGCCAGCACCTGGCGCAAACAGCGATATTATGAATGCAGTGGAGTGACTGCCTTGGATGGCTGTACCAGGAACCTGGAACCTGGCTTAGACAAGCCGGCAAGTTGGCTGCTGTTGCAGGGAGTCCAGGCGCACTCACGGCCGTTTACGAGTCCCGGCAGTCCAGTGATCGGACCGTGGGTTTCTGGCACCTCCTGCTGTAGCAAGGGTCCGGCCGGGGTGGCGCGCAGCAGCCCCTTCATTGCCTTGAGCAGCTCATGGTCACCAGAGCGACGAAATTTGCAATGTACTGGTTTCCAGTAGCGCCTTGTCGAAGATTACCTTGCGCTGCAGGGCGGGGTCGGCGGCGGTTGCGCGCAGCAGCCCCTCCACCGCTTTCAGCAGCTCCATGGTCAAATGGCGCGCCTGCCGCTGCTGCAGCAGCCACCCCAGCATCGCCGGGCCTGAGGTTTCAGGATGCACAAACACTTGAGACGTTGAAATCAGTGGTATCGTGGCTGCCGCAGCTCCAAGTCAGGCGGCGCGGCTGCCGCTGCCGCAGCAGCCACCCCAGCATCGCCAGCCATGCATGCGTTTGACAATATGCCTGGAACATGATGCTGCCAGTCCTGATCCATCATATCACAACAACACTGGCCTGGCGGCCATGTATGCCCCGATGCACCTGGAGCTTCCACATCCCATCCCGCGACACTGCAGCTGTGCTTCATTGCACTGTCGTGCGATGTCAAGTCAGGCAGCTCCTGGCATTGTGTGCCGCTGCAGTGAACAGCTGTCACTGTCTCTGGCGAACTGGGACGAGCTGCTGCCGTCTCATGCATTGCCCTGCAGCGCAGTCTGCAAAACGCCTGCAGCCTGGATAAGCCTTAGGCCTGCAGATTTCTTTAAACGATAAGGCTGCGCCTTGAGAGTGTCGAAACTCTATAACCAGAGCAGGGGCGCACACCCTGCAGCTGCACGAAGGTGTGGCGCTTGGCGGGCACACAAAATCCGTCAGAGGATGTAAGGTATGTAAGGCCTGCTGGGTATGCAGGCACAGCAGTAGAGACTGGTAGTTCCTGAAGCTGCGACGCACCCTGCAGCTGCATCGAGGTCCGACGGGTCAACGTTGCAACTCTGCAGAAAAATGCGCACCCTGCAGCTGCATGAAGGTCTGGCGGTTTGTTGGCGACCCCTCCAGCACCGCCGACAGCAGCGCCACCACCGCCGGCGCCCGTGATTCCTCCTCGCCGCTTGGTAGCCTGAAACAAACACCAGGGTCGAAGCATTTCACGGGAATGCATGGTGAACCGGCGACGTTCTTTGGTTGGCGACCCTTTTCAGCACCGCCGCCAGCAGCGCCAGCACCGCCGCGCCCGTGACTCATCGCCGCCACCTGTGTGCCTGGAAGACTTAAAAAAACTCTAGATGGATGACAGCACAGCCTGCCTCTCCAGCACCGCCGCCGGCAGCGCCTCCACCGCCGGCGCCCTCTACTCCTCCTCGCCGCCCGCCTGCCTGAAAGCACATCGATGTGAACTTGGATAGGTGGTCGATCGGCGATATGAGGTGCCTCAGCACCGCCACCCGGCGCCCGCGACTCGTCCTCGCCGCCTGATTGGCTGGGGGTTCGTCACGGTCGGAATCGGTTCTTATTTGGTGCATGGTCAACCAGCCACTTCCGTCGATGGGCAACCCCTCCAGCACGCAGCCAGCAGCGCCACCACCGCCGCCGCCCGCGACTCCTCCTCACCCCAGTGGCCTGAGAATCAGTCGCCAAGGTTGGGAGTGCGTTCAAGGTCCATCAGCAACGCTGCATGTGCGTTGCTCGACGACATGCTGAAAGCAGCACGCATGCAACTGCGCTGGAAGCTGGCACAGGCGTGTGCAGTGTGCATGACAAGTTTCATAAGATCCTAGAGCGTGCGCGAGCCTCTAGCTCGTCCACACGCTCTTCAGCACCACAGCCAGCATTGTCAAGCACGGTGCCTGTCAGACAGCCAGCGTCAACTTCATGTTGGTTTTCTTCTTTCACCATTCCACCATTGATGACACACACTCAAATTTGAGCGGGAGCCTCAAGCGCCAGCTGTCAGGTCCAGCTGGCGGCAAGTGACAGCAGGAAGCATATTGACTTTGCGACGTCCGCATGCTGCATCAACTCGATTTTGAGGCGTCACCCAGCGGTTGGCAGGTCCAGCTGAGCGGCCAGCGGCAGCAGCGCTCGCACGCCGCCCAGGCATGGCAGCAGCGCCCGCAGCGCCACCGCATGGCACAGCTGCGGGGTAATGGAGGAAGTTTGAATATCATGTTCAGCGTCTGGCTGGCCACGCAGATTGCTGGGAACCAGGCACGGCAGCAGCACCCGGATCACGACAGCGTGGCGCAGCTGCAGTCAGGAGATGCGCATTGGAAAACTACAGGGGGCGGACACCAGGTATAGAGCTATGCTCCATGGACGAGGCTGCCGAAAAGGTGCTGAACGAAGCACAAAAGCTGGAGGATGCATTGACCTTGTTCACCAGTCTGGCTACACACACCCTGCAGTAGGGATACTCAGCCAGACAGCAGCAAGGACATGTGCGCACCTGAGTGTGCTCCAGCAGGGCGGCTCCTGCGCTGCCGCCGGCGTCACCGCCAGCGGTCGCCGACCGGTCCATGGCGGCTGTGTCGTACAGAGCTCGACCCGCGGCGGCCTGCACAGGGCCGTGTCGGCATTGAGCGATCTGTCTGACTTCGAAAGGGTTTGTCAAGAGACGTAGGCCTCTGCACCGACGCTTCTGCCTGTCATTCCAGTGTCAGATTTCCCGTCTCACGAAATGGCATACGCTGCAGATGCACAGGTTGCGCCTTTGTCGACGATGCTGCCGCAGCAGTGGCAGCCCATATGTGGCAGCCCAGCATTGAGGAATGTTGCAGATTACGACGTTCGTAGTACACATAGAAAGACTACGGGAGACCACCTGCGCATTGTAGGCGGCCAGCAGACGGGGTCCGAGGGCGTCACGGCCCTCCATGACGGCGGTCGCCGCGCGGCCGGCCTGCTCCAGCACTGCCGACGACTCCGCGGCGGAAAACGTAGACTGATAGTCCGGTCCAAGGGCGTGCAGCGCCGCGGCTTGCTCTGCAACAGTACCACACAAAGTCACGATCGAGAACGAAATGGAGAAAAGCTAGCGAGATTTCCGCCGCAGAAGGTAGGGACTGGCAGGCAAGAGCCTGCAGCGTCGACGCCTGCTCGGCAGGTGGCCAAGTGCAGTGGCGGAGGACCACCATAACGGAAACTGCTCTTGGCAGTACATTGGGGTGATTGAAGTTGCTGCGAATCAGGCAGCCGTGTACGCATGTGCACATTGTCATCCGACATGCCCACGAAGCCGGAACGCAGCTCGATACTGGAACTTGCCGAGCGTCAGCGGGGCGTCGAACAGGTAGATGGCGGCCATCTGTCCGCGGAAGGCCGCCAGCGGGGCGTCGACGCCCGCCTCGTCGTGGCTCAGCGCCGCAGCAAAACTGCACGCATTGAGGCCCTCCGACACCTGCGCACGGCAGGTATGCCTTCATGCACCGCCGGTTTTCTTCGTTCCCGATGGCCCTCCGACACCTGCGCATCGCGATTCCGACTGTCACAGATCGTACGCGACATCCGTGCAGAGCCGTCCTCGTGTCACTGCATTCTCACCGGCGCCCCAACAAAGCTGTTGCTGCCTTCAGTGCCGTAGATGTACGCTATAATGCCTGTGAGTTAGCAAAACGGCATATGCCACACTGACTGAATCGATGATGGAGTGGCGCAAACGATACGTCGGTCTGCGATATCGCTGCAGTGACTGAGCGACTCCACGTGGCTGTACATCTCGAAGGACGTGAAAGGCTTGATACTTGGTCCGAGAGCTTCTGCTCGCATATGACGCGATTCAGAGCATCAGCAGGCAGCTGCTGAAAGCTGCAACCGCTCCATGCCAGGAAGAGAGCACTAGACCAAGCGGCTTGTGCCTTGTGCTTCTTGCTGCTTGAATGGTCATATTGAGGCGTCAATCATAAGCTGTCCTAGACTCGGACATTTCCGCGAGGTGGGCACAAGTTGACTTGCCAGCGGCTGGCTGCTCAGCTTGGGACTCTCGACCTTGGGATAGCGCAGCATTTCCGCGACCGCCGCCAGACCCCCACTCACACACCCTGTCAAAACAGGCGCTGATACTCAATAGTCAGAGCACATTCACTACCGACAGAAATGGTTGCTCGTGAACAACTACCTTTGGGTAGCGCAGCTTCTCCGCGACTGCCGCCAGCGCCCCGTCCACAAACAGCGTCGCGACGGGCGGCGACAGCGGGCCGCCCGGCGCGTGGACTGCGACCAGGTGGTACCACCGTCGCGGCGCAAAGTCGAAGGGCAGCACGACCTCGGAGACGGCTGGGCCCTTGCCGCCGCCCAGCGTCCGCATCACCAGCTGGCTGCCTGCGTCGGTCGCAAGAGAACACACACAAATGACTGTTCTACGCGAAAGGTTGTCAAGCTGATCGGCGAGGTTTGAGCAGGAGCCCATGGTTCCAAGGGCGACATTGTGCTGTTGTCATGCCGTAACCTGGCACAGGAGCAAGGTGGCCATGCCATTGCTGCGAAACACACGAGACGAGCCGGCAAAGGCCCGCTCACTCAGTGTATCTGCCAGCAGCGTAGGGGCACGTTAGAGCTCAGGTCCACCTCGGAGCGCAGAAGAGACGCCCTTGGTCCCGGCTGGCCCCCGTGCCAGCAGCGTGTACAGCGCCCTGTCGTGCTCCGCAGCATCGTTTCCGCCGCCGCCGCCGCCGTCACTTGAAAGCCGGGGCGCCTCCTCGATTCGCAGCCATGTTGCGAAGGAGTAGCCCTTGGTGGGCATTCTGTGTGCGATTCAAAATGCTTTGTCACAGGGCCGTCGACGAGAGCGCGGCTTGGTGAACTCTTGCCAGCGCCTGTTGGTGCGATGTGGCTACACAACTGCCGCCGAGATGAAGGTTCCTTGACGTGTTACGGAACGGAACACGCACAATCTTCATAGCGATTTATAATGACGCTCTTGTCGGCCAGTGGTGTCCAGCCTGCATCTGATGATGAAACTGTGCAGGTCTCAAGGGCGCTCGTCAGCTAGGCGACCTTTGTGTCGTTCTCAAACCAGCCGCGACCACACTGCCTATAGTGTAGTGCAACTGCATGGCATGGCACGACCGCGCAGTCTCCGGGGTGAGAGCACTATCGTGAGGCCTGCACCGTCTAGTATAGGTGCTGAACCATGATTGCGATTGGCCAATACCTCTCCTTGGTCCCTCGAGCCAGTCACAGGGCTTAGAGTCCTGTGAGCTTTGGTTGCCCTGTAGCGCTGGGCATGCCGTTGCTGTCGTCAAGTCAAACGAACGCAGCCAGATCTGGGATTCACGCGCCATGTAAAGCATTCGCACCGCAGCGGCGGGTTGCGCATGATGCCGGCGCTGTCGTCGCCGAAATCGAAGAATGCCGCCAGCCCAGAGTGCGCCGCCATGGCGCCCAGCGCCCGCAGCAGCAGACCCGAGTGTCCAGGCGCCGCGCTTCCGCCATTCACGGGTTTCAGCAGCGCCAGCAGGGCTCGCAGGTCTCGGCCCGCGATGCTGTAGGCGCCCGTGACCTGGAGAAATGGCACACGTAAGGCACTGAGCCGAAGTCACATGTGATAGTGCCACCGCGACGGCTTTGAGCAGCGCACGCACGTCCTGCTCGGTGATGCTGTAGGCGCCTGTGACCTGGAGGGAGTAGGAAATCTTTATGAATGGTTACTAGGCCACGACAGTACGGCGTCCACGCGCTTGAGCAGAACGTGCAGGACGCGGCTTTCGATGTCCATGACCTTGAAACATCCTTATGTGTGCACAAGCGCGTTCAATTTCACGAACACCAAACACTGTGCAGATGTCCTGCACATGGTAACACGGTGGCACTGGATGCCGTTTGCCACTTTCACAGCTGCGTGTTGGAGCAGGGCAACCACAAGCGATGGGGCCGTAATGCTTTTGTTGGCCACCACCCACACGGATGCCACATCAGGTTTCAGGATCAAGCAGTGAGCCGCTCGCTTCAGGAACAAAGGCGACTTCACCAGCCCTTGCGCAGTTGGCAGGAATGATTGCATCTGGCGCGCACATGCAGCAGCGCGACTATCTGCAGCTTCGCATGGGCAGTGCAGCAGCAAATTCGCACCTGCTCAACTACTTTCGCTGCCGAGGAGGTAAGACGATCCTGTGCAGCTGTAGTGAGATTCATGCTCAAATGCAGGAAAGCACGCCTGCAGTAATGCGGCGATCTGCGCCTGCAGCTCCGGGTCAGCGGCGGACGCAGCAAACCAGTTGATCAGCTGCCCGTTGACGCCTGACCTGTGAATGGATAAAACATCCACGACTCTGGGCCTCCGACTTGAATGAATGTGTGTTTCTGAAGCCCAGCAAGCGGTGAAAAGTGGCCAAAGTGGTTTGGTGGCAAGCACCAGCGCACCAGCCGATGCGGTAGGCACTGGGCTACCCCATGCAGCGAGCCCTCATTGCAGAAAGATCCCGCTGGAAAGTCGTGACATACGTCAGATCGCAGTCTTGCTGCAAGGCACCACTACTCAATGTAGCCAGGCACTGGCCACAGTGCCTCGGGATCAAGCTGGCGCTGGCACATCAAAGCAGCTGCCAGCATCCTGCCGAGAACACATCTCGGCCAGAGCAGAGCTGACTTGGGCAGCACCTTGCAGAGCAGTGTGCGTGGCTGTGAACGCAGAATAACTGTGGACCCTTCAAGCTGGAAACTCGTTGCCATTCTTGCCTATTCAGCCCAACATCGGATCCTGGGCAGACACACATCAGCCCACAATGTGCACATGTGGATGCTCACCGCTCGCAGGCGGACAGGTTGACCATGCTGCTGCGCAGCAGCCGGGCCCACAGCGCCAGGCCCCAAGCCCGCTCCGGCGCGACCGCCGCACGCAGCGCCGCGAAAAACAGCGGCACCGCATCGGCGTTGGCCACTGGCTGCGGCGGCTCCGCATCGTCATCGTACTCCTCCTGCAGAATGCAGAGTGTGTATGTAAGCAAAGGAGATCGGATGCGCCGCCAGGAACTGCGGCACTGCGTCTGCAATATTCAGCCGGCTGCAGCCGGCGCTGCGCCGACGAAGTCGTCGCACTCCCCTTAATAGGGCAGGATGAAGCTGTGACGAAGCAGTTCAGAGTCGAACAGAACCGCACAGGCATGGTTGGCCAGCCTCTTCATCTTCTGCATGAAGAGGGTGCCGAGACTGTCTCTTGTTGCTGGGACATTTTACAGCAGCCAGCAAAGAGCAACAGCAGCAGATTCATTTCATGCGCATTGATGCCGCGGCTGGTCGCACTTTTGTGGGTGTTTTATGTCAAATGCCATGCTGGTGTTGTTACAAGCGGAGCCTGCTTGCACGCTACCCAGCTGATGTGTGCATGTGCCGGTACTCCAGGTACCCTTGATTTCGCACCACACTCGTGTCCCACAGCGTGCACCCGGCCTCGTGAGTGCTGCTGCTGCAGAGCTGCCGTGCATCGGGCAGCAATGCTGCTGACACTTCACATCAAACGCGCACCTCCAGTGCGAGCGCGAGGATGGCGTTGAGCAGTGGCCGCCCCGGCCGCCCGCCAGGCGACAGCCGCAGCGCCAGCGCCAGCAGCGTGTCGCCGCCTGCAAAACGAACATACATGCAAGTAAAATTGGCTGCGAATTCCACATCATCAAGCGTTCGTGCACCATGACATAGTGCATCGTGAGCGAAATCGCGAAACCCTAAACCCTAATCGCATACTTGGCTGCAGGCACAAACTTCTCTCTGGACTGACTTACTTGTCCTCTCGATCACAGCGTGAACGGACAGCATCCACCTAGCGCACCAACGTCGTGCGCGAGGCGCTTCCGCGCCGAGTCGTTGCCCGCCAGCAGCGCCGCCAACGTGCGCAGGACAGCGCAGGCCAAGTCGGCGCCTTCCTCGAGGCCGAATTCGTCGTTCAGCAAGTTGACCAGCTGCACCAGAGCACCAGCGCGCCTGCATCAGCAATTTTGTTCAGATGTTAGGGTCAGAAAAGGCAAGATATATGCAAGATATATGCAGGTTGATCAGCTGCACCGAAGCCCTGGTGCGCCTGTTGCAGATACACGATTCTGATGAATAAGACCAAAGTAGACTGAATTGATGTTTGTAGCTGGGAAGACCATCGATGCTATCCTCAGCGGCAAAATCACCAGCACACCTGCGGTAGAAACAGAGGGTGGCATGCAAGCTGGTTGCTTTTGATATGCATGCTCGTCGTTCAGCAGGTTGATCAGCTGGACCGGCGCACCAGTACGCCTGCGGTATCAGAATGCGCTGAATTGCATGTTCATGGTTGTTGTTGTTGTTGTTGCATTTCATCATGGGTTCTGCCACCAGCTGCGCCAATGCGCCAGTGCGCCGACTGTGGCAGGAGATAGGTATGTGGATTTGCGGCTTGCACATTTGGCTCCTTTCTGGTCACAATCCTGACATCCCGTGACCCGATCAACGCAGGGGCGTGCAGAAGCATACAACCACAGTGGGCAGACGTTAAGCCTGCACCTGCCCTGTGCGTAAATCGCGATGACAGCCACATCCGGAACATGACGCAAGTGTGGGTTGCCACAACCCCCTGTGGACTTTGCTGTGTTTCCTGCTGTGTTGCTACACAAACATCGCAGCATCCTCAGGGGTCGGCGCTTTCTTGAATTCTTGGTCATTCCATAGGCCATATGAGAAGGTTCGTTGTGTAGTGCATTGCGCCCCGCTGCCAACTGCTGCGGAGAGGCGCAAACACTCAGTCGTGAACCTCGTTTGGTGCTGCAGTACCCACACCTGAATAGGTTCTGGTGCGCCGTGTTGCGGCCCGCCGCCAGCCGCCGCATTGCCGCCAGAGCATCCAGCACCGGCGCCAAATCCTGCCCGCTGGCCGGCCCGGAACCCTGCCGTAAAGTCTGATTCGGCGCTCGCAGCGCTGCCAGCCCGGGGAGCTGCTCCACCAGCTGGCCGAACAGGGACGCCTTTGCGGAGCGCTCGGCCTCGGAGTGCGGATCTGCCGCCATAATGGTGGTGAGCTGCGGTGAAGAAACGAATGCATATAGGCCACGGAATCAACAGTATCAGGAGCTTGGAGGAGTTCAGGACGGAGCCGCCGGCCTGGGGCCACTGCTCCGTCAGCTGCCTGGACAGTGCGCCCCTGGCAAGGCACTTGGCTTGGGACAGCGGCTCTGCTGCCACGGTGATCGTGAGCTGCATGTGCGATACGCCACAAAAAGTGGATGGAAACGCTGTTCGATGGAGCCGAACAGCCGATCCGGACAGCAGCTAGGCCGCCATGTCGTCAGCCCAGAGACGTGTCATCAGTGACCTGAAGGCAGCTAGCCCTGCAGCGCCCGCAGGACGATGCTGCAGCACCTGACGACTCACATGACAACACAAGTGGCGGGTGGCGGTCATTCGATGCCGGCATAGCCCTTAGTGATGTTGGACACTGCTAATTACTTTCCAGTGAGAATGGATGCATTTTCCCATCCTAAGGAAAGCCTATCCTACGGTGACAAGCCGTGCGTGCCTCCATCAAACGTGGCAATGCATTGCGCTAAGCAGGTGCCGCGGTGCTGAGTAGCAAGTGTCCGCAGCAACATCAGAACGCATTGCGTGGAGCGCCAGGGGACACGGCAGCGTCTACATGAAATTGTGTATCAAAGCGCACCGCGTGCAGCGCCACCGGCTGCGGCAGTGCCTCATTCAGTTGCCTCACCAGCACCAGCAGCGGCGGCACCAGCAGCAGCAGCAGCAGCAACAGCATCATTTGCTCCCCTTGTCGAATTTTTGTCTGTAGTACGAAACAAAGTCGAGGACGCACCGCGTGCAGCGCCAGGGGGCGCGGTAGCGCGGCCTTCAGCAGCCCCACCAGCACCAGCACCAGCGGCGCATGGCACAGACCCGAGCGCGCTGCCTCAGGCGCCTGCCCCAGGTACGCCGCTATCAGGTGCAGCACCGCCGCGCGCGCCCGCCACTGCGGCGATGTGACATCTGCTGCATCCTGTGGCAGGAGACAGTAGGGTGTGCATACGGAGCTGGAATAGATCTGGGCAGGAGGTGCAGCTCCGCACCCTGCGGTAGGATTGCAGCAGGGGGACAGTTCGATACATCTCACAAGAAGTCCGTGCAAGCAAGGTCTCAAACATAAAGGCGCTGAACTGACCAAGACGCCTCTTGCTGCAGATTGCATGATTCCATCCCGCATCGACAGCAGCTGCGCGATCGTTTGCAACATGCAGCAGCTGGTGCCTTCAATCTTGCAGGCTGAGACAAATTGGCCTTGGGGAGGGCGCGGCCTCAGACTGCATGAGCGCTGTCGTCGTGAGCACCCGCACGACGGCACATTCCGCACAGTTTCATTCGACTTCTGCAACTCACTTGAAAGCTCAGAGTGCAGCGGGCTTGCCTGTAAGGGCGCCGCCTCCGCATTTTTCAGCGCTGCCGTCCCAAGCACTGGCCCCACGGCGGCAAAACTCCGCAGCATGCTCTCGACATTGCAAAAGGTGCTTCTCAATGTGATTCGACTTGCCTGCGTCATTGCAGCCTCGGCCTGTTTCAGCGCCGCCGCCGCAAGCACGGCCAGCACGTCGAACTTGGCGAAGGTGGCGGCCGTGAGGAAGGGCGAAGTCGCGAGGATGGCCTGTAGCGCCGGCGCCGCTAGCAGCACGACGTCCGGGTCGCCCACCCAGGCGCCCACGAGATCCAGCAGCTGCGACCACAGTGGAGAGATCGCACCGAAATGCGAAATCTGGCTTGAAAAGCTGAAGACAGGCTGCTGAGGTGGCTGTCACGTCGCGAGTTTGGCATCGGCCTTCAGCGCCGGCGCCGCCAGCAGCGCCACCTCCGAATCGCCCGCCCAGGGGCCAGTTAGGCCCAGCAGCTGCAGAGTTGTCAAGGAGTACAGGATTGTTCAGCAGTCTGAGTTAGAAAGACATTTCCTCATTCACAAGGATGGCCTGCAGCGCCGGCGCCGCCAGCACCACCACCTCCGCTTCGCTCATCCAGGCGCAACCAGGTCCAGCTGCTATGCAATGCAACCTTTCTCCCACTGTTATGTGACCATATCAAGGGTGACAATGAAGCTACCAGGTGTGACACCACAGCTGCGAAGGAACGGGAGGCAGTTGACTTAAAGGCGTCCTGCAGTGTGACTCGAAATGCACCAAACGCCCCTGCCAATCACCTCCGGGGTCCTCACAACCAGGCCAGCGGGGCAGACGGTGCATAAAGATCGAGACATTCATTCAGCTTGGGACCATGTGATTGGTTCCAAACGGCAAGCAACCGCCATCAGCTGTTCGACCCCAGTGACCTTCACCAGCTCCCGAGTGGCGTGGGTTCCAGGGCGCAGGCACCCTGTAGCAGCAGCTCACCCAGCAACGCCACACATATTGCGTCTGCTCAAGCACCCGCCTAGTCGATCAGCCGTGCCACCTTAGAGCTCAAATCGTGTGCATTTTTGGCTGTTTGGAACTGTATCGCACACCATGCTGCGGTCCCTCGGCTCTCCGTATGTATGGAGTGCCCATGTGACAGTGACATGCTGGCATGTTGTCGCATCCAGGTGCCATGAGCATAGACGCAATTCGCAGATCGAACGCTCGTCTCTGTCGACCTGCCTGCAGGAGAGTGCGCACCTTGCCGCACTCGACGTCATTGGTTTCGGGGCCTGTCGCCGCAGCGGCCCGCACCAGCGCCATGATCCGCCTGCTCAAAACAATCTTGCCTTGATCGAGTGCTGTGAAAGTTCGAACCTTGCCGCACTCGACCTCGTTGCTTTCGGGGCCTGTCGCCGCGGCGGCCCGCGTCAGCGCCACCACCCGCGCCCGCAGCGCCGCCCGCGCCGCAGCATGCGGATCCGCTGGTTCTGCTTCCGCCGGGCCGGCTGCTGCGCCGTGCGGCGCTGCCTCAGCCTCAGGCGGCACGATGGTCACCGACACCTGCACCCAGTGCATTCTGAACTCGCAAATATTCACGCTGTACGGCACAAGCATCAGCATCTGCTGAGATCCTCGCATGCGTCATGAACTGCACTGGAGCCTTTGGGATGACCATACTCACATGACGGCTGACGGCACCGATGCGTCGATGTTGGAGAGGCAACAGCTGCGTCTCACGTCATCAGCAGCATACAGGCTCACCGACTGCAGGACTTCGTCCACTGCGAGGGTCACACTGCAGGAGCCGCCCAGCGGTCGTGCCGCCGCTGACTGCGCCACTCTGGCCGCCTGAGCTTTTGCTGCAGCGAAGTCAATGGTGCTATCGCGTGCTTCCGACTGCAGCGCAGACGCCTGCATGTCCTGTGGTAATAAGAATGTGCAATGTCACAGTGAGACAGCGCACTGTGTGTCACGATGCCACTCTGACAGAATCTCATTCCGGCAAAGCGATGTCAGTATGCTCCCTCATATGCATGCAAAGGAGGTGACACAGCAGCAGAACTGCGAATATACTGCCAAATTTCCGCGATCAATAGGGCGGGGCGGCGCTATTGTTTCCGAACCTCTGTTACCAGTCAACACAGTCAATCCGCAAAGCAAGGCGGCATGGGTGTTTGACAAATGACAAACACCGTGTGTATGTGTGTCATCCTGCTCTGTGCAGAGAGCCAATCAGCCAGAGAATGAGCATAAGCAAGACATGTTGCATGGCAGAGCAGCGCACTCTGCTGCACTTGAAATCAGCCGGAAGAAACCGCTCTCATCCCGGGCCACATCAATGCACGTTCCAGGACATTCGTGTGACCAATGAAAACGAAATAAGGGCGGGTTGATGCCATGTTACATGCGCCGCCCGGTGAACATTCCTTTCCGATATGCCATCGATCGCGTCCGATGCGTCCACATGCAGCACACGACCAGCAAGTCCTTGAACTGCAGGTTCATCTGCAAGTTCGAAGCACGGACTCTGATTGGTCCTGGCCACCGTTTGGTGATTACCTGGCCAAAGAAGAAGAAGGCAGGGCCGTAGGCGAGCTCCCACAGCGCGGCGCCGCGCATCGCGTGGATTGCTGTCGGGTCGACGTGCAGAATGCGCCCGAGCAGCGCCAGTGCGTGGTGCTGCGCCGCCGTCGAGCGGCTGCGGAAGAAGGCGGACGTTTCTGCGGCGGAAGCGGCGGCGGCGGCGGCGGCGGCGGCGGCGTCCGCTGGGGTGGCAGCAGAGGCTGGATGAGAGGCTGATGAAGCGGCGGAAGCAGCGGCAGCTGATGGGCGGAAGGCGTCCAGCACGGCTCCGACCATGCAGCGCACCAGCCTGCGGTGCCCACAAGAGGTGGTTTGAGTTAGGGGGCAGGCAAGACATCTACTCCGATTTTCGGACCCTCAAAAAAGCCTGCTTCCAGGAAGATATTTGACTTAGCGTGTGTTTCGCACAAGGAGCCGCTCTGCCTCACACGAGCGGTGAGGAATGCTTCGACGGCAGAGCTTGTCTGCACGGTCTTTGCTAATAGCCTTGGGGGGTTTTTCCTTGCGTGTTGCAGTGCGACCTGCCCGCAGCTCTCCTGGGACTGTTTGAGACTAAACGCAAAACAACATAACATTGATGCGGCAGCTCTGTCCGCAAGGCCGGGCCACACCTTTAGCCATGCTTGGTGCTTTATCAACGATACTGTGAAGCCGAGGAGCTGTGACAGCGCTACAGAAGCAGATGGGTTTCTGGTACCACCAACACCGGAGGCATTAAACACGGAACAACCGACTTCCAACCCATGTCACAGCTTGATGCATGCCCGCTGCAGATATGACTCGACTTCTGAGGTTTCCAGCACTTTACAGCCAAGTCGACACAGTCGCACAGAACTGTGCCTGTCGACCATATCCAAAAGCTTACTTGGCAGCAAGAGGAGGAATGCAGAGTGTTAACGGCGGCGCACCAGTCCCAGGTGGCGGAATGCGCGCCGCTCCCGGCCAGCTGCAGTGTCGCGGCCAGCACCCCGAAGAGCTCGGAAAGCGGCCGCTGCGGCGGCAGCGGCAGCGCCATGTCTGCCGGCTGCGCACAGACCCCATAAGAAGCTGGACTTGGTGACTGCCTCGGACGAAAAGGCTGCCCAAATTCACAACGTTTTGGATCAAGTTGAGCAGCGGCAGCACCGCGTCCGCCGGCTGCACAGGGTGCACAAAAGCACTGGTTTGTCACCCTTCGTTTGGGGTGATCGGTCAGGATCCGGCCAGAAGGTGAACGAAGAATAAGCATGTGGCCAGCGCTAGTGTCTGGCAGCTGATGCTGTCCATTCAGGAGCACGAGGGCCGGACGCTGAGCATGCCCTACCAGGCATGCTGAACATACAACAGGACTCTCCATACAGGACTCGTGCTGCAGAAATTTGAGAGTCGATGACGTCATGTGTTTGATTGTTACTCGGGTCCGGAACCACTGATGGGCATCAAAATGCGCCGTTGATTGACTATCACGGCACAGGTCTGCAGCAGGAGGTCATCAAAGTCAAAGTCTCACCCGCGTGCTGTCCAGCCGCTGCAGGCTGCCCGGCAACAGGTGCGCTAGCAGTGAGCCCGGCGGCACATCACCGCCACCTTTCCCGCCCAGGTCATTTCTGCCGCCGCCGCCGCCGCCAGAGTTCATTGTTGGCGACTTTTCGCTGCTCGGCCGCCGCACCAGCGCTGGCCCGGCGAGCGGCGCCGGCAGCCGCGGCGGCCGCCGCAGCAGCGGCGGCGCGGACAGGCTCGGGCCGGCCTCGGCAACGGTCCTCCTGGCGCCGCTGCCGACGCTGTCGCCTAGCTGGTGTCCAGCCTGCCCATTGGCCTCGCTAGCGGCGGCCGCCACTGCGACTGCCTCTGTCACCCCCTCGCTGAGGCACCTGGCCTCTGCAGCAGGGTCGCTGGGCTGGGGATCGCCGCTGTTGCCGCCGGCGTCGCCGTCAGGGCCGTCACCGCTGTCTGGCGCACCAAAGGTGAGCGCCGCCCACTGCAGCAGGTGGGTAAGGCGACCAAAGCCGCCGGCGTGCATGAACACGTGCAGCGAGCCGAGGTCTCGCCGAATCGTTACGCCCGCCTGCAATTGCGGGCAAAGGGCTTGCTGCATGCCGAGATACAGGTGCCGCTTGTTGCTCTTCCTGCTGTCGAGAACCATGATGTGGAGATGGAAACATGATGAAGCAGGGTACCTCCAGCAGGTCTTTCGACTTGGGACTGCTGAGGATTCTTAGATGAGCAAGCTGTCGAAGACAACTGAGCAAGTACCCAACGCCGGCGAATCAGGCCTCACCACTTGCAGCGCTATCAGCTGAAGCCTGAGCTCCTCCTCAGGCGAGCCGGGCGATGCTGTTGAGCCGGCTGCGGCGGCGGCGCCGTTGGCGGCTGCTGCGGTCCTGGCGCCCGCTTCCTCTGCCAGGGCAGGCGTTGGCGGCCACCCCAGCCCCTCAACGAGCATCTGGCGCGGACACACCAGGCAATGAGGCACAGACTCGCGGGGCGAAGAACAATGGTGGCATCAGAGTGTCGCCTAGCAGCACCTGTGGGCTCCTAAGAGAATTGCAAGGCCCCTTGAGCAACCCTCAGGGTAGAGATGACCCTCGAAAATGCAACCGCTGTCACAAGGCCTGAACTCGAATACCCATTCAAACCCATACCAGCTGAAGCAGCCTCAGCAAGCGGAGCTCACCTGCAGGCTGCTGGGCCGGCTCTCGACGGCGGCAGCGACCACCGCCCGGCCGGCGGCGCTGCCGGCGGCAAATACCGCTGTGGCCTCCAGCACCGCCGCCAGCGCGGCGGCGCCGCCGGGGGCGCCTCGCCGCCTTACCAGCGCCAGCAGCCGCGCCACCTACAGATCAGACCTCCCGGCGTTGACATCCTGACTGTCCAGCATGCACATCCGGTGTCGCCTGTGTGCGTGCAGACTTCTGATGGCCCAGCCACTGTGTCCTGCCCACTTCATACACTGGTCATAGACAAGGACCGCCAGGTGGGGGGCCATCAGGAATCTATGACCAGTGCCGCGTGTGCAGCAAGGAGGCAATGGCTGGCTCAGACGGGCTGTTTCAGGCTCTGGAGTCTCTCTAGCACGGCGAGGGTTGTTCAGGCGTGGACCAGGTCAATGCCAAGTCGATGGTCAGCAAAAGCTTTGACTCAGTAGTTTGAGTATACCTCCAGCAGCCGCCGCAGCAGGCCGGCCGCCAGGAAAGGCTCCACAGCAGCTTCCATCGCCGCCGACTGCGCCGGCCCGTCTGTAGGAAAGCACAGATATGCTCGAGTCCGTTGTCGCTTATTTCACCGGAAACAAGTGCTGGAACCGACGCACGAGCTGCAGCAGCACTGAGGACACTGCATGCGGTGCATTGTGACCGTCAATGGTTTGGCGCAGCCTCAGAGCAGCAGCGTGCAGGCGCCGGCGGCAGCGCACTTGGCTCAACGACTGCCGCGCTACAGAAGCCCGGGCGTCCCTGGATGTAGGGGGCGACCATGGGCTGCGGCGGCGGCTCGGCCGCCGCTGCCGCCGCCGCAGCAGCCAGCTCCGCAGACAGGAAAGCGGACAGCGCCGCAGCAGTGCGGCGCAGCACGGTGTGCAGCAACGCCAGCTGCACGCTCATGCTGCCCGGCGTGTCCTGCACGCCTGCCGCAGAGACAAACTTCAAATTGTTTTATTGCTGCAAAGGTACTGTCGGAATGTGAACGGCGCAGCACTGTGTGCTAGAAACACCAGCTGCGTGCTCATGCTGCCCGGCGCGTCCTGCACGCCTTTTGCAAGAGCCAAGCTGTCTTGATGAACTGACGAAATGGGTCGTTAGTTGATAGTTTTTCAGTGGCCAAACAAACTACCGGCTTAGTTGTGTAGCGTATCTGGTCACGTAGGATAGTAACGCGGAGCTCAGAGTCTGGTTACACACACAGCTGCAGTCAATGAGCGATACCGGACAGCCACAGCCCAGGAGCAAGCATGGTGCAGATATTGCAAGCGCCATGTGAGAGCAGCCCCTAGGCTGTGCCTGGTCGCTACACCGCCATGAACTGCAACCGCTTGTGCTTCAACATTCGCAGAAGGCAGACACCATGAAGACGTGCACCCCCGGATGGCAGCCTCTGCATCAGCACAATTGACAGCTCTTCCAACAATCCAACAACCTGTATGATAGTTCAAAACCTGAAGTGTGCGCACCCAGGATGGCTGCCAGCGTGTTGAGGCGGCGGCTGATGCCGGCGTCCAGAATCGCCATCAGCGCCGGCAGCGTGCTTGCAGTGACGTCTTGCACAAAAGTGAATACAATTGGTCTTCACTCACCAACTCACCCAGAATGGCGGCCAGGGTATTCAAGCGGCTGATGCCAGCGTCCAAAATGGCCGCCAGCGCCGGCAGCGTGCCCGCGGCAACGAGCGTCGCGCGGTTCGGCGCCGACCGCGATGCCGGAATGAGAGCATCCAGAGGCGCCAGCCCGACTGCCGCCTCCATCGCCGCCGGCGACGCCTGCTCCCGCCGAATGGCTGCGGGCACGTGTTTCACTTATGTTTGGCAGCTTGGCTGGTAAGTACTGTTGGCCAGGGCAGGTCTTGAGATGCACAGCGTTCAGAGGCGCCAGCCCGACCGCCGCCGCCATCGCCACGGGCGACGCCTGCTCCCGCCGGATGGCTGTGGGCACATGACAAGTAAAGCAAGTACATGCTTGAAACATACTTGGCAGCTTGGCTGGCTTGCACAGTTGGCTAGGGCGAGACTTCAGGGAGCACGACCCATTCCGCCGAAGCCCTGAGGACTACCTGTGTGTGACCTCTGCAAGAATGCCTAGCGCGCGTGTCCGACGCTAATCCATTGGTCGTGGCCTTTGGAAAGGCAAGCTTGAATGTAGTCCTGTGGATCGAAGATAATAGGTTGGGTGCGACCACTGATCCAAGGGATGAGCCCTTGCTGCCTTGATGGGAAGCCGGTCTACATGCCCATTGCCCACGATGTCGGCAGTGGCCATGATGCCAGCCTCCGATACCGACAGCACAACTTCCACAACCCGAGCAATGCTAGGTTCCATAAAGCGTTTACAGCGAATCCAAAATCGAATCCACACCCTCTCTACCTCGATCAAGGTACTGGGGCATGTGTACAGCCGCTGCCGTTGCCGGCTTCCATGACATCTGACCTGTTATTTTCGCAACTTTATGGAGAACCCTGTGCACCTTGGCTGCAGTCCTGGGGCATGCCATGAGGTGCTGCCACCAGCGCCGCCAGCACATTATCAAGGCGTTGGGTCATATGTCAACGCGCTTACCCATTCCTTTCAGCCCTGCTCACCTTGACTGAAGTCCTGGGGCACTCCCCGCAGCGCCGCCACCAGCGCCGCCAGCACGTCGTGTGGGTGGCCCACGGCGCAGCCGACCAGCTTGAGAGGCCTGCCGTGCGTTGCCGCGCCGCTCCCGCCGCCGGCCGCCGCCAGGAGGCCGCCCGACGGCAGCGGCGGTGACACGGCGGGAGGCCATGGCAGCCGGCGCCTCCCTGACGCTGCGGTAACAGGGCAAGATCTCGCATGGTGCAGTCCCTCGGATCAGATGCTGATCTGGAAGGCAAGAAGGAGGGAAGCAGTTTATGAATATGGCCGCTCCGAACTGGTCACTTTGCAAGGTTGCTGTAGCTGCTTATGAGGTTGCTGCACATATCGATTGATGCTTGGCCCCTGTGTACTCAGGGGAACAACCTATTGGAAGGGAATCAGAGACGAGCACCTGACGGCGACTTTGGCGACTGCGGCGGCGGCGGCGGCGCCCGCGGCCGCCAGTCCGTAAACGCCTCGTTGAAGGCCTCGAAGAACTGGTTCACTGCGTTCTTGCCGCCCTGCGCAATTTGCGTTTTGTATGTTGAGCGAATGCCTGGGTGAAGCCAGCACAGAAACGTCGTGGAAGCTCTAACTCTAGCTTATCTCATGTCAAGGTCACAATACAGGTGGCAGCCGCTTCTCACCTGCCCGCAGCCGGCGGCGGCCTGGCAGTCACGCCACCGCCGCGCGAGCCGCGCCTCCGCATGGTCATGCTCACTGCGCACAGACACCGATTGACACATCGGGAGTATGTGCAAATGCAAGAGAACAGCTCTGTGTCCCATGGGCTGCAGGTGCGTGTACTGCATTTAAAGGATCGTCTGTAGCTCTGTGTCCCATGGGCTGCAGGTGCGTGTACTGCATTTAAAGGATCGTCTGTAGCGATCTTGACGGTGTGTGCGCCGCAGGGAACAATTCGCTCATACGCACGCACTCGAAATATATGGGCAGCGGCTGGTGCGGCGGCGGCGGCGCGGGGGGCGCCGGCTCTGTGGCAACCTCGCCCGACAACGGCCGCCCCAGCAGCCCGCTGAGGACGTTGCGCACGAAGCTCATGGCTGCGCCGGGGTGCTACAGGGCAGGCATGTGCCGCTGCCGCCGGAACTTCCGCCAGCTGCCGCGGCGTCGCAACGCCTCAGTGCGGCGCCTCCATGCCGTGCAGCTGCCTCCAGCATTCCTTCTGGGTGTTTAGCAGGCTGCAGAAAGTCTGCAGAGCCCGTCATAAAACGAGACTTCAGATGCGCGGCGTCTTGTCAAACGGAGCGGTACAGAAGTGCATATCGTCTAACGAGATATCTTGCGCTCAATAGCTACATGAAAGCGGGAAGCATGTATCACTCATGATCTAGCACAAACTCGCACCTCCACAGCCCCCTGCGACCACGTGCCTTCCAAGCGTTCCGATGGTGCGAACCAATATCAGCAGTAATATCAGTAGCCTTGTTATTGCTGCTGCAATACTGAACGGTTGATATTGCTCACCTGAAAGAAGATCACAGTCTCAATTTGCAGAAAGCGATGTTGCTTGAACTTCACGGGACGAGAATGCTTCGATTCGCACGACCTGACTGTCGTGAGCGGATCCCCCTGGGCTGAAGGTTGTGTACATCTGCCGACTGTCGGCGTATCTGCGCACGTTTGCTCTGTTCCGGCGCGCTCCAGCTGCGGCTGGTGCGGCAAGCTGATGGCTATCTGTCGACAACCCCTCCGAAAGCAAGGCCTGTGACGATGTGTGAATGCTACAGACTGGACACCGCCACTCAGTTTACGTTTTCGTAGCAGTCGATAGCATCTTGCATGATCCAGAGGAGCACCAATTGATTGAGCTGCGGCTCGTGATCGCATCAGCTCGCTGCGTTTTCTTCCAACGAAGGATGCGCCACGCGGGCGAGCAGCTAGGTGTTATGCATGGCCACTCTGCGCCGCTAGCCCATGGTTGCGGATGCAGGCTGCCATTCACGTCGTCCTTGCGGCGTCGATCAGTGAACAGGTACGGCCCTGTGGTTGCAGCAATCGGTTTTGCTGCGATCCGCATGGAGCGCAAATGTGCATGATGGATGGATGCGCTGCCATGAAAAAAACAGCAGAGCTCGAATCTCGCAGCAACAGCGCCCTCACCTTTATGCAGAAGGAACCAGCTTTCCACCTGCGCGTCTCAGCAGCAGGGCTGCGGCGGCGGCGGCTGCCCGCCTGTTGGCCTCGATGGCCTGCTCACATGGGTGCGGGGCAACACATTGAATTTGTCTTTATCCCACTGGGATTTCGATCACTTGCATCTCTGCATCGGACAGGCGGCTCGGCTACTCATGTACAGCACGCGTGCTTCCAGCTGTTATGGTCCTGCATGATCTATGGGCATGATCTTTGGCTCATATGCAGGCGGGCGTGACAGCCGCGACGACCGCAGCCAGCGCCGCCGTCCTGCTGGGCGCGCTGCCGCCGCCGCCGGCGGCCGCCATAAACAACGAGCAGCTGGTGTACCTGGAGGCGTGGCGGGCAGTGGACCGCGCGTACGTCGACAAAACATTCAACGGCAACTCCTGGTTCAAGGTGGGTGCTCCGGGGGCTTGAAGTAAATGTAATTGATTATTAATGCAAATGTAATTGTACTGCACCCTCATGCAGGAGCAGGCGTGTACGGTGCGTCTCGAGGAGCGGGTGGAGCAGCGAGACGTTGTCCTCCCAATTGTTTCTATGGTGAATGTACTTCTAAACCCCTCTACCCAGGAGCGGGAGCGCGGGCTGAAGCAGGAGCAGATGGGCAGCCGCGACAAGACGCACGCAGCGACACGAATCCCCTGGCGCCAACATCCAGCTTGAAGTACTGCGGTGAGCGCAGCTGACAGATTGAAATCGTGTCCAGTGTGTGTGCAGGGACGGGAGCGCATGCTATAACGACCAGATTGGCAGCCGCGAGGAAGCGCATGCGGCGATCCGCGAAACTCTGCGACTGCTGGACGAGCCGGTCAGCTGTCTTGCTTGATTGCACCCAGGAGCGGGAGCGGGCGCTGAAGAAGGAGCAGATGGGCAGCCGCGACGAGACGTACGCCGCCATCCGCAAAACCCTGGCCCTGCTGGACGACCCGTTCACGCGGCTGCTGGAGCCGGCGCGGTATGCGGCACTCAAAGACGGCAACAAGGGCGCGCTGACGGGCGTGGGGCTGGAAGTGGGCTCCGGGCCCGACGGCAAGGGCCTGTTGGTGAGTTTTCCAACAAAATATCATGGGAAGAGTGTGCATCGGTTTGCACAGTATGCAGCGCTCCTACACGTACATGAAAGAGCGCTCACGGTGTCGGTCTGGGAGTGAGCTCTGGGCCCGACTGCGAGGGCCGCCGTCGTGCCACATGGCAGCGTTCTGGCGATCGACTTCATCCCACGTTTGCTGAGGCTGCCCAACTCACGCCGCAGGTGGCACCGCCGTTGGCGGGCGGGCCAGCAGAAAAGGGCGGCGTCGTGCCGCTGAATATACTTCTGGCAATCAACGGCAAGGTACAGTTGTCAAGGCGTTCCAGATTTCGGAGCAGGTGGTGACGCCGTCAGCAAGCGGGCTGGCAGAAAAGGACGGCGCCATGCCGCAGGACCGCATCATGCCAATTGAAAGCATATTGCGATATCTGACACTGGTTGCTGAGACTGCGCAGGTGGTGACGCCATTAGCAGGCGGGCCTGCAGAGAAGGGCGGTGTCATGCCGCAGGACAGAATCCTGGCGATTGACGGCAAGCCGACGGAGGAGGTCAGCCTGTACGAGGTCGGCGCGCTGCTGCAGGGTCCCAAGGACTCTCAGGTAGCTGACGCTAGGCAGCAATCCCAGACGCTGACATCACATCTCACGGTACAAGGGGAATTCACCGGCTCAGCATCTTGCTCCAAATCTCACGTGAAGCTACTGAGATACGCCTGCAGTGGGTCCCAGCACCACAGCCGTGCCTCTGTGTGTGCAGCCGCTCGTGGTGTGGTTGTGTGATCACGAACATTCTGCAAGGCCTTTGTGTCCTCATGCGGTGCCGGCCCTGGGCGGCAGGTCACGCTGACATTGCATCCGGCGGGGGGCGGCGGCGCGCGGGACGTGACGCTCACGCGGCAGCCCATCAAGTTCAACCCGGTGACCTCCGAGCTCTGCGGCGGCGGCGGCGGCGGCGGCGGCGGCGGCGGCGGCGGCGGCGGCGGCGGCCGCGGCGCAGACAGCGGCAGCCCGCTCGGCTATGTTCGAGTGGCGACCTTCAGCAAGCAGACGCCCGATGGCGTGCGGGATGCCATCAAAGCCCTGAAGGTTGGGGCTTTGGCAGGGGGACAGCTCATATAGTTGCATCATGTCTGAAACTGTAGGTGCGTCAGTAGGTTTTACCGGCAGCACGGCTGACACCGGCCAGTCTGCGTCTGTAGGTCCCTGCAGCAGCTGCAATGAGGATGCATGATTGAGACATTGGACGGCTTTGGGCGCTATCGTGCCGAAAGGGCCATGCGCTGCTTGATCAGTAAATAATTTTGCTTCCGGCCTGTACAGGCAGGGCGCGGAGCGGTACGTGCAGGACGTGCGCAACAGCGCGGCGGCTCCTTCGTACACCTTGCATTCGTTTCTTCATCAGCATGTTTGTGATCCTGAAACTACAGGAGCAAGGTGCGGCGCGATGCGTGCTGGACGTGCACAACAACGGCGGCGGCTGCTTCCACAAACTCCAGACTCACTTGACACGACGGTTTGATGCTCCAAAACCTGCAGAAGCAGGGCGCGGCTCGGTACGTGCTGGACGTGCGCAACAATGGCGGAGGCTCCTTCCCGGCAGGTGTGCAGGTCGCCAAGATGTGGCTCGACGCCGGCGACATCGTGCTTATTGCAGACAGCGACGGCGTCAGGTGACTGCAACCCTGCTGGATTTGTTGCCCCGCAGAGCACCCTGTTCGATTCCTGTTGGTTACATCACAGCAGCACCGTACTCATCGCCGGCAGCGACGGTGGCGGGGTGACCACGGTCAGAGCTTCTCTGAGCTCAACACGGAGTGCCATTCCGACTCGCTGCACCATCGCGCCGGCGCGGCGCTTTGCAGTGGCGGCGCACCTATCGTAGCCAGCACCACGTGGATAGCAAGCTGCAAACCGTACATGGTATGACACGCAGGGACGCCTACGAGGCAGACGGCACAGCACTGGAGCCGTCGGCGCCGCTGGTGATGCTCGTCAACCGCGGCACCGCCAGCGCCTCGGAGGTGGGCGGCGCCACAGGTCGTCTGCCGCCGCACTGCCAACCTTGCTGACAGCTGCGAATGCCAGCGCTCGTGTCGCCCACGTCAGAAGCGTGTCGTGCTTCACTTGCAGTTTCTGACTGGGGCGAAGCTGGCGGACCCATCGCCATCCAGTACCTGCATGTCAGCCACGAAGTGCACAATGCTTTCCCGACCCGCTGCACAGTAATCTGCCTGCAGGTGCTGGCGGGGGCGCTGCAGGACAACAAGAGGGCCACCATCGCCGGCGAGCGCACCTTTGGCAAGGGCCTCATCCAGACGCTAGTGGAGCTGTCTGATGGTGGGCAGGGCTCCCCCCCTCGAGTTTGCGGTTGCACTGTCGCTGCAGCCGCGCTGGGGACACTGTGACGCCTCGGGCCAGGCACACTTGCAACCCTCACTAACGACTGCACATGGCGCATGTTTGCATCTCCGAGCAAACACGTCTGAAGCCAGAGCACGTTGGACACGGACAGGCTCGGCGGTGGCGGTGACGGTGTCGCGCTACCAGACGCCGGCGGGCGTGGACATCAACAAAAAGGTAGCTGCGCACAACAATGTCATCGTCAAACCCGGATCGATGTCGACCCGATAACCGTTCGGAGGAAGTGAGGTTGGAACGACTCCCGTGATTCTGCATTCTTCTGCACCTCTTGCGCTGCAGGGCATCCAGCCAGACATCGATGTGGCGGAGGGGGCGCTGCCGGCGCCCGGCAGCCAAGGCGGCTTCTGCCGCGCCATCAGTCTGCCGGATGCGCCGGCGCTGTTCAAGTAGCTGAAAACATGAAGGCTTCAATCGCTGGGCAGGCGTGCACCAGAACCAGGTAGCACGAGCTTGCTGCTCGTCAGGTGGCAGTAGATACTGAGCATGCTAGGCGGCGGGAGGCCACGCGGGGCATGCAGTCTGAGCAGCCCCGCCCTTCACCCTGTCCAACGCAGGCAATTATGTGAGCAACAATCTTGACTCATATAACATCTTAGCGCGGCTTGTGTGCGAGCTTCAGCAGCGTCGGGATCTGTAGTGGTCGTAGGTATAGGAAACGAGTTTGGCAGTGTGGCAGAAGGCTCTATCAAACGTGACTGAGCCTCTGAAACGCAGCCAAATAAATATGATTGGCGGAGCTTTGCTGCCAGATGCATTCAACATATCAACATTTGTGCAACACGAAAATCCACGAAATGCTGCAATGTTTGGAAGACGATCTAGCCTCGCGGCCGTGCTTGACAGCGACAGCGCTTCAGGAATCCGCGTGCCCGTTCATAACTTGTCGAGCCCGCCAGCATCAGGCCAGCTGGCTGCCTCTTCCAATCAAACGCTTCACCTCATGACGAAAACACTGCGCATGAGGCGAGCTGCCTGTCCCGTTTGTGAATCGCCGCCCCACCCCTTTCAGGCCAGCTGTCTGCCCCGTTCGTGGATCGCAACTCCCGCCAGCTCGAATCCCGCCGAGTACAGCCCCACGGGGTTTCGCTGGTGCCACACTGAGCGCAGCTGCGTCGGCAGGTCCGCATTGTCCTCCGCCGCCATCTGGCAGCTGCTGAACACCAGGCGCGTCAGCGTCGGCGGCAGCGCCAGCAGAAAGTCTCGGCTGACGCAGCAGCTGCGAAAAGCGTTGGTGAAGAGGTATCAGTTGATCTGAAAGCTGACAACTCCAGGGGCCCGCATGCCGCTGGGAAGGTGAGACATGAAATGTAACCACACTCTGTCGCCAAAATGTTTGCTATGGATACTCCTGGAGCGAGTTGTTTTCATCAAAGAGCCGGCATCAGAATGGTTCACCTGTCGACAGCAAGGTTAGTCAGCTGCGGAAGGCGCTTGAGGTGCGGCACCACATCGTCGCCGCCGCCAATCTCTGACGCCGAGATGATGCCAGACCCAAAGGATATCTTAAGAAAGCCCTGGTGCACAACAGAAGTGCACACCTTGGTGCGCGCTCTTCAGATGCGGTATGCAAACTTGAAAGGCAGCCTGCCAGACAGGTGCATGGCGATGTCAACACTTCACTGTTCAGCATTGGAGGGCTTGCGCCGTCTGCCTTCCAAAGCCTGAGCTCCTCCACACATTGCCGCGCATGTCAGCACGGCACATGGGTTTCCACTGCGGAGTCCAGAAGCCCGCACCTTGACGTGCAGTAGCTGCAGGCCCGGCGGCAGGCCCCAGGGTGCGCGCGTGCGCACAATGCCAAGACACCGCAGCGCCGGAAATGCGCCCTCGGGGGCGCACCAGTGGAAGCCCGAGCGGCAAAACACCTCAGTCAGGTACCGCCCCGAGCTCCGGGCAAAGTCGGCCGACTGCGGCGGAGAGCAGGCACTCGAATGAACAGACCTCTAAGCCATCTCTGGCAGACAGCAAGGCACCCAAGCTAGCTCAGTACCACGTCTGGCAAGTGACTGCATCGAGTGCGCCAGCGATGCAGGCGTCGTCCGCTCTGCAGACGATGCCGGCCGTTTGCGCAGCGCATCTGACAGGGGTGCTGCCGCGCACCCCTGTCAGATCGACCGCCACAACATGTGTGCGCGTGTGGCAAGCCCGAAATTTGGTGATAGATTGCAACACCCTCAATTGCACTAGCCTCACCTGCAGCAGCGTCCTGAACGCGGCGTCGAACGCGTCCGTCATCTTCTGGTCTGCTTCGGCCATAAAGCGACGCAGGCCCACGTGCACATGCAGCTTGCACACCGGCAGGCAGCCAGCCGCGAGGCGGCCGAGCGCATGCAGGACGAGGTGCTCGGTGAGGCCGGCCCTCGCGCACAGCGCATGCCCGGGATCCGATGAGGGCCCCGTGTCCAGGAATTCGGGCCGTTCGGCGCCGCCTTCCAGGTCAAATAACAGCGCCACCGGCTGCTCCCGCATCGCCTGCTGCCACCTGCGGGCGGGCCAGCAGCATGAAACAGAGTTTGCAGGTCTGCTGTGCCATGTCCGGTCCAATTTTGAACGCATGTCAAAGTTTGAACGCGCGGCGGGGCAAGAAAACTTCATATCCACATGCCATTCCTTCATGCCATATTTTGCGCAGGTCTCAACGCTACTTAAAGATGGAGCGGCAGAGGCATTCGCCGCAGCTGTCGGAGCACCGGCAGCAGCAGCAGCAGCAGCAGGGCTAGGTCATACGGTGCCGCAAAGCTGCGCCACAGACACACCGTTTGCAGACGCGGGAGAGCATCAGCCATGAGGAGACTACGCGGTAGTTGTGCTCTGACAAGCAGCCGATGTGTCCGGCAAAGGCTGCAGACACCTGCAGCGGCGCCGCAGCATTGGAAAGGATCACGTCCCACAGAACGTCTGGCAGCTCTGGCACGGTGCCCTCAGAGTATGAGTCTGAAGAAACCTCTCCGCCACTGTTCGTGGTGTCCATTGAGCAGGAAGTTGCCGTGCGGGGAGGCGGAGCTTAAAAACAAGCGTGTTCAGATTGGAGCAACCTCAGCTGCTTTTCTCGGCTTGCGCGCCTGCCAACTGAAAGTAGTTATGAGAAGGGCAGGAAAGCTAAGACAACAGCGAAAGCACGTTCTGTGCTGCAGATGTTGCGCGCACGCATTTGAGGATTGAGGCATGCATGCACTGTGGTCGCTGGTCAACAGATGTCGCATAGATGGCCACTGGAGCAAGCAACAGCATGACATGACTCACATGTCAACTCTAGCAACGTTGAAAGTTTGGTATGTGCGACGTCAACATAGCATCGTTTGCTATGTTGACGTCGGTTGGTTTTGCAATTGGCATTGCGCCGCAGGCCAAAGCAAACACCTAGAGAGCCTGCAACATGATGCACTTGGGGTAGCGTTTCTACCGCTCCGTATAGGAACACTGGCTGTTCGTTCCATATTCCGACAGTGCCGCAGCTTTCGGTTCACCCAGCACCGCCAGGCGCAGCAGGGATGCGGCATGGCCGCCCAGCAAAGGTGACTTCCATGACGACTGCAGCGATGCTCATGAGTCTTATTCCTTCCACGCGTCCCAGTTGGAGCTGACGTCATCCGCCAGCGCGCTGATGCGCGGGTCGTCCCGCTGCGGCCGCCGATCACTGCCGCGGCCGCCGTCGCGACGCGGCGAGCGCTGCCCGCGGCCGCCGCCGCGGCCGCCCGAGTCCCTGCTCCTGCCCCTGCCCCTGCCGCCGGAGTCCCGGCCCCGGCCCATGCTGCGGCCACCGCGGCCGCCGCCGTCGCTGCGGCTGGCGGGCTGCTGCCCGCCGCGGCCGCCACGGTCTCCGTACCGAGCCTGCCTCCCGTCAAAGTCCTGCGCGGCAGTTGAAGCTCATGTTCATGGGCTGTGCCGAAGGCAGACGCTAGGGCTTCATGGAACACGCATGCGGCGACGTTGCCACCAGTGACAGCTTGTAAAGCAGGCAGGTGCTGGAGGACTCTTGCACCTGTTCAAACTTCGGATCGCCCCGCCAGCCGCCGCCGCCGTTTGCGGCCGCGCCCATGACCGCGCCCAGGCTGCTGCCGCCCGGCTGCGCAGCGGGCGCATTGAAGCTCGTCAGCGAGGCGTCCTGCCCCGGCTGCTGCTGCTGCGGCGGGTCCAGCGCCGCCGCGGACGCCGCGCCGCCGCCGCCGCTGGCGTCGGGCAGCGCCGGGTCGACGCCGCCGCCGGAGAACCAGCCGGCAGTGTCGCTCAGGCCGCCGCCACGGCGGCCTTCCTGCTGCCGAACTGTGCCACCTCCGGCGCCGCCGGCTGCGCCGTCCGCGTCGCCCCAACCAGCGCCGCCCCAGCCGCCGGCAACCTCCCCGGCGCCGCCCCACTCACCGCCGGCGGAACCGCCGGCGCCAGACTGCTCGGCAGGTGCCGCCGATTCCGGCGCCGCCCAGCCGCCGACGCTGGTGTTGGAGACCTCGTCCCAGGCGCTGCCACTCATAGCCGCGTCCCAGCCGCCGCCGCTGCCGGCGCTGCCGCCGATGTTGCTGCCCGGCTCGTACCAGTCGTTGGGGCGCTCAGAGGCGGTAATGTCCGTATCGTCCCGTGGGCGATGGTCGCCGCGCTGCTCTCGACGCTCGCCACCGCCCCGGCCGGCCAGCTGATTCTGGCCAAAGCGCTGGCCGCCGCTGGTGCGCCGGCCGCCGCGGTCGTCGCCGTAGCCGCGGCCGCCGCCGCCACGCTGGGAGCGGCCGCCGCGGGCGCCATAGCCGCGGCCGCCTTGGTTGTTGTCGCGGCCGCCCCAGCGGTCGCGGCCGCCGCGGCGATCGTCGCCGCCGGTATCCAGGGACCGCTGCTGTTTGCCCCAGCCCCACTTGGGTTGCTCCTCCCATGCTTGGCCCTCACCCCGGCCAGCGCCGGCCGGCGCGGCGGCCCAGCCCTGGCCCTCGCCCCAGCCGCCAGCCACGCCGCCAGCGGCAGAATCCGCCAGCTCCGTCGAGAAGTAGCCGCCGCCGCCGCTGCGGCCGCCGCCGTCGCGGCCGCCGGCGCGGCCGGCGCCGCGCTCGCTGCGGCCCCGCCCGCTG
>JAABUM010001725.1_pt1 | contig 31509 bp, 25 predicted proteins | sample 5559161 | NCBI WGS metagenome assembly JAABUM01 (sample SAMN10711868, study PRJNA513369) | rock metagenome | isolation source: Antarctica rocks | place: Antarctica: Victoria Land, Siegfried Peak nord
CACGGCTGCCATGGCCCCTGAGCGCCCCGTGAAGCGGCGCTGACAGTCGCAGGTATGGTTTTGAGTGTCGCGACGGGCTCTGCGGCCCTTAAAACGGCTCTATTCACTACTGTGCAGGTTAACTAATAGATTAGGCCATCGCTTCGGAATACGCTTCCTCACCGTGCAGCGAGACATCCAGCCCGCGATCCTCGTCTTCTTCCGAGACGCGCAAGCCCATTACGGCCTGCAAGAGCTTGCACAGAGCAAAGCTCACCACGAAGGTATAAACCGCCACCGCAGTCGTCACCTTGAACTGAGTCACGAACTGAGCTACGTTGCCTTCGAGCAAGCCAGCCGCCACCCCTGGGTTGGCGTCCTTGATCGAAGTCGAGGCGAAGATGCCCGTGAGCAACGCTCCCGTGAAGCCTCCCACGCCGTGCACGGCAAAGGCATCCAGCGAGTCATCGACAGGCCCCTTGGCGCGAATCGTGGCCATCACGTAGCAAACGCAGCTGGTGATGGCTCCCACCATCATGGCCCCGCCCGGAGTTACAAATCCGCAAGCCGGAGTGATTCCGACCAAGCCAGCCACCGCTCCGGTTCCAGCTCCCAGAGCCGTCATTTCCTTGCGCGAAACCTGGTCGATCAGCATCCAGACCAGCATCGCAGCCGCCGCACCCAGCGTGGTGTTGACAAAGGCCAGCGTAGCCAGCGAGCCCGAGCCCAGGGCGCTACCAGCGTTGAACCCATACCAGCCGAACCACAGCATTCCTACGCCCAGCAAGCAAAACGGCAGGTTGTGCGGGCGCCATGGCTGCACGTTGTAGCCTTTGCGCTTGCCCAGAGCCAGAGTCGCCGCCAGAGCCGCGAAGCCCGCGTTCACGTGCACAACCGCTCCTCCCGCGAAGTCCAGAGCCCCGGCCTTAGCCGCCCAGCCATCGGGCTGCCAGACCCAGTGCGCCACAGGGCAATACACCAGCAGTCCCCACAGGGTGATGTAGATGAGGAACGTCGAGAACTTCATGCGCTCGACCAAGGAGCCCGAAATCAGCGCGGGCGTGATGATGAAGAACATCATCTGGAACACCATGAACGCCTGGTGCGGAATCGTAGGAGCCAGAGTGTTGGGATAAGGTGAGGTCGCGTTGACGCCCGAAAGCCCCAGGAAGCCCAGCCCACCCCACAACGGGCTGCCGTTGTTGCCAAAGGCAATCGAGTAGCCCGCGATGGCCCACACCACGGCCAGCACAGCCATCGAGCCGTAGGACATCAGCAGCGTGTTGAGCATATTCTTCGAGCGCACCAGCCCGCCGTAGAAGAAGCCCAGCCCAGGCGTCATGAACAGAACCAGCGCCGCAGAAGCCAGCATCCAGGCCGTGTCGCCCGTGTCAGGCGCCCATTTCGCCTTCTTGTCGCCCGCCGCCGCACCCGCCGAGGCCGAAGCAGCAGCCGAAGCACTTGAGGAAGCCGCGCTTGAGGGCACTGGGACGCCTGAAACTCCAGCCGTTGAACCTGCAGCGGCTGGCTTGGAAGTCGAAGCCTGAGCCCAAACTCTAGAGCTTTGAGCGCCACTGAAGATCACGAGCGTGGCCCACATCAAGAGCAGCAGAGCACGCCAAGGCGAGCGTCCAGCAGAAGTCGTGGCCCGCATTTTCGGGGGGCGCGAGAGGCACAGGCTGTTCATCGAGCAATGGCTCCTAAAATCGTTTGCGGATGGCGCCCGCCTCATTCGAGTTTGGCGCGCCCGAAGGCGCCGCGAGGCTCGAAGACAGGCCGGAGATATTCTACTCCTCCGGCTCTGTTAGACGGCACGCGGCAATTGCAAGTACTTGCTGATAGAGCCGCGCGTTGTGAGGAGGCGTTCCGCTGAGGTGGCCTGATTTTAGGTAGCTCATGTTTCTTAAAGGTTACCGAGCCGTAAATTACACGTGGCGCGCCCATGACTTTTCCGCTTCCCCGGTTCGAACACTGGTTCCAAAAGACAGCGAAACGCCTGCAAGTACTTGCAGGCGTTTCGCTTGACTGCCCTTTGTTGTCTACTGCCTTGAGTCCGAAGCGTTGCGCGAGACCGAGAACCACGAGCCCAGCAGCCCGAACAACAGCCCGGCCACCAGCATCCAGCCCACGCACGAGCCCAGCAGCGAGGGGTCGCCCAGCGAAATCAGCCCCTGCGTCCACGGCCTGAGCGCGTTCACGCCCGCTGTATACAACGGGCTCAAGATCATGGCCGCGATCAGGGCTCCCACAGCGCCATACAAAAGCCCTTCGAGCACAAAGGGAATGCGAATGAAAGCGGGCGTGGCTCCGACGAGTTCCATGATGCGTATCTCGCGGCGGCGGGCGTAGATTGTCAGGCGAATGGCGTTGTGGATGATGAGCAGAATCGCCAGCCCCATCACCCACAGGGCCGCGATTCCTGCCCAGGCCACGAAGCGGTTGATGCCGAGCAAGGTGCGCACGATTTCGTTTTCCTGAGCCGAGCGTATCGAGAGCACGCCGTGCCCTTTGAGTGAGTCGAAGTACTTGCGCACCGCGAAGAAGTCGGTAGCCGGGTTCTTGAGCTGGATGCGCAGCTCATCCGAGAACGGGTTGTAGCTGTCTTCTTCGAGCCCTTCGAGCGGGATGTCGGGGTGCTCCTTCTTGAAGGCGTTGAGCACCTCGCCGTGCAGCACGACGGTGACGTTTTGCACCTGGGGAATGCGCGCGGCATCGAAGATCTGCTTGCGCCTCTTCGCGGAGATGTCGCGGTCCAGGATGACGGCCATGTCCAGCTTCTGCGTCTCGCTCTTGACCGCGCCGCGCAAATTAGCCAGGGCGAGGTAGAACGCTCCCAAGATGAAGAGCCCAATTGTCACGGTCGAGATGGCCAGCAGGCTCATCAAGGGGTTGCGGCGCACGTTCGAGAGCGTCTCGCGCGCCCAGAACATCAGGTATTCCAGCAGCATAATCGAGGTGATGAGGTCGTAGGGTGGTGAGGCAGTGCAGGGATTCTGCAAGTACTTGTGGATGCTTGCGGGTCGGCTAACGCTCTTCGTTGTTCGGGCGCCGCGAGCGGGTGCTGGGGCGGTCGAACTGAACCAGAGGATTTTCAGGCGAGCCCAGCGGAGGGCGCACAGATTCCTCGGCTTCCTCGGGCTTTGGCTCCGCGCCGCGCCCATTGGCCTCGCTCAGCGTGGATGAGCTCGGCAGCGTGCTCGCACGAGGACGCCACGGCGTGCGCTCGCGAGCGGGGCCAAGCTGCGAAGGCGCTGAGGGCAATGGTGCTGGCTCGGGAGGAGTTGGAGCGGAAGGCGCCGCTGGAACTGACGCTGTTTGTGCTGAAGGCGCGACGTGAACGGCAGGCGCCACGGGGACTGAAGTTGAAGTGCGTGGCTGGGAGAGCACGCCGTCCTCGACGTGATAGACGCCGTGCTCGTCATCGGACTGCACACGGCCATCAGCCAGGCGCACCACACGGCGGCGCAGGGCGTCCACCACAGTGCGGTCGTGCGTGGCCATCAAGATCGTGGTGCCTTCCTCATTGATCTTCCTCAGCACCTCAATAATGTCGGCTCCCGTGGCGGGGTCTAAGTTGCCCGTGGGCTCATCAGCCAGCACCAGCGTGGGGCGGTTGACGATGGCGCGCGCGATGGCCACGCGCTGCTGCTCGCCTCCCGAAAGCTGGCCTGGGCGCATCGTGGCCTTGTTGTGCAGGCCCACGGTTTCCAGAGCGCGAGGCACATCGCGCGCGAGCTGTTTTTGCGGCGTGCCGATCACTTGAAGCGCGTAGGCCACGTTTTCCCAGACCGTCTTCTGCGGCATGAGCAAAAAGTCCTGGAAGATGATCCCGATGCGGCGACGTAGCAGCGGGATGTCGCGGGGCGCGAGGCGCGATACATCGCGGCCTTGCAAAAAGACTTGGCCCTCGACAGGAGACGCGGCTCCATAGAGGAGCTTGAGCAGCGTGCTCTTGCCCGCGCCCGAAGGCCCCACAAAAAAGACCCACTCGCCCTTCTCGATCTTGATGTTGACGCCTTCCAGAGCGTTGATCGGGTAGCGGTCGTTGGGCGCGTAGCACACGGCCACGTCGCGAAACTCAATCACAAAAGCACCTTCCTCTCATCCATCCCATTTTAGCAGTGAGGCGCGCTTGCAAGTACTTGGGGCCGAACTGAGAAGTCGCGGCCTTCTATTCCTGAGAGCCAAGGGGCGTGTTATCCTCAAGCGCACCAAAACCAACAGGAAGTGAAGAGGATGCCCAAGAGTGTTCTGTCCGAGATGGAGCGCAAGATGAAGGCGGCTGTGGCCGACCTGCACGCCGAGCTCAACACGCTGCGCACGGGCCGCGCCACGCCCGCGCTGCTCGACAAGATCCACGTCGAATACTACGGCGCACAGACGCCGCTCAACCAGATGGCCGCCATCTCCACGCCCGATGCGCGCCAGCTGCTCATCGCGCCCTGGGACAAGAGCTCGGTCAACGCCATCATCGCGGCCATCACCAAGGGCAACCTGGGCTTCCAGGCCACCAAGGACGGCGAGAACGTGCGCGTCGCGGTGCCGGCCATGAACGAAGAGCGGCGGCGCGAGATGGTCAAGCAAGCAGCGCGCGTGGGAGAGGAGCACAAGGTCGCCATCCGCAACGTGCGACGCGAAGCTAACGACACGCTCAAGAAGATGGAAAAAGACGGCGGCATGACCAAGGACGAGCTCGCACGCTACGAAGGCGACGTGCAGAAAATGACTGATCGCTTCATCGCCGAAGTCGATAAAGCCCGCGTCGCCAAAGAAGCCGAGGTCATGGAAGTGTAGAAAGCTGACCTCTGACCGCTCTAATGGCAGCAACGTTGGCTGAGCCCAGGCTATGACACTTCACTTTCGCCGCGCGAACGGGCGCTCGATGGTTTTATCGGCTGCTCTGGTGCTGGGGGCTTTGGCTCCGTGCTGGGCTCAGGGTTGGAAGAGCTTTTCACCTGCGGGCGCGGGATTCTCGGTTTCGTTGCCTGGCACGCCCAAGAGTGAGCGCAACGTCTCGAAGGACGAGGACGGCACGCAGACAACAGATCAGGATTACGAGCTTGAGTCGGCCTCGATGCTGCTCAAGATCGGCTACCAGGAGCACGACGCCCAGTTCGCGCGCCTCATCAACACCTCGAACCTGCTGGATGAGGTGACGCAGGCGGCTCTCAAGGCCATGGGCGGAGCAGCGAGCCGAGCCAAGCCGCGCCAGATCACGCTCGACGGTTTCGAGGGGCGCGATGTCTCGACTAAGATCGCGGAGGATGGGCAGCAGAGCACGATTCGCCTGCGCGTCTTCTGGGCCGGGCGGCGTCTGTATATGCAGATGGCCGCCTTTTCCGATTCTGCCACCGACAAAGCCGGCTCGTCTCGGTTCATCGACTCGCTGAAGCTGCTCAAGCCTCAGCCCAAGTAGCATTTGGCCCACTTGCATGAACGACTTCTTGGACTTGACCGGCCGGCTCTGGAGCCAGGCCGAGGCGATGCTGCGCGCGCAAGGCTTTGGGGCAGAGGCCGTGCAAGTCATCGACATCACGCCCCACGAAGAGAGGCGCGGTTCGCATCAGCCCTTTGAGTGGGGCGAGCCGCGCGTGGTTCGAGCGCGAAGCGAGGGCACGAGCGTTCAAGTCACCGTGGCGCGCGAAATGAAGTAGGCAGCCGCCAGGAGGCAGTTTTTCGCTTCAGGCTGCAAGTACTTGCGGAAGCACTTGCTACGCTGCGACTACGCTTACTGGAGAGTGGCTCCTGCCTCCTGCCGTCTTCGCCTTCTACCGCCGAGCATGGCTTTGGGGCAAACTTGATCGAAATCTTTCTGGCGCTGCGTCTTGTGGGCGCGGCGCCGGATCAAGCGGAGCAGCCGGAAGCGGCTTAGCCGGAAATGGAATCTCGATGTCATTGCTTTCGCCCTCGAACTCATCCGCGCGTGAGGCCGCAGCCAGATCATCAGCCGAGGCCAATGGCCGCGCCTCGGTTGGCGACTGGGTCTCGCGGCTTTCGCCCGAAGCTCAGCGCGCTTCCCAACAATACTTGCGCGAGGCCCACGCGCTGGGCATCGTGCCCGCGAAGATGCCTCAGCACGTCGCGGTCATCATGGACGGCAACCGCCGCTGGGCGCGCGATCGCGGCTGGATGGTCATTCGCGGCCACTCCTTGGGCGCCAAGACCACGCGCGACGTGATCCACACCTGCGCCGGGCTCAAGATCCCGGCCCTCACCTTATACACCTTCTCGACCGAGAACTGGAAGCGCCCCGCCGCTGAAGTTGTGGCCCTGATGCGCCTCATCACGCGCAACTTGAGGCAGGAGCTGCAAACGATGCACGAGCACAACATCCGCATCCAGCACATTGGGCGGCGTGACGGTTTGCCGCGCTACTTGCTGCGCCAGCTCGACCATTGCGTGGACTCGACGTGCAAGAACACCGGCATGGTCTTGTCGCTCGCGCTCAACTACGGAGGCCGCGCCGAGATCGCGGATGCCTTCCGCTCGCTGATGAAGAAGGTGCAGGCTGGCCTCTTGCGCGCCGAGGACATCGACGAGAATCACATCTCGGACGAGCTGTATACGGCTGGCCTGCCCGAGCCCGACTTGATGATTCGCACCGGAGGCGAGCTGCGCATCTCGAACTTCCTGCCCTTTCAAATCGCTTACGCCGAGCTGTGGGTCACACCTGTGCTATGGCCCGACTTCTCCAAGACCGAGCTATACGCGGCCATCGTCGACTTCCAGAAGCGCGAGCGGCGCTTTGGCGCTTCCCCCAGCTAAAGGCAAGGGGTGATGGGTGGAAGGCAGCGCGCTGCAAGTACTTGCACTGACCCAATACCTGTTACTCATCACTCAGTACCGCTCACCGCGAAACCTATGCTTGTTCCCGACTTGCTCATTGATGCCTTGGTCTTTGGTGCCCTGTTGCTGGGCGCGCTCCTCGATGGAGCGCTGCCCGCGACGCACGGCGCCGCTTCGCTGCTGGCGGTGGGAGCCGCGCTGTATGTGGTGGCGCAGGAGGCCTCGGCCTTCCTGGATCGGCGCAAGGTGTGGACGCAGGAATCGCTGTGGACTTCGCTCGCCCTGTGCACCTCGGGCTTGGCCTATTACTGGTGGCGCAATCAAAGCGACCTGGCTTTGCTCGTGCTTTCGATTGCCCTCATGCTCTCCTCCCTGATGGCCGCCATCGGGCTGATCTCGGGCCTGGGCGCCATTGTGCGCGGCAACGTGGGCGCTCTGGGAGGGCTACTGAGCTCGATCCTGGGCGCGCTATCTCTGGGAGCGGTTGGAGGAGGCGCGATCATCGCTCTGGGCCAGCCCAACTCTTCTCTGCCCATCGCGTGGAAAATCGGCGTGGTGGCCCTGTCCTTTGTGCTTTGGAAGGCGAGAGAGAAGGCGCGCCCGCCCGAGCAGAACACGCCTGAAGCCGTGCCCGCGGTTGTGCCTGTTGAAGACGAGAAGCGCGTGGTGAACCTCTACGGCGTTAAGGCCGCGACCGATGCGGCAAGCGCTGCGGTTCCGGTCCAGCACTCGCATCGCGCGCTGATTCCTCAGCGCGGCACGGTTCTGGATCGGCTTGGCCCGGCTCTTTTGCTGGGCCTGGTTCTGCTGGGAATCGCGATCTCGGGCTCCAAGCTGGCGGCTCCCATTAGCTCGCGGGCCGTGGCTACCGAGACTTCCGCGCCCACCCAGAGCACGCCTGGAGCCAAGCTGCCCGGCGTGGCCGACCCCGATTCATCAGGCGACACCTCTTCCGATTCATCCGCCCAGTAACACCTCCAGCCGCCGCAAGTACCAGGAATCAAGTACTTGCGGCGGCTTTCTTTATGAACCCCAAGCCGATTGTTATTCTGGGCTCGACAGGCTCGATTGGCCGCCAGGCGCTCGATGTCGCGCGCTCTCTGCCCGAGCATTTGCGCATCGTCGGGCTGGCGGCGCATTCCAATATTGAGCTGTTCGCGGCTCAGGTCGAGGAGTGGAAGCCTGCTGTGGCCGCCTTGTGGAACGAGAAATCGGCGCGCCAGCTGAGCGAAGTCCTTACACCGCAAGCCCGCGAGCGGACTCAAGTACTTGTGGGTCGCGAGGGCGTGCTGCAAGTCGCGACGCATCCCGAATCTCGCCTGGTGCTGGGCGCGATGTTGGGAGCGGCTGGGCTGGAGCCCACGCTGCACGCCATCGCAGCGGGAAAAGACATCGCGATCGCCAACAAGGAAACGCTGGTGGCTGCGGGCGAGTTGGTCACGGGCGAGGCCCGGAAGCACGGCGTCGCGCTCTTGCCCGTGGACTCGGAGCACTCGGCCATCGCGCAGTGCCTGGTTGGGGAAGCTCCCGAAACCGTGGCGAGGCTGACTATCACAGCTTCGGGCGGCCCGTTCGTGGGCAAGACGCGTGAGGAGATCGCGGCTGCGCAGGCGGCAGCGGCTTTGAAGCATCCGAACTGGGTGATGGGGCGCAAGATCACCATTGATTCGGCCACCTTGATGAACAAGGTGCTGGAGTGCATCGAGGCGCGCTGGCTGTTCGATGTGGCGATGGAGAACATTGATGTGGTGGTGCATCGCCAGAGCATCGTGCACTCGCTGGTGACCTTTCGCGACCGCTCGGTCAAGGCTCAGCTCGGCGTGCCCGACATGAGGCTGCCGATTCAGTGGGCGCTCTTGTTTCCCGAGCGCGTTGAGGGCGGCTCGCCTGCGTTGGACTTGCTTTGTCTGCCGAACCTGACTTTCGAGAAGCCGGATCTGGAGCGGTTTCCAGCTCTTGGGCTGGGGCGCGCGGCGATGAAGCGCGGCGGGCTGTTCCCCTGCGCCATGAACGCGGCCAATGAAGTGGCGGTCGAGGCGTATTTGGATGGGCGCATCGGGTTCTACGGCGTCACGGAGTGCGTGCAGCACGTTCTGGAACGCCACGAAAGCGCCCATCGTCCCGCCGAAGCGCTTTCCTTCCCCGAGATTTCATGTGCGGATCAGAAGGCCCGGCACAGCGCGCGCCAATGGATCGCCAAGCAGTAGCACAACGCGCCGCAGCAAGGGGCAAGTACTTGCAGCGCTTCTTAGAAAACCTCATGTCTCCATCTTTTTCTTCTTCCGAGCTGGCGCCCGCGCCTCCGGCCCCGCCTGCTCCCCAGCCCGCGCCGGAGCGGGTCAATCCCGTGTCAGCGGTTCTGACTGTGGCGGGCATTGTGGCCTTTGCGGTCTGGAAGCCGGCTCTGGCGCAGCAGATCGGCGTATTCTTGCTCACTCTGGGCGTCTTGGTCTTCGTGCACGAGTGGGGACACTATCAGTTCGCGCGCTGGGCGGGCATGAAGGTCAACCGCTTCGGCCTGGGATTTCCGCCCTGGGTCTTCACGGTGCGGCGCAACAACATCGACTACTCGCTGGGAGCCTTGCCTATCGGCGGCATGGTGGACATCGCTGGCCTGGGCTCGGAAGAAGAGATGGTGGCCGATGTCAAGGGCGAAACCGTCGCCAACCCAACGCGCGGGCGAAACCCCAACGCTCCGTTCGGGCAGAAGCAGTTCCAGGACGCGAGCCTGGGATGGCGCTTCTGGACCTTGTTCGCGGGGCCTCTGATGAACTTTCTGTTCGCCATGACGGTGTTCATCGGCGTGTATTCCCTTGTTGGGATGCCGGACAAGGCCACGGGAACCAACGTCATCGAGATGGTGCAGCCGGGAATGCCCGCAGCCGATGCAGGCCTGCAAAGCGATGACAAGGTCGTCGCTGTTAATGGCGTGAAGACCACATCGCCTGAGCAGATCACCAAGATCATACGCTCGAACGTGGACAAGCCGCTTCAGTTCAGCATCGAGCGCGGCGGGCAGAGCCTGAGCAAGTCCATCACTCCCAAGATGGATGAGCTGACCGGCCCGGACAACAAGATCGAGAAGCTGCCTCTGGTGGGCGTGATCTTCTCGCGCCACATCGACTCTTACAAGCGCCTGAGCCTGCCCGAAGCGGCTCAGGAAGGCTGGGACAACGCCACGGGAATCACGCAGCAGATCTTTGGTTTGCTGGGGCGCGTGGCGACCTTCAAGCTGACCAAGGACGACAAGCGCGGCGTGGGCGGCCCGATCAAGATCGCGCAGGCCGTGGGAGCCAGCGCGCGCCGAGGCTGGCAGGACGCCGTGCTGATGGCTGCTGCCCTGAGCGTCAACCTGGGCTTGCTGAACCTGTTGCCCTTCCCGGCCCTGGACGGGGGCCGCATTCTGTTCTTGGGCTACGAACTGGTGATGAGGCGGCCCCTGGACCCGCGCAAGGAAGGCATCGTGCACGCTGTGGGCATGGTGATGCTGTTCGCCTTCATGATCTTCATCAGCGTGCGCGACATCCTGCCCATGTTCCCCTTCTTCCACGGCTTGCACTAAACCAAGATGGCGAGATTGTAAGACGCTGGCAGGAAGTGCAAGTACTTGCGGCTCGTCCACGACCTCAAAATCTCGCCACCATAGAACCCCGAAGGTGACCCATGAAATTCGACGAAGAACTTTTGATTCCGCGACGCAAGACACGCCAGGTCAAGATCGGCAACGTGCTGATGGGCGGAGATGCTCCGGTCGTGGTGCAGACGATGGCCAAGACCAAGACCTCGGACCCGGATGCCACCATCGCTCAGATCCACGCCATCCAGCAGGCCGGAGCGGACATGGTGCGCGTGGCCGTGCCCGATGAGGCGTGCGCCAAGGCCCTGGGCTGGATTCGGCTTAACATCCAGATCCCTTTGATCGCCGACATCCACTTCAACGCCAAGTTCGCTATGATCGCGCTGGAGCAGGGCGTGGACAAGCTGCGCCTGAACCCAGGCAACATCCGCAACGAAGGCAAGATCCGCGACATCGTGCGCGCGGCTAAAGAGCGTGGCGTGCCGATTCGCATCGGAGTCAACGCTGGCTCGCTCGATCCCGACATCAAGGAGCGCTACGGCATGACGCCGCGCGCCCTGATCGAGTCGGCCAAGCGCGAGCTGAGCTACTTCGACAAGGAAGGCTTTGGCGATGTGGTCATCTCGCTCAAGGCCTCGGATGTCAAGACCTGCATCGCGGCCTATCAGCTCGCGGCTGAGGAGCTGGACGATTATCCCTTGCACCTGGGCGTGACCGAAGCCGGCATTACGCGCATCGGCACCGTGAAGAGCGCGGTCGGAATGGGCGTTTTGCTCGGCCAGGGCATTGGAGACACGCTGCGTGTCTCGCTAACGGGCGATCCCGTGGATGAGGTCAAGGTCGGCTGGGACATCTTGCAGTCGCTGGAGCTCAGGCGTCGCGGGCCGAACGTGATTTCGTGCCCCTCATGCGGGCGCTGCGACATCGACGTGGTTCCCCTGGCGATCCAGGTCAACGCGGCCGCAGAAGGCATCTCGGCTCCGATCTCGATTGCCGTGATGGGCTGCGAAGTCAACGGACCAGGCGAGGCCAAGTCAGCCGATTACGGCGTGGCCGGAGGCAACGGCATCAGCCTGATCTTCCGCAAGGGCCAGGTTGTGGCGCGCGCGACGCCTGAGAACCAGCTCAAGGCCTTGATGGATGTCATCCACGAAGACCTGGCCAAAGAGCCGGTCGCGGTTGAGGAATAGAGCGCTTCAAGTACTTGCGGGAGGTGAAAGATGGAAGCAGCGGTTTTAGAAGCGCCTCAAGTACTTGCGGCGCTGGGGAAGATGACGGCAGCGGAGTTCTGGACAGAGTGCAAGGTGAAGCGGGCTGAGTTGGTGAACGGGGATGTGATTGAGAAGATGTCGGTTGGGGAAGCGCATGGTTACATCGCACTGAACATCGGCTCGATTCTGCGATCCTGGGCGCGCGCGAACAGGGCTGGCCGCGTCTACATAGAGCTGGGCTACGTTCTGAATGAGCACACGGTGCGCGCGCCCGACGTGTCTTTTGTTTCGTCCGAGCGGTTGACGAGCCAGCAGCCAGCGCCGGGGTTGTTCAGCGGTGCGCCAACATTAGCTGTCGAAGTCGTCTCGCCTGGTGATCTCGCGGGCGAAGTCGAGGCCAAGGTGCAGGAATATCTGGCGGCGGGCGTGCCAATGGTATGGGTTGTTTACCCCAGCGTGCGAGCCGTCACGGTGCGTATGCCCGGCCGCGGGCGCGCCTACGGAGGCAACGAAACGCTGTCCGGTGAGCCCGTGCTGCCTGGCTTCGGGGTCGCGCTGAGCGAGATCTTTGAGTGAAGCTCGCGCTGCAAGTACTTGAGAGCGGAGGTGGTGAAGAGGATGAAGCTACGTAAAGCTCGCAACTCAGATGTGCCACAGATTCGCAACCTGATCAACAGCATGGCGATGCGCACGGACCAGGACTACCAGCACGGCCATATGCTGGCCCGCTCGCTGACCGAGCTATACGAGCACATCCGCGACTACACCGTGCTCGTCGAGGAAACCGAGCACGGCGAGCGTGTGGTGGGTTGCTGCGCTCTGGAATCGCAGTGGTCCGGGCTGGCTGAACTGAAGGCGATGGCCATCGACGACAGCGTGCAGGGGCACGGGTGGGGCCGAAACATCGTGGAGAGCGTGCTCGCGGAATGCGAGGATCTGGGGGTCGACTGCGTGTACCTGCTCACCAACAAGATGGAGTTCTTTGAGCACCTGGGCTTCAAGCCCATCAACATGAACGAGCTTCCTATGCGTGTATGGAGCGAGTGCACCAATTGCCCTAAATACGAGGTCGCCTGTGATGAGGTCGCCATGACATATGGGGGTAAGCACCCGCGCCAGGTGCGCATTCCCGCAGTGGGTGCCCATGCCTCGCCAGCAGCTCGCGCCGCGCTGGGCGTGCTTCCTGTCCTCAACAACTCCAGCTCGAACGGCCACAGCAACGGCGTGGGCAGGCTAATGAACTCGGATGGCTACTCGCCTCCGTTTCGCCCGCACCCTGACGAGTGAGAGAAGCCAAAAGCAGAGCGGCAAATATTTGGCCCCAAATATTTGCCGCCTCTTTTTGTGTGGCGCTCCGGCAAGCGGCTCAGCCCGGTAGGGAGCCGCGCCGGAGTGGAGCGCAGCAGATGCCGCAAGTACTTGAGCGTTTAGCCAAGCGGTTCAGCCGTGCGGGTGCAAGCGCAGAGTGATAGACTCGGCGGCAATTCCATATGGGAGGTTGGTGCATGAGCAAATTCGTTACGCAGGGTCGGCGTTCGGCGGTTTGGATAGCGCTATTGGCTGTCGTGGGTCTGACTGTGGCTGTTTTGGGTGGATGCGGCGGCAGCCAGGATACTTCAGCGCCCGCTGGGGCTCCCCCCAAGAACTCGCGGGACAACGCCGACTACCAGAAGATGCAGCAGAAGAAGTCGTAAATCCAGAGCCAAAGCAAAGAGCCAGTCCAAGTGTTGGACTGGCTCTTTGCTTTGATAATCCGGTTCAAGGGGCATGGCCCGCTGTCTTCTGAGGCTTCTCAAGTAGCCTCACGAATAGAGATATAGCGGTCGGCGGGAAGGTTCTTGAGGGTCTGGCGCCTTCCGTTGGGCCACTGGATCGTCAGCGAGTCGATCTTCTTCGCCTTCCCCAGCCCGAAGTGCACACGCTTGTCCGAAGCCGACAGGTAGGAGCCGCCGGTCGTGCAGTGCGCCAAGTACTTGCGGCCCCCAATGGTAGCGATCAGCAGCGAGCCCTGGCCGTCGCGGTTGCTCGTGGTGCCCTGGAGCTGGATGCCCGCCCAATGACCGGTGTTGGCGGTCTCGTTGTGCAGCAGGAGAGGCTTCCCCTCGCTGTCGACGATCAGCACGTCCACGCGCCCGTCATTGTCGTAGTCTCCCGTCGCCAGGCCGCGCCCAACGATAGGGCGCTCGAAAGCCGGGCCAGCCGAAGCGCCGATGTTCTCAAACATCGGGGGCGAAGCGCCATTGTTATGGAACAGCAGCGTCTTCTGGCGATACGAAGTGCTGCTGTCAACCTCACTCACGTTGTCCTGGATGTGCCCGCTGGCGAAGATGAGATCCAGCCAGCCATCGTTGTCTACGTCGAGCCACTTGCAGCCGAAGGCCACGTGCGGCTGGCTCGATGCCGCCAGGCCGGTCATATAAGACGTGTCGTTGAAGGCGCCGCCACCCTCGTTGCGAAAGAGCGACTTGTTCTCGCCCTGGTAGGTGGTGATGAAGAGGTCGAGCCGCCCGTCGTTGTCGTAGTCGCCCCAGTCTGCCCCCATGCCGCCGTGGACGTTGCCGTCGCGGTCGAAGGCCATGCCCGAGGCCAGGGCAATGTTGGAGTAGCTCAGGGCTCCGTTCTTCAAGCGCGGCGCCAGGAGGTCGCCCGGCACCTCGTCGTTGGCCATCGCCAGCGTGGGGCGGCCCGAGGCGTCCAGAGGAGCGAAGGCCACGGCCAGGCCGCGGCCATGCGTGCTCCCGATGTTGAGCATCGGGTTGGCTTCGGCGAAGCTTCCGCCGCCCAGATTGTGGTAGAAAACGCCCTGCAGCGGCTTGTAGAAGCGCGGGCCGCACGAGACTTTGACGCCGTGCGAATCGCACAGCTGGGGCATACCGGGCTCGTTGCCAAAGCGCACGTAGTTGGAGACGAACAGGTCCAGCCGCCCGTCGCCGTCCACGTCAGCCCAGGCGCACGATGTCCCCCAGGGCTGGGGCCGCATCGCCGGGGGGGTGGCGTTGCGGAAGGAGCGGCCCCTCTCGTTGTGCAGCAGCATCCCTTCGCGGTAGCCAGATAGGTAAATGTCATCCCAGCCGTCGTTGTCGTAGTCGCCCACCGCGCAGCCCAGGAAGTGGCCCGACACGCCGCCCAGCCCCATGGACTTGGTGACGTCCACAAAGTGGCCCCGCCCGTCGCCTTGGAAGAGGCCAAGCTTAGGGCCGACCAGTAGGATATCTAAGTTGCCATCGTTGTTGAAGTCGAGGAAGGCGCAGCCGTTGCCGATGGTCTGCAGGATGTTCAGCGGCCTCTTGGCCGTGATTTTCCATTCGTAATTCAGCCCGGCCTGAGCCGCCACGTCCTCAAAGCGAACAGGCGACGCGGGCGTCGGAGGCTGCTTGGGGGCCGCAGGACTTCCGTTTGGCAGAGCGGTAACGGCCCGCTCGCTGGGTGTGCCACCGCCTGAGCGGCAGCCGGACGCCAGCGACACCAGCAGGATGCCAGCGGCTAAGAGAGACCAGACGCGAGTGCAGCGGTGCGTCATAAAGGGGCAGCTACTCTTTCTCGATGGAGGTTTGGGGCTTGCCAAGTACTTGGTCCACGGATTCGTTGTAGGCTCGCTCGATGCGCGCTGGGGCCTGCGCATCGGTCTTGAGTATGGACAGGATGGCTCGCTGCCGCTGTGCCTTGCCCCTGTCTCCAGTCAGCTCGTCTAAGCGCGCCAGCTCCGCGCGCTCGGAGGGTGAGAGCTGATCCTTGCGATCCTTCTCGCCCAGGTCCGCAGTCCTCTGCTGGTTCTTGAACAGAGCCGTCGCTTGAGCCGCGACCTTGGCCGCCAGATCCACTTGCCCAGCCTGACGATAGACGCGGGATAGCAGCAGGAGAGAGTTCCTGTTGTATGGATCGAGCCGCACCGCGTTCTTCAAGAGCGAAATAGCTTCCTCAGAGCCCTTGCCCTGCTGCGAGAGCAGGTGGGCGAGCTGGACGCTGGAGATGGGGTTGCCCTTGTTGATCCCCAAAGCCTCGCGTGTGTTCGCCTCGGCCTCGGCGATGCGCTTGGGCGTGGGATTGAAGTCCATCAGCACCATGCCCAGCAGGTGGTGAGCCAGGGCGTCTTGCGGAGCGGCGGCCAGACGCAGGCGCAGGATGTCCTCAGCCTCGGTCTGGCGCGACATCCGAGACAGCGACACCGCGTAGTCGTTGAAGAAGGATGTGTCGCTGGGCGCCAGAGCTTGTGCTCTGGCGTAGGCCGCAGCGGATTTGTCGTAGCCCAGGCCCGTGAGCTGCGTAGCCCGTCCCAGCCCAACCCACGCCTCCAACGAAGCGGGTGCGACTTCGGTGGCCCTCTGGAAGGCGCGCACAGCGTGGCCGATGCGCCCGCCGTTTTGCGAAGCGCGCCCCAGCCCCAGCAGGGCCTCCAGGTTGTTGTGATCGCCCTTCAGGGCGGCGATGTATTCCTGGGCCGCCACTGCATCGCGCCCCAGATCCTCCTGCGACTTGGCCAGGGCCAAGTGCGCCTGGCCCGACTGAGGAGCCAGCGCCACGGCCTGACGCAGCGGAGCCTCGGCGTCTTGAGGGCGCCTGTTGCGCAGCAGAGCCAGCCCCCAGAGCCGTTGCGCCTCTGGATTCTGCGGCTCCTCTCCGACCCACCCCTCGCGCGTAGCGTAGCCGCTACCCTCGGGATAGCGCCGCCCCCACCAGCGCGCCAGCCCGTTCAGAAAGCTGCCCTGGGTCAACTGGTCGATGAGGGGCCGTGGGCCGTCGGGTGCGAAGGCTGGGGATAGGCCTCCCAGCGGGATAGGAACCGGAATCTGCGCCATACGCTTGAAGGCCGCCTGCAGCTCGGCATCCTGAGGCTGAGCCTGCAGGGCCGCGCGCATAATGGCCAGGCCGCGTGCCCGTTCTCCACTGGCTTCCAGAGCGGCAGCTAAGTTGAGCCATGCCGCAGCCTGAGTCTGGCCTGCGGCGATGGCCTGACGCAGCGACTGGGCCGCTTTCGGGTACTCGTGCGCCTCGATCTGGCGCGCGCCGACCAGGGCCTGCAGATGACCATCGTAGGGTGAGGCCAGCACCATCGCCTCCAACGTGGGAAGGTAGGCCTCGCGCCGCGCCGTTTCGGGCCAGGCCTGGAACCACGAGTAGGCCATCAAGGTGCAGGCCAGCAGACACGCAGAAAGAAGCGCCGCCCGCTTTGGGCGGCGCTTCTTCATACGGCCTTGCGAGGCCTGCTCTGTGCTGGCCTCTGCGCCAGCGCCAGGTACAACGGAGGTAGCCACCATGAACACTCGCGACCTCTACGGTGTGGGTGGCTTGTTGATGTACCAGTAGTACGAGCTGCCGTTGCCGTAGCGCGTGCTGCGCGCGAACTTGACGTGGCCGTCATACCACAGGATGTTGGCGCCTTCCAGGTGCCGCTTGAAGGGCGTCGAGGGATCGGTGACGTTGCCGTTCCAGGTCTGGCCGTAGTACGAGCCGTTGATGTCGGTCTCGTCTGTGCGCCAGACGTTGTAGAACGAAAACCGACCGCCCGTGCTACGGCCATCCATCAGCAAGATGGTTTCGGCAGGCGAGGAGATCGCTGCTGACGGGTTGTTGGAGCGGTCTCCGTTGGAGTTACCAACATTGGGCGCGGTGATCGAGTTGTAGGCGTAGTTGATGGTCGCGTTGCAGGTGATGGGGTTCGCGGCGCAGTTGTTGACGTCGTCGTTGGTGAACCTCGAATCCGGCCCGGCGCTGGGGCACCCGAAGATCTGCGTGCTCTTGATGTACGGGTAGATCATCTCCGCGTAGGAAGTGCGCTTGTTCAACGCCGGATTGTCGCGAAAGGAGCCGCTGTATGTCTCGTCGTAGTCCTGCACGTACTGCAGCTCGGCCAGGCCGATCTGCTTCAGGTTGCTCTGGCAGCTCGCGCGCCGCGCGTTCTCACGCGCCCGAGCGAACACAGGAAACAAGATCGCCGCGAGGATGGCTATGATCGCTATGACCACAAGCAGCTCGATCAGCGTGAACGCGCTCCTGCCGGAACGTTGCAGCCACTTCCGCTTACCTGCGCTGGTCATCACGCTTCCATCTTCAAAACCTCTTTGCATGATTCACTCCTTTGCCCACTATCGTGGCCCGCCAAGCCTCCAGGCTCGGGGCAGACTGCGCTTAGTATACCCACGCCATCCAAAACGCAACCTCTAACATCTCGACTAACATCCTTACGGTGCAAAAAGCTTTTCTCGATCCCGATTCCAACCGGCTGCAGAGGAGCATCTACCTTTGCGGCGTAAACCAGGCCTTCTGGATTCCCGGATCGCTCTGGCTCCAGCCACCCTTTGGCTTAGCATCAGCGTCGCGCTACGCCCTGTCTGGAGTGAAGGGCGAGACGCGCTCGATCCACATCGCCCAGCAGGAAGAACGAGCCGCACACACACACAATATCTTGCGCCCTCGCCTCAGCAAGTGCACGCTCCAGTGCCCGATTCACATCCGCTGCCTCATCCACACTCGCCTCGCACTCGCGGGCCATCGAAGCCAACTCGCCAACCGCAGCCGCGCGTGAATGAGACGCCTGAGAAAGCGTGAGCCGATCCGCAAGGGGAGCAAGTACTTGCAGCATCCCAAGCGCGTCCTTGTCGCTGCTGGCGCCGAAGATTAAGTGCAGCTTTGCGCCCGGATTCTGTTCTTTCAAGCGCTTCAGCTCGCGAGCCAGAACTTGTGCACCGTCAGGATTGTTGGCACCATCGAGAATAACGGTGGGCTCACGGCGCACGAGTTCGAGCCGCCCCGCGACTTGCGGCGTAGCAGTCGCCGCCAAGAACGCTTCCGCATCTGCACGCCACGCGGCGGCAACAATAGACACGATCGAACTTACGCGGCCTCTTGGCGCAGATTGGTTGCTGCGGCGTAAGCGAGTTGGTGATAGTGATTTAGGCCACGAAGCAGCGTGCGCGAAAGCAAGATGCGCCACGCGCGCCGTCTGCCAGTTGAGCTTTTGAAACTCAGGCATCTCCGGCGGCAGAACTCGGGCTTGTTCCTTGGCGCACTTTGCTCGCTCCTCACACTGAAGAGCAGTCTTGGCCTGCCAAGCACACAAGCGAGCGCCGATGCGCGTGCAGTGCTCGCGGAACACCTCAAGTACTTGCGGCTTCTGCTCAGCCGTGACCAGAACTCGCTCGGGGCGTGCGATGTGGATTTTGTCGGCTGCGATAGCCTCCAAAGTTGAGCCCAGGCGGTCACAGTGATCCAGAGCCACGTGCGTCACGACGGAGACGAGCGGGTACAATACGTTGGTCGCGTCCCACTTGCCGCCCAAGCCGACTTCAACTACAGCCGCATCCACATTCTGGCGCGCGAAGTGGAGCAGGCCCAGCAGAGTGAGCACCTCGAACTCCGTCGGCTGCCCGTGCTCGCTCTGAGCCACTTCGTCCAGCAGAGGCAGCGTGCTCTGGAAGAGGGCTTCCAGTTCAGCATCTTCGATCAGGCCTCCGCTCGGCTCACCGCTGTTGGAAGGGCTCACGATGCGGATGCGCTCGTTCCACGAGTGCAGGTGAGGCGAGGTGTACAGCCCGACGCGGTGGCTTGAGCCCGCGAGCATCTGGGCCAGGAACTGGGCCGTGGAGCCCTTGCCATTGGTGCCTCCGATGAGCACAACGGGAAAGCTCGTCTGGCCCTCAGCATCCAGCACTTGAGCGCGAAGCAACAGTTCGCGGATGCGCTCCAGTCCGGGGCGGATGCCAAAGCGCTGAACTGAGGCGAGGTAAGAGAGGAAGTCGTGTGGCACAAGCCGAGTTTAAGCTGCGAAGCGGCTTGAACGTGCAACGAGATGGTCTGCAAGTACTTGGGCGCACCAAGTCGTTACAATTCGGGAGGCTGGGGTTATCCTATGAGTCAGTTCTTAATGAGAGGCTCTTCCCGTTCCATGTCCCGACCATCGCTGCTGTTTTCCTCGCGGTCGAACACATCCACACCCAGTCGGGGCCTGCGCTTAGGCGCCGCTGTTGTAGGCGCCGCTTCCCTGTTGGCTGTCGGCGCGCTGTCCTCGCACGCTCAAGCGCCAGCATCTCAAGCGTCGAGTGCAGCTCAAGCGCCTGCTGCGTCTTCTGCAAGTACTTCGAGCGCTTCCAGGATCAACCTGGCGGGCGCTGATAAGAACGTGGACGCTTCCGCAGTAGCGCGCATGAAGGCCGATGTCACGGCCCTGACGCGCTTTAGCTCACGTGTTCCCGGCACGCCGGGCAACACGCAGGCGGCGGCTTATATTAAGGGCCGCTTCAGCCAGATCTTCGGCGCTGGCAACGTGCAAGCCGACAGTTACCAAGTCACCGTGCCCGTGACCCGGAGCGCCACGCTCAACGGGCAGACGGTCTTCCCGCTTTATCCCAACGCCGTGGTGCCTTCTTCGACTCCGCCCGAGGGCATCAGCGGGCCGATGATTTACGCGGGCCAGGGACGCCCGCAGGATTTCAACGGCCAGAAGATCGACGGCTCGATCGTAGTGCTCGACTTCAACTCGGGCCTGGGCTGGGTTGTGGCCGCTGACCTGGGCGCGCGGGCTATTGTCTTCGTGGAGCCCACCTCGCAAAACGGCGAGCCTCCAACCTCACGCGGCGAGGCCGAGCGCAAGTTTTCCACCCTGCCCATCGAGCTGCCCCGCTTCTACGCCCCGCGCTCATCTCTGCCCGCATTATCCACTTCCGCTGCAAGTACTACCGCTGCGGGCGCGGTGGCTCTAGGTCAAGGCACGCTCAAGGCCTCGGTTGAGTGGCAGCGCGCTCCCGTGCAGAACATCCTGGGCACCATCAAGGGCACAGATGCGGGCGACAAGGCCGGCAACACGATGGTCATCGGAGGCTACTTCGATTCAATGGCCGTCACGCCCGACAAGGCTCCCGGCGCCGAAGCCGCCGCCAACTGCGCGGCGCTTTTGGAACTGGCGCGCTACTTCAAGGCGAACCCGCCCAAGGTCAACCTGCTCTTTGTGGCCAACGGAGCGCACCACGTGGCTCTGGCGGGCATGAGGAACTTCGCGGCCAAGCACTTTATCGATGCGAGCGGCGAGGCCAAGGACGCGATGAAGGCCGAGATCGCTTCCTATCGCGGCTTCGTGGGCATCGACCTGACGAGCCGCACGAGCACGGTAGGCTTGTTCGCCAAGTCGAGCTTCTACAACCAGATGACGGTGGGCAGCGAGAACATCCTGCTCAACCAGTTCGCGTCCTTCGCCAAGGACATCAACGGCTTCGCTTCCGAGGAAGCCAAGAAGCGCGGCGTCAAGGACGAGGAGTTCTACGTTGATGGCGTCACGGGCCGCGAGGGGCGCACCTGGCGCTCTTATCTGCCCTCTCCGGTTGCTCTGGACTCGGAAGTGGCGACCATGGCGCAGAAGCCAGGCCTTTCCTTCGCCACGGCCAACGACGCGCGAGGAATGCAGGACACTCCCTTCGACACACCCGACCGCCTCAACCTGCCCAACGTAGCACGCCAGGTCGCGACCATCCAAGTACTTCTGGGCCGAGGCCTGGGCCAGATCAAGGACTTGCCCGAGTCCACGGGCTTCTCGGCCATCTTCGGCTACGCCATTGGCCGCGCCATCTACCGCAACGTCGGCCAGGGCACCAGCTTCTTGCCCTCAACTCCCATCCCCGACTCGCAGCTGCTGGGTGTAAGCCAGCCCGGAGTGAAGCTGACGCCCGACCAAGCGCGCGCCCAGACCGAGCAGCGAACGGGAGCGCAGGCGGTGGCCTTCATCCTGGATCGCAACACCAATTTGAAGAGCTACTCGGGCGTGCGCGGAGCCTTCATCGAGCGCGCTCAGTTCTCGACGCCGACCAAGGATGACGAACCCTCGGCTCAGTTCGTGTTCGTAGGCCCACGCGTGGGCGACCCCAAGGGCGGAGGCACGCCCAACGCCGAGATTGAGACTTACTCGATCGACAAGCGGGGCTTCATCACCTTCGCGCCCGATCAAGGCTCCGAGCGCCAGCGCTTCTCGCCGACCTTCAACAACATCACGGCCAAGCTGGATGTGAAGGACGCCAAGCTCAACCTGTTCAACGTCAACGCTTCGGTCATCAACTTTCCCTGCCGCGCGGCGAATATGTATGACACGCTGGATCAGCGTTACTTCGACATCCTGCGCGAGATGAACGTGCTGGATGGCCAGACCGACGCTAACCCCGTGGAATACGGCTTTGTGCGCCCGGCTGTGCAGCCAGGCTCCTCGGACGCCGAGCCCATCGCGATTGTGTTCGCGCGCGTCAATGCCCGCTTCAAGCTCATCATGCAGATGGGCTTGCTGGGCAAGCGCCTGGTTCTGCTGCAAACCGAGCCCAGCACGGGCAAGCGCGCCAACGAGCTTGTCACCGAGGGCTCGGGCTTCCTGGTGGGCGATGGCGCGCAGCCCAACAGCGTGTCGGATGTGTCGTATCAAACGGCGCGCGACCTGTGGATCCTGGATCAGCAGCGCATTGGGCTGCTCAAGAAGTTCGGCATCAGCAACGAGCGCGACGACCAGCTGCACGGACTGGCAGGATGTGCCACGGGAGCCACGGATCCGACGGGCAAGGAGACCTTTAACTGCCCGCCCATCAAGGAGGCTCGCCCCAACGGAGGCGCGATCGAACTGGCGCGGCAGGCTCTGGCGGCCCAGCGCTACGATGAGTTCTACGAGCAGGCGCGCAAGGCCTTCGGGCTCGAATCGCGCGCTTACCCAGACGTAGAAGCGACCGCTCAGGACGTGCTCAAGGGCATCATCTTCTACCTGGCGCTCTTGCTGCCGTTCTCGTATTTCCTGGAGAGGCTGCTCTTTGGCTTCCCCGACATCCGCAAGCAGATCGCCGGAGCGGGCCTGGTCTTCCTGCTCGTCTTCACGGGTATCCGCTTTGTGCACCCGGCCTTCGAGCTGGCCTTGACTCCGTTCATCATCCTGCTGGCCTTTGTTATTCTGGCCCTAACCGTTGTGGTGGGCTCGTTCCTATCGTCTAAGTTCGAGCAGGAGATCAAGAGGCTCAAGCAAGGCGTTCACTTCGCGGACGTGGGGCGCTTGTCGGCTCTGGGCGCTTCGGTTGGGCTGGGCATCGCCAACATGAGGCGGCGTCCGATGCGCACGGCTTTGACCTGCGTCACCTTGATTCTGCTGACCTTTACGGTCTTGTCGTTTACGTCTGTGACGGCGAACATCTCGAACTTCGCGCGGCCTTATGGCAACAGCGTGCCCAAGTATGAAGGGCTGATGGTGCGGCGCCCGGACTGGGGCGGGATGCAGCTGGCGGCAGTGAACTCGATGCGCAACGAGTTCGGGAAGAACTTTGGCGCGGTCGCGCCGCGCGCCTGGTATCTGTCGCGCGATCAGGGCGAGGCGCTGCAGCTGCGCGTCAACAGCGCCACGGACGCCAATAAGTACTTCTACGCGCCGGCCCTGTGTGGATTCACGCCGCAGGAAGCCAAGATCGGCTCGCCCATCACGCAGACCATGGAGAAGGGCACCTGGTTTACGGGTGCCCCCGACGAGTGCCTGTTGCCCGCTTCGATGCTGATTAAGCCCAGCGACCTGCGCGCCAAGCGCTCGGCTGCAGCCAAGGCGCGCGGCGAGGATGTCAAGGAAGATAACTCGGCCATCGAGGACGACACGCCTCCTCTGGGCCTGACACTGAACAACGCCGTGGGCAGCCAGATCCAGATCGCGGGGCAGACGATGCGCGTGATCGGCGTTTTCGACGACGACAAGTTCTACGCCGCGCGCGACCTGGACGACGAGCAGTTCACGCCCGTCGATTACCAGAACGAGCAGAACAAGCAGACCCAGTCGCAGAACTCGCTGGCCGGGCAGAAGGGCCAGGACACGCAGGTGCAGCGCTACCAGCACATGGATGCCAACGCCCTGCTGCTCATCCCCTACGAGACAGCGCTCAACCTGGGCGGCTCCACGCGCTCGCTGGCTGCGGGCTTCCACGACTCGGCCAGCGGCAAGGTCGAGCTGAACCAGCTGATGAACCGCGCCGCCCTGGGCATCTTCGGCTCGACCAGGGGCGACGATGGCAAGCTGCAAGCGGCTTTGTATTCCTCGGTCGAAACTTCAGGCTACGAGGGCTTCGGCGCGCTCGTGATTCCCATCGCGATTGCGGCGCTCATCATCGCCAACACCATGCTGGGCTCGGTGTTCGAGCGCACGCGCGAAATCGGCATCTACTCGGCTGTGGGCCTGGCTCCCATTCACGTGGCGGCTCTGTTCATCGCTGAAGCTACGGTGTATGCGGTGCTGGGCTCGATCTCGGGTTATCTCATCGCTCAACTGGTGGCCAAGGTGGTCACGGCGACCAACCTTCTGCCTGGCATCACGCTCAACTACTCATCGTCCTCGGCGGTTCTGGCGACCTTGATCGTGATGGCGACGGTGTTGCTCTCGACCATGTACCCCGCTTGGGCGGCCTCCAAGTTGTCAAACCCGGACACGGATCGGCGCTGGAAGGTCAACGATCCCGTGGGCGACATCTGGCGCTTCCAGTTCCCGTTCACGGTTTCGGGCCTGCAGCCGCTGGGCGTGGCTCAGTTCCTGGCCGACTTCTTCGAGGCGCACACCGATACCTCGGTCGGGCGCTTCTACACGGACCGCGTCTCCTTCACGGCCCTGACGCTGCGCGAATCCATCGACGTGCTCAACGAGGGCATCACCGCTGAGGCTCTGGCCGCAGCCAACATCCAAGCGGCGGACGACAAGGCCGCTGGCATCGAGGCCGCGAGCATCAAGGCCGCAGACATGGAGGCCCGTTCCGCTGCCGCCATGGGCCGTGGCCACGCCAATGGGGGCACGAATGGAGCGGTTAACGGAGCGCCGAGCCAACTGATCGACACGGCTCTGGCGACAGCGCCTGTGGATGGCATCAGCGCCACGGAGGAATCGGCTCCTGATCCTCGCAAGAAGAAGGGCAAGAAGGTGGATCTCACGCCGGTTCAGCAGTCGCCGATCATCTCGCTGGACGCGATTCCCGCGCGGCCCGAGACCGAGGTCTATCGCCTGTCGATGCGCGTGTGGCTGGCTCCCTTTGACATGGGCGTGTCGCAGGACTCGGACATCATCCTGCTGCCGGCCAAGGAGCCAGGTTTGTATGAGTTGCAGCTGCGCCTGGTGCGCCAGTCGGGTGAGATTGCGGCCTGGAAGCGCGTCAACCGCCAGTTCATCGGCGACTTGCGCAAGCAACTGCTGGTGTGGCGCACGGTGTCGCGCGAAGGCCAGCAGGAGTACATCCTGAAGGGCCGCGCCCACATCAACGGGCAGCAGGTTCCCAGCGAAGCGCCCGGCGCCGCAGTCGGAGCGGGCGTTTAGCGCGCAATCATCCAAATCCGCTGCAAGTACTTGCAGCACCTGAAGCCTCGTCTGCAAGGGCAGACGAGGCTTCTTGTTTGAGAGCCGAGGCTTCGAGCCCTGACAACAATCGGGCTTGGGCTTCGGCTACAATGAGGGCACCATGCACAAGAACCAGAAGTCCACAACATCGAAAGCCGTAGGCGCTCGCAACACTGCTCAAGTAGTTGCGGCGTGCCTGCTGGCTGCGGCCTGCGCCTTGAACAACCCGGCGTGGGCGAGCGACGAGGCCAAGGATGAAGCCAAGAGCGTCGATTCCAAGAGCGTTGAGCGCATTGCGTTCGACTCGAACCGCAGCGGCATTTTCCAGATCTACGTCGTGAATCCCGAGGGCGGCACACCCGTGCAGATCACGCGCGGAGCCGCGCCCTGCTTCGACCCCGCGCTCAGCCGCGACCGCAGCAAGATCGCCTTCTCGTCGCGCCGCCGGGCCAACAGCGAGCTTCCTTCGACCAATTTATATGTGGCCAGCCTGAACTCGCGGTTCGAGACGAGCGGCGAGAGGTTGCTGGGCTCAGGTGAAGAGTATTCGGGGCACCCGCCCTCAGCTGGCTACGTGGACGCGGCCTTCGGGCCTGGCGGTAGCCAGATCGCCGCGACGCGCTTCTTCTTGACCGCGCTCTACTCAAGCCAATCGATCGTGGTCTTTAACACGGGTGGAGGAGCGGGGCGAAGGCTTCCGCTGAGCAAACCAGATGTGGTGTCTCAACCTTCCTACAGCGACAACGGCAAGCTGGCCTTCGCAGGCGCGAACCGCAATGGCAAGGGGCCGAACTCCTTCGACAACTCGGACATCTACGTGGCCAACGCCAACGGCAACGCGCCCAAAAAAATCACGGATGGCAAGTTCAACTGCAGCGACCCGGCCCTGAGCCCGGACGGCAGCCGCGTGGCCTGGAGCTGCGACCTGAACGGCAACCAGGAAATCTTCATCGCCAGGCTGGGCGGCAGCAAGCCCAAGCGCCTGACCAACAGCCTCAAGGCCGACACCGAGCCCTGCTTCAGCCCGAACGGGAAGCGTTTGGCCTTCACTTCCGAGCACAGCGGCAACCGCGAAATCTACGTCATGAACATTGATGGCAGCGGCCTGCACCGCTTGACCACCAGCCATGCCAATGAGGGCAACCCCTCGTGGCGCTAAGCCAAAAGCAAACGCAGTTCGCAAGTACTTGCAAGCACGTTTGCTTTTGGCTCACGAAGCCCGCTGAAAGGCTCTGGGTGTTTGCGTTGCGGCGTGCTACTGCTCTAACCCGGTAGTAGAGAGGGACACGAATTTGGAGGCAAAGATATGTGGAGTGCCGCTTCACATAGATTTTTCAGCCTTGGACGCCACTGGATGCGACCCTCCCTACTACCGAGTTAGAGCACTACCCCTAAGCGAGGGGTTGGGTAAGTGCCTATGGACCAGGAATTTTCGTAGTGGCAGGGCTTGTCCCTGCCCTTTTGCGACTCACAAGAACTGGAACAGGGTAGGGACAAGCCCTGCCCCTACGAAAACCGGCTCCGCTTTTTTAGGCATTACGAGGGCGGGCGATAGATGCACAGTACCAGAAGAGCACTCTAAACTACGCGCTTCCTTCCAGTTGGCAGGTGGCTGCTGCCAGCGTATTTCTCGCTCCCAGGGTGGCCGAGAGGTTGGTGGCCAAGAGATGCAAAGTTTTGGGGCGCTTTGGGCATAATCAGGCAGCGCTGGCTCCGCGCCGTAGGCCGCGCTCAGCTTCCCGTTTCCCTTCACCGACATGGCATTACAGCACGAGACACCGATGGACCGCATGACGGTCACGCAGGCCGAAGATAAGCCCGTCGGTCCGCTCAACATCGACGCCGGGCTTGGCCCTTCGCCTGCGGGCGACCCGACCGTCGAGAACGATGATTACATCGACGGTTTTAGCTGGCGCACCGTCTTCGGCGCGCTGTTCATCGGCCTCATCATGATGCCGGGCGCGATCTACCTTTCGTTGATCGCGGGGCAGGGCATGGGGCCAGCCGCCGAGTGGGTCACGATCATCCTCTTCATGGAGGTCGCGCGCCGCTCCTACCAGACCCTCAAGAAGCAGGAGATCTACCTGCTCTATTACATCGGCCAGGGCTTAACTTCTCAAGTCGGCGCGCTGGCCCTGACGGGCGGGGCCTTCGCTGGCTTGGTGATGACGAGCTACGTGGTCAACTCGCCCGTGGCGCAATCGCTGGGCATCACGGCACAGATTCCTCGCTGGGTCGCGCCGCCGCCCGATTCACCCGCGCTTTTGCAGCGCACCTTCTTGCACCGCGACTGGATTCCGGCCATCACGCTGCTCATGGTGGGCCAGGTCTTTGGGCGGATGCAGTCTTGGGGCCTGGGCTACGTCATGTTCCGCATCACCTCGGACATCGAGCGGCTTCCCTTTCCCCTGGCTCCCATCGCCGCCGAGGGTGCTACTGCTTTAGCTGAGTCGAGCTCGCAAAAAGAAGGCTGGCGCTGGCGCATCTTCTCCATCGGAGCCATGATGGGCGCAGGCTGGGGCTCGCTGTATGTGCTGCTGCCAGCCGTTACGGGCCTGGTCTTCTCGCAGCCGATCACAATTGTGACCAACCCCTTCATCGACTTGACGCCCAACACGCAGAAGATTCTGCCTGGCGCGCTCACTGGCCTGGGCACCGATCTGGGCCAGATTCTGATCGGGTTTGTGCTGCCCTTGCCTGTTGTGGTCGGGACTTTCATCTCGGCCATCGCCTGCCACATCGTGGCGAACCCGATCTTGCAGCACTACGGCATTCTCAAGACTTGGACGCCAGGCCTGGATGTCATTCAAACCCAGATCGTGAACAACCTGGACTTCTGGCTTTCGTTTGGCATCGGCACTTCGGTTGTGGTGGCCCTGGTTGGTATCTACTCAGTTATCACCGCGCTCACCAAGCGCTCCAGGCAGGCGGCCAGCGGCGTGGCTAACCTGAGCCTGAAACCGCCTCCGGGACGCGGCGACATCCCGATCTGGGTTTCTCTGCTGTCCTGGGCGATTGGAACCATTGCCTTCATCGTGATCTGCCACTACCTGGTGCCCAAGTTCCCGGTGGGCATCATGATCTTCTTCGGCTTCGTGTGGACGCCGCTCTTTAGCTACATCAACGCGCGCATGGCGGGCATGAGCGGCCAGAGCGTCTCGATTCCCTATGTGCGCGAGGCCTCGTTCATGATGGCGCGCTACCAGGGAGCCGACATCTGGTTCGCGCCGATTCCGCTCTCCGACTTTGGCGGCATGGCCTCGGCCTTTCGCACCGTGGAGCTGACGCGCACCAAGTTCTCCTCCATCCTCAAGGTCGAGCTCTTGATGCTGCCCATCATGCTGGTGTGCTCGTTCCTGTTCTGGAGCTTCATCTGGCGCCTGGCTCCGATTCCCTCGGCCAATTACCCTTACGCCTCGAAGTTCTGGCCCGCGCACGCCCAGCAGAGCGCGCTGTGGATGACGGCCAACCGCCAGGGCGACAACAACGTGCTGATCCGCTCGGTGAACCCGACTTACATCGGCTACGGAGCCGGGGCTGCGGCCCTGGCCTACGTTGGAATCGCGGTCTCGGGCCTGCCGATGCTGTTGTTCTACGGCCTGATCTCGGGGACTTATGCGCTGCCTGCCTTCGCCATCCCGATGCTGATCGGCGCTCTGCTGGGACGCTACTACTTCCAGAAGCGCTACGGAGCCGAGAACTGGCGTGCCTTTGCTCCGGTTCTGGTCGCGGGCTACTACTGCGGCATGGGCCTGATCGGCATGGCGGCTGTGTCGTTGGCGCTGCTGAGCAAATCGGTCTCGCGCCTGCCTTACTAAAGGGCGCCCGAACCTGCGACGATAGATGCCGGAGCTACAAGTACTTGTAGCTCCGGCATCGTGCTCTGCTCTGCTTTGTGCTGTGGAGGATGAGGATGAAGAAAACTCTTTTGCTGCTGCTGATCGCCGCTTGCGCGTCTGCAAGTACTTGCTGTGCCCAGCCCGCCGAGGACGCGGGCAAGGGCGCCAACCCGCCCAACACCGCAGACGCTCAGAAGGCTGCTGCTGATAAGGCGATGGCCGAGGCGCGCAAGGGCATGGACAAGGTGATGGCGATGACGCCTGCGCAGCTGCGCGCCTACATGGATCAGCTGGCCGAGCAGCAGCTTCGCACCTTGATGACGGCCAACGGGCTCAACGACCTGGAGCTGCAGGAAAAGGTCGTGCTGTATACGCGCGCCCAGAGCGCCTCACGAACCAAAGTTCGCGAGGCGGGCGCTCGCCTGCGCGACGCCCTGATGGACAAGAAGAGCAGCAAGGAGCTGCTGGCCTCGCTGCTGGATGAATACACAACCGCCGCCGAAGCTGAGCGCGAGCGCCGAGACAAGGCCGAGGGCGCTCTGCGCGAGGATCTGGAGATCAAGACCAACCCCAGGCTCGAAGGCGTGCTGCAGCTATACGGCATCATCGGCGACGACTCGTGGTTCAGCGGCGGGATGCTTGGCGGCGTGGCCTCGATTGCCATGCTGCCCCAGGCCGCCGAGTTGCCCAAGCGCTGAAGCCTCAAGTACTTGCAGACTCCAATCATGCTCTTGGAAAGTAAAGCTCCCGTGCGCGTGGACTTCGCGGGCGCGTGGACGGACGTGAAGTTCTTCGCCCAACCCTTTGGCGGCGCCACCCTCAACGCGGCGATCGACCGCTTCGTCACGGGCCGCACCCAGACCGGGCCGCACCGATCGCCCCAGGGCACGCTCGTCCCCGAAGGCATCTCCGTCACTTACGAGACCGAAATTCCCGCAGGCTCCGGCTTGGGCACTTCCTCGGCGCTCAACGTGGTCTGGCTCTCGCTGGCGCGTGGCTCGGGGCCTTCCAACGATGAGGAGCGCGCCCGCATCGCTGAGCAAGCCTATGAAGTCGAGACCGTGCTGGGCATCTTAGGCGGCAAGCAGGATCAATATGCGGCGGCCTTTGGCGGCTTCAACCTGTTCGAGTTCGGCGAGTCGGGCACTGCGAGGCACCGCGTCCACATCTCGGGTGCTCACGCGGCTGAGCTGAACGGGCTGCTGACCTTGTGCTACACGGGACAGGCGCGCTTGTCCTCGAACCTGCACGAGAACGTGTGGGGCGGCTTCCGAGCCGGAAAGCGCGATGTCGTTGAGTCGCTCTTTGGCCTGCGCGACGCGGCTTACCGAGGCAAGGACATTCTGGAAGCGGGCAACTGGGACGCCTTCGGGCCGCTCTTGCAGTCGCAGCACGAGTTCGCCAAACGCCTGAACCCTTCGCTGAGCAACGATTTAGTCGAGGGCATCTTCGATCTGGTGCGCCCCCACATTGTGGGAGGCAAGTGCTGCGGGGCCGGAGGCGGCGGCTGTATGCTCTTCCTGTCGCCCTCGGTTCAAGAGCAGGAGCGCGTAGCCCAGAAGCTGAGCGAGCAAAGCATCCGCGTCATCGACTTCGGCTGGGCCTCCGAGGGCCTGAGCGTCAAGCGCTCCTGAGAAGCGCTTCCACAAGTACTTGCAGTTCGACCCGTTCTATTATGTTTATCAGCAGAGTGTTGGGATTCGCCTCAACCATTTGTACTATCGCGAGCGTGGCACACGCGGCTCCGGGAGCAACAGGAGGCAAGATCGCGGCGGTTTCCTTAGCGCGCCGCTTCCCGGCTGAGCGAGCGGACATGAGGCGAGCCTTCAAGCCCGGCGAGCGAACTTTCCACGCCATTGTGAGGCTCGAACATCCATCGAGCGGAGACAAGGTGAAGGCCGTGTGGATCATCGCGGACGCCGGAGGCGTGAAGAACTACCGCTTCGCCGAGAAGACTCTGGGCACGGCGCGGGGTCTGGACACCCTGCACTTCGCGACCTCGATCAAGCGCGATTGGCCGCGCGGCAAGTATCGGCTCGACCTGTATTGGAACGGCGCGCGGGCCTGGCAGGAGTATTTCGAGGTGAAGTAAAGCGGCGTTGAGCACGCTCCAAACGTGAAGCGGCGGCTCTCAAGTACTTGAGAGCCGCCGCTTCTGGGTTGAACCCAATTTACATGAGGCCTTTCTTGCGGGCCTTGGCGATCATGGTGGAAGCGCCGTTACGCGAGATGGCCTTGATGGCGCGGGTCGAGAGCTTCATCTTGATGAAGCGGCCTTCCTCGGGCACCCAGACGCGCTTGGTCTGCAAATTGGGCATCTGACGGCGCTTGGTGTGGCGCATCGAGTGCGACACCAGGTTGCCCGTCAGCGGCTTGCGCCCGGTAATTTCACAGCGGTTAGACATATTTTTTCTCCGGCTTCTGTTTTTACTCTCTTCACTCTTTGAGCCGAACCAGTGTAACTCGCTCGCCTCGCCGCGTCCCAAGTACTTGCAGCCCTCGTCTCAGCTACCACCCCAACGGCTACGAATCGAACGGCCACGCCCTGGAATCGCTGAGCGGCTTCTCGAAGAATTGAAGCTGATGCTGGATGCACCAAAGGCCCGCTGCAAGTACTTGTAGCGGGCCTTTGGCTTTTGCTGCCTATTCGCGGTATTATGCCGACTTTTTCGGCATAATTACAAGTTCTGCTGCGGCGCGCGGCTTTGGGGTAGCCCGACGCAAAGGAAATGATTTATAATTCTGTGATAGCGAATTATCTGCGAGAGTTAAAGTTATTATGAGTGTTCAATATTCCAAATCATATATTGA
>JAABUM010001726.1_pt1 | contig 31494 bp, 29 predicted proteins | sample 5559161 | NCBI WGS metagenome assembly JAABUM01 (sample SAMN10711868, study PRJNA513369) | rock metagenome | isolation source: Antarctica rocks | place: Antarctica: Victoria Land, Siegfried Peak nord
GGCCGCTTCGTGAGAAAGAGTCTCTCCTTTTCCAAGTCTGATGCGATGCACGAACTGTGTTTGCGACTCTTTCTGCATGATTACAATTTATCAGTGGCGCTCTCTTTAGATTGAGCCACTACCAAAATTTCTTGTCCTGCTTCTGTCTTTGCAAATCTTTCTGTTAAATCGTTTACTTTTTTAAGAATCTTTAAGGCAGAATCTCTGTATTGTTGGTCTGTTGATAATAAATATTCAGTTAGTGATTGAGTTAGATTTATCAAGACATACAATGATGGCAAATATATTTCTGTAAGATTTTTCTCTAAGATATGCTCTAAAGACCAAATTACTCTGTCCATTCGCGCTATGTAATAATCATGTGTTGAACCACCAATACCGCAAATATTTCTACGAAATCCAAGAATTGTTGTAAACATAGTTGCAGTGTTTACATTAATTTGAAACAAAGCCGATTGTTGGGAATCAATATCACCTTTCGCTATATTTTCGTAAGAATAATAATAGTTAGAGAAATAATTAAGTCTTTCATTAACAGCATCATTTCCGTATCTATAAGTCTTCTCAAGTAATATTCTGTCGTGAGCTTGTAAAAAGTCACAATTCAGAACTTTGTCAATCGCAACTAAATATTCATTAATCAATCTGCAATCATTATTGTTCAATGAGCCTTTCTGATTTGCATCAAGAATTTTTCAAGTAGAAAATTTTGTGTAATTGAAATTTGTTCAGAGTAAATTTGTTGGATTTCCATATAGAATTTCATGCTTTGATAAAATACTTTGATAAAGACTACTTCTACTTTTCTTTAGTTGTTCAAGTTGCAATGAAGTTAAGCATACTGGATCAATTCTATTATCAAATTTAGTAATAAGTTGTTTTCTCTTAATATTAGATATTCCCAAGAAATCATTCGATACAATAAGCAAATCAATATCTTGAGCATCTTCACTTCTATTGCCAAATCTGACGATCAATTCAACACTAAAATAATCTATTAATATATTTATAATGTCGCTTCTGATTATCATTCGTTTGGAGAAAGTAATAAAAATAAAGAAGTACGAAGCCGAAATTTCATCCTCCATCCTTCGTAATTCATCCCTCAAACTTACGCCGAATAGCCTTTCGCGCCGTCAAAGTTGTAGAGATTTTCGGTTTTCACAACGTCTAATCCGGCTTCGTTAAAGCGTTGCAGAAGCGCGCATCAGTTGGTTTTTGTCAACCGTGTTTCCGTCGCCCGCGTCCGCGACGAAACGGCAACGCCAGTGGTCAACGGTGAAGGTGTCGGGTGAGACGTTTGAATAATTTGCCATGACGGGCAGAAATTTAAGCAACCAGCAAACTTATTTTTTTGCCAAGCCCGTCTTCAAAGATTCGGTAAAGCGTCGAAAGCTGAATGTCGCACTTGCCGTTTTCGAGCCGCGAAATATAACTTTTTTTCGTGCCGACTTTTTCCGCAAGCTGCTGCTGCGTCATTTTGGCTTCGCGCCGCGCTTCTTTCAATACCTCGCTAATGACGAAATACTGCGCTTTCAGTTCAAACTCGTCGCGCTTTTTCGTTCCGATTTTTCCGTATTGAACGTCTAAAATTTCGTCAAAATTTTTAGCGTTTCTGATGGCTTCTTTCTTATTCATCTTACTCCCTTTTCCGAGCCGAAATATTCCGCTATAAGCCGCTGCGCCAACTCGATTTCCTTTCGCGGCGTTTTCTGCGTTTTCTTCTGAAATGCATTGAACAATGCGACCAGCTTGCCTTTGTCGAAACAGCAGAATATACGATAGACGTTGCTCCCGACTTCAATTCTGATTTCAAACAATCCGTCCGTGCCTTCGATATGTTTCAGAAATTTTTCCGAAACCTTTTCCACCGTTTCGATAAGCCGAAAGACGTAGCCGATTTTCTCTTTCACGTTATCATTGACCGACAGGTAAAATTCCTGAAAGTGATGCCCGTGAAATATGATTTGCCTCTCTTCTTTCACAAACTAAAAGATAACTTAAAAGTTATCAGCGGACAAGTCGTTTCTAAAGCCAATAAAAAAGGACGAAGCCGAAACTTCATCCTTCCGTCTTTCTAATTCATCCTTCAAACTTACGCTGAATAATCTTTCGCGCCGTCGAAGTTGCAGCGATTCTCGGTTCTCACAACGTCCAACCCCGCCACGTTATAGTGGTGTAGAAGCGAAATAGAAGTTGAAGCCGATTCTCGTTTGTGAGGGGCGTCGGCTCAAAGCGGCTGGCGGCCTGCGAAGCCTGCTTCAACGTCATGCCACCACTCGATTTGATCCGCTTCGCCGAGTTGCCAGCAGAGCAACACCACACGCCCGTCGCGCAGGCTGGGAAAATCGATTAATCCGCGCGCATAGTCTTTGAGCTGCACGCCGAGAGCTGTTACTTCGCTTGTCTCTGCGTGAAGTTTTATCAACGCGCGAACATATATTGCGCCGCCGATTATTCCGCCGTCGCCGCGCCCGGCTGCGTCGGCGGCTGCTTGCGCCGCAGTTTGAAAAGAAATTAAGCGACGATGCTCGCGTTGAATAGATCGAAGCAACTTGCGCACGTCCGGCAGCAACTCGTTTGCTTCTTCAAGACTGAAGACTTTCATGTTTCCAAAGCGGAAGATTAGCCACAGAGTCACAGAGACACAGAGATGGAAAAGTTAAAACGAAATTCAAATCTCTTTTATATCTATTTTGGTCTGTGCCTCTGTGTCTCTGTGGCAAAGTTTTCTTAGGCACTCTTAGTGTTCGTCAATCACGCGTATAAATTCTGTGCTCTGCTCGAAGGTTTCCGCGTCCACCTCTATATGAGTTTCGAGGATGGCAATTGTCGGCTGTACATCGAAATTGTTATGGTGGTTGCCATCCGGTGAAGCGGGAGCGTGCGGCTGCAAAAACTCTGGCGCGACATCGGGCATGTCGTGCAAATCGCGCTCGTCGTAGCGCGGCACGCCGTGCGAAAAATCCTTGCGCACTTTATCCGCGATGTCGCCGAGGTCTATAAAATAGTCCGCGACATCAATCAACTTCGGCGCGGTGTTCGAGCGAAAGCCCGCGAGTTCGACGCGGCAGCCCTTATAAGCGACGGCGTTGACCGCGTAAACGAAATCTTCGTCGCCGGAAACGAGCACCGCCGTGTCATAGCGCCCGGCAAGCGAAAGCATATCGACGGCGATCTCGACATCCAGATTGGCTTTGCGCGTGCCGTCGTAAAAAGTTTTGAGTTCTTTTTGGACGACGCGAAAACCGTTGCGGCGCATCCACAATAAAAATCCTTGCTGGCGTTCAGCACCGATGTCCACGCCCGTGTAAAAAAAGGCTCGCAGAAGGCGGCCATCGCCCAAAAGGACGCGCAGCAGTTTGTTGTAATCAATGTCTATGTTGTGAAAACGCGCTGCATGAAAAAGATTATTTCCGTCAATGAAAACTGCGACTTTGCCGCGATGTCCGAATTGCCATGAAATATTATTCGTCGGATCAAAATTCATACTGATTGGGTAGCTCCGATAAAAATTGTAAAATAACTGGTATGTAGAATGCGCCGCGACCCGCTGTTGGTCAAGCGGGAAATCAAAGATACTTCGACACGCTTCGAATCTTCGTTGCGGGCGCGGCTCACACAGCGCGCGCGGCGGCGATGAATTCATCGTTGATAGCATCGAGATAAACTGTGAATTTCTCCGCGCCGCGCACGACTGTTATCTCCCACGCCAGATGAAATTCGAGTGCGCGTGGTTCGGTCGTGCGCGGGCGTGGAAATGCGACCAACTCGCGCACCTGAACTTCGTCGCTTGCGCTAACTGTAAAACCGGATTGGTCTAAAGCGCCCGCGTTTCCGCCGCCGCTGATATTGGAGTTCCCGTTTACACTGCTGCCACCGCCGCCGGGTTTGCCGTTGATGTCAATATTCGTTAAAGCAAAACTGCGTCCGACGAGCCGCTTTGCTATTTCTTCGGCGGAGTAGCGTGGGCGCAGGCCTGTGCCTGCGCGTTGCAGGCTTTCCGTTTCGGGAATGCATGTGCTCGAAAGTTGAAGCAGCCGTCCGTCGGGCGCAAACTCGATTTGCAGCACGCCGTAATTTCCGCGTAGAGCGTAACGAAACGGACGCTGTTCATAGCGCGCCGTTTTAGTTTGATTGTTTGTATCGGCACGATTCACGAGCGAGAGTTGCTGTGGTGTGGCGGCGATCAGGCGCGTTTCGTTTTCAAGGAAGCGACGCAAAGATTCGCGCGTTTCTTCTTCGGACATTGGAAGCTGCGTGCCGACTTTGGGCAAATATAAAGCTTTGCCCGCAGGCAGCGCGGGCAGCTTAAGAATCGCACCTGTGACGGGATCGAGTTCGGGCGCGGGCGCGTCTGTGATGCCCTGCGCTTTCGTGAGCGCAGACCATGCGGCGAGCGCCGCCGTGTTGCGGTCTTCGCTTGCCATCAGCAACACCGGATATGGCGGCTCGCTGGCGCGCGGCGCGGCGGTATCCGGCGGGCGCGTCGTTCCGGCGCAAGCAGATATGCCAAGAGCAAACGCTACGACAAGCATTGCGATAAACGCCGCGCGATAATCTTTAGACGCCGCGCGATAATTTTTGCGGCGACTACTGTCCACTCGTTTCTTCTGGTTTGCAGGAAGCATGATTGTTGATATTTTGTTCAAGGGCGATTGTCCAAGTCTCCTGCAAAAGATAGCGTGAGAAGTTCAAAGAATCAAACGCGTTCCTTCAAACAGTCGGACAATAAGAATTGCAACGACGCGAGCGCAAAGTATAATCTTTCTGGTGGAGAACGCATTGTGAAATTCGACGATGAAGATATTGCGGGTTTGAACCTGGACGCCGTTTTGCCCACTGAGCCACGCGGGTTCACGCCCGCGCAGATGATCGTGTGCGATGAGTGCCTGCGTGCCAATGCGCCGACGCGCGACGAATGTTTGTATTGCACTGCGCCGCTGCCCGTCACAGAAGATAGCTTGCGTTTGCGGCAACCGTCGCTTCGACCGCTGGAGAAATGGGAACAGGGATTCAACTGTATCTTAATGCCGAAGGCGCGCGCAGATTTTTTGTCGGATGAACAACTCGCGGAAGCCGCCAATTTTCTGCGTATGGAAACGGATGCGTTAAAGAAAATCGTCGGAGCTTGTCAGCCTCTGCCGCTCGCGCGCGCGGCGACGCAAGACGGCGCGAATGCAATCCGGCATCGTCTTGCGGACGTGCAACGCAGCTTCGATGTATTGATCGTCGCTGATGATGAGTTAGCGTTGGAATCAAAGCCGCCTGTTCGATTGCGCGCTCTTGAATTGACGAACGACGGATTGATCGGGCATTCCGTCGGCGATTACTCTGCGGAAGTTGTTTCGTGGGAGCGCCTTCGGTTGCTTGTCAACGGCAGGCTGTACGTGCGGCGCGTTGAAGTTCAGGAACGTCGGAAGCGCGGCGGTTCGGAGGGCGAGATTATCGAGGCGCACGAGTTCGGCGCGGATGAAGCTTTGCTGGATGTGTACGCCGCGCTCGATCCGGGGGAGTGGATTCACTGGCGCATCAGCAGCGCGGGCTTCGACTTTTCTTGTCTGGGAGAAAAGAAAACTTTGCTCGCCGCACAGAATTTTCAAACGCTGATCGAAGTTTTGCGGCAACAGGCGAGCCATGCGCGGTTCGATGATTCATACAAGGCTTTGCGGCATACGTTATCAACCGCATGGCCGCTCGAACAACGCACGGAGTCGCGTGGCTGGCAGCGCGAGCGTCCCGGCAAATATACTACGGAGGCGGTCACAACGAGCGACAACGAGAAACAGTTTACGCTCTATTCGCGCTTGCAAAATTATCTACGGCTGCGCGGAAAGGATTTGCAAGATGAGTGATATGAAACGGCACGCGCGGCCACGCTTCAGGCGAGACGCTCAACCAGCAAAAGAAGGCAAAGCGAAAGGGAATGAAACGCGAAACGATGCTTCCCGAAACAGTGCTTTCATAAATGATGTTTCCAGAAACAACCAAGAATCACGCCGCCGCTCATCGGCGCTGCCGCAGACTTCCAATGCTGCGTCAACTGCTTCAACGCCGCCCGACAACGCGCAGCTTTACGGACTCTTGCCCGTGCTCGAAGCCTTGCGCGCGGGCGTTCGTCCCATTGAACGACTCACGATCAGCGAAGGCGCGCACCCGCACCGCCTGCGTGAATTAATCGAACTCGCCCGCGCCGCCAATATTCCCGTGCGCCGTCTCTCCCGCGCAGAACTCACGCGCGCTCTCGGAGACGTTAATCATCAAGGCGTCGTCGCCGACATTGCCGCCGCGCGCTACAGTGATGCGGATGAGTTGCTGCAATCGCTTGCCGCGCGCATCGGCACAAACGATCCGCCGCTCGCAGTCGTGCTCGATGGAGTCGAAGACCCGCGCAATCTGGGTGCTATCTTACGCACAATTGAATGCGCCGGTGCGCACGCCGCGTTTATTCCTGAGCGCCGCGCAACAGGCTTAACGGAGACGGTGGCGAAAGCTTCGGCGGGCGCTCTCGAACATGTGCGTGTGGCACGCGTCACAAACCTCGTGCGTTTGATTGATGAGTTCAAGCAGCATAATATCTGGACAATCGGCGCGAGTGCGGACGCTCGCGTGGATTACACAGAGTGGGATTGGACTTCGCCGTGCGCGCTTGTGCTGGGCGGCGAAGGCGCAGGATTGCATCGCCTTGTGCGCGAGCATTGCGACGCGCTCGTGCGCATTCCTTTGCGCGGCCATATTGCTTCGCTCAATGTTTCCGTCGCCGCTGGAATCGTGCTCTACGAAGCGCTGCGCCAACGAACAAAGAAGCAAAGTCCAACGTACAAGGAAACGCCGTAATTGCGTTCAAGGAAGCGGAGACTAATAAATGTATTGTCCGAAATGTGCAGCACAGAATATTGATGACGCGCAATTCTGCCGCGCGTGCGGCGCAAACATCAGCCTTGTTTCGCAAGCATTGAGCGGCAAACTGCCCACGTCGGGACTTATTCCGCCGCTTGCCCCGATGTTTGAAATGAAAGGCTTCGATTCACTCAATCGGCGCAAAGACAATCTACCGCCAAGCCAAGAACGCGGGATCAAGCATTTCTTTATGGGCGTGGGGTTTTTATTTGTCGCCATTTGCCTCGCGCTCTTTAGCGGGCAGCACGGTCAAAACGCTTGGTGGTATTGGATGCTTATTCCGGCGTTCTCTTTAATGGGAGGCGGCGTCGCAGAAATGGTTCGCGTTAAGCAAAGCCACCGCGCCGCATCGCTTTCTGAAACAGCTACTCCGCAGGCTTTTTCAACAACGCCGCCGCCACCGCAAATGAATCAGGTTCCGGTGCGCAACACCGCTGAAATGGCTCCGCCGCCGAGCGTTACCGAAGGCACGACCAGACATCTCGGTTCCGAAGCGGCGACGCAGCATTTCGATGCCGACGTGAAAACATCGAACGAGAATCGCTAGCCACTTCATCAATTGCGTTTGCGCTCATCGCGGCCACGGCGAGGCAGTCGCTTCTTGCGCACGTCTGCGGCGTCGCTGTATAGTTTTCCAAAAGCCAATAATACTTTTTTACACATCGTCTGTTTTCAACGAAAGGAATTTTTGTATGCTGCAACGTCCGAAGATCGCCGACAACATGCTGCAATTGGTCGGCTATACGCCGCTCGTTCGATTGAATCACATCGCCTATCCGAACTCGGCGGAGATGGTCGTCAAACTCGAATCGCAAAACCCTATGGACTCCGTCAAAGACCGCATCGGCGCAGCAATGATCGAAGCCGCCGAGCGCAATGGAAAAATCAAGGCGGGAGAAACGACGCTCATCGAGCCGACATCCGGCAACACAGGCATCGCCGTCGCTTTCGCCGCCGCCGTCAAAGGCTACAAATTGATTGTCACGATGCCGGATTCCGTAACGCAGGAGCGTCGCCGCGTGCTCGCCGCGCTCGGCGCTGAAGTAGTGCTCACGCCCGGCGCGGAAGGCATGAAGGGCGCGATAAAGAAAGCGGCGGACATCACTGAAGAAACGCCGAACAGCTACGGCCTTTCGCAGTTCGATAATCCTGCGAACCCGGAAATTCACCGCCACACTACCGCCGAAGAAATTCTCGAAGACACGGACGGGCGCATAGACGCGTTCGTTGCTGGCGTCGGCACTGGCGGCACGATCAACGGCGTCGGCCACGTCTTAAAAGAGCGCGTCGGAAAAAATGTGCATATCGTTGCCGTCGAGCCTGCATCTTCGCCCGTCCTGTCGGGCGGCAAGCCGGGGCCGAATAAAATTCAGGGCATCGGCGCAGGCTTTGTCCCGCGCAATTACGATGCGTCAGTTGTCGATCAAGTGATTAAGGTCGATTACAATGATTCGCTTGAAATGGCGCGTCGCCTTGCGCGAGAGGAAGGAATCTTCTGCGGCATTTCTTCGGGCACGATTACATGGGCGGCGCGCGAAGTGGCGCGCGATTTAGGCCCGGGCAAACGCGTCGTCTCGATCATCTGCGATTTCGGCGAGCGCTATTTGTCGCATGAACTTTTTCAGGCGGCAGAAGGATAAACTCGATCAAGCGCAAGCCGGAGTTCATTGTGTTCTTCGGTTTGCCTTCAAACACAGGCGGCGCGTTGACTCTCCGAAGGTGAACAGAGGGCGCGCCGCTTCGCAGTGTCTACGATGAAGGAAACGAATCAGCCGCGCATTTGCGTTCCGGTTTGCGAACGGTATGCGCGTGATTTACCGCAAGCGATTGCCCGCGCTGCTCAAGTCGCGGATATTATCGAACTGCGGCTGGACTATCTGGAGCCAGCCGAGCTTGAGGCGACAATGCGCGATTTGCCGCAACTCCTTCGAGCTTGCGCGCATCCCGTCATTCTCACTTTGCGTTCACGCGAACAGGGCGGGCATTGTGAATTGAACATCGACGAACGCTTCGCTTTCTGGCGCAATTATTTCAGCCGCGATGACGCGCGCGCCGACTTCGCGGACATCGAACTCGATTTAGTGTTCGGCTGCATGAAAGAACAAAAGTTGGATTGGAGCCGTGTCATTTGTTCCCACCACGATTTTGTGGGCGTTCCGCAAGACCTCGAAAAAATCTACGAACGAATGGTGGCGACGCCCGCGCGCATCCTGAAAATCGCCGTGCAAGCCGACGAGATAACGGATTGCCTTCCCATCTTTCATTTGCTCCAGCGCGCGCGGCGCGAAGGACGCGAGATGATTGCGATTGCGATGGGCGAGGCCGGAATTGCGACACGCATTCTCGCTCCTTCGCGCCGCGCATTCCTCACTTACGGCGCGCAAGATGAAGCGCACCAGACTGCGCCCGGACAAATCAGCGCGAAGGATTTGCGCGATCTTTATAGAGTTCATCAGCTAAACGAGCGAACAGAGATTACAGGGATCATCGGCGCTCCCGTCGCGCATTCCGTTTCGCCGCACATGCACAACGCTGCCTTCGCCGCGCGCAACGTGGACGCCGTTTACGTTCCGTTTGAAGTGCGAAATCTTAAAGTGTTCATTCGCCGCATGGCGCATCCGTACACGCGCGAACTCGAATGGAATCTGCGCGGCTTGAGCGTGACCGCGCCGCACAAGAGCGAAGTCATAGAGCATCTCGATTGGATTGAACCGGCGGCGCATGAGATCGGCGCAGTTAACACGATTGTCTTTGAAGACGATGCGCTGCACGGCTACAACACGGACGCAGGCGCATTCCTCGCTCCGCTGAAAAATATGGTCGGCGATTTACGCGATGCACGATGCGCGATTATCGGCGCGGGCGGCGCTTCACGCGGCGTGCTCTGCAGTCTGAGACACGCGGGCGCGAATGCCACTGTCTTCGCGCGCAATGAAGCGCGTGCGCAAAAGTTGGCCGAACAATTCGCGGCGGGCGCGCGCAAGCTCGACAGCGCAAACTTCAAAAACTTCGATGTCGTCATCAACGCCACACCGCTCGGCACGCGCGGGACAAGCGAAAACGAAACGCCCGCGACTGCCTCTCAACTAGAAGGCGCGAGCATCGCTTACGATCTCGTTTACAATCCGCATGAAACCTGTTTTCTACGGGAAGCACGCCGCGCCGGTTGCAAAGTTATCGGCGGCCTCCCGATGCTTGTCGGTCAGGCCGCCGCGCAATTCGAGTTGTGGACAAAGGAAACTGCGCCGCACGACATAATGCGCGAAGCCGCAGAAAAACAGTTGGATTGCTTTCGCTAACGGATGTTGCTATGAATTGTGAATGTAATCAGCTACCGCACATCTTCAATGTCGAAAGATACCCAAACCATCTAAAAGATAGGATAGAATTTGTTGATCGCAAAGATGAAGGCTGGGTTAAGCTCGGCAAATGTCGTGTCTGTGGTCAATATTGGCAGTTGGATGAGTGGGATAAATATCAAACCATTTGTGCTATCAAAGTTGATGCTCCTGATGATTGGAAGAATTATGATGATAAGCCAGATAGGATTCAGCTTCTCATTAATTCTCGCAACGGATTGTCCGAAGAAGAATGTGTCATGGCAGGTTGTAAAAACAAAGCCTTGAAATCTTTGGCATATTGTCCGAAACATGCTTATGAAATTGGTCTCCGAGAATGAAGGCCACAATCCAACAAGTCATTCGAGCGCGACGCCTCGACAATTTCTATGCAAGAGCGTTACAGCCGCCAGATTTTATTTGAGCCGATTGGCAAAGCGGGACAGGAGCGCTTGCTGGCGGCGCGTGTGTTGATCGTCGGATGCGGCGCGCTCGGTTCGGCGCAGGCTGAAGCGCTGGCACGCGCGGGCGTCGGGCGTCTGCGCGTGGTGGATCGTGATTTCGTCGAGTGGTCGAATCTGCAAAGGCAGACGATGTTCACGGAAGCGGACGCGCGCAATCGTTTGCCGAAGGCGATTGCCTGCCAAGCGCGCATCGCGGCGATCAATTCGGAAATCGAAGTCGAGCCGAAAGTCGCGGACGTAAGCCACAGCAACATCGAAGGATTAATCGAAAATTGCGATGTGGTGCTGGACGGCACAGACAATTTCACGACGCGTTATTTGATTAATGATGCGTGCGTCAAACACGACACCGCGTGGGTCTACGGCGCGGCAGTCGCTTCCTACGGCGTGACGATGACGGTGCGCCCGCATCAGACTCCGTGCCTGCGATGTATCTTCGAGGAAGCGCCTCCGGCGGCGTCTGCTCCGACGTGCGATACGGCGGGCGTGTTGATGCCGATCATCAGCGTCGTCGCCGCCGTGCAGGTAACGGAAGTTTTGAAGTTGCTGACGGGGTGCATCGAGAGTTTGCACAATTCTTTGATGCAGTTCGATGTGTGGCGCAGCGAATGGCGGCGCATCGCGCTCGGAAAGCCGACGGCGGAATGCCGTACCTGCGCGCAGCACATTTACGAAATGCTGGACGCTGAAACAATCGAGTCGGCGGCGGTCTTGTGCGGGCGCGACGCGGTGCAGATTTCGCCGGGGCAGAGAACGAGCGTTGACTTGGAAGCGCTCGCGTTGAAGCTGCGCGCGTTGGGCGAAGTAAATCTCAATGCGTATCTTTTGCGCTTTCGTTTTGAGGATTACGACCTGACTGTTTTTCAGGACGGGCGCGCCATCATTCGCGGCACGGATGACGTTGCCACAGCGCGCTCCGTGTATGCCAGATACATAGGCTCTTAGACGTGACCGCGCGCCGCCGGATGCGGTAAACTTTCATTGATGTTAAATAAGAAGCTCATCAAGCACACCACCAACTTAATCACACTTTTTTTAATTACGGTTTTCTTCTCGGTTTCAATTGCGGCAAGCGAGCCTGTGATCTGGGAAACGAATTCGCGCGAAGAGATTCTGCGCGGCGATGCGCGCGGCGTCTCCGTCACGGACACGGGCGCACTGATGCTTGCGCCGCAGTTTTCCAAAATCTTCAATACGGAGCAGCCTTATATCTGGTCGAGCGCCATCGATGCGGCGGGCAATGTGTACCTAGGCACGGGACACGACGGGCGCGTTTATCGAGTGACGCCAGACGGCAAAGGCGCGCTGGTTTACGACGCGCCGGAACTGGATGTGACGGCGCTCGCCATCGCACGCGACGGAGCGATCTTCGCTGGTACTTCGCCGGACGGCAAAGTTTATCGCATTGACGCGGCAACGAATCACGCGGAAGTTTATTTCGAGCCGAAGGAAAAATATATTTGGTCGCTGGCAATAATGCCGGATGGGGCGCTCTGCGTCGGCACGGGCGACAAAGGGAAACTGTATCGCGTGCGCGCAGGCGGCGCGAAACCTGAAGCATCATTGTTGATCGACACGACGCAGACGCACGTGATTTCCCTTGCAGTGAGCGCGAACGGAGATTTGATCGCGGGCACTGATCCGGGCGGGCTTGTTTTGCGCATTGCTCCTGACGGCAAAGCGTTTGCTCTTTACGATTCACCTTTGCGCGAGATTCACGCGCTTGCGCCCGCGCCGGACGGCTCGATCTACGCGCTTGCCTTGAGCGAGGCAGCTTCCGGCACGCGCGGCGGAACAACCACCACTGCCGCTTCATCCACGCAATCCTCCGACGGGAGTTCTGCGGGCGGCAATGTGACTGTTGTGACGGTGGACGAAAGCGGCGGGGCGGCGGGGCAGTCGCAGCCCGCGGCCGCGCGCCCGGGACGCGCGGATTTATCGAATGCACGCAGCGCAGTTTTTCGCATTCAGCCGGACGGCGGCGCGGACGTGCTGTGGAGTTCGAGTTCAATCAACGCTTTTGCTCTGGCGTTTGCGCCGCAGACGAATCGCGTTTTGATCGGCACATCGGACAAAGGCCGCATTTATTCCGTGACGAACGACGGGCGCGCGACGCTTCTGCTGCAATCCACAGAAGGGCAGATTTCGGCTTTCGCCGCGCGCGGGCAAGACGTGTTCGCGGCGTCGAGCAACGCGGGCAAACTCTTTCGTTTTAATTCCGAACCGGCGAACGAAGGAACATACGAATCCGTTGTGCGTGATGCCAAGCTGGTCGCTTCGTGGGGGCGTATTTGGTGGCGCGGCAGCGGCCTTGTGCAACTGCAAACGCGCGCAGGCAACACGGAGCGCCCGGATGCAACGTGGAGCGAGTGGAGCGCGCCCTACACGGCTCCGGCGGGCGCGCAAATCACCAGCCCGCGCGCGCGTTTTCTACAGTGGCGCGCTACCTTGCGGCGCATTCCGGCGATTGCCGCTGGATCAGTATTCACAAGCGGCCTTGCGGAAAACTCGAATGCGCGGCTGGAAAATGTAAGCGTCGCTTATCTGCCGCGCAATGTCGCGCCGGAAGTTTTGTCTATCACAACTTTGCCTGTGGGAGTCGGCTTGCAACCTGCGCTTCAAATACAGATTGATCCGAACGTCGAATCTTCCGGGCTTGATCCGGCGCTGTTTTCGCCTGTCGTGCAAGTGCCGCCGCGCAGACTTTTTCAACGCGGCGCGCGCTCTTTGCAGTGGCAGGCCGAAGACCGCAACAACGATACATTGGAATACGCCGTTTACTATCGCTCGTTGAATGAACGCACGTTTCGGTTGTTGAAGGATAAGCTGCGCGATAACTTTTATACGGTGGACGGCGCGGCGCTCGCCGACGGGCGTTACATCTTCAACATCGTCGCTTCGGATGCGCCCGATAATCCTGCGGGACAGGCGCTCACGGGCGAACGCCTGAGCGAGCCGGTCGAGATAGACAACACGCCGCCGGTTGTGCGCAGTGCGGTGGATGCGCGCATTGTCAGCGATCAAGCGCGCGTGCAGTTTGACGTAGAAGATGCGACGGGCAGGATCAAGCGCGCAGACGTGAGTATTGACGGTTCCGCGTGGCGCGCTGTGTTCCCGGATGACGGTATCGCAGACAGCCCGCGCGAACGCTACACGCTGGAGTTGCCTGTGACGGGCGCGGGTGAGCACACAATTTCGTTGCGCGCCTTCGACGCAAGCGGCAACGTCGGAAGTCTGCGCGTTACGGCCAGACGCTGATATGCAACGAAAACATTGTTTCAGGGCATCCTAAAAGCTGCACGATACGGTGCGACAAAAACGGAAAGCGTGCGCCTGCTGCGGTCTATGAGGTTCGTTTGGCGGGAAAACGCGTTTGCGATGCGTGGCATCAGGCTTGCTGAATTGCGTTGGTAGCGCGTTTCATCTCCCTCCTATGCGCGCTCATGTAAATCAGAAGCATGAGGAGGAAGTCGGTAAAATGAATAACTTAAAGCGAACATTAACCGCCGCCGCGATGCTTTGCCTGCTGGCGATTGGTGTGTTTGCGCAAGACCGCGATAATCAGAAACCACCGCCGAAGGAAAAGCCGCCGGTGGTCGTCACTCCGCAAAAGAAAGACCCGCCGCCATCAAACAATCAGGGCGACAAGAAAAAGGAAGACAAGCGGGGAAAGCCTTAAGGCAGCGACTACAGCAACCACGCTATTGGAGAATCGCTGCGCGAGAATCATTAATCAACAAAGCCTGCGCGAAGCTAGACACTTTGCGCAGGCTTTTTCTTTTGCAATAGATTTTCGGCCGCTACAATATCTGTAAACAGTGCGACAGTTTACTTCCTTCTTAGCCGTCAGAAAGTAATCCTTTCCAGCGGCCTTCATTTACAATATACGAATGGTTGCTTCACTAACTCCGTAATATCCAGCCAAAACTTTTTGGGAGACCCTGCCAGCTTTACCTTGTCGCCGGATTGATTTAACTCCTTTGACCGTTGTGTAGTTGGTGCCCGCTGTAGGACTCGAACCTACGACTTCACGCGTGTGAAGCGTGCGCTCTACCACTGAGCTAAGCGGGCGTCTGCGAGAAAAGGATGCGACATGCTAGCAAGGCACTACGTGAGCGTCAAGCCAGCCAAACTGTATGGCAATAGTCATGCTCGCGCCGTATCTATCATGTTTATAAAGCTGGATCGCTGGCTGACGCAGGTTGCTCGTCGTTAATGCGAATGTTGCTGAGATTGCTGTCAATGTAGTAGTGATGGCTTCCCGTCGCGCCGACTCCTTCGGTCTGCTGCGGATCGGCGTTGGCGCTATAGAACGCGGTTTGATTTCCAGAGCCTTTCGGTACGACCTTCATTGTGAAGATATACCCTTGCACAACGGGCGCTTCGCCTGTGAACTTATCGTTGAGATAGCCCGCCTTCACAAGCTCGTCAAAAGTTCCGTAGTTACCACGCTTGTCCTGCGCATAGCCGATCTGTTCTTTCTTGATCGCTTCGAGCGTGCCGATAGCGTTCGTCTGGTTTGCTTTACGGACAGTTCCCTGATAAGCGGGAATGATGATGGCGATTAGAATGCCGATGATGGCGACGACGATAAGAAGTTCGATAAGCGAAAAGCCGCGTTCATTTGTTTGACGTGTTTTGGCATGTAACATATACATTTCCTCCGAATTACTTCACGTGCCGGACACTGTATAGTTCCGAAAGTTCCGAAAAATTCGAGCATTGATGCGAAGGGATGACAAATACAGTTCCGGCAAGCCGATATATTACAATAGACGAGCCGCCCGCGTCATCTGCCAAAAGTTTAATCGAAGGCCGTGCCGTGGGCATCCGACAGCTTTTGGAAAATGGAGCGGAACAGCGGCGTGCGCGTGCGGCAGGCTCTCCGGGCATGTAGAATAAGCGGCGGCGAGAGCGTGGAACAAGGAATCTTTTATGAGACAAGTTCAGACGGCAAACATAGATCAGGCGACGGTTGCGATTGAAACGGGCGAAAAAATACTGCGGCTCCAGACGGCCATCGAGAGCGTCATCAAAGGCAAGCCGGAAACCGTGCGGCTCGCCCTCGTCGCTTTGCTCGCGGGCGGGCATCTCTTAATCGAAGACGTGCCCGGCGTCGGCAAAACTACTCTCGCGCAATCTCTGGCGCGCGCACTCGACTGCACATTTCAACGCATCCAATTTACTTCCGATCTGCTGCCTTCCGATGTCATAGGCCTTTCCATTTACAACCAGCGCGCGGGCGAATTCGAGTGGCGTCCCGGCCCCGTCTTCGCCAACATCGTGCTCGCCGACGAAATCAACCGCACGACACCGAAAACGCAATCCGCGCTCCTTGAAGCGATGGCCGAAGGACACGTCACCGTCGAAGGCACGACGCGCAAACTGCCCGCGCCCTTTATCGTCGTCGCAACACAGAATCCGATTGAGCATCACGGCACATACCCGTTGCCGGAATCACAGCTTGATCGCTTTATGCTGCGCCTGCGCGTCGGCTATCCGGGCGCGGAAGACGAAAAACAAATCCTGCGCGAACGCGAACGCTCTAACCCGCTCGATGAACTTCGCCCTGTGATGACGGGCGCGGACGTGCTGGAATTGCAGCGCAGAGTCGCCGAAGTTTCCGTTGACGATGCGCTTGTCGATTACCTGATGCGCATTGTCTCGGCAACACGCGCGTCGGAGATGCTCGATCTCGGCGTCAGCCCGCGCGGAACGCTCAATCTATTTCGCGCGGCGCAGGCGCTCGCCGTCACAGAAGACCGCGCCTACTGCGTGCCAGATGATATTAAGCGGCTGGTGCTGCCCGTCTTCGCGCACCGCCTCGTCGTCAGCTCGCGCTTTTCCTCGCACCTACGCCGCAGCGAAGAAGCCGAAGCCGCGCTAAATGAAATACTGAAAACGATCAGCGTCCCGCTCTGATAAAGCAAAACGATGCCACGCGTCGTGATGAATGACTAGTAAAGTAAATAACGGTTAGTTGTGCTGCCATCCGTTAATTTAGGTTTGAGTTGTGAATACTAAAGAAGCTGAAGAAATCTTGAACGACTGTTTAATGAATGGTATCGCCAAAGAACTGTTTTTTGCAGACCATACGAAAGCTCTTGCCGTTACAATTGGCAAACATTCCAGTGCTATAAATTCTAAAGGCTTTGGCGATTTATTCGGCTCATTACAAAATATTCTTTCAGATCACCAGACTTTGGCCGTAGCTAAAATTTATGATCCGCCGAGCAAAAGGTATCCGACGCGAAGTATTCCAGCAATGCTCTCTCTTATTGAAAGGCATTCAAGCCTGTGGAGCTTACCTCAAAGGCATACCCTTGAAAGGTTAATTGTTGATGATGGGCATCATCCATCTACTGTTCAGCATATGGACAATCAGCAGTTGTCTTTGGCAGTAGTTTCCCATTTCAATAGAACGATACCTCATAGGGATAAAGCAGGTCACTGCAGCCTTTCCTCTGCTTTAGAAACTGTTCGTGAGGCAAGAGATAAAGTACATGCTCATAATGAAGCAATTGATAAAGCCGCACGTAAGATGCCTACTTGGGGAGGTGTTGAGTCCTTAGTCAATTATGCTAAAGATTTTGCTTGTGTGATTAGCTTCGGGTTTTTGAGTCTTTACTTGGGCAATCGGAGTAAGGACTACCTTCTCGGCACAGATGCGCGTCAGTTATCTAGGAAAATGGAAAAGATGCTTGTCATGGCTAACTTAAATGATGACAGCACGTGATGTAGCGTAACAAGTCATTCGAGCTGACCGTCTTTATCTTGCCATTCATCAACTTAGTTTTACCGCGCTTCATTCATCGTTAATAAATTAACGCTTCTTCATCATGTCTCTCAGGGAAAAGTTGCCGCCGCACTTGCGCGAATTTAGAGGGTGGCGCAATGCCATTCTCGGCACGCTGCTTGTCATGTGCGGGCTGGCGTCTGCGCTCATTGCAATGATCGCGCGGCGTGCCGGAGACTTTTCGCTTTCGAGCATCGCTTCCATCGCCGCGCTTGTTTTCGTCGCGCTGATTTCGCTGCTCGTCGTGCCGCCGCTGGTGCGTTCGTCGCGCAGGGAATTCAACGGCTTCGATTTTCCGTTTGCGGTGACGGCGGGCGGCGTGATTTTCTTAGGTATCGTTGCCATCGTCGCCTTCGCCGCGTGGAGCACCGGCAATAATCTGTTGTTCATGGTCTTTTCAGTGCTCGCTTCGACGCTGTTCATCGCATGGGTCGCCGCGCGCGTCAGCCTGCGCGATCTTGTCGTCTCGGCGCGTTTCCCCGATCATATTTTCGCGGGCGAAACCGCGCCCGTGATCGTCACACTGCGCAATGGGAAACGGCTTTTGCCTTCGCTCTCCGTGCTCGTCGAATCGCGCAGTCCCGCCTTTGAAACAAACAACGCGAAGAAGCAACGCCCGCCGCGCAAGTTTGCGAAGCGCCCGCTCGCGCATTTCACTTACGTGCCGCGCCGCGCCGCCGCAGAGCAACGCAGCGAGCAATTGTTTCCCGCGCGCGGACACGTGCTCATCACAGGCTTTGAACTTTCGACGCGTTTTCCCTTCGGATTTTTTCGCCGCCGCATACGCCTGCACGCGCGCAACGTAGATTTGATCGTTTACCCGAAACTCGAAACCGTCGGCGATGAGCTACACGCCTTGCCGATGAATGCCGGGCGGCAGGCTTCAGCGCGGCGCGGCACGGGACACGATTTATTAGCGCTGCGCGATTACCAGCCGCAGGATGATCTGCGCCACGTTGATTGGAAGGCGACGGCGCGCGCGAGCCGCCTCGTCGTGCGCGAGTTCATGGCCGAAGACGAACGGCGCATCACCATACACTTCGACACGCGCATTGTCGGCAATGAAAACGACAAAGATTTAATCCGGCGTTTTGAACATGGTGTGACGCGCACCGCTTCGCTTGTCGCGCACTTTATAGACGAACGCGCCGAAGTGCGGCTCACGCTCGCCGATAGCGTGGGACAATACGGCAAAGGCCGCGAGCATTTATACGATTGCCTGAAACGCCTCGCGCTGGTTATGCCGCGCATCACCGATTCCGCAATTGACAAAGATACCGACGCCAACGTGCCCATTCCTCTTTACAGCACTTCGGCTATAGCTGACCGCGACTACAGTATTCTGCTCACAACTGCCGCGCCCGGTTCAATCCCCACCGACATCTGGCGCACCGCGCATGTGATTTATCTTTAGATTGAACTTGCGGATTGAATTTGCGATTTGATTGAAATTCGATTTGGCTCAATCGAGGTTGGATAGAATTTCGTCGGCAGCTTTTTCGCCGCTGCGTATGGAATCTGGAATGCCCGCGCCGCCGTAAGCATTGCCCGCGAGTTTGAGCGTTGGGAAAGGAGAGAGACGCGAGTTGATGCGCGCCACTTTGTCTATGTGGCCTAGATGATACTGCGGCATCGAACGCGGCCATTTTTCGATGAGAGAAAAGATCGGCGCTTTTTCGATGCCGAGCAAGATGCGTAAATCTTCACGCACCGCCGCCAGCATACAATCTTCGTCGAGCATGAAATTTTCCGGTTGCAATGCGCCGCCGACGAACGCGCGCAACAGCACGTATCCTTCCGGCGCGCGATGCGAAAACTTTACGCTACTAAAAGTGCAGGCAAGCGTCGCGCGTCTTTCGATAACCGGCACAACAAAGCCGAAGCCATCGAGCGCGTGCGGCACGTCTTCGCGCCTGTACGCGAGATTAACTGTCGCTGTTGAAGCATAAGGAATGCTATCGAGTTCATCGGCCAACTGCCCGTCAACATCGCGCAATAAATTAGCTGCCGCATAAGTCGGAAGGGCGAGGCACACGGCGTCCGCCTCAATCGTTTCATTCGCGCCCGTGCGTATCTTCCAACGCTGTGCCGCTTCATCGTATTGCAATGCAACAACGCTCGTGTGCAATCGCACGCTCGTCTCTGGTAGCTTCGTGGCGACGGCATCGGCAAGCGTTTGCAGTCCTTCTTTGAATGAAAGAAACAAACTGTAGCGCGCGCCGCTTGTGCCGAGCGAAGCTTCGACGCTTTGCTTGCGCCGCGCACGCCACATCGCGCGGATCAAACTTCGGTGCGCCTTTTCCATTTCCAGAAAACGCGGCATCGTCGCGCGCAAACTCAATTGCTCCGGGTCTGCCGTATAAATGCCGCCGACCATCGGCTGCGCGATGCGTTCGAGCGCCTCTTGCCCGAACCTACGCCGGACGAATTGCGCGAGGCTTTCATCGTCGCTGCCATTCGCCGCCGCGCGCTTCGGCAACAAGAGGTCGAGCGCCATGCGTGCCTTGCCGCTCCAACTGAAAATCCCTGAAGTCACAAAAGGCCGGAAACGCGACGGCGCGAGAAGTTGAAAGCCTTCTGGAACCGGGTGAAGTTTTCCGCTGCGCACAATAAAACTTCGACGATGCGCCGTGTTTGTTTCGATGAGTTGGTTGCTGATTCCGACGCGTTCGGCGAGCGCCAGCGCTTCCGGTTTTTCGGAGATAAATGAATCGGGGCCACCTTCGAGCAGAAAGCCGTCGCGCCTGTGCGTGCGAATAATGCCGCCGAGCCGCCCACTACCTTCGAGCAATAGAATTTCGCGCGAGAAATTTTCCGACGCGCGGCGTTCGGTCAAACGATGCGCCGCCGCAAGGCCGCTGATGCCGCCGCCGATGACGACGATTCTACGAGTTTTAAGCTGGCGGGTTTCGGTCATTGCCGCGTGGCAGTGGATATTGTTTGGCCGGTGGTTTGGCTGACACTTTGATGGGTGGGTCTCATTGCGCCCATCAAGCAACAATCCATCGGGCATACATCGTGGTTCGCGCCACGCGTGCCGAGCGCGCGGCGAATCGGATCATCGCTCATTCGTTCTTGAATCAATTCGCGTATCATCTCGATGAACAAGGGATGCGTGCCGACGGTTGCCGCGCGAATCATATTCAAATCTATTTCTTCACAGAGCTGGCGCGCTTCCGTGTCCAAATCGTAAAGCACTTCCATGTGATCGGAGATAAAGCCGACGGGCGCAATGACAACATCTGTGACGCCGCTTGCTTTCAAGTGTTTGAGATGATCGCAGATGTCCGGCTCAAGCCAAGGTTGTGCAGGCGATCCGCTGCGGCTTTGAAAAACAAGTTGCCACTGCGAATGTCCGAGACCGTCTACAATCAAGCGACAGGTTTCTGTAAGCTGATCCTGATACGCGCAATTCGACGCCATAGATTGCGGAATGCTGTGCGCCGTGAAAGCGATGTGAGTTGCCGCGCGCCGCTCTACGGGAATCTCTTCAAGTGCCGTTCGCAGATTCTCGATGTTCGGTTCGATGAATCCTGGGTGATTGTAAAAGACGCGCAGCTTGTCGATCTGCAACTCCTCTGCGTCAACCTCCGCTTGCGCGCGCATGATGTCTTCGCGGTACTGCCTGCAACCCGAATAAGAACTGTAAGCGGACGTGACGAAGGCGAGCGCACGCTCGATGCCGTCGGCCTTCATTTGCCGCAACGTGTCCGCGAGCAGCGGCTGCCAGTTGCGGTTGCCCCAGTAAACAGGCAGATGCAGCCCGCTCTCTTTTAATTCCGCTTCAAGCGCCGTAATCAATTTTCGATTTTGTTCGTTGATCGGACTGACGCCGCCGAACAGTTCGTAGTGATGCGCGACGGCGTGCCTTCTTTCGGGCGGAACATTTCTGCCGCGCAGCACGTTTTCGAGAAACGGCATGACATCGTTCATGCCTTCCGGCCCTCCAAAGGAAACAAGTAAAATTGCGTCGTAAGATTGGTTCATAAGAAATTGGTTCATTAAGAAATTCTGTGTCTATCTACGCCTATCGTCGGCTCAATTCATGTACCGCGTTAACGAGTGCGATGACATTATCGACGGGCGTTTCCGGTAAGATGCCGTGACCGAGATTGAAGATGTGTCCGGGACGATTCGCTGCTTCATCGAGAATGCGTTTGGCTTCGTCGCGCAGGAACTTTGCATCTGTAAAAAGCGCAATCGGATCGAGATTGCCCATCACCGCGACATCGCCTAGTCGTTGCCATGCGTCGCTTAAATCGACGCGCCAATCGAGGCCGATCACGTCGCCGCCCGCTTCCTTCATCGCTTCGAGCATCGCCGCCGTGCCCGTGCCGAAATGCAGAACGGGCGTGCCCTGCGTGATGTTTTCGATCACGTTTCGCGTGTGCGGCAGAACGTATTCGCGGTAATCGTGAAGGCTCAAGCAACCGACCCACGAATCGAAAAGCTGCACGGCCTGCGCGCCCGCCGCAATCTGCGCATTGAGATACCGCGACAAAGAGCGAGCGATGCGCGACATCATTTCATGCCATGCGCCCGCGTCCATGTACATCAATTGTTTGGTGTGAATGTAATTCTTCGATGATCCGCCTTCGATAATGTAAGAAGCGAGCGTAAAGGGCGCGCCCGCAAAACCGATCAAAGGCAAATTGGGTTTCAGCGCGCGACGCGTCTGGCGAATCGCTTCCATCACGAAATCGAGCGAGTCAACGGATTCGACTTCGCGCAGGCGATCAACGTCTGCGCTTGTGCGTATGGGATTGTGAAGCTGCGGGCCTTCGCCTTTGGCAAACTCCAGTTCGATGCCCATCGGTTCGACAATCAATAAAATGTCCGCGAAGATAATCGCCGCATCCACGCCCAAACGCTCGGCGGCGTAGACAGTAACTTCCGTTGCGAGTTCGGGGCGTTTGCAGAGTTCGAGAAACGTCGTGCGCGCACGGACTTCGCGGTATTCTTGCATGTAACGCCCGGCCTGCCGCATCAACCAGATCGGCGTATACGGCACAGGCTCGCGGCGGCACGCGCGCATAAACGTGCTGTCTTGAAGCGCCTTTGTGTTGGTAGCGGTGGCCGCGCTCTGGTCTTTCGTGGCGATTGCTTCTTTAGTCATACGTCTACGAATTTTATATCGGCGAAAACCGCCGCGCGAATCTTCGTGTAACATGTCGCGCGTTCGGGAAATTGATTTTCATGTTAGATGAAGACACCTGAATTAACCACGCACCGAGCGACAATTTGCGACGCGAGGAAGCACCATGAAAAGGATACTATCAAGGCGTTGGATTGAATGGGCTGTTATGCGCGGAATCGACTTGAATCTTCCGACTTACCCTTACTCTTCCGGGCGACATCACGCTAAAGCATTGCGGAAATTCTGTTCTGCGTTCCCGAAAAGCATCCGAGACAATTTCAGCTTTTCTATCGGCAGACAAACCGGCTAAGCGGATTAATACTACACCACCGGAGCTTAAACGCCCTTCCCTAAAGACGAGTTCACCGAAGTCTTTGTCCGCCGTTAGAAGTAATGCGCTTTTTTCATTAGCACGTTCCAGCACGAGATCGTCGGTCATGCCCGGCTCGCTGTCAGCAATATACAGAACTCCATATCCATCTTGGCGCAACCGCTCAACAATCTGTCTCTCAACGCTTTCATCTGCGAGTAGATTCATGCAGCCTTCTGAGGAGGATTGTTAAGAGACTGTACGGCATATTCTAAAGCTGCCGCAACGGATTCCTTCGTTAAGCGAGGGTGAGATTCGATGATTTGGTCAATGGACTCTCCGGCAGCAAGCTTTTCAAGTATTAGCTCGACGGTAATACGTGTGCCCGCAATTACAGGTTTACCCATCATCACATTAATGTCGGATTGAATCATGTTAGTATTCATAACGTCTCGATTATACCTCAAAACTCGCAAGCATATAATCATAGAATATGCTGCGGCGCGCGCGATTACGCCAGATCGTGAACGAATGGCGGCGGGCGAAAATAGTTGCCACAAAAAAAACGCGTGCGGTGTTTACTATATTAGAGAGCGGCGGAGAATGAGCGGACAAACCATAATGCTGGCGGAATCTGTGGCGCACACACCGAAGGCGAAGACCGCTGCGGCGGCAACGGCAAATAAACTTTCAATCAGCTTCGACGATGCTTTTGTGCTGCACCATCGCCATGTTTACCGCATGGCTTATGCGCTGGTGCGCGACGCGGGACTCGCGGAAGACATCGTGCAGGAAGTTTTTATTAAACTTTATAACAGCATGGAAAGCGCTCCCGAAGAAGACTTGCTGCGCGCGTGGCTCTTGCGCGTCGCGATCAACGCCGCGCGCAACACACTGCGCGGACAACGTCGCGCAACGACACGCGAAGAAGAATACGCGCGCGGCGAAATTATCCGAAACAACGTCGCGCCTGCGCCCGATGATGAGTACGAACGCCGCGCGGAAATCGAAGCCGTCGGGCGCACGCTCGAGCGTCTCGGCGAGCCGACGCGCAGTTGTTTGCTTCTGAAGCAACAGGGGCTTTCGTATCGCGAGATTGCCCACGCGCTCTCGATCAAAGAAACAAATGTCGGAAGCCTCGTCGCGCGCGGGCGCAGGGAGTTTGTGCGTATGCACGGAAAGATCGGAGGACAGCAATGACCTGCCCGGATGAAGCGATTTTGCAAAGCTATGTAGACGGCGAACTGTCTGCCGAGATGACGGAAACGGTGGCGGCGCACGTCTTCTCCTGCTCGCTGTGCAGTGTCGCGATCAGCCAAATCAAAAGCGAGACGTTCTTGCTCGGCGCGGCTTTTGAACAAATGCTTTCCGTGCAGCCGCCGACTGGAAAATTGCGCGCGCGCCTCGACGCCCACATCGCCGCGCAGGTTGATGAAATGATTACGAGCGTTGAGCCGCGAACAAAGAGCGTTAATTATTTCGCCGGTTGGCGGCACGCTTTCGCCGCGTTTTTTACTTTGCCCAGCACACGCCGAGCCGCGTTTGCCTGTGTCGCCGCTCTGATGTTGATCGGCTCTTTTCTGTTTTTCGTTCAATCGCGCCGCATTACGCCACAAATTGCGACGAACAACATCGAAGTCCATTCCGTCATGCCTGCGTCTGACGCGGTGAACGCGCCGCTTAAAATTCAAGACACTCAATCGCTCGCCGCAAGCATTCCGACAAGGGAGACGAACAACGCGCGTCGCGAAGTCGCTGCGCCTGCCGCAAAACTTACACGCGCGCGCCGCACAAATCTTGAACAGGTGCATGATGAGCCGTTCGCCGCCGCTACTGCCGCGCGTCGCCATTATCCAACTTCGGCAACGGAATTTTTGCCCGGCGAGCAAAGTTATTTGAAAGCCATCGCGTCGCTCTCCGCCGCCCTTGAGGTCAACGGCGAAAAAGCTTCTTCGCCTGCGCGCCTCGAATACAAACGCGATCTGGCAATTGTCGATGAGGCCATTAACGCGACGCGGCGCGAGGCCAGACGCCATCCGCGAGACCCGGACGCGACGGAATTTCTGCTCACCGCTTACCAGAGCAAACTGGAGTTGCTCGACACGATTGCGAGCGCCTCGCGCTGAATTGATTTAGAAAACTTTCGTGACTTTTTTTAATGAAAACAATTGCGTCCGGCATTCTCGCGCTTTTCTTCATCGCTGCAAACCTGGGCGGCGCGCATTCCTTCGCCTTTCAGAAAAAAACGCGAGCGGTCAGTGCGACGGAGAATGAAAGGCTTGAGCGCACGCTGGCGGTTGATCCTTCGGTTGCCGTGACGGTGTGCGTCGCTTCAGGCAACATCGTGGTGCGCGGCTGGGACAAACGCGAAGTGCGCGCCGTCTCCTCGAACGCCGCAAATATTTTGTTGCAAGTCTCCAACGGCAACTCCGTCGCGCCCGCCGCAACGCGCGTCGAAGTCGTGTTGATTGATTCGGATACCGGCAAACAGCGGCGCGCGGGAAACAACTGCGCGGCTTATAGCGATGTGGAATTGAATGTGCCGCGCGGTGCCGTTGTCGAACTGAAAACGACGAGCGGCGATGTGCGCGTCGAAGACGTGAGCGAAGCGCGCGTGCAAACCGTTAGCGGCACAACGGAGGCGCGCCGGATCGGTAAAGACATGGAAGCCGTCAGCGTCAGCGGAGACATTCTATTGGAAGATTCGAGCGGCGCGGCACGATTTCGTTCCGTCAGCGGAGCAATCGAAGCGCGCAACTTGAATGCTTCGGCGGGCGATGAATTGGGCATTCATTCGACGAGCGGCAATATCAGGCTCGAACGCATCGGTCAAGCACGCGTCGAAGCTGCGACGGTGAGCGGAAGTATCAGCATGACGGGGGCGCTCGCGCGCGGCGGGCGCTATCGTTTCCGAACCATCAGCGGCAACGTCGATTTGCTTTTGCCTGCGGATGCGTCGTTTCAATTCAACGCGCGAGTTTCGCGTGGCGGAGATATTGTTTTCGTCAATCTTCCCTTCAACTTCACCTTCGATAATTCGCCAACGTCCGCGCGCGCTGTCAACGGCTTTTTCGGCACGGGCGACGCCTCGCTGACGCTCTCTTCCTTCAGCGGCACGTTGCGCCTGCGTCGCCAGTAGTTCTCACAACCTCAATTTCACCGCCCTATCCTTGCCAGATAAATACTCTTACGCGCTGCCTTAAAAAAATCTGCCACAAAACAAACAGGTGCGGTGTTCTACATTCAGAACTTCAACTGCTCTGGATGAACGCTTGCGCGAAAGGGAATTGTGATGCGTAACAAGAAAACGAAATGTCTTACGAGCTTGTTGATATGTCTCTACTGCGTCGTCTCTGCATCTTCTTCGGCGGCGCAAACAACTACGCAAATATCTTCGATTGATACGGCTCTGGCACATCAATACTTTCAGGAAGCGGAAAACGTTTGTCGCGCAGACGGCGGTAAATTGTGGGGTGTTTCGCTGTGTGCGCCCATCCTCTTGGTAGATAAAAAAACGCGCTTGATCGTCGCTAACGAAATGGATGCGGAAAGCAAGCTGACGAAAGAAGGAAGCGTTTTCACAGGACGTTTGCCGGAGCGTATGAACATAGCGAACACGGCGGTTGATTGGAGCGGCACAAGATGGGCGATGATTATATGGCCGCTGCCTGAAAATAAGTACGAGCGTGCGAGTCTGCTGGCGCATGAATCATGGCATCGCATACAGAATGCGCTCAATTTTCCGGCTTCGATGCCCGCCAATGCTCATCTGGATTCGCCGCAGGGACGCCTCTGGCTACAACTCGAATGGCGGGCGCTCGCGGCGGCTTTAACGGAGCGCGGCGACATGCGTCGCGCGGCAGTAAGAAATGCGTTGATGTTCCGCGACTATCGCCGAACATTGTTTCCGGGAGCCGCTACGCAAGAACGCGCTCTGGAAATGAACGAAGGCCTCGCCGAATACACCGGCGCTAAGTTGAGCGGCAGATCGGATGTCGCGCAGCATGTCGCCGCCCAATTAAAAGAAGCGGAGAAAAGGGAAACCTTCGTTCGCGCGTTCGCTTACCAGTCGGGGCCTGCTTACGGAATTCTGCTCGACGAAGCAACCGACGGCGCGGCGTGGCGGAAAAATTTGCGACCCGCTGATGATCTGGGATTGTTATTACAGCGCGCGCTATCCGTCAGCCTCCCGCTGAATATCAAACAGGAAGCCGACTCCGCCGCGACGCATTACAACGGCGACGCGCTTTCCATCGCGGAGAACGAGCGCGAGAGAAAGCGGCAGCAGCGCCTCGCATCCTATCGCGCAAAGCTTGTTGACGGAACTGTGCTCGCCATTCCGCTGCAAAAAATGAATCTGCAGTTTAATCCAAACAATTTGTTGCCGCTCGACGGGCGCGGCACGATCTACCCGACCATACGCGTCGTAGACCTGTGGGGCGTGCTTAACGTCACGCAGGGCGCTTTGATGAATGAAATGTTTACGAAGATGTATGTTCCGGCGACGCCTGAATTGGAATCGCAATCGAATACACAATCGCTGCGCGGCGACGGCTGGACGCTCGATCTAAACGCCGGATGGATGATTAAACCGGGCGCGCGCAAAGGCGATTTCGTGCTGCAGCAAAGCGAAGTCAATCAGACTCCTCGTTGAAATTAACCGGGTTGAAATTAATTGAAAAGAAAAGGAAGCTAAACAACCATGAAAAGAAACTTAAACACGCTGGCACTGGCCTGCACCATGCTGGCGCTCGTCGCGTCGTCTGCGGCGGCACAGGACTTTCAGAAATCGTACCGCTTGAGCGCGGGCGGCAACGTTTCGCTGCGTAACGCGTCCGGCAACATGAAGATCACGGGCTACGATGGCGATGCTGTGGTGGTCAACGCTTTTCGTGAGGGACGCGACCGCGAGAAAGTACAGATCGAAGATTTGAGCAGCGGCAATCGCGTCGAAATTCGCGCGAGCTATTCGGACTGTCGTTATAATTGTCGGGCGGACGTGCGCTTCGATGTTCGCTTGCCGCGCGGCGTGCGGCTCAACCTCGACCAGATTTCAACGGCGAGCGGAAACATCGAAGTCAATAACGTTGTCGCGGACGAAGTGCGACTGAGCACGGCAAGCGGCGATGTCCTTGTTAAGGAAACTTCCGGCCAGATCAAAGCGACGACGGCGAGCGGCGAAATGCGTGTGCGCGATGCTTCCGGCACGGTTTCGGCGCAGAGCGCGAGCGGCAACGTTGAAGTTGAAATCGCGAGGCTCGAAGGCACGGACGATATGAAATTTTCGTCGGCGAGCGGCGATGTCAATGTCCGCCTGCCCGCGAATCTGGACGCAGAAGTTGAGATGTCGAGCGCGTCCGGCTCTGTCAAGACGACGTTTCCATTGCAGATTGAAGACAGGCGATACGGCCCCGGCAGCCGCGCACGCGGACGCGTCGGCAACGGTTCACGCCGCCTGCGCGTCTCATCCGCTTCCGGCAACGTGAGCTTGACCGGCTTATAAACTTTAGCCGCGCGCAGGGAGAGAGGTCGCGTTACGGAAAACGAAACTTTACTCTCTATGCGCGCGTTAAAGACAAGCTTGGTAGAGCCTTAAACGAAAGCAGTGATAACGTGCATCTCGAATGGGGAACTCGCAACTTGAACTCAATCGGCAATCTGAAACGGCTGGTGCTTCTGATGAGCCTGCTTGTCCCTGTGCTCGCTTGCACGGTGCGTGCGCAACAAGCGCCCGCGCAGACAACGGGAATCTCTCCCGCGTCCACGCCTGCACTTAAGTCGCAATCCGATGTTGATGTGGCGGGCGTCGCAAAAACAGGCACGAACGCTTTACCGCCGCAGAAAGCGCAGCCGTTGCGCGTGCCGCGTTTCGAGACCGCGCCCACAATCGACGGCAAACTCGACGACGAAGTGTGGAAAACTGCCGCCGTCTTCAAAGATTTTTATCAAACACAGCCGGGCGACAACATTGCTCCCTCCAAGCCGACAGAAGTCCTGATCGGCTACGACTCGAAGCAACTCTATTTCGGCTTTCACGCCTTCGATGATCCGACGAAAGTACGCGCCACTCTCGCCAAGCGGGATCATGTGTTCAGCGAAGACAACGTGCGTGTTTTTCTGGACACGTTCAACGACGGACGCCGCGCCTACGTGCTCGGCTTTAATCCGTTCGGCATACAGCAGGACGGGATTGTGACGGAAGGCAGCGGCGAAGATTACAGCGTTGACATCGTGATGGAATCGAAGGGTGTTATCACGAGCGACGGCTATACAGTCGAGGTGGCGATTCCATTCAAGTCTCTGCGTTACGAAGCGGGCAAAGGCAAGCTATGGGGCATACATGTCCTGCGAAACATTGATCGCTTCAACGACGAAATTGATTCATGGGTGCCGCTCGCGCGCAATCAATCCGGCTTTCTCAATCAAGAAGGACACATCACGGGACTCGAAGGAATTTCGACGGAGCGCACGCTCGAATTGATTCCAAGTTTGACGCTTTCCGAGACGGGCAAACGCAAACGCGCGATGCCGCAATGCGTTTTCCCGTTCGACACTTGCGCTGATCCGGGAAGGCTCGTCAACGGCGCTGTGAAGTTTGATCCGGGATTGACCGGCAAGTTCAGTTTAACGCCGACAGTGACGCTTGACTTCGCTGTGAATCCTGATTTTGCGCAGGTTGAATCCGATCAACTCGTTGTCACCGCCAATCAACGCTTTCCGATTTTCTTTGAAGAAAAGCGACCATTCTTTCTCGAAGGCATTGACATCTTCGACACGCCGCTCAACGCGCTCAACACGCGTGCGATTATCGATCCCGATTACGCCGTGAAACTCACGGGCAAGCGCGGGCGCAACAGTTTCGGCGTGCTCGTTGCTTCCGACAACGCGCCCGGCAATTTCAGCGAGGAAGACATCGCTAATCCGCCCGGCTTTTCGCGCATACGCCCGTTCGAGGATTTCATCGGCAAGAACGCTTCCATCGGCGTCGTGCGTCTCAAGCGCGATGTCGGCAAGGAATCGAACATCGGATTGATCGCAACGAGCTACAATTTTATCGAGCGGCGCAATCGACTCGGCGGACTCGACGGGCGCTTTCGTCTCGATAAGCAAACCGTTTTTGACTTCGACATTGTCGGCACCACTTCGCGCCGTTTCTTTCGCGACGCAAACGTAGGGCGAAACCTTTACCGCAACGGCAACGGCTTCGGCTATTCCTATCGCTACGATTTCACACAGCGCAACTACGGCTATCAAATACAGGGAAGCGGGCGCACGCGCGACTATCGCGCCGATGTCGGCTTCACGCAGCGCACAAATACTAATCAGGAAAATCTTTTCCTTCGCTACAACAATGATTCAGACCCGAAACGACGGATTATTTCGTGGCGCGCGACAAGCGCGATGACCGCAACCTTCGATTGGCAGGGACGCTCGCAGCGTTTCGATTTTCAGCCGCAGCTAAGCTTTAATCTGCAACACCGTACTTTCGTCGGCTTCGGCTTCAGAAAAGCTTACGAGCGTTTGTTTGAAGAAGAATTCGGGACGAAGCGAGGCGCACCGTGCGTGCTCGCCGGAACATGCAGACAAGGGTTCGCGGGCGAAGATTCCGAACGCTCGACCTATAAAACGAGCTTTATCTTTTACGGCAATTCAGTGCCGAGCCAGCGCTACAACCTTAATTACCGCGTCGTCTTTGACCGTCGCGTTTTCGATTTCGATTTCGGCGCGGGGCCGCGTTTTCCGCGCGTCAGTCCCGCCGCGTTGCTCAATCCAACTTCGCCGCTCGATCCGGGCGCGGGTAATCTGCTGAACGTCGATTTAAGCTTCGAGTACAAGCCGACGAACTCTTTGCGCGCCTCGCTCGATTACACAAAGAGCCGTCTGCATCGCATAGACACGAACCGCACGGCCTTCGACGAAAACATTTTTTCTTTGCGTTCGACGTATCAATTCTCGCGCTTTACGTTCGCGCGCGCCCGCCTTGACTACGACACGCTGCAAACGACTGTGCGCGGGCAATTGCTTTTAGGCTACACGCCGAATCCGGGCACGGCCTTTTACCTCGGCTACAACGACGATCTGCAGCGCAACGGTTTCTCGCCTTTCACAGGCCAACTCGAACCGGGCTTTCGCCGCAACGGGCGCACCTTCTTCATCAAAATGTCGTATCTTTTCCGGCACAGTGTCAGTTAAAACCTCGTGCTGTAATTGAAGTTTTAAGATTTTGATGAATTGCCACTAGTGCAATGTAAAGTTAGTTTTTATAGGTTGCCTCCAGCTTTAGCTGGAGGGTAACAATTAACAATGGAATGTCGGCTTTAGCCGAACTGCTTTGGCTAAAGCCGATAAATCTGTGCTACTACTATCCACTAGCTGAAGCTAGTGGCAACTGATTAAATCCAGTAACTTTTCTTACACAGCACTAGGTTCTGTTTACATTTCAAGTTAAGCTCTTTGAATGCTACCCATTACTTTATCAGATGAACAATGGCAGAAGATGCTGCCTCTTTTGCGGTCTCATCAGAATGTCTATGTCGGACAAGAGCCTG
>JAABUM010001727.1_pt1 | contig 31482 bp, 27 predicted proteins | sample 5559161 | NCBI WGS metagenome assembly JAABUM01 (sample SAMN10711868, study PRJNA513369) | rock metagenome | isolation source: Antarctica rocks | place: Antarctica: Victoria Land, Siegfried Peak nord
GCGGCGGCGACACAGAACACCGGCCGGCGCTATCATAGAAGCAGATTTATCGCCGGGCACGAGGCGCGATGGCGCGCCGAAAGGGGATAGTAGTGACCAGTACGATTCACGAGGAGCGGACCGTCATATTGCACGAGGTGGGCGGCGTGTTAGGCCCGGACGGGGTGCCGCGGCCGGGGGCTCGGGTCGAGGAGTCGCCCGACCTGCTGCTCGAGATGTACCGCTGGATGTTCTTCGGCCGCACCTACGACGCGCGCCTGTTTTCCCTGCAGCGGCAGGGCCGCATCACGACCTACGCGCCCGTGTCGGGCCAGGAGGCGGCGCAGGTCGGCTGCGGGCTCGCCTTGCAGGGGGACGATTGGCTGTTGGGCACCTATCGCGACGGCCTGGCCGGCGTCGTGCACGGGCTGCCGCCCGAGTACATGGCCCTCTCTTTCCGCGGCCACCCTAAGGGGGGCCAGATTCCGCCCGGCGTCAACGTGCTGCCGCAGCAAATCGGTATCGCCGAGCAGATCCCGCACGCCGTCGGCGTGGCCTGGGGTATGAAGCTGCGCCGCGCCGGCACGGCCGCGCTCGTGTTGTTCGGCGACGGCGCGACCTCCGAGGGCGCCTTCCACGAGGGCGCCAACTTCGCGGGCGTCTTCAAGGCGCCCATCGTCCTCGTCTGCCAGAACAACGGCTGGGCCATCTCGGTGCCGCGCTCGCGCCAGACCGCGGCCGAGACCTTCGCGCAGAAGGCCACCGCCTACGGCATGCCCGGCCGGCTCGTCGACGGCAACGACGTCGTCGCAATGTATCGCGAGGCGCGCGCGGCGCTGGGACGCGCGCGCGCGGGCGAGGGCCCGACCCTGATCGAGGCGCTGACCTACCGCATCGGCCCGCACACCACCGCCGACGACCCCACGCGCTACCGCGGGGACGAGGAACTGGCCGACTGGAAGGACAAACGCGATCCCCTGGCGCGCCTGCGCGCCTACCTGGAGCGCGAGGACCTGTGGGATGGGTCCAAACAGGAGGGCCTGGAGGAGGAGACCCGCGAGCGCGTGGCCCGCGCCGTGACGAGCGCGCTGGGCGAGCCCGTCCCCCCGCCGGAGGCCATGTTCGACAACCTCTATGCCGCGCGCACGCCGGCGCTGGAGGCGCAGCGGGCCGAGCTGCTGGCGCATCTCGCGCGGAACCGCGGCGCGGCGGACAAGGAGAAGGAGAAGGGGGCGCATCGTGGCTAATCGCACGCTCGTCGAGGCCGTCAACGACGCGCTAGCGGTCGCGCTGGAGGAGGACGAGCGCGTGCTCGTCATGGGCGAGGACGTGGGCCGCAACGGCGGCGTTTTCCGCGCCACGGACGGCCTGATCGACCGCTTCGGCGACGAGCGCGTGGTCGACACGCCGCTGGCCGAGGCCGGCATCATCGGCACGGCCATCGGCCTCGCCACCTACGGCATGCGCCCGGTCGCCGAGATTCAGTTCCTGGGCTTCACCTACCAGTCGTTCGCGCAACTCCTGGCGCAGGCCGCGCGCATGCGCTGGCGCTCGGGCGGCCGCTTCACCTGCCCCCTGGTCGTGCGCGCCCCCTTCGGTGTGGGCGTGCGCGCGCCCGAACTGCACAGCGACGCGCTCGAGGCGCACTTCGCGCACACGCCCGGCCTCAAGGTCGTGGCGCCGGCCACGCCCTACGATGCCAAGGGCCTCTTACTCGCCGCCATCGACGACCCCGACCCCGTCATCGTCATGGAGCCGCTGCGCGGCTACCGCGCCGGCCGCATGGAGGTCCCCGAAGGCCGCTACACCGTGCCGCTGGGCAAGGCCGCCGTGGCGCGCGCGGGCGGGGACATCACGATCGTGGCCTGGAGCGCCATGGTCGCGGCCGCGCTCGACGCGGCGGAGACCCTCTCCAAAGAGGGGGTCGAGGCCGAGGTGATCGACCTGCGCACGCTGGCCCCGTTCGACGCCGATACCATTATCCAATCCGTCGAGAAGACCGGGCGCGCCATGGTGGTACACGAGGCAGCGCGCACGGCGGGGCTCGGCGCGGAGATCGTGGCCACGATCTCCGCGCACGCCCTGCTCTCCTTGGAAGCGCCGGTGGCGCGCGTCACGGGTTACGACGTGCCCATCCCCTCGGCCCTGCTCGAGGACCACTACCCCCCGACCCCCGCGCGCATCCTCGAGGCCGCCCGCGCGACGCTGAGCTTTTGACTATGGAACCCGCGACTAAAGTCGCATGGCGGACCACGGGCGCTGCGGTACCAGGGCGATTGTTGTAGGGGCGTGTTGCATACGCCCGGCTTGCGACCACGGCGTATTGCATACGCCCTTACGAACGCCAATCAAGCCGCGGCCGGCGTTTGTTTGCCACGCGACTGCAGTTGCAGACCCAAAGCCCGAAAGGACATCCATGGCCGTACAATTCCACCTGCCCGACCTGGGCGAAGGCATGGCCGAAGCGGAACTGGTGCGCTGGCTGGTCAAGCCCGGCGACCGCGTCGCGCTCGACCAGGTTATCGCCGAGGTGCAGACCGACAAGGCCGTCGTCGAGATCCCCTCGCCCGCGGCCGGCGCCATCCTCACGCTGGAGGTCGCAGAGGGCCAGACCGTGCCCGTCGAAACGCTCCTGCTCACTATCGAGGACGAGGGGCAGGATGGCATACCGTCCACCCCGACGGAGACTGCCCTCGGGAGCGCGGGCAGGACGCCCGCCCCCGTCGTAGCTGTAGCCGGCGCGCCCGCGGACGCGAACGTGCAGGCGCGGGAAGAGGTGGGACAGCTCATGGCGGCGAGTTCGGCGCACGCGACGCCGGTCACCCCGGGCAACAATAACGCCGGGACCGATGGCGCCAGGGCCGATAGCCCCGACGGCTCGGGTCGCTGGAGCGAGGCCTCGGTCGCCCCGCCGCGCCGCGCCCTGGCCACCCCCGCCGTGCGCCGCCTCGCGCGCGAGCTCGGCATCGACATCGCCGCGCTGCGCGGCAGCGGATCGGCTGGCCGCGTGCTGGCCGAGGATCTGCGCGCGGCTTCGCCAGCTATCAGCGGTCAGCGGCGCGCGGCCGGCGCAACGTCGACGATATCCACTGACGCGGACGCCGATACTATCGCCGCCGGCGTAGCCACGCCCGCGACGACACCCGCGTCGCGCGCCACTATGCCGGGCGAGACCGAGGCCGAGGGCGAGGCGGGGCCGGCCGAGGAGCGGCTGCCCCTGCGCGGGCTGCGCCGGCGCATCGCCGAGAACATGATGTTCTCCACCAGCACGATGCCGCAGGTCACCTCGCTCGTCGAGGTCGACGCCGCCGGTCTCGTGGCCTTGCGGCGCGCCGTCAAGCCCGCCGCCGACGCGCAGGGCGTCGCGCTCTCCTACCTGCCTTTCATCGTCAAAGCGCTCGTGCAGACCCTGCGCCAGTACCCCTACATCAACGGCTCGATCGACGACAGTAGCAAGGAGATCGTGCTCAAGCGCCACTACCACATCGGCATCGCCACGGCCACGCCGGACGGGCTGTTGGTGCCGGTGCTGCGCCACGCCGACCGCCTGACCGTGCTGGACGTCGGGCGCGAGCTCACCCGGCTGGCCGAGGCGGGCCGGGCGCGTAAGCTGGGCATCGACGAGCTGCGCGGCAGCACCTTCACGATCAGCAACTACGGCGCGGTGGGGGGCTACTTCGCCACGCCGATCATCAACCCCGGCGAGTCGGCTATTTTGGGGCTGGGCCGCATCGTAGAGCGCCCGTGGGTCGTCGAGGGCCGCGTCGAGCCGCGCCCCATCTTACCATTATCTTTCACGGCCGACCACCGCCTCATCGACGGCGAGCTCGCCATGCGCTTCCTGGCCAGCCTCACCGCTGTGCTGGAGAACCCCGGCACGCTCATGCTCGAGATGCGCTGATACGAGGACACCCTAACATGCACGTTGTGAATTCACTCCCAGGGGTACCGCCCTGGGAAAGCGCGCCCGAGCCGGATACGGACGTGGTGGTCCGCCGCCTGCTCGCTTTCGCCGTCGATGGGGTCCTCGTGTCGCTCGTCACGGGCATCGTCTGCCGCCCCCTGACCCCGCTCCACCTCGCGGTGGGGCCGCTCGGGTCGTCCGATTCCGTGCTGCAGCTCCTGTTCGATAAGCCAACCGCGCCGTTCTGGCCGCTCGTCGCCCCCGTCGTCCTCGCCTACTTCATCGCCTGCGAGGCGCTGTTCGGCCTGACACCGGGCAAGGCGCTCGCCGGGCTGCGCGTCGTCAACCGCGACGGGACGCGCGCCGGCCTCGGCCCCGTGGTGGTGCGCAACCTGCTGCGCCTCGTCGAGGGATGGAACACACTCCTCTGGCTCGGATGCGCCGTCATCCTGCTCTCGCCGCGCCGGCAGCGCATCGGGGACCACCTCGCCGGGACGCTCGTCGCCGATGCCCGCTCCGTCCCCGCCTCGCACCTCTCGCGGCGCGTCGCGCGGCAGCGGGCGCTCGGGTGCGCGCTCGGCGTACCCCTGGCCTATCTGGCCTCGCTGCTGCTGGCCTACCTCAACCCCGCGCCGGTCCTGGTCGACCGCGCGTGGAATTGGAAACAACCGGCCGTCCTCTCGTCGGACTTGATCGCGGCGCTGCCCCAAACCCTAGCAGTGTCCGGGCCTTGGGACGTGGACAGGCCGCGGCGGAACGGCCGTTTCCTCTCCTACACGGTGCGGTACGAGGTCGTGATAAACGGGCCGCGGCGCGGCCACACCTGCTACGCCACGGCCCGCCTCAGATGGGCCAATAGCTATCTGTGGATCGACGGCTGGACGCCGTACGACCTGACCACGCGCTGCCTCGGGTCGACGCGGCACACCTACTCTATGTCGCCAGCGCTATGTCGCCAGCGCTATGTCGCCAGCGCTATGTCGCCAGCGCTATGTCGCCAGCGCTATGTCGCCAGCGATCGCACGGCCCATGGTCATGGCACGGCCCATGCGTGCCTTCTCTTAACAGAAACGCGGCGCGCGCAGCACATAGTCGGTGCGCGTCCCCGTAGGGTCCCGGTGAGCCCCGATAGAAAAACGCGAGGTGTACTATGGCGACGGAAACGCGAGAGCTTGTCCTAGAAGGAGGCGGTAAGAAACCCGATCTCACGGGCGGCTCGATCTTTTTTATCGGTACCGCGACTGTGCTGCTGCGCTTCGCGGGCTTTACGATCCTGACCGACCCCAACTTCTTGCACAAGCACGAGGTGGCGCGCCTGGGCTTCGGGCTGCGCTCGGCGCGCCGCACCGACCCGGCCATCGAGATCGAGGACCTGCCGCCGGTCGACCTGGTGGTGCTCTCGCACTTCCACGAGGACCATTTCGACCGGCTGGTGCAACAAAAGCTCGACAAGACGTGGCCGATCGTGACGACCCGCCACGCGACGTCCGCGCTCGCGCGCCGCGGCTTCACGGCGCCGCATCCCCTCGAGACCTGGGAAACGCTGACCGCCACCAAGGGCGACGTGTCGCTCAGGGTCACCGCGATGCCCGGGGAGCATGGGCCGGGCATCCTGTCCAAAGCGTTGCCTTCGGTAATGGGCAGCATGCTCGAGTTTAAGACCCTCTCCGGGGATAGTGCAGAGGGCAAGACTCTCTTGCGTCTGTACATCACGGGCGACACCCTCATCCACGAGAAGCTAAGCGAGATCCCGCGACGCTACCCCGACATCGACCTCGCGCTGCTGCACCTGGGCGGGACGCGCGCCTTCGGCGTGCTGGTCACCATGGACGGCGCGCAGGGCGTCGAGGCGATCAGGATCGTCAACCCGCGCATGGCCATCCCGATCCACTACAACGACTACACGGTCATGAAGTCGCCGCTGATCGACTTCCAGAACAGGGTCGCCGCGGCGGGGCTTGCCAACCGCGTGCGCTACCTCAGCCACGGCGACACCTACACCTTCGAAATCCCGGCCAGCCGGCGCTAGGGTAATCGGCTGTATCGCCACCACCAGGCTGTGTGCGACTACCTGCGGTAGCCACCTTCCGCTGCCCCCGCTTCAGAGCCAGCGCCCCTCGGCCAGCCAACGGGCCATGTCGGGGGCGTGGTAGGTGATGATGGCGTCGGCGCCGGCGCGCTTGACGCCCAGCAGGATCTCGCGCACGGTCGAGGGCTCGTCGAGCAGGCCGGCCGCCGCTGCGGCCTTGACCATGCTGTACTCGCCGCTGACGTTGTAGGCGACCAGCGGCGCGTCGACGCGCTCGCGCACGCGCCGGATCACGTCCAGGTAGGCCAGGGCCGGCTTGACCATGACCATGTCCGCCCCCTCGGCCAGGTCCTCCTCCACCTCGCGCAGGGCCTCGCGCGCGTTACGGGGGTCCATCTGGTACGAGCGGCGGTCACCGAAGGCGGGGGCCGAGCCGGCGGCGTCGCGGAAGGGGCCGTAGAACGCCGAGGAGTACTTGGCGGCGTAAGAGAGGATGGGCGTGTCCCCGTGGCCTGCCACGTCGAGCGCGGCGCGGATCGCCCCGACGCGGCCGTCCATCATGTCCGAGGGCGCCACGATGTCAGCCCCGGCGCGAGCGTGCGAGAGGGCCTGGCGGGCCAGCAGGTCGAGCGTGGCGTCGTTGGCGACCTTATCGCCCTCAAGCACGCCGCAGTGGCCGTGCTCGGTGTACTCGCACAGGCACACGTCGGTGATCACGAGCGTGCCCGGGCTGGCCCGCTTGATATGCGCGATGGCCTGTTGCACCACGCCGTCCTCGAGCCACGAGCTGCTGCCGGTGGCGTCCTTCCACTCGGGGAGCCCGAACAGGAGGACCGCGCCGACGCCGCCCTCGCGGGCGCGGGCCGCCTCGTCGGCCACGGCGTCTATGGGCCAGCGGTACTGGCCGGGCATGGAGGGGATCTCCTCGGGCCGGCGCAGGCGCGCATCAATAAAGAGGGGGTAGATCAGGTCTTCGCGGCGCAGGCTTGTCTCGGCGACGAGCGCGCGCAGGGCCGGGGTCGCGCGCAACCGGCGCGGACGGGTGGTGGGGAAAGGCATCGTAGCTCTCAGCTCTCAGCGATCGGCCAATAGCCGATCGCGCGGTTAGCGGTGTGTGGTCCTGGGTACATGCGTGGCGATGTTCATAGTTCATTGTCCCCTATCCATGCCAGCGGTTCAACCCCGTCAGTGGTTGTCCGTGGGGCCGGTGACGGCGATGGGCTCGCCGGCGTTGGACGCTTGTGAGCGGTGGCCGTCGACCTCGAAGGCGACGGGCGGCTGCGAGCGCCCGGACGCGGCCAGGGGCGCCTGGTGCGGTCGCGGCGCGCCCAGGCGATAGATCGCGGCGTCGGTAGCGTGGCCCTTGGTGGCGTTGATGGCGTCGACGACGAGGGGGGCGTGGCGCGTCACCCAGCCGTAGTCGATGCCCCTATGGCCGATCACGATGGCGACGGCGTCGCTGCCCGCTATCTCACCCTCGGTCAGCGGGACGGAGCGCAACGCCTCGCCGTCGGTCTCCTGGGCGAAGACGTGCCCCGCCACCGGGAAGGCGGGCACGTGCGGGTCGTGGTAGCGCACGTCGGCGCCGTGGTCGCGCAGCAACTCGATGTAGCGGCGCGCCGGCGAGTTGCGGTAGTCGTCCACGTCCGGCTTGAACGCGACGCCCAGCACGAGGACGCGCGCCCCGCGCACCGCCTTGCCGGCGGCGTTGAGCGCCTCCACGGTGAGGTCGTAGAGGTGGAAGGGCATGCCGTCGTTGATCGCCGCGGCGTTCTCGATGAAGCGGGTGTAGAAGTCGTACTCGCGCGCCTTCCAACTGAGGTAGAAGGGGTCGACCGGGATGCAGTGCCCGCCCACGCCCGGACCCGGCGTGAAGCGCATGAAGCCGAAAGGCTTGGTCGAGGCGGCGTCGATGACCTCCCAGATGTCCACGCCCATGCGCTCGGCCAGCAGGGCCAGCTCGTTGACCAGCGCGATGTTGACCGAGCGGAAGGTGTTCTCCAACAGCTTGGCCATCTCGGCGGCGCGCGGCGAGGAGACGGTGAACACGCCGCTCGGTGAGGCCGCCTCGAAGACCACGCGGGCCAAGTGGCCGGCCTCTGGGCGCGTGCCGCCGACGACCTTGGGCGTGTTGTGTACGCCGTAGACGCGGTCGCCGGGGTTGATGCGCTCGGGCGAGAAGGCGAGGTAGAAATCCTTGGCGGCGGAGAGCCCTGACGTCTCGAGCAAGGGCAGCACCAACTCCTCGGTCGTGCCGGGGTAGGTGGTGCTCTCGAGCACGATGAGCTGCCCCGGACGCAGGCGCGCGGCGATGGCCCGCGCTGCGGCCTCGATGTAGGAGAGATCGGGCACGCGGGCGCTGGTGTAGGGCGTCGGCACGCAGATGAAGACGACGTCGGGCGCCTCGTCGAGCGCGCCGTAGTCGGCCATGGCGCGCAGGCGCCCGTTCTCCACGAGGGGCGCGACGCGCGCGGAGGGCACGTCGCCGACGTAGCTCTCGCCGCGCGTGATGCTGTCGACCTTGCGCCCGTCGGGGTCGACGCCGGCGACCGCGAAGCCGCCCTCGGCGAACTCGACGGCTAGGGGCAGGCCCACGTAGCCCAGCCCGAGCACGGCGATCGTGGCCTCGCGCCGCGCAATGCGTCCTTCCAGATCCAAGATTGCCAGGCCCAGGGTTGCCATGCGCCGTTCGTCCCCTTTCTAGCGCCGCCGGCGCCCGCCGGATTTGCTCGACGCCGCCGCTCGCGGGCGCGCGACGGCGCGATCCCGACCCGCGGCGACCGCGGGGACCACGTCGTGCGCGAGCGCGGCCGCGGTCTCGGCGATGCCGCGCCGGTAGACCACCTCGAGCTTGTAGCCCACGGCGAGGCCGATAGCCACGATCAGGCCGACCAGCAAGACGCCGCTCTCGGGTCTCTTGGCCACGGTGAGCAGGATGGCGGCCAGCCCGAGCGCGCCGGCCGCGATGTAGACCGTCATGACCGCCTCGCGCACGCTCAACCCGAGCAGGACGAGCCGGTGGGAGGTGTGGTCGCGCCCGCCGCGCGAGACGGGCACGCGCCGCCGCAAGCGCGAGATCGTGACCAGCGTGGTGTCGAAGATGGGGATGCCGAGTACCACGACCGGCACGAAGAAGTTGACGGCGTGCAGGTTGGGGAAGCCATTGTTCATGTTGTTGATCTTGAGCCCCAGCACCGAGAGCATGAAGCCCAGGAAGAGCGACCCCGCGTCCCCCATGAAGATGCGCGCGGGGTTGAAGTTGTAGTACAGGAAGCCGAGGCAGGCCCCCAGCAGCGCCACCGCCATCGTGGCCACGAGGTACTGCTTGTTGTACGGCTCAAGCAGGGCCAGCACGAAGAAATAGGCGCAGCCGATCGCCGCCGTGCCCACCGAGAGACCGTCCATGTTGTCGAGCAGGTTGAAGGCGTTGGTCATGCCCACGACCCAGACGATGGAGACCGGCGCGTCGAGCCAGGGAAAGTGGTTGAAGTGGAAGTGCACCCCGGACACGTAGAGCAGGGCGGCGGCCAGAAACTGCCCGGCCATCTTGAGCAATGGCGGCAGCGCGAAACGGTCGTCGACGAGGCCTAAACCAACCATCAGCGTGGCGCCCGCGACGATGCCGACACCTTGCCAGCCCGGAGTCCCGCCCGCGCGGCGGTCGAGCAGCGCCCCGAGCAGGAAGACCAGGAAGGCCACATAGATGGCCAGCCCGCCCAGGTAGGGCATCGGCGCGGCGTGCGCCTTGCGCCCCCCCGGGCGGTCGACGATGTCGTAGCGCAGGGCGGCGCGCCGCGCCAGCGGCGTGGCCAGCAGCGCGCCGGCGAGCGCCACTGCGAAGACCGCCAGGTAGAGGCTCACGTCGCGAGGACCTCCCGTCTCACTTCACGAGGCCCTTCTGGCGCAGCGTCGTCGAGATGGCCTGCAGCGAGGCGCCGAACTGCGACGCGCTGAGCGAGTACGGCGACGTGGCTGAGTAGGCCAGCGTGGACGGCGAGCCCGCGGCCGGCAACAAGGAGTAGGCCAGCGACATCGGCGTGCTCCCGCCCTCCAGGGGCTGGCCCGTCTCCGGCGCCACGATGGGGCGCACCAGCGCGTTGTAGTCTTTGGCTTGCGCCCGCGCCGAGATCAGCGACGCCAGCACCCGCTGCGCGCTGTAGTTGTACGGCGCCTGGATGGTGTAGGGGGCCTCGAAGCCGTAGGTCTTGTTGACCTGCAGCGCGTCGGCGTACGAGTCCGCCGCTTCCTTGTACATGCCCAGGCGCATGTAGGCGTCGCCGCGCAGGGCGCGCGCGTCGGCCAGCAGATCGTCGACCTGGCAGGCATGGTTGAAGGTGCGGAGGGCCTGTTGATACAGTTCTTTCTGCCGCGCGGGCGCGACCCCCGGCCGTTGCGCCTGCTCCATGTCGGCGGTGCCCCACTCGTCCCACCAGCGCCCGTTGTGCAGGGCCAGGCTCGTCGCCTTCTGGTAGTACGTGTCGGCGTTTTTCCACTGGCTCGGGTCGAATGAGGTCCAGAATTTGTACATTCGGCCCAGGTTCATAGGGTGGTCGGCGTTATAGGGGTTCAGGGCCGCTGCCTGCTTGAGCACGCTCTCCGCGCCGCGGAACTGCGCCACGGCGCTCCCCAGCGCCTGCCCCGACTGTTGCGCGGCGGCCTGGCGCGTCTGCGCCGGCTGCTTCGTGTCCTGTACGGTCGCGTCGGCCTGCTGCTTCAACGTCAGGTAGTAGTGCGCCTCATCGAGGTAGGCCTTGCCCTGCCACAGGTAATACATGTCCTGGCCCGGCTGCTTGTTGATGGCGTCCTGGTACAGGTTGATCGCCGGGGGGATGAATTGTACGCCCGCCGCGCTCAGGATATCCTGCGCCTTGGTCGTGGGCAGCGCCCCGGGGCAGCCCTGGGCGTTCGGGTCGAGCGCGCGCTGCAGGCACGCCGTGCCGACGCCGTCGTAGGCCTGCGCCGTCTTGTACGACACGTCGGCGCTGACCACGTGGATGTTGTTGACGAACAACAGCCCCGCGCCGACCAGGCCGATGAGCCCGAGCAGGATGAATCCCAGCAGCCCGCCCTGCTGGCGCGCGGTCAGGTTCTCGAACGAGGCGGGACGCGCGATCGGCTGCGGCGTCCCCGTGCGCCGCGGGGCGGGCCGTTGCGCCGTCGCCGTGGCCCCCTGCCCGCGCCTAGCGGGCCGGGCCGCGCCCACGGCGGCCGCGGCGCCGGCCGGGACGGCCGCGGAGGCGGCGACCACACCCGGGGCGCCTTCGCTCAACCCTGGTCGCATGTAGAATACGACGGCCAGCGCGAACATGGTCCACAAGAGCATCAGGGTCGACACGATAGGGATGCCGACGGAGGCCTCGACCGAGTTGCCGATGAAGACGGCGGCGACCGCCGCCAGCACGATCGCGGCGCGCGTCGTAATGGGGCGGCGCGCCACTTTGTAGAGGACGTAGGCGAACGCGGCGAGCACGGCGAGCCAGGCCAGCAGCCCGAACACGCCGGAGAAGACGATGAAGTCGAGCCACTGGTCGTGGTTGCGGTCCGGCGCGGCGTTGGCGCGCTCGAGGTGGCCGAGCCCGGAGGGGTAGAAGGGAGAGTAGACATAGATCATCGTCTCCGGCCCGTGGCCGAGCAGCAGCTTGTCGATGCCGTCCTTGAGCACGAGCGGGATCGTGCCCTGCCAGATGAAGATGCGCACCTTCGCGTCGCCGTCGTTGATGCTGGTCAGGTGCGCCGAGTCGGCGCCGCTGCTCGACGACCCCGTCGTACTGCTAGCCACGGCCACCGCTGAGGGCGCCAGGGTGTCCAAGGCCGGCGTGAAGGACAGGACGGCCATGACCAACCCCGCGGCGGCGAGGGCCGGGTACGGCTTGATGAAGCGGATCACCAGCGCGCAGTCGACCACGAAGAGGAGCAGCCCGACGAGGGGCGGCAGCACGTTCATGATGTACGGGAAGGCGACGAGGACGATGTCGAGGCCGAGCGCGCCCATGGCCGGATAGGGTTTGGATGTCTTGAGGGTGACCAGGATGCCCATGGTGACCACGGCGAACAGGAAGCCGTAGTAGGGGCCGCGACTGCCGCAGAAATAGAGGGCCGCGAACGAGAGCATCAGGGCCAGGGCATACCCGATGACAGGCGTGATCGACGGCAGGCCCGTGATGGTGACCGTGTCGCCGCGCTGCTGCGGGCGCGGGGCCGGCCGGGGGGCCGTCGCGCGCGCGCCCGCGCCGCGCCCGGCCCCATTGCCGCCGCCGTTGCGCCCGCGGGGGGCATCCTTGAAAGCCGGGCCCGCGGCGACGGCCGGCATGGGCGCCGGCGGGGTTGGACCCGAGCCGCGGAAGCGCTCGACGGCCCGCCAGAGGCGGTAGGCGGCGAACGGCATGGTCATCAGCAGGTAGGCGCCGATGAAGATGGCGTTGCCCAGCGTGGAGGCCACGCGTACGTCGGTAGGGGCGCCCCACTGCACGGGGTCCCAGTGCAGGTGCTGCATGATACCGTAGACCGCGACGGGGACCGAGGCGAACACGATGGCGCTGATGACGCGCTCGACCTGCGCCCACGAGCGGATGCTGTAGGCCAGCACGAAAAAGAAAGCGATGTAGCTCAGCCACGTGTAGAGCCCCTGCATGCGGTCGTAGGAGCCCCAGAAGCTGATGCCAGGCAGGACCGAGTGGATCGTGGCCAGGGTATAGATGAGGGCGAAGACGATGACCGGCAAGAGCATGGGGTTCCGGGCCATGGCCCGGCGCCACCCCGGCCGCCGTGCGCCCACGGGCGCGTCCCCGCCCTCGCTCGCGCCATCGGCCCCCGCCGACCGCGCTCCGTGGGCCATGACGCCCGGCAAGGTGATGAGGCCGCGCAGGAAGAGGGCGACGAGCATGACGAGCACGATGTTGCGGAACAGCACGATCTTATCGGGCTCGAAGATGCGGGTCGACATAGTGTCGAAGAAGATTGGCACCGCGATGATCGCCAGCAACCAGCAGGACTCGACGAGGTAGTCGAGTGTCCGGACCCAAACCCTAGCGCGCATGAGGCCTTTTACCTATTACCTACTATCTAATATCCTGTGTGTCCACCAATCGAGGGTGCGGCGCAGGCCGTCGTCGAGCCCGACGCCCGCCTCGAAGTCGAGGATGCCGGCCGCCTTTTGTGTGCCCGGCACGCGCCGGCGCGTGTCCTCGAAGCCGGGCCCGTACTCCTGCTCGTAGGGAACATACTCGATCGGCGCATCCGTTCCCGCGAGGGCGCGCACGCGCGCGGCCAGTTCGGCCACCGTCGTCTCGCGCGGCGAGCCCAGGTTGAACACCTGGCCCACGGCCCTTCCCATCGTACCAGCCAGGAAAGTTCCGCGCACCGCGTCGTCAATATAGGTGAAGCAGCGCGTCTGGCCGCCGTCGCCGTGCACGATCAAGGACTGGCCGGTCAGCGCGCGCTCGGCGAAGCGGGCGATCACGCCGTAGCCGGCGGGGAGGCAGCGCGGCCCGTAGGTATTGAAGTAGCGCACGATGCTGACGGGCAGGCCATGCTGGCGGTGGTAGGCCAGGGCCAGGTGCTCGTCCAGGCCCTTGGAGAGGGCGTAGCTCCAGCGCGGCGCCGAGGTCGGCCCGACCAGGCAGTCGTCATCCTCCTTGAAGGGGGCGCGCACGCCGCGCCCGTAGACCTCCGAACTGGAGGCCACGAGCGTGCGCAGGCCCCGGCGCGCGGCGTGGGCGAGCACGACCTCCGTCCCCCTGACATTGGTCAGGATGCCGCGCAGAGGGTCGTCCACCACGTAGCGCACGCCGATCACCGCGGCGAGGTGGAAGACGTGCGTGCAGCCCTCCATGGCCGCGCCGACCGCCGCGTCGTCCAGGATCGAGCCCTGGATGACGCGCACGCGGTCGTCGCCCGCGTCCGTGTAGGCGGCCAGGTTCTCGCCCGAGCTCTGCGAGAGGTCGTCGAGCGCCACGACGCGATGTCCCTCGCGCACGAGCAGGTCGACGAGGTGGGAGCCGATGAAGCCGGCCCCGCCGGTGACGAGACAGCAGTTAGCCATTAGCAGTTAGCCTTTAACAATTGGCGAGTGGCTGTTAACGGTCGCGCGCTTGTGACGCACATAGGGGCGGATGCGCACGGCGGCGTGCTCCACCCCTACGGTAAGGCTAATCACTAATTGCTAACAGCTAATCGCTACTTCAGCAACACGTGCGTGAGCGCGGGGGCGATGATCAGGGCCACGATGTTGAGCACTTTGATCATGGGATTGATGGCGGGGCCGGCGGTGTCCTTGTAGGGGTCGCCGACGGTGTCGCCGGTCACCGAGGCGGCGTGGCTCTCGGAGCCCTTGCCGCCGAAGTTGCCCTCCTCGATGTACTTCTTGGCGTTGTCCCAGGCGCCGCCGCCGCTGGTCATGGCGATGGCGGTGAAGACGCCCACGATGATGGCACCGACGAGCGTGGCGCCGAGCGCCTCCGGACCCAGTACGAAGCCCACCACGAGCGGGGTCAGCACCGGGATGAGGGCCGGCACGATCATCTCGCGCAGGGCCTGGGCCGTCACGATGTCGACCGCGCGCTTGTAGTCGGGGCGCTGCGTGCCCTGCATGATGCCGGGCATCTCGCGGAACTGGCGGCGCACCTCCAACACGACCTGCCCGCCGGCGCGCCCGACCGCCTGCATGGAGAGCGAGGCGAAGATGTTGGGCAGGATGCCGCCGATGAGCAAGCCCACGATAACCTTGAACGAGGAAAGGTCGAACGAGGCGTGGATACCGTTCTGCGCGAGCGTGCTGGTGTAGTCGTTGAAGAGCACCAGGGCGGCGAGGGCGGCCGAGCCGATGGCGTAGCCCTTGGTCACGGCCTTGGTGGTGTTGCCGACCGAGTCGAGCGCGTCGGTGATGGTGCGCACATTCTCGGGTAGGCCGGCCATCTCGGCGATGCCGCCGGCGTTGTCGGTGATGGGGCCGTACGAGTCGATGGCCACCACGATGCCGGCCATGGAAAGCATCGCCGCCGCGGCCAGGGCCACGCCGTAGAGACCGCCGCCGATCGAGTAGGAGATCCAGATGCCCGCGCCGATCACGATCACCGGCAGCACCGTGGCCTGCAGCGAGACCGCGAGACCACTGATGATGTTGGTGGCGTGGCCGGTCTGCGAGGCCGTGGCGATGCTGCGCACCGGAGCGTAGGAGGCCGACGTGTAGTACTCCGTGATCACCACGAGCAGGCCGGTGATGACGAGGCCGACCAGCGCGGCGGCGAAGAGCCCGGCCGGGTTGACCCCGTTGCCCGCCCCGCCGATTGCGCCGGCGAGGGTGCGCCCGGAGGCCACGGGGATCGAGGTGATGCCGTTCATATACTTGAAGATGGGAAAGGTGAACGCGAGCGCAGCGAGCACCGCGCTGACGATCGTCCCGCGGTACATCGCGGCCATGATGCCCTGGCCGCGGCCGAGGCGCACGAAGAACGTGCCGACGATCGAGGCCAGGATGGAGATGCCGCCGATGATGATCGGCATGACGATCGCCGCCTCCTGGTACCTGTTGCCGCGGAAGATCAGCGAGGCGAGGAGCATGGGGGCGATCATGGTGATGGCGTAGGTCTCGAACAGGTCGGCGGCCATACCGGCGCAGTCGCCCACGTTGTCCCCCACGTTGTCGGCGATCACGGCGGGGTTGCGCGGGTCGTCCTCGGGGATGCCGGCCTCGACCTTGCCCACGAGGTCGGCGCCGACGTCGGCGGCTTTGGTGTAGATGCCGCCGCCGAGGCGGGCGAACACGGAGATGAGCGAGCCACCGAAGCCGAGCGGGACGAGCGCTTCGAGGTTGTTGTTGCCGACGATGAGGTACATCACGCTGACGCCGAGCAGGCCGAGCGACACGACGAGCAGGCCGGTGACGGCGCCGCCACGGAAGGCGATCTTCAGCGCGTTGTTGAGGCCGACCGTGGCGCCTTGCGCCGTGCGCAGGTTGTCGCGCACGGCCACGTTCATGCCGATGTAGCCGGCCGCGGCCGAGAAGACGGCGCCGATGAGGAAGGCCAGCGGGTACTGCCAGACCTGCGCGCCGTGGCCGGCGCGGAAAACGGCGAGCAGGACGGCGATGACGACCGCGACGACGGCCACGGTGCGGTACTGCCGGTTGAGGTAGGCGCTCGCGCCCTCCTGGATGGCGCCGGCGATCTCGCGCATGCGCTCGTTCCCCTGGGGCTGCCGCAGCACCCATTGGATGAGGCCGACGCCGAAAAGGATGCCGATGACGGAGCAGATGATCGCGAAGAGCGCTGCGCCAGTGGTTAAGGACATAGCCCCCATGTCTCCTTTACTCTGTATTACCCCGGGGACGTCATCGTCCCCCGTCCCCCGAACCTTGTCCCCCGTCCCTCACAACGCGGCAAGAAGCCCCTGCCGCGGCCCACGGACGGGCGCGGCAAGGGCTACCTGAAGCTGACTAAGAGTTTACAGGCGAACTGGTCTCTTGGCAACCGTACCGCGGGTCCGCGGGTCCGCGTCACGACCCGGTCAGGCCGCCCAGGACGGTGAGCGCGCCGACGGCGCCGAGGGCGAACGACCAATACTGCATGGGCACGTAGTAGAGCGTGTGGCGGGGCTTCCAGGTCACGACGACCTGCTGGCCCGTCTGCTGGTCCACGAGGACGCGGTCGGGCTGCGGCGCGTTCCAGCGCCGCCCGAACACCCACACGGGTATGGCCGCGGCGACGAGCCCGAGGCCGATGGCGACGGTCTGCGCGTGCCCCGCGACGTGGCCGCCGCCCAGGAGCGCGGCGAACAGGCTCGTGACGAGCACACCCAGGATGGCGAAACCGAGGACCAGGAACCCGCGCCCGCGCCAGATCAGGATAAACATGATGCGCCCTCCCTCGCGATTGTACCGTATCGACCCGTTCCCTCTCTCTCTCTATCACTTGTATCGTCACAGGGTCTCTATTCATTAGCATTCGTTAGCGCAGGGCAGCGCTCGCGGATGGTCATGCCGTCCCCGCGTCCGCCACGGACGCCAGCGCGACGATATTGCCGGGCAGGAACAGGCTCGTGAAGCCGTCGACCGCCGCGCGCCTGCTGGCCGGCCCTAGATCCGGCCGGAAGAAGACCTGCGCGGCGAAGTCGCCGATGTCCCCCACCGCCCACGCATAGCGGTAATAGGCGAGCGCGAGCGGATCGACGGCGGCCACACCGTAGCCTCGGAAGAACAACGCCTCCTCGCGCGGCCCCACCAACCCGCCGATGATGCCGCCGACCGCGAACATCAGGTCGCGCTCTTTCGGGGCCAGCACTGTTTCGTCCCAGTCCACGATCCACACTCGCCCGCCGGCGTCCAACAGCACGTTGCCCGTGTGGATGTCCGCGTGGCAGAGCACGGACGCCGGCGCGACCCGAGCAAGGCGGCGCCCCAGGTCGTCCGCACGCGCCAGCAGCGCGCGGACGCCCCCCGCCGCGCCTGCCAGAACGTCGCGAGCGCGCGCGCCGCGGGGTCGTCGAAGTCCCGCGCGCCGATGTGGGCGTCCAGCCTCCCGACCAGGCCGGCCGCAGCCGGGGCGAAAGTCTCGCGCCGCATGATCCGCGCGAGCTCGGGGGGGAGGGTAGTGGCGTGGATCTGCCGGAGCAGCGCGCCGTAGTCGACCCATTGCCGCCCCGACAGCCCGCGCTCCATGCCGCTCGCCCCCGCGACGAAGGGGTATAAGCAGGGTCTCGCTCCACCGCACATGTCGGGACATGTAGAATGGGATTGTAGCCGGCCGCTACAATTGTAGGAGGCGTGGTTGTCCCATTCTACATGTCCCGACCACTCATGAAGCGCGACACCCTGATAGGATGAGCGCGTAGTCGCCCACAGCGCCCCCGTCCTGGTCGGGAGCGGCGCGACCACGCGCGCGACCCCGTGGTCGCGGAGATGGCGCGGGACCAAGACAGAAGGTCGGGGGCGGCGCGGTGCTGTCGGCGGGGGAAGTCGGCTGCCACAGGGTTGTCGTCCACGCGGCCAGGGCGTCGGTGAACGGGTCGGCGGTCCCCGCGCGGGCGAGGTGGGCCAAGAACCGCTCGGCGTGGCGGTAGCCGTAGGCGCGGCCCCGGCCCGTGAGCAGCGCGAGGCCGTCGCCGGCATAGCCGCGCAGGTCCCAGGTCCGGCGCAGGCCTACCGCGTTCAGGAAGAGCAGGGTCAGCAGCAGGGTCCGTGCGCGCGCCGTCGCGGGTGGGCGGCGGAGCCGTCATCGCGCAGGACGGCCGCGTCGAGCGCGGGGAGCAGGTCGGTCTCGTGGGCGGCGGCGAGGAGGAGCAGGCCCCCGGCGCCGTCGCGCCATTCCGGCTGGGGCGATACCGAGGGCGGCACCGCGGGGGGCGCATTTTCCCCCCGCGCCCCGCGCCGCCCTCCCGCGTGGGACGCTGCTCACGCCGAGGGCGGCACGGACGCGGTTGATGTGGCGGACGCTCACGCCAAGGCCGAAGCGCTCACGCAGCGCCGCTTGCACCGCCGGGCCAGACACCGTCGGTGCCCCGCGGCAGTACGCGTCCAGCCACGCGATGATGGGCGCGCGCATCTTGGAGGCGTGACCGCGCCGCCCGTCGCGGAATGCCCCGGATGCCCCGTCTCCCTGTCTCCCTGTCTCCCTCCACATGCGCCCGCTGGCGCAGGCGATACGCCGTCGAACGACTCACCGGCACGGCGGCCGCCGCGGCCGCCGCACGCCACGGCAGCCCGCGCTGCATGCCGGCTACCAGCCGCGCCTTCCGCACGGCGCGGTCGTCCCGTTCCGCCCCATCCCGCTCCATACGCCCCTCCCCTTCCTCGATTGACACCAACCCCGCGCATGAGCTCACCCGTGTTCCCACGACGGGCGGAGCCCCCCACCTGTTCTTCGTTCATGCGCCTGTGCCTCCATGGGAACCATGACCGCATCTCCGTCTGGCGCGTGTACCGTTCTTGTGTTCCCTGGGGGGCCCCTGGTGGTGTGTTCGTCTTGTCTCCCCCTTCAGGCCAGGCGATAGCGGACCCACCAGATGGTCAGGACGACAAGGCCCGCGGCCAGACCGAGGAAGATGGCGGCCTCGATGCCCTGGAAGAGTCCGAGCCGACTGGCGGGCTGGTACACCAGCGTGGGCAGGATGCCCTGACGGTGCAAGCAGGCCGCATCGAGGCCCTGCCCCTGGGACAAGCCGCACACCCGCGCGACGTCGCGATCGCGCAGGGCATGGCCCGCGCGATCGACCCATCCCTGGTCCAGCACCCAGTCCGCCGCGTGGAGCGCGCGGGGACCCGCCCCGGTGCTGACGACCGGCGGGACGTAGTGCGGCCGCACCGCTTCCAGGACACCGCGGAGTCCGAGGAAGCCGATGACGGTCACCGCCATGGCGGGAATGGTCCGCCGCAGCATCGTGCCGACGGCGAGGCCGAGCGCCACGGCGAAGACGGTATAGGCAACGGGCACCACCCCCTCGAAGTCGAAGGAATTGGGATCGAAGTGGCCCTGGATCTGGTCCAGCGGGCCATGCCACCAGCTCATCAGCAGCGAGAGGGCCCCCGAGACGACGACGGCGCCGAGCACAATCAGGCCGAGTTTGATCGACGCCCAGCGCAGCCGCGTGATGCCCTGGGTCCAGATGAGCCGGTAGGTGCCCTGCTCAATCTCGAGGACAAACGGCGCGGCCAACAGGAGGCCGAACACCGGCGGCAGGAAGTTGAGCCAGGAGACCGATTGATCCAGGGCGGTGTACTGGCCCTGGAACGTGCTCAGGGTGCTCTGGCACAGCGCGTCCTGCACGCGGCGGGCGAGGCAGGCCGTGACGCCCGTGTGCTGGAAGACGGCGTGCATATCGAGGCCTGTCAGGAGCAGGAGCGCGGCCACCAGCGCCACGACCCCACCGCCGATGAGTGTCTCCAAGCGTTGCTGTCGGAAGGTCAGCCAGATCATGCGGATACCTCCATTAAGCGGTCCGGCCGCACCGCCGTCTCCTGGGCGTGGTGGTCCAGATAGCCGAGGACGATGTCCTCGAACGCGACGTCGCGCACGTCCCATGACGGGTCATAGATGGGGCGGTGGTGCGCACCAGGAGATGCGTTTGCCGCTCGCTGTGGCGCGCGTGGATCACCGGGAGCCGGCGGTCGAGCGCGCCGGGATCGCGGCGGGGGCCGACCAGGAGCTTGTGGCCCTGGACAATCGTGTCGATGTCGCCGACGAGCTGCACCTGGGACGCCGACAGGATGATGAGGTAGTCGCAGACGCGCTCCAGGTCGGCGATGACGTGGGAGGAGAACAAGACGGTCACTCCGCTCTCGGCGGCGGCTTCCATGAGGGTCTGGAGGAAGGCGCGCCGGGCCAAGGGATCGAGCGCGGCGGCGGGCTCGTCCAGCACGAGCAGCTGCGGTCGCTTGGCGAGCGCCAGCGCCAGGGCGACCTGGGAGCGCTGGCCACCCGAGAGTTGGCCAATACGGCGACCCAAGGGGATGCCGAGCCGCGCGAGCCGCTCCTCGGCGACGGCATTGTCCCAGGGATGGTTCAATTTGCGCCCCACCGTGAGCATCTCGGCGACGGTGAAGCCCCGGTAGAGCGGCTGCTCCTGGGCCACGAAGCCGATGCGCGGCAACACCTCTTTGGGATGGGCGTGCGGAGCGAGGCCAAAGATCGTGATGTGACCGCAGGTGGGTGCGGTCAACCCGACCGCGAGCTGCAAGAGGGTCGTCTTCCCGGCGCCGTTGGGGCCGACGAGGGCGGCGACACGGCCGTCCGGGAGCGTCAGGGTGCAGTCGCGCAAGGCCCATGTGTGGCCGTAGCGCTTACCCAGGGCCGTGGCCTGTAGCGCAGCAGTCATGCGACACCCTCCGTCGCGCTCTCACGCAGGGTCATGGTGACGAGGGCGACGATGCTCTCCTCGTCCCAGCCAGCCGCGTAGGCATCGTGGAGCCAGCCGACGAGGCGCTGGCGCAAGGCCACCTGGTCACGCATGGAGGGGTGGGCCAGGCTGCGCGTGACGAACGTGCCCTGCCCCGGCCGGCTGGCGACCAGACCCTCGTGTTCGAGTTCGCGGTAGGCCTTGAACACGGTGTTGGGGTTGATGGCTAAGTCAGCGACGACCTCTTTGACGGTCGGTAGCTGGTCGCCCACCTGCAGCTGCCCCAGGCGCAGCGCGTGCCGCACTTGCTGCGCCAGCTGCAAATACGGGACGAGGCCGGACTTGCTGTCGAGATAGAAGGCAATCATCACCTCTCCTGTTCCTATACTCATATGACCATATCAGTATAGTAGAAGATGCGCCCATGGTTGTCAAGAGGGGCGCGCTAGGGGTGCGCAGTGAACCGCCCCGGAACAACGACTGGGCGTGACGGTTGAGCCTGTCGCGATCAAGACACGGCGCCACTGGTACCAGCGGCGCTCTTTCCTTTCTTCCCCCCTTCGATGACCGTCAACTCAACCGCGACCTCGCCGCCGTCTGCGCCAAGGTTTATGACGCGCGGCCGCAGCTCCCGGACGGGCGCCGGCTTGTGTTCACAGTCGCCGACGCAGGCCGTCCCGTTCTAGATGTCCCGCAACGGCGCGTGGCGTGACTCCCTGATGGCGCTGGCCGGCGCCGTGGGCGACCGCCTTGGGGTGCTGCCGCTGCTGAACGTCCAGGCGAGCGTGTACCGCATCGCCGGCGTCCTCGCTCTCGTGTTCCTCCGGGGGACCGCGACGGGGGCGGAATCGGCGCACGGGGTCATCGAGTACGAGGAGGAAGCATGACGACCGCTCAACGTTAGGAGGCGAAGGCACGGATGGTTGCCGCGATGCAGCGTGGTCTACCGTGGGACATGGCGGCCCACGGGGCGAGGCCGGCGTACTCAAAAAGGCGCGTTAAGGCTTGGGCGATCGCGATGCTGAACGTACCGTTGGCCACGTTCCGTTCCAGGGTTCCAGGAGCACGGCCACGGCGGGTGCTGCGGATGCGCCCGCCGTGCGCGAGCGGTACGGGGATGCGCTCAGGCGGCAGCGCGTTCGTCGACCGGTCGGCGGCGCAGGTTCGAACGCTGAAGGGCCGGGGGCAGATAGGCGGCCTCGTCGGGCATGCCGACAGTCGTCCCGGGTGCAACGATCTCATCGATCCGGTCAAGGATCTCGTCGGTGAGCGTGACGTCGACGCCGGCGAGCAGGTCGTCGAGCTGCTCCATCGTGCGCGGCCCGATGATCGCGCTGGTCACGTCGGGGTGAGCGACCGCGAACCCCATTGCGAGGTGCGTCAGCGACAGGCCCGCCTCGTCGGCGAGCGGGATGAGCTGCTCGACGGCGTCGAGCCGACGCTCGTCACGGAGGCTCGTGAGCATGGTCGCACGGCGCAGGTCGGTCTGCTGGCCCTTGCGGATGCGCCCGGTGAGCATCCCCTTCGCGAGCGGGCTCCACACCAGGGCGCCCATGCCGTAGCGACGGGCGACGGGTAGGACCTCGGCTTCGATGCCGCGGTTGAGGATCGAGTAGGGCGGCTGCTCGGTGCGGAACCGCTCAAGGCCGCGTCGCTCGGCCACCCACTGGGCTTCGACGATGTCGGAGGCGGGCATCGTGGACGAGCCGATCGCGCGGACCTTGCCGCTGTGGATCAGGTCCGAGAGCGCGGAGAGCGTCTCCTCGATGTCGGTGTCGGGGTCCGGTCGGTGGATTTGGTAGAGGTCGATGTGGTCGGTCTGCAGGCGGCGCAGCGAGTTCTCGACCGCGGTCATGATCCAGCGCCGCGAGGCGCCGTGCTGATTGGGATCGTCACTCATGGGGCGACTTAGCTTGGTCGCGAGGACGACGTCGTCGCGGCGTCCCTTGAGCGCCTTCCCCACGATCTCTTCGGACTCGCCGTAGGAGTACACGTCGGCGGTGTCGATGAGGTTGATCCCCGCGACCAGTGCTTTGTGGATGATGCGGATCGCGTCGTCGTGGTCGGGGTTGCCGATGGCCCCGATGGCCCCGAACATCATGGCGCCGAGCGCGTAGGGACTGACCTTGATGCCGGTCCGGCCGAGGGTGCGGTACTGCATGCGGTTTTCTCCTCGAGTTATAGGGGTCGATGCGCGGTGAGCGTTCCTCCGATGCCGTACACTGGACTGAAGAGGAACGCTCTTCCGTAAGTATACGGAAAACCTTTCCAGAAAGCAAGCGAAGGGGTGTCATGGCGGGGAACACGGCGCCGACCGGAGCCGACGCGACCGGCTCTGCGGGTCCGGGCGCACGCGAACGCGTGCCGCGTCGGCTGCGCGTCGACGCGCAGCGCAACAGCGACGCCTTGCTTGAAGCGGCGAAGGCCGTCTTCGGCGCCTCAGGCGTGGACGTGCCCGCCAAAGAGATCGCTGATCTGGCTGGCGTCGGCGTCGGAACGCTCTACCGGCACTTCCCGCGGCGCTCGGACCTGGTCAAGGCCGTCTTTCGGCGCGAGGTGGATGCCTGCGCCGACGCGGCCCCGGCGCTGAGCGCCGCGCACGCGCCAGGAGTCGCCCTCGCGACGTGGCTCCACTGGTACACCGCGTTCCTCGCGACCAAACGAGGGCTCGCGACAGCCCTTCACTCCGGCGATCCGGCCTTCGATGAACTGCCCGGCTACTTCATGCAGCGACTCGGACCCACCCTCGGGTCACTGCTCGACGCCGCGACGGCGAGTGGCGAGATTCGTGCCGACATCAGCCCGAAGGATCTCCTGTACGCCGTCGCCACTCTGTGCCAGCCCGCGGCAGACGAGGGCGTCGCGTACAGCCAACGCATGGTCGCGCTCCTCATCGACGGACTGCGCTACGGCGCCGCTACGCGCCAGTCTCGCCCCTGACGTCGTGCGCGGATCGGTTCGTTCCTTCCCGCGGTATGGCCGGTCCGCCTCGATGACGGACAACGGCAAGCCCGTGCCATCGTCCACGGGCGCCGTTCCGACGACGCAGACCCAGGGTACCAAGTTAGGACACGCCGGCAATCCCGTTCTACATGTCTCGGTCGGGCACAAAGCGCGACACCCTGATAGTGGGGCGGACAACCAGGCATAATCGCGTTATGCACACGACGCGCCGAACCTCGTCAATGAGTGAAGTGCGGACACCGTGAGGAAAGCCGGCACTCTGCCGGGCGCCGTCGAGTGGGATATCTCGCCCGTGTCCACGTCCATCGGTCTACACCGATCCAGCTTGAACCGGCCACGGACAACAGGCGCGCGCGGCGCGCCGTATACTGGCAGCAGGGGGTGCAGGGGGGTGCAGAGGGGTGCGGAGCACTGCATCTGGGGAAAGGAGTCGCATGTGGGACGATCACTCGGAGATGCATCGTATCTGACCTAAAGGCTCAGGTTTGTCGTGATTGGGCGTGCGCCGAGTGACGCCGGCGCTACTTCGTACATGGCTGCAACTACAACTATAAAAACCTTGAGCACATCCTTATCCAAGTCTAAGTCTAACGTCCGATACATGGTTAATTATCGGTAGTCAGAAAACCGTGAGGCGGAGGGAACCAATGGGCATGGGCGGCGATGGCGCAACAGGGACGGAGACCGCGCTGGTGGTCGGCGCGGTCGGCGCGGACAATACTACGGATAAGGATGAGGATGGCGACATGCGGGCCGGTGGCGCGGCGCTGACGCTCTACGCGGCCGGCGCGCGGGCGCGCGACTACGCCCAGCAGTCGCGCGCCGCCAACACGCGCCGCGCCTACCGCGCCGACTGGGCCGACTTCGCCGCCTGGTGCGAGGCGCACGCGCTCGCCGCGCTCCCGGCCGCCCCCGAGACCGTCGCCCTGTACCTGGCGGATCTCGCGGACCGCCGCAAGACCAGCACCCTGCAGCGCCGCCTCTCCGCCATCTCGCAGGCGCACAAGGCGGCCGACCACGAGTCGCCCACGGGCCACCGCGCCGTGCGCGCCGTCTGGGCCGGCATCCGGCGCGCCAAGGGCACGGCGCAGGACGGCAAGGAGGCCGCGATCACGCGCGACCTGCGCGCCATGGTCGCAACCCTCCCGCCCACGTTGGGGGGCGTGCGCGACCGCGCCTTGCTCCTGCTCGGCTTCGCCGGGGCCTTCCGGCGCAGCGAGCTCGTCTCGCTCGACGTGGCCGACCTGCACACCACGCGCGACGGCCTCGTCGTGTCTCTGCGTCGCTCCAAGACCGACCAGGAGGGCGAGGGGCGCAGGATCGGCATCCCCTACGGCTCGCGTCCAGCCACCTGCCCGGTGCGCGCCGTGCAGGACTGGCTGGACGCCTCGCGCGTGACGACGGGCCCGCTCCTGCGCGGCGTCAATCGGCACGCTCAGGTGCGCCCGACGCGACTCTCTGATAAGGCGGTGGCGCTGGTAGTCAAGCGCGCGGCCGAGGCCGCCGGGCTCGACCCCGCGCGCTACGCCGGGCACAGCCTGCGCGCGGGGCTGGCCACCTCGGCGGCTGCCGCGGGCGTCTCCGAGCGCGCCATCATGGCCCAGACCGGGCACAAAAGCCTGCCCATGGTGCGCCGCTACATCCGCGAGGGCTCGCTCTTCAACGACAACGCCGCCGCCGAGGTCGGGCTATAGCTCACTAAAGTAATCTGCGGCAGGCCCTGTCGATAGAGAGAGGACGCAGACCCGCCAGTCGTGCGGGCGTGCGCTTGGCGCCCTATCCCCTATCTTGTGTGTGGGTGGCGTATCTTGTTGGGGGTGGCGCGTGTGATAGCCGCTCCGCGCTCAGATGGCCAGGGACCGCGTCGAGGGCCTGGAGCACGGCGACACGGGGGATGGTCGCGCGCAGGCCGTGCGCCCGCAGCACGCCCTTGAGGTCGGCGATGTCCCGATGGCTGGTCGTGTCCATAGTGTCCCCTTCATCGTCGAGAAAGATCGTCGAGAAAGATGGATGCGGGGGCGCGTGGGTCACCGGTACGCCGACGCGCCGCCTGGCTCCTCCCCATGATACGCGCACCGGCGCACCGGCGCATCGGCGCATCGGCGCACTCTGCCCGTCTACGCCCGTCTACGCCCGTCTACGCCCGTCTACGCACCGCAGGGCTCGTGAGTTGCATTCGATGATGAATAAACGCGTAGGTGGTGATCGGGCGTGTCTCACGCTAGATCCGCCTCATCCCGAAGCCCCAGACTCCTAGACCTTGAAAGCGTGGCGACCGGGGGTGCTATGCCGGTGGGATAGCGTGGGTTCGATGAGCGACAGCCTGCGTTCACCTCGCTCGACGTGGTGTCGCCAGCAGAACGGTTTGTGCGGCACGCAAATGCGCGTGTGCTGGCGCGCCACGGGCGCGGTGGAGGAGCCCGGAGGAGCCCCAGCGAGAGCCGGAGCGCGTACTCAGTCGTATACTTTGTCGAGCGGACGCAACCCGGCCGGCTGACGCGGCGAGGGGGACGGAGCCGTTGGCTCCGTCCCCCTCGCCGCGTCACGCCTCGGTCTCAGTGCTTGAGGCTCTTCACGATGACCGTGCCGGTCATGAAGGCGTGCTGGCCGCAGTGATACTTGTACACACCCACCTTCATGAAGGTGTGCGAGAAGCTTTTGCCGGTCGACAGATCGTTCGACTCCATGAACGCACTGGTGTTGCTGAAGACGGTGTGGATGTCGGAGTCCTTATTGGTCCACGTCACTTTTGTGCCGGGGGCCACGGTGACCGTCTTCGGCGCGAAGGCGTAGCCGCGGATCGCGACCCGGACCATCGCCGTGGTTGCACGCGGCGCTGGTGTCGCGGCGTGCGCTCCCGGCGACGCGGTGAGTAGCAGCGCCGGCGCGGCAAGGCCGGCGAGGAGGATCGCCAGGCGAGGATGGGCGCCCATGTAAGATATGTCCTTTCACGTACGTCTATATAAACGGGGTCGCGGACAGCGCGACCGTGCCGGGAACGGGGCCGTGGGAGGCGTCACCCGGCTGTCGTCCCGCTTTATCCCGCTATATATAGTACGCGCCAGACGCGTATAGCGATCATGGACGCGATGCTGCTACGGGATAAGAAACAGCTCTTCTCGTGAGGAGGGATGCAACGTGCGGGCTGGGCGAGTGGCGCCGGGGCCACGCCCTACGGTACAGTGTGGGTGATGGTCCTCACGCTCAATCTCCTGTTCCACCTGCGCCACGAGACCGAGGCCGAGCGCCCCACGACGCGCGCCTACGCCGAGGCGCTGGCGCTCGTGCGCCAGGCCGATCTCCTGCCCATCGGCTGCGCCTGGCTGGCTGAGCACCACCTCTCCCCCGTGCGCGGCCGCCTCCCCGCGCCCCTGCTGCTGGCCGTCGCCGCGGCGCAAGGGACACGGCGCATACGGGTCGGCCCCTGCGTGCTTATCCTCCCGCTACGCCATCCCCTCGCGGTGGCCGAGGAGCTCGCCACGGCCGACCTCCTGACGGGAGGGCGGCTGGCCGCCGGAGTCGGGAGCGGGGGCAACCCCGAGGAGTTCGCCGCCTTCGGCGTCCCGCTCGACGAGCGGCGCGCGCGCTACACCGAGGGCCTGGATATCGTGGCGCGGGCCCTGCGCGGCGACCGCTTCGCCTTTCGGGGGCGTTACTACGACGTGCCGGAGGTCGAGCTTGTCCCGCGTCCGCTGCAACGGGTGGAGGAGATGCTGTGGGTCGCGGCGAGCTCGATCGCGGCGGCCGAGGCCGCCGGCCGCAGCGGCGGACACCTGCTGCTCTCGCGCGGCCTGCCCCTGGTCGACCTGCGCGCGCAGGTCGCGGCCTACCGCGCGGCGCGGGTGGCTGCCGGGCACGACGGCGTCACGGCGCGTATCCAGGTGACGCGCGGCGTCCACGTCGCCCCCACCGACGACGCGGCGTGGCGCGAAGCCGCCGAGGGGATACGACGGCACGTCCTCCGCCCAGGTCGCGAGGGTGCGGCCACGGGGGTGACGGGCAACCTGGCTGAGTTGGCGCGGCGCGGCGACTTCATCGTGGGGTCGCCGGCGACGTGCGCGGCGGAGATCCGCACCCTCGCGGCCGCGCTCCCCATCACCGATCTCGCCTGCGATATCGATCTGATCGGCATGCCCCACGAGCAGGTCGCCCGCTCGCTCGACCTGCTCGGCCACATGGCCGTCTAACCCCTATACGCTAGCCTGGCAGCGTGGCGATGGCGTCGCGCAACTCGTGCGCCTTGGTGGCCGGCGCGGAGTCGTTCGTCCACTGGCCCCAGATCGACTCGGAGGCCGCGGCGTATTTGAGCTTGCCCGGCGCGCGCCCGATGGCCTGGATCTCGACATGCAGGTGGAATCGCTCGTCGGCGAGTTGGTGCAGCCCCAGCAGGTAGGGCATCGGCGCGATCGCGCCGTCGTACAGGCGGTTGTAGCCCTGGATGACGCGCAACAACAGGGCCGCCAGGTCGCGCAGCTCGTCGTCCCCTAATAGGGCCAAATTGGCCGCGTGGCGACGCGGGTAGAGGTGCGTCTCGTAGGGGTAGCGCGCGTAGGGCGGCAGAAAGGCCTGCCACGTCTCGTTGGCGTCGACCTGCTGAGGCCCGTCCTCGAGCTTCTTGCGCACGCGGCAGAACGGGCAGCCACGTCCCTCCGCCTCGTCCAGCCGCACCGTCTCCATCTCGCGCTCCAGCGTGGGGGGGATGGCCGCGACGCCGAAGGTCTGGCCGTGTGGGTGGAACTGCGTTTGCCCGATGGCGGTCCCGCTGTTCTCGAAGATCATCACGGCGGGGTAGCGCGTCGCGAGGTCGCGGTAGAGGTCACGCCATAGCCGCGTCACCGTCGCCACCTCGTCGATCGACATCTCCCAGAACGTGCGGTCGTGCGCGCGGCTGTAGATGACGACGTAGGCCTCGCCGACGGGGGGCAAGAGCGGCGGGAAGTCGTTCGAGCGCACCCATGCCTGCGCGTCGGGTCCCACACGGCCCTCGGTAATGTCCGCGCAGAAGGGGCAGGTGGCCACGCCCTCGCGCCGGTTCATACGGTGTGGGGCGTTGACCAGGTACTGCCGCAGGATCGGGTTCCAGACGAACGGGGTGGTCGGGTTGGTCGGGGTCGAGTCCATGCTCCGCTCTTTTCTCTTCTTTTCTCTTGCTTACTTTGCTCACTCATAGTCACAATGCCCTCCACGGCGTTAAGCGTGAGGACGACGCCGACACCCGCGGCGTGGATCAGGCGCGTCGCGCGGCCCACGCTGACGCGCAGCCGGCCTGGCCTCCGGCCTGAGATTGCCGTACATGAGCGCATAGAGGGCCGGGTTGGCGAGGCCGAAGCCGATGTGCAGGTCCCACCCCGCGCGCAGGTCCGCCACGGGGTCCGCGGCGCCCCCCCACGCGACCTTGCCCCGCACGTACCGCGTGAACCCGTCCGCGGCGACCGCGTCGAGCAGGCCTCGCATGTCGCCGAACTGGCGGTAGATCGTCGGGGGCTGCACTCCCGCGGCGGCGCTGACCGCGCGCGTGGACACCGCCTCCCGCCCGCCCACGGCCAGCAAGCAGCGAGGCGGCCCGCAAGATCCGGTCGCGGGGGCTCGGCGAGGCGGCGAGCGCGTCGTCGAGCGTCCCCAGTCTGTCGCCGCTGGTATCCATGATATCCAATCGTACTCCCAACACGTCGGGGCGTGGCTACATCAATGGTAACACCATTTCGTTATCGCATTTTTCTTTACCAAAGATAACCTGGTAAAGTTATCACTGTGAACCGCCCACACCGGCGGAGCGACGCGAGAGACGCGCGGGAGTGACCAGTGACCATAGCGATCACGTCCCATTGGTTCGCGTCTATCCCACGATCCGAATGAGGAGAACGATCATGCGCATGAACGGCAACACCATCCTGATGACAGGCGGGGGCTCCGGTATCGGTCGCGCCCTCGCGGAGGCTTTCCAGGCCAACGGGAACCAGGTCATTATCGCAGGCCGCCGCAAAGAGCTGCTCGACGAGACGACGGCGGCGAATCCGGGGATGACGGCCACGGTCCTCGACATCGCGGACGGCGCCGCGATCCAGGGCTTCGCGGACCAGCTCACGCGCGGCTACCCGGCCCTGAACGTCGTCGTCCACAATGCCGGTATCATGAGGGCGGAGTCTGTGCGGGACGGCGCGGTCGCCGATGCGGAGGCGACGGTGGCCACGAATCTGCTCGGGCCGATCCGTCTGACCGCGGCGCTGCTGCCGGCGCTCCAGGCGCAGCCACACGCGACGATCATGACCGTGTCGTCCGGGTTGGCGTTCATGCCGCAGGCGCTGACCCCGACCTACGGCGCAACGAAGGCGGCAATCCATTCCTACACGCAATCGCTGCGCTACCAGCTCAAGGACACGTCCGTGCAGGTCATCGAGCTCATCCCGCCCTACGTGCAGACGGAGCTAATGGGACCGAGGCAGGCGAGCGATCCCAACGCCATGCCGCTACAGGACTTCATCACCGAGACCATGGACATCCTCAAAAACTCGCCCGACGCGACCGAGATCTGTGTGGAGCGGGTGAAGCCACCATGCTTCGCCAAGGTGAACGGAGGCTATGACGCCTTCTTTAAGAGGTTCAACGACGCAACAACGGTCGCCGCGTCCGTTCGGTAGTCGTCGCCCAGCATGGCGTTCACCTATTCCCCCCTATAGATGCTATGCCCCGCCTACCTAGATTATGGGGCTATTAATTATGTGTAGTTGTTGGGGTACGTGGGCTGCGCTCGGCGCTCGCGCGAGTGGGCTGGGCCGCGGGTAGCGCCACGGCCCACTCGCGCGAGCATTACTCCTCCCTCAACTGCCCGACGGTAGGCTGGAGACCCGGACGTAGTCGAAGAAGACCGGGACCTTGTTGGACCCCGCCGAGAAGGCAAACAGGCCGATCCTGATCGCGTGCGCCGCGTCGACATCCGTAAGGCTCCAGGCCTGCCCCTTGATCCAGTTGACGCCGTCGACGCTGGTGTAGGGCTGGTACACGCTGCCGCGCCTGTAGATCCTAAGGTAGTCGGTCACGGCCGGCGCCCCCGCCGTGAGCCCGTTGGTGATCGGCTGCGCGTTGCTGAGGTAGTCCCAGCCCTCGCCCTCGTTCGGGCACAGGTCGCGCGTATACGCGGTCACGGCGACGTTGCTGCCGGGCGCGGGCCGCGCGATGTCACAGGCCGCGGCGTTGCCGGGCTGCGGCTCCAGGGTCTCGCGGCCGGAAAGCATCTTGTTGAGCGAGAAGTGGTGGTACGGACCCACTTTGACGTAGTGGTCGTCGTCGCTGTAGACGAGCAGGCCCGCCCGCTGGAAGTTGCTGTCCGGATCGAACGTGATCTTGGTCTCGACCGCGTAGTCGCCCGCGGGCTGGTTCTCCAGCAACAGGTTGGTCGCGTTGTTCGAGTCGCGGTAGAGGTCGCCGTCCGCCGTGATCTCGAGCGCCCCCGGTCCGATGGCCGTCTCCGTCGCCACGGGCCGGACGAACGACCTGTACTGGCTCCCCTGCGCATCCGTGCATTACTCCTTACTGTAGCGATGCACGGATGCGCAGGGGAGCCAGTACAGCTCCCAAGATGGTCGCGGCCGATGTCCCGGACCGAGACCGCCTCTTCTACCTTGTTGATGACGCTCTTGAGTTTGTCCCCGAGGTTGAGAGCTTGTCTAAAAAATACCGGGCAACGGATGACCGTTTTAGTAAGGTGGCGATGGAGGCGAGCATGATCCAGGACTCGGCGTGCCAGGGTACGCGCTCATACTCCTTGGCGAAGAGGCGGTTG
>JAABUM010001729.1_pt1 | contig 31469 bp, 50 predicted proteins | sample 5559161 | NCBI WGS metagenome assembly JAABUM01 (sample SAMN10711868, study PRJNA513369) | rock metagenome | isolation source: Antarctica rocks | place: Antarctica: Victoria Land, Siegfried Peak nord
CAAATAAACTGCTGCGCCCTGCGCAGCAATTCGGCTGGCGACGCGCTTCACCTCTGCAGTTCTTTCCGTGCCTCCGCAGTTCTTTGTGTGCATGCTCCCGACTTTCTACAATGTATTTTGAACCTCCCTTCTGAACAAATGGCCAGCTTGTCGCTGCTGACTCCAGTCATGTCCTCCAGCGCCGCGGCCGCTTGCGGACGCTATGTCTCTGGTGCACAAGCCTGTATGTGTTGTTGTCGATTGCTATCTCTCGTTTGGCTGCCACACCTCTGCAGTAAAGCACGTCCATCCACCTCCACATCTCCATGGAATCTGCATGTCACAGCCACTCGCCCCCCCCTCCCTGGCCTCCACGCCCCATATACCTCGCGCACTTCCTACACCCTCCTGGGGGCTCACTACATCCCAGCGTTCCCGAATCAAACAAAACGCGACACCCCTCGTTTTCTGCTTGCTGCGTCTGTGAGGCCCTGCGACTTGCACGCACAAGTGCCACAGCAAGTGCAGCAAGCCGCTGTGAGGAGAGAACACTGCAACGGGCGCGATTCAACAGCAGCAATATCGTTGAAACAGAATCATCAGCGCAGCCAGCATGCAGGGCCTGGCCAGCAGTTCGACGATGCTTCCGTCAGCAGGTGATGCACGTTTTGTTGCCGGCACATCCTGACGTCAACAGAGGATTACAAGGGTCAACAGTCACTTGCAAGTGCATGTTCTCTGGCAGCATGTTCACGAGGCTCCAAGACTCGCACGCGCGCTTGCCACTGATGGCGCACATCGCGGCCCACAACAGTCCAGCTTAGCTGAGCTCACGAAGCTGTCAGATCTATTACACGGACCTCACTAGTCATGCAAGCTCATGTTCAAGAGCGAGGGTCGTGATGCTGCTGCGAAGACCTGGTTCCATCACCTGCGCGCAGGTTGCCGCTGCTCAACTCGGCAATTCACAGCAAAGGTGAGAGACGCACCTCGCCGTGCAATGACGCTGCGAGGCCGTGCATGTGCATCCTGGCCACAGGCAAACTGTGGCGACGCACGACTCTCTGAGTCCATCGAACCAGAGCACCAGGCTGCATTTGCTATCGCACAAATCGCCGCACACCGTCGACGCGTGTCGAGCATTGTGCTCAGTGCCGCAACGCCTTACGTGTGTGCGGTTTGCGCCGAACGCAGCCTGGCGCGCGGCGATTGCCATGCCGGGCGGGCGCAGTGCGTGCCATGGCAGAGCCGCAGGCACCGAATCGGCCGACTCGGCCCGCGGAAAGCACAGCTGACACCCCCGCGCGACCGTCGGCGCCCACCACCCCTGGCGGCAACGTCCAAAGCGCAGCCTCGTGAGTCCTCCTGTGCATTATGTTTTTATTTTTTACTATGGCAAATATTGGCTGTTTCACAGCTGGGGACACCGCGACTGTCGGATTGATGCGGGTCAGGCAACGGGGTTTAGGGTTTAGGGTTTAGCGGCCCCCAAGCCCCTCGTCGCTTTCCTGCCGCTGACGGTCCAGTACCTGTGCCGGACGGACGGTAGATGACGGCGGGCACCGCTGGTGGGAGGTGGACGATGGTGGGGATGCGCAGAACAGATGCTGCCGGAACCAATGCGGAGCAGGGTGTCTTCAATGCAGAAGCCCTCCGCCGTCACTCTGGGCAACTTCAACCCTGGCTGCTGTGTCTGAATGGCTAGACCCTGTGGCGCAGGGTGTCCATCGACTACCAGCGGAAGCAGGCAAAGGCGATGCAGAAGTACTTCCGGGAGCGCACCTTTGTCGCGCAGGCCGAGAAGGCGCAGTGCGATCCTTTCACTGGCTCAATTACTGCTTATTCTTCTGCCTTTCGATTGCCGTCGAGTGCGTTCTGGAGCGAAAATCCCTCGCGCTGGCCGAGGAGGCGCCCTGTGTCCATTTACCTGCGAACCGGCGCTTCGCTTATCGCGTCTCCTCCCTGTGTGGCTGGTGCTCACAGAGAATGCAGCGCTCCTGCCGACTCTCGCACCCAGCCGCTTCAGCTCAGTCGCCAAACCTCCTTCCTAGCCACCTGGACTCGCTGCCTTACGTGCAGGTTCTTCGGCTGGACGAAGGCCAACGAGATCACCAATGGGCGGTGGGTCATGTTCGGCTTCGCGGTGGGATTGCTGACAGAATTCGCCACCGGCGTCGACTTCCCGCACCAGTGCGCCCTTTTCTGACCTTAGGGTTTAAAATTGGTCCATCACTCTGTCACGCACACTCACACCAACTGCAGCCTGTTCTTTTCCGTGTTCGTCTCTAACGGTTCTTCACCGATTGCGAGCCGTCACTCCGTCGCCCACACTCACACAGCGTTCGCCCGGCTTCCAGGTTCGGCCTCATGGCGTCCTACCTTGGCCTCCTCGACTTCGACTGAACCGGTCCCTGGGTTTCGGCGTTCGTCAGAAGCGGCCCTGTCCCGGGCAGAACACATTGGTTCAGATGCTTTCGGCCTTTCAGGGTCACCAACGCCGCAGCGCAATGACGGTAGTTTGCACTCCAGAGCAGGAGGGTGTTGTGAGACGCTCACAAATGATAAACTGGGGTACCTATGCAGAGCTATCAAGCGCACTTGACATGGCAGGGAGACCAGTTTTGAGCAGTGCCGTTTGATGTGCACTGCTGGTTTGGGTTTTGACATGGTGTTGCTCCACGGTTGATACATGGTCCGGAGGCGTATTTTTCGGTTTGATGACACACAATGTCTCTGCTACTCCTACGAAAATTGCATATCGAGTTGGTACGAACGCACTTACACATGATGAAAACAACAGACAAGCAATACTGGCCGTCATCTCGCCTATGACGCTTCTGCTTTCGGACCACAACGTGTGCAGGATTACGTTCGTGCGCCAGCTCGCTGAAGTATGCAATAACCAAATTCATCTCACTACATCTTCTGAGCCACGGTGGGCCTCGAAGCGGACGGCAGCCCGCTGCTGAAGCGCCACTGGTCGCACGCCGTGCAGTTGGACACGCCCCCTGCGTTTTGCAGCGTGCAGAATCTGCAAGCCCACCGCCGGCCGCCGCCCGCGTCTGCACTGCCGCGGCGGCACCCGCCGCCGCCGCCGCCGGCGCTGCTGTTGCTGCCTGGCGGCGGCGCCGCCGCTGCACAGCCCAGTGCGGGACCAGCCTCGCCGCCATGGTGCGAGGCTTTGGGACCTGGCGCCAAGCAGGCGTCGCAACGGCCGGCGTCCCCACTGTTCACCAATGTGCAAGCGCCGCAGGCCCAGCCGCCGCCACTGCTTCTGGGCTCGCGGCCAGCCCGACCGCCGCTGCCGGAGACGCTGCCGGCTCGGCCGCGGCCGCTGGGCGACGCGCCGCCGCCGGCTGCGTGCGGTAGATGGGCGCCCCTGCAGCAGCCGCCGGCCTCCTCGTCACCTTCCTCCGTGAGGTCGATGATGGCCGCGCCGGCAGCGGGCACTGACTCCAACTCTGCATCCCCTGCATTGCCGCCATGCCGTGATCGCGCCTGGCCGGCTGCTGCTGGCTGGGCGGCGGAACCGCCGTGACCCTGCCACTTGGCCGGCGCCAACGCTGCCGGTGCGTCAATGTCCGTGGCGCTGCCGCCGCCGGCGTCGCCGCCCCTGCCTGCTGATGCCGCCGCCGCCGCCGCCGCCGCCGCCGCCGCCGCCGCCGCCGCCGCCGCCGCCGCCGCTGCTGGCCCCGCATGCGAGCGGCCGCGCTGCTGCGCCGGCGCGCCGCGCGCTGCCGGCTCCGATGCCTGTGATTGGCCGGAGGGGCTGTGCTGCGAGGCGGCGCCAGTGCCGATGTGCACCTGTGAACAGATGAAGGTGGAATCACTGCCCAACAGCATGGTGTGCCACATGCAACTGGATGCAGGAAAGCTTGCAGAGCACACCAGATTTAGAGTCCTGCAAGCAATGATCCCGTGTGCAAACATGAAAACAACCGACGATCTGCTGTCCCATTTATCTCCCTTCCATTTCCCCCTTTATTTCTAAAGAAAAGGAAAAAGGAATGAAAGGGGAAGAAAGGGGAGGTCGGTTGCGTGCGCGCCCAAGTGGCGCCGCAGGCGGCAACGCTTTTCTATCCTATCCGGCGCAACTTTCGTGATGTCATCTCGGCGGAGGCGTCGTCGTGGCAGACATTTACTGTGCAGTGCGCACCGGAGGGGCATCACATGCAAGTAGATTAGCTGGTTCACAAGATTACGTCGACAATGTGAGCGTTTCGCTGTTTGTCTGTTTTGTTTCAGATGCTCTTAGGGTTTAGCTCTTAGGGTGAACCGTAAACCGTAAACCCTAAACCCTCACCTCGGCAGAGGCGTCGTCGTATCCGACATTGTCGGTGCCGTGCGCGCCCGAGGGGCACCACAGGTTGTCGCGCTCGCGCCTCACCGCAGCCCTGGCCGCCGCCTGGGACATGAGAGAGAGAGAGATATTACACTGTTCCAGCCTCACTCAGGCTGATTAGCGTTCATAGAGGTCAGAATCGAGCACCCCGAATCGGTCAAACCCTGTTGAAAAGGAGTTGCTGCGTCAACTCTGCCGCTGCGGACACCATTGTCAACTTTTCTTTTTTTCTTCTTCTTCCTTTTGCCATCATCCCCTTTGCCGCCATGCCACCATTACCGGGGATTGCCGGTTGCAGACTGAAGTGCATACTTTAGTCTGCAACCGGGTGGTGATTTGCTGAAGTGCCGCATTGCCTTGCGCCCGTTGATCTGCGGCCCACAATGCTGCTGGCGTATGGAAACGCTTCAGAGATCATCGTCACACGTTCTATGCTTTGCAGACAGGTAGTCACCCTGAGCGCCCCTGCAGCCTGAGCCGAGCGTAGCGCCTTGTGTGGTTTGAGGTTACAAACTGCCACGGAGGCCAATCAGCGCGTGGCCGGCTGCTGCTGGACGTCAGCGCTGCTGCCTCGCTGCAGCACATCTCAGACACTGTACAGTTGCGGCAGGCAGACAGGAGTCGCAGCAGCAGCAGCAGCAGCAGCAGCAGCAGCAGCAGCAGCAGCAGCAGCAGCAGCAGCAGCAGCAGCAGCAGCAGCAGGAGGCACGGCCGCCAGCGGCCGCAAGGAGTTTGGGGAACCACTGGGCACTTATTTCCTCGATTACCAGGGGGAATGGCACCTGTGCTGGCGTGAGGCCAACCCATGCGCCGCCGCCGCCGCCCAGCCGCTGGGCCCCCCTTGGCATCAGCGCCTGCTTCTTAGCTCGCTCCTCCGCCGCCTGCGCATTGCAGGGCGCTGTTGGTTCATGTCGCTACTCGACTCAAGGTTTAGGGTTTAGGGTTTAGCAAGCCTGTCGGCACTGGCGCGTTCCTCCGCCGCCTGCGCAGGTTCTATGTTGCTTTCAAAGTGACATGTATGATGTAATGGTCCAGCGGCCAATGGGCAGCAGCGCCTGCCTTTTGGCGCTCCTCCGCCGCCTGCACAGGTTCTAGACGGCTTCCAAAATGACGTTTGAAGGTCGAAGTGCTCCAGCAGCCGTTGCGCATCAGTGCCTGCTTCTGAGAGCGCTCCTCCGCCGCCTGCACATTGTTCTGGTAGCGCCAGCGTCAGATTCATCTATGACGCAGCCCCAGCTGCCTCTTACCACTCTTTGTGCGGAGCATGTATATATAGAGCATTGGTTTTTGCCCTATACCCTAAACCCTAAACCCTACTCTGCCTCCCAGTGCCGGCACCACTTCAAGGCATGGGAATCCATATTGGTTTAACCACCCGCCTTGACGGCGACCTCCTCACGGTTGTGTACTGACACCGGAGCCACTATTGAGGCGTCGATTCAAGCAGGGTACAGTAGTCATGGACGCGGCATGAATTGTAGCACCCACCTTGACTGCAACCTCCTGCAGCTTGCGGGGGTTCGGGGTTGTTGTCGAGAGAGGCCGCCCAGCGGACTTTGCAACACCATGCAAGGCTTCGGGGCAGGGGTGATAGGGTTTTGCGTCACATCTCAAACCTCAAAAAGGCGCACCTTGACCGCGACCTCCCGAAGCTTGCGGGGATCGGGGTTGTGGATCGGCACCGGCCCGCGGCCGCCCAGCCGCCCGACAGACCTGCCGTCAATTCCCACGCCGCTGCCGCTGACGCCCCGGTCCATCAGTTCCTCCACCTCCTGTGTTTCAGTGAACAGCCAACGTTCACAAGCTCCAGGGCAAAAGCACTGCTGCTGATTCACGTCTTCGCCGCTGCCGCTGACGCCCTGGTCCATCAAACCCTCTGCCTCCTGCGTTGTCACGAAACATATCACAAGATTGTCAGCAGACTTGCCGTTTTGCTCTGGTGCAAGGTGCAGACTGCGCGGAGAAGCGCCGCCGCGGACGCCGCACTCCGTGAGTTACTGCACCTCCTGATTTCGAGTGCGTGATTTCTGATTTTTCTGATCTGATTTCGAGTGCATGCAAGCGCACCTCCCACAGCTCGTCCATGAGTTTGTAGAACTGGGCGTCGTGCGGCCCGTGGATGTTGTGCGTTATCTCTGCATGGCGAGAAAAAATCGAAGCAGGGAAGAGGCACGCGTCAGCGCAGAGCATGTGGTCCTGGCTGACCTGAGTGTGCAGCGTAAGCATCAGTGAGTGTCGGAATTACTCTACAGGGTGTTGTGCGATCCCTTGCCGTGAATCATGGTGCCGAGCACGTGGTTGAAGTCGTAGAAGGAGGTCTCATCCCGTGCAGGGCGCAGCCGGATTTTGATTTCCTGCGTCGCGCCGCCGCCGCCGCCGACATTGAGCCCCTAACATCGCAGCAAAAGACGGTGGCGTGGGCTGCACATGGCGGCAGTTTTCACCAAGCAGCATATTCCGCCGCCAGATTCAAGGCAGGGCGCCCTGTGGTCTGTGAAGCATAGGCCCGTGCAGCCTTCACAGAGCGCACCAGCAAATTGGGGCTGCGCGGGAAGAACTCGGACAGCTGCGGGACTTTCCATTGCCTGCGGTTGGTGAACCGGCATCAGTTTGCTGCCGCTCAGGAGCCGCAACGCCAGCAGTATGGCAGATGCGCCCCTGCGTGTCATTTCAAAACCATGTTTGCATGCGAGCATTCGACTTGCCTGCGCCGCAAAATTGGCTGCACTTGCTTGGCCACCTTTTCGAGCAGTTCTTTAGCTCTCGTTGCGTCTGACCGCTTCAGCACGGTGATATTCTGGACCTGGTACGGGTCGAACTGCGCAATGTTAGGCATATTTTGCAGGGCTGTCGAGGGTCAACAGCGGCAGACACGATATCAGTATGTTTCCTTTGGCGACCTCGAATCTGCTGAAGTTGCGCAAACACGGTTGTGACTTTCGATCGTGCTCAGCACGCAGGTCACGGTCCTGACGTAAGCCTGCTTGTAAAAACCCTAAGCTGCAGAACAGTGGCCTATGCAATGTGCAGCCCAGACGAGTGTGGGATTGGCATGATGGACTATGATGCTCGCGATCGAAACGGGAGTCTCTTCCAAGTGGTTGCCAAGCAAGTACCGTTGAGAGTGCGGCGTCAGCAGCGCATGCGGCAACGTCAACAGAAATGCGGCGGCCTTCATTTTCGAAAACGATGCTGCAATCAACTCAGAGGCGCTGATGCAACGAGTGTGAGAGCTCCAGAGGCTCCTCTACTTCCGTGATGCGGGCTTTATAACCCTGAAAGAGGCATGGCTGCCGGCTGTATAGGCTTGCTACATTATCACCCCTGACGGTCCACGGCTGTGCCTCATGCAAGGTCGCGAGGCGCTCGTCAGACAGCTTCAGGCTGGCCTCCTGGCGGGGGACCGGACGGCCGGCAGTGCTCGCAGCCGCCGCCGCTGCGGCCGTCACCGTCCTCGCTGTCGCTGTCACTGCTTTTGGACCACTCGCCAAACTGCCGCTGCTTGTGGAAGATGCAGCACTCTGTGCGGCGAAGACAATCCTCGTCAGCAACATAAGTTCACAGCAACACGGCAATGCAGGAATGATCCAGACCTGCTGCAATGTCCAACGTCCTACACTCGGCAGTAGCATGGCAGCCATGGCTCACTTTTTGACTTCTTCTTGTCCATGTTCTCATTGTCGATTGTGTCATTGCTCCATCGTACCCCCTGGATTGCGGAAACGCCGGCTTCAGGTCATTGTGCTAGGGGCGCATGGGTATAGTTTTGATGTCCAGAGTGCAGGGTGAGAGTGCAGCTTCGTCCATCATGCCACACATCACACATACCTTTTTGCGCCTCGGCCGCAGCCGCAAGACGAGCCGGTCTGCGCATTGCAAATACGAGTATCGATTGCAGCAGATGAATTGAAACCCAGCTGCCCACGTTCAGTGGCACAGAGTGCATGTCTTGTGCGCCGTTCTCACGATGTGTGTTATGGTAAACGGGACATCCATCCGCAACGTACACGTTCAGCAGGCAGCACCGACCTTGATGCTGGCTGACGGGCCCAGCGTGCGGACCGTCAGCAGCGGGCGGTGTGCTGGGACCAGCGGCGCCCGCCTCGCTGCCCTGCTGGCTCTGCTGCGACGCCGACTGCTGCTGTGAAGGCGCCGGCACCGGCGCGGCGAACGCCGTGGTGGTAGTAGTTCCCGTGAAGCCGGCCGAGCTGTTCATGGCGCTGTGCAAAATCGCCTTGCCGAATCAGGAGGATTGCTTAGCGGCCAAGGCCACAAAGATGCAATTGCTCAGTAGCGCGTCGCCAGCTTCTGCGAACGGCCGCGCTCAGACTGTGACAGCGGTTGGTGGCAGAACGGCAAGAAGGACTGCAAGAATGTGTTGCGAGTCGCAAAGGACGTACTGAAGCTGCGTGGTAAGGACACCTGCTCTGCTTATGCTGCTGACCCGCGAGCTGCACACCTCAACTTCCGGAAGCGTTGAGTGTCTTATGATTCCGTCGCTGCCTCCTGGGCACAATTCAGCCGTGCTCTGTCGTCAGTTGAGTGCCTTGCACGCAAGCGCAAGCGTAACTGTGACCGGTGCCGAACTGCACATGCAGTAGCCACTATCCTGATCTAATGCCGTGCAGCACGTCAGGGCCCGCGCATTGTACGTTTGCGTCAATTGCAACTGGCTACTGCAGAGGGTACAGACAGCATCATGGTGGCTATGCAAGGCCTGCTGCGCGTGTCATCGGTCCGCGCAGCTCCTGCAGCGGGCAGGCATCACCTGCCTGGGTGTTGTTCCGGAAGGGCCAGCTTCAGCGGGCTGTCGCAGACTCCACCTGTGGACCCCTTCCGCAGGTGTTTCTGATGCACTGCATTTTTTCAGCTGCATCGAGAACTTGGCCTGCCAAGTCCATGTATATAAGTCGAACTCATGGGGGACGCAACTTCATGCAGGTTTTCGTCAAAACCTGTCAGCCAGCCCGCACGGCAAAGCAGCGCTCGCAGGGATGCCACTTCGCGTGCAGCAGCAGCGGCAGGTGATCCCTGCTTTCCACCTGCCCACAAGCGCATCTTCGGCCAGCTGGCAATTGTCCCAACTTGCAGCGGCATCACATCCTTACATCACAGTCAGCCACCCCATGCCGTGCACGCAGGCGGTGGCAGCAGTGACGGCACCGGCGGCGGCAGCGGCGGCGGCGGCGATGGCGATGGCTTCTCCGGAGGCAGCTCGGGCGCCGACGGGTGGGATGCCCGCCGCATCTGGACGCTCATCTACGCATTGTCACTGATAGGTGCAGCGGTTGCACCGTCCCGAAATGTACATCTCCCCGCTCTGGCACGATCATTAGCCAGCATGTGGCCAGCAGCGCAATATTGGCAGTGTGGCATCTACAGCAACAATCCATATATGGGTCGACTCCGGTTTGCTTTTGTGCGCATCTCGCACGCTTTGGCAGGTGCACCCAGCGTCATAGCTTAGGGTTAAGGGTTTAGGTTTGCAGTCGCTGCGTGCATGTGATGTATACAGCGGCAGTGGAGGGGCGCAATGAGAATCAGCGGACTCCTGTAGATTTGACCGATCAGTGTCGGCCAGATGCAGGGTTTTGTGCTGCAGTCGGCGGTGCATACATGTACGTCCGGAAGGGCAGCTGGTTGAGCCTGATCGCCAGCGTGGGAGATTCCCGCTGATGCACGAAATGCTGCCAGGGACTGACGTTCGTGACATCCGTGACTGACATTCGTGTGTTTCTGCCACACGCGCAGCCGGCGGTGCATACGCATACATCAAGAAGGGTAGCCGGCCGAGCCTGATCGCCAGCTCGGCGGTCGGCACCTGCCTGCTGGCCGCGGTGTGGCAGATGGGTGTCCACCAGCAGGCCGGCATGGGCATCGCCCTCGGTTCGCCATCCTACCACAGTGTCTACACCTTATGTTGAGTCGGTGGTTTACCGTTAGTCATGTTGCAACCGGCACCGGCCTGCTGCTGTGGCAGATGGGTATCTACCAGACGGCCAGCAATCAAAAAACAGTATTTGGAAAGCGGGCATCGCCCTGGGTGCCTGTTTTGGCTCACGTGTCTGCTTCATGTTCCGGACACAGAAACACCGCCCTGCACCTGCGTTCGCTGTCGCAGGCTTCATTCGCCGAGGCGGCTGCTCCTCCGCACACAGGCAGAAGCCCATGCCACACAAGCAAACCACACGAGCCGAGCCAGGGGAGCCGGTCAGCAAGTCTTTCGCAGCGGCACCGCCAAATGCGAGGCTGGCTGGTGCGGGACTGGCTGGCGAACTTGTGCTGATGACGCGCCTCCTGCATGCCCGCAGTGACCTCGGCGGCGCTGACGGCGGCCATGGGCAACCGCTACCGCAAGAGCCGCAAATTCATGCCGTCCGGGATGATCGCGCTGGTGTCGCTGGTGTCCACGGCGTGGTACGCCAACTGGCCGCAGTGAAGGGGATGACGGGAAACGAAAGGAAACGAAAGGAACCCTACATCCTAAACCCTAGAACGGAATGGGACTGAGCATTGGCCGGACAGGCCCACCGGCATGTTGTTGGCTTTGCGGCGCGGAACGCCAAGTGAGCAGGGTGACAAGAAGGGCGAGGGAAGCCATGAAAAGGGATAGATATCTGCACGGCGTCCGAGTAAGCTGCTGGCCTGGCCCCAGTCTCCATGGGCGTCATGCGTGAGCTGGTTGCAGCAGGCAAAACTATTGCAGCAGGCAAAACTATTGCTCGCACGGGGGAGAGATTCACGAGGGGATAAGGTGGGGAAGCCACGACGGGCAACTACACGGCACCCATTGATGAAGAATGCGAATGCCGCCAATGCAACATGTCCTTCTGTTCAATCGGACATCAGCTGATGCAGTGGTTCAAATGCTGTTGGGCAGGACGGTAACAATCCAGATTCAGGAGGGACCACGAAGCAGAAGTCAAAATACAGCGTCTTTAGGGTGCCTCGTTAGCGATGCTCTGTATAAGTGTTCAGGCATGCACTTGCAAGGCAGTAGGCACTGCTGTTGTCCACGCCAGGCTCCCTCTTGCGCATTATATCAAACCCTGGCACTCACAGCTCGTTGCGTCAGAAACAGTTCATGATATACATTGCAGCGTGTCTGAACGAACTCGCTACACTCTCACAAAGACGTTCTCTGTGGTTCGTGTCAAATGCCGAGGTGGGGCCACCTCTGCAGCGACTGCCCGTTTGCCGCCGCAAACGCCGCTTGGACTTCCAGTAGCACAAAGGGTGCTGGTGCTGGTGCACGAGTCCGACAGAGTCCCACCCAGTACACAAGTGAAATCCGTTACACGCTGAGGTAGGCCACCTCGAGGAGCCGCCCATTTGCCGCCGCAAACGCCGCCTGCAGTGCCGCCAGCGTCGCCGGTCGTAGCCGGCTGCACCGAACCACTTCCAGGCGGGCAAGTCCCTTTGCAGTTTGAGGCAGCAGCGCCAGCCCTACTTCATCGATGCCGTTGCACTGCGTCAGTGCGAGCGTCCGCAGCCGCGGGCAGGCTCTTGCCCCCGCCAGCCCGCCGCCGCCCAGCCAGTGGCAGGCGCACAGCTCCAGGCACCTGAGGTTGGGCAGCACAGCCAGCCCCTCCTCTAGGCCGGCATCGCTCAGAAACGCGTCGTCGATGACCAGCCGCTGCAGGCTGGTGTTGCAGGCGGCTGCCGCCGGAATACTGCCGCTGCCGCCGCCGCCGCCGCCGCCGCCGCCGCCGCCGCCGCCCACTGCAAGGCCTTCCAGGCCGGCAATGACAGCAGCGGCGGCGTCGTGCGCATTGCCGCCGCGGCTGGACGCATGGTGCTTGCTGCTGCTGCTGCTGCCGCTGCTGCCGCTGGACTTGCAGCCGCTGTCGCCGCCGCCGCCGAGCAAGCACAGCCGCCACTCCACGAAGCGGCTCGGGGCCCAGGGCATGCCCGCCCAGAAGGGGGCCTCCCGCCGCAGCGCCGACAGCCTGGAGTGTAGGGTTTAGGCTTTAGGGTTTCCCATGGAAGCGCACATGCAAAGCCACGTCTAGCGATCTTCAAAGGCCTCGGCTTCACTTCACTGCTGGATGCCTGCCGCAAAGTGATGCCACCCGCTGCTACACGCTGCCAGCCTTCACACTTGAAAGCCAGATTCATGCGTCTGACAGGACTGTCACGTGCTCATCCAATGCATATGTGCTAATGGAGGCTAATGTGACTATGATGTGTGTCACACTCTGGCCCTCAATGACGTGTGATTGGGAGACACCCAACAGACACTGGGGAATGGCGAATTTAGGCGGCCGCACCAAAGAAAGTGGAAAACAACCTGAGGCTCGTGTAGCTGTCCACTTCCAGCGTCAGGCGCTGGCATTGCTGTGGGGCCGGCGTCGTCGCAGGCGGAACTTGAAACGCGAGAGGGAAGCAACCACGAATGAGTCGGCAGGCAGACGCCACGAAAAACACGCCTCAGCGACGTCAGGCTGCTGAACTCAGCGCACGCCGCGAGGCCCGCGTCGTCGCATGCGGCGCCGTCGTCAAGTCGCAGCCGCCGCAACGGCACACGCGCGGCCGCCAGCGGCACCAGCCCCCGCCCTGTCAGCCGCCGGCAGCCTGCAGGTTGACACAGAAGCGGATGACTGCAATGCAAACCCGGCGCAATTGGGATTGGCAGCTGGCGCAGTGGCACGCCGCGCCGCCGCCAACCGCCAGCAGCCCCGCGTCTGATCCCCTGCAAAACAACAGGACAGGAACCGGCCACGCACCCAACAGGCGCGGGCCGGTGATCGACCGCAAGCCGGACTTCGGCATGATCCCCGACGTCCAATAACAGCAATCTGATGGGCAATGGGTTAGGATTTAGGGTTTGGGTTTGGGTCTGATCCCCGGCATGATCCCCGACGTCCAATAAGAGTAATCTGATGGGGATTTTGGTTTAGGGTTTGGGTTTGGAAAACAGGCAAACACGCACCCGACAGACGCAGGTTGGTGAGCGACAGCAGCCCCGACAGCGGCGCGAGGCCCGCGTCAGTGACGCCCACGCCATTGGACAGCTGCAGCCGCCGCAGCGCGCTCATGCGGCCCAGCGCGCCCACGGCGGCGTCTCGCGGCGCGGACGCCGCCGGCAGCTGCGGGTTGAGCGCGAGGCGCAGGCTGGTGAGGCCCGACAAAGCCGTCAGCTTCTCCACGTGCCTTTCGGTGACCTGCGGGGTGAGTCACGATGCACAGGGTGCACTCAGAGAGCTGGAAGCTGGAAGCTGGAACCGACATGAGCGTTTGGGCAAAAGCCGTCAGCTCCCCCAAGCGTGTGTCGGTGACCTGCGGTCGCATGAGGCAAGCGGGGCTTGCGGCGGAGCACGTCGCTGACCATTTCCGTGAGATGACGGCACAGCGCCGTCAGTAATGGCGGCAGCCCTAAACCCTAAACCCTAAACTCATGCACCCTCGTGCCATCAACACGACGGCGCGCAGTCAGGCACGCTCAGGGGACTGTGATTCTGACGACTAGAATTTAGTATCTCCTGAGAATCTGCCGCGTGCCCATGGAGAAGAAAAACTAGGCTGCTGGTGCAGTGCGCGCCGATGCGTATTTCTAAAAATGATGTTGCAATAGACAAGTGCGTCTGGCCGACTCCGCCTGTGGCGTTTTGTGCACACGCCTCCTGCGTCAGGCGCCGGGCGTCCAGCAAGCGCGGGCTGCTAACCAGGTGCACCAGGTCGTTTCCACTCGCTTGCTTTGGGGGTGTTGGAAACAAAAGGGATGTCAAATCCCTGAATTCCCACAATTCCAACGCCTCGTGCATCAGGTGCCCAGGGAGCGCAGGCGCCGCCCAGGTGCACCAACTCGGTTCGTTGTATTCACTAACAAGCAAAATCTTCCTCGTTCAATTGGTGCAACGCCTCGTGCATCAGGTGCCGGGCTGGGGGAGGGTGGTAAGGGAGTTGATGAAAGCGATGGAAAAGTGAACCTTTGACATGAAGGCTGTTGTGGAAATCGAATTAATTCGACTTATAATCCACAACAATGATGGAGGGATTGCCGAGGCAATCGAAAGCGCGGGCAGTCGTATCGAACGACTATAAGCCTTCAACTCCACCACCGAGGATCGAATTCACGTCCTCTCGGTGTCCTATATAGACTGGGAGAGGGTGGTAAGGGAGTTGATGAAAACGATGGAAAAGTGAACCGTTGACATGAGCCCAGAAGGGAGCGCAGGCGCCCGACCAGGTGCGCCAGTCGGTTCGTTGTATTCACTAACCTAACAAGCAAAAACTTCCACGTTCAATTGGTGTACGCACCTCGTGCGTGAGGTGTCGGGCGTCCAGGGAGCGCAGGCTCAGGCCCAGGTGCGCCAGGTCGGCAAACAGCTCGCCGCCGGCGAAGGCGCCGGCCAGGCTCACCTCCTCCGCAACCCTCAGCCCCCGCAGCAGCACGCCCAGCTCGCCGGCGCACCTGCGTTTGGTACGACACCAAGACCTCAAAGCGCGTTCGTCGAAAGGAACAACTGCTATAGGGAACAGCCTGCGCCCTCCGCAGCCCTCAGCCCCCGCAGCAGCACGCCGAGTGAAACAAAGCTAGAAAATGTCGTATCCGCCGTAACACTACTCCATGAAATCATGCGTTGTACAACTGTAGCCCAGCTCGCCGGCGCATCTGCGTTCACATGGCTGGAATGTCGAAGGAGCAGAGCTGGAGGAGGCCTCATTCGATCCGGCAAAGCTCAGGCCGTCCATAACCTGCGGCCATGTCGGCGTCTGGACACCCCCATCGGCGCACCCGGCTTTTGGCAAATCTTTTCGTTTATATGTACGTTGACGCCACCCATCCATGCGCATGGCGCCTGCTCGTCTGACTCCAGTTTCCCTAGGCAGTCTACCAGGCAGCGGCGACCACAGGCAGTTGCTGCTTGCTGGTGCACACCGGGCACCTGCTCAAGAGCAGCGTCCCACTATCTGCTGCCAGATGCCGAGCATGACGAGGCACAGGCGTCAGGACTTGAGTTTAGTTTACTTAGAGTATACTTAGGTTAATTTACTTAGAGTAGAATAGAGGCCGGGCCAGGCGTCTGGTGAGGTGCAGCCTCTGCAGCCGCAGTGCTGTTGCACCAGTCCACGGCGGTGCGGATGCGTCACATCTGCAAGCGTACGGTTTCGAGTTCTGCAGCGAGTTCTGCAACCCCCTTTGCTGTTCACCTGAGCAAGCGAAAGCACCCGCAGGCGCAGCAGCTACCTTAAACCCTGAACCCTAACGCGTGAGATCAGGTACTCCAAGGAACGGGCGCAGTCTCACCTGTTCAGGTGCACAACCCGCAGCCGCGGCAGCGCCGGCGCCAGCCCCGCGACGGCGCTCGGCCCGATCTTGGCCGCCTCGAGGCGCAGCGAAGTCAGATGCTCGGTTTTCGGCCACGGCACGGCTGCGCCGGCGCCGGCGGCCAGGTCCCACGGGACCGCGGTCGTGAGGGCGAGCGCTGCCGGGGACTCTAGCCACTGCAGCTGCCACGCGACGGTGCGCGGCGGCATTGGCGCCGTGGGAGCTGTGCGTCCATCGACAAATGTGACCTGTGGCAGAAGCAGGTCAGTTTTGTGACACACATCGCCTGCAGCTGGGCACGCGGTTTAGGGTTAGGGTTGCGGGTTGCGGGGTGGCGTCGGCCGCGTGGAAGCTGTGTCGACTAAAGTAACCTGCGAACCCCCACTTTACAGATTATTTGGGTGAAGCTGAGGAGAAGGAGATAAGGAAACATGGAAGAGCACGCAGAAGCGGGTCGAAGAGGAAGCAGGAAGGAGCTGGTGGGGCTGCAAGTCGAGAGGCTTTGACCTGCCATGCGCCGCGTTCCTCACAGTCAGCCCGCCCCATGTATGGAGGAAGGCCCGGTGGCTGCTGGAAGCAATTGAGGGTCTCGACCACTTCTGAACGCCTGGGCGCTGGGTAGTTTGGTGAAAGCGTCCAGGGTAGAAAGGCGCATGCTTGCCTGAACCCTGAAGCACACCTGTGCAGTGGGCGGCGGCCGCAGCGCAGTGAGCCAGCCCTCGTCCAGCCGGGCCGTGATGTGCAGCCGCCGCAGCGTTAGAATATCACCCAGCCGCGCCAGGGACGCCGAGTCCTCAGGCCTTGGCACGCCCTGCAGCGCAGCATGCGTACGCGTGTGGAATCCAGGTGGCGGGCAGCGATGCCGGATGTGTCCTGCATTGCCTGCGGCGGAGCGCTGTCTACTTGAAAACCCTAAACCCTACACTCTAAAACCAGGTCGTGCGCCTACGGTGAAACAGGCGCTTGCGGCCGCTGCATCCCGGCCGGCATAAAAGCAAATACGGAGGGATGCACAAAAAATATAATACTCAGGACAGCGGGCCCACCGGCGGCATGAGGACCATTCGCCGCATGAGGTCCAGGGACAGGGACTCTAGCAACGGCAAGCTGGCCGCCAGTTTCGCCACCGCAAAGCCGTCCGCCTCTCCCAGGTCCAGGTGGGTGAGCGCCGTCAGGGGTGAGAGGTGGCGCACATCTGCTTGCGCAAACCAAAGGAAAAAAGTCTCCACGAGTTGTACAGGACACAACCAAAGCGGGCCGGAATCCCCGATGTCCAGGCATGTGAGCGCCATCGGGCCGGAGGATTGGCGCACATCTGCGCAGTGTACAACAAAAGAAATGTAACATACAATGCAGGGGTAAACACGGCATGGGTAGGAATCCCCTAGGTCCAGCTACGTCAGCGCTGTCAGGCTGGAGAGGCGGCGGCGGACTTTTGCGCACACGAATGCAAGTCTGTTTCAGGGTTTCATGGACAGCGCCGACCGTCCAGTCAGCGTGTCTTGAGCGTCGCCGGACTCGCCACCGCTGCACGTCCGCCACAGCAGTAGAGGGTCCACCCCACCCACCTTCCGCGCCCGCAGCGGGACAGTGCCAGTAACCGGAGCGCGGTTAGGGTTTAGGGTTTAGGGTTGAATCGTTTCGAAAGCCATCAGGACCCGCCTTCCTCACACGGTACGGGCGGCTCGCAGCCAGGCAGCGCCCGTGAGCGGAGCGCCGACATGGCCAGGTTGAAATGGTTTCCAGAAACATCCAAGGGTATAGGGTTTAGGGTTTAGGGAAAGTGTCTCGGAACCCCGCCTTCTTCGCACAGCCCTGGCGGCACGCAGCCGGGCAGCGACAGCGAGCGGAGTGACGTCATTCGCGGCAGCACCGCCACTAGGGTCCCGTGGTGCTCCTCCCGAGAGTCCCGCAGCGCCAGCGCCGTCAGCGCGCCAAGCCGCGTCCAGTCCTCCAGCTGCATGTCCCGGAACACCCTGCACAGGCGCATTTGATATTGCTATGAGCCGATATTGCTGTGAGCGACACGATAAACCCATGCAGCCTGCAGAGCCACGCGCGTGCAGTCCTCCAGCTGCATGTCGCAAAACGCCCTGCGCAGGAGTTGACGCGTCCAGAGCACATGCGCAGGCGCGCAGGGGGGGGGCGGGGGGTCTCTCGACCAGTTGGGTGCTGCGCCAGCATGTGCATAGCAGCAGACAATCTGCGAGCGCCAGCTCGGCAGAAAGCATACCGGGATGTGCAGCGCGCACGGCTAGGCTGCCGAGCAGGTGTCGCTCGGCATCCCGGTGAGCTCTTTGTGAAGCCTGCGCGCGCAGTCGCGCGTGTACGAGCTTCGAGGACGCCGCCAACGCAATCGCCATGCTGTGAGAGGTTCTCCGGGCCAGGGTTTAGGGTTTAGGGGAAAACGGAGTGTCCAGCGCGCGCAAAGCTGCGCAGTCGCTGCAGCTGGCACGGGGATCAGGCCGATTTGCTTATGAAGGAAGTGAAGCGAGCACAGGCTGCGCAGTTGCTGCAGCTGGCCCACCCGCAGCTGAATTTGTAAAAGGCATTGCTGTTGATTCCTTGGAAAGGGAAAACTCACGGGATGTCCAGCGAGCGCAGGCTGCGCAGTTGCTCCAGCTGGGCCAGCAGCGGCGGCGCCATCTCCAGCGATAATTCCGCGACCACCAAACCGCGCAGCCCTGTGGTGGCAGCACAATGTTGGTATGCTCTAGACGTTTCTCCGACCAGGACAGTGATCTAGTGGCGCCGCCAGCTCCGGCGGCAGGCGCGCCGCCGTCAGGCTCCGCAGCCCTGCATTGGCAGCGTGAGCGTGCCTCGATGAAACTGATATCTGAAGTACTCAATGACGATCCGAGACGCGGACAAGAAGTGCCGCAATCTCTGGTGACAGCGCGCCGCTTGCGCCAGGCTGCAAAGAGCAAACAAAACACAAAGCCCTGCCCAGCGGAGTGGGCACGCCTTTTCGAGAGTGTAAGGCAGTCTGCGGCAGGGGCGCGGCAAGGTGGTGAAAGCGAGTGCAGCCTACAGGAACACCGCAAGTCCAGTGGACAAGCAGAGGAGTTGCTGCTTGTTGGTCCAGGATGCAGCTGCATGCAGGGAGGCGCACTCATGTGGATCAGAACATAGGGTGGGTACAGCACTGACCTGGGGAGCGCAGCAGGAAGGCGCCCAGCTCGGGCCCGTCGACGCCTGAACGGGTCTGCAAGTGCGTCACGGACGCGTCGACCGCTGTTCGGATGCGGGAACAGACGCAGCGCAGTGCCGCCAGGTGCTTGCTGCCATCTTCACTGTTCGCCAGCGTTTTGCTGACATTACCCCACACATCTTCAGGCAGGTCGAGCATGGTGCAAAGCTGCGCCTCAGTGTCTGCCATGCTGGTTCGGATCCGACAGACCCCGAAATGTGGCAGATGCAAGGTTTGCAGGTGGTGCTTCTAACACGAACGTGGCACGGCGCAGCTAGTGCCAATTGTTTGCTGAGGTCGGCACCGCAAGCAACCTGTCTGGCCGAGGACGTGCGTGAGATTCTTACAGCCTCCCCGAATGTGTCTGCTCAGTGACGTCACAGCCATAAGTCATGATGACGGTAGGAGTGCAGCTTGCAGGACACGTTCCTGCCTTCCCTCGTTCAATCCTGTACAGTATACACGCATGTGCTCTGATGTGTACTCTTATTTGGTAGTCCCGAAAGCCGCTGCAAGATTGGCCTTGTGCTAGGAAGCATCGCCCCCAGCTGGCGTCGCGGCAGCCTCCCCCTTGTCATCGGTGGCAGACACGCTGGCGCCGCCGCCAGAACCCGATGCTTTGTCAGCGGCAGCGGCGGCGGCGGCCGGCTCCGCCACGGCTGCTGCGGCGCGACGCACCGCCACCTGCTTCGCAACAAAGACGTTTGTCAGAGCGCTGAGCACCAGAGCGAGTTCAATTGAGAACAGGATCGCGAGGTGCAATCCACAGCTGCATTTCACACCTGCTCTTGTGCGCCGCCACAGCATTGACATGGGTGCATGATCCTGCTCGTCCTTTCGCAAGTTTTGCAGTACATGTACTGCAACTGATACTTGTACAAGTATCAGTTTTGCGCATCTGACGGGCGCGGTGTACGACTTGAGGCGGCGGGCCGCTTGCAGGGCAGAAACCTCCAAACATCATGTCCATAAAATTTCCTTTCTCGCCTTCATTTTCGACATTCTCTGCGCACCTGGCGGGCGCGGTGCACGTCTGACGCGGCGGGCCGCTTGTAGGTCACAAACTCGCCGTCACCAAAGCCCGGCACGTGGACATGCCTGCGGTTTGCAACACATTCGGTCTTTAGGGTTTAGGGTTTAAGCAACGCATTCGGTCTTCAGAAGAAACATGTGAGCATCCACAACAAGCACGGTGTATTTGCGTACTTTCGGTGATGAATCTGAGGAGGCAAGCTCGTAAGGTCAGAGGGTGCGTAATTAATCCGTAGCCGTAAAATACGCATATTCTTCCACACCATACGCGTATTGTCAGTTTATGCTTGTCAGGTCATTTTGTCAACCTTTGCATACGTTGTCTCAAGATTAATCCGTAAGCCAAGGCCCGGCACGTGGACGTGTCCATGGTCGGGGAAGAAGCTTGAGGCCTCAGGACGCTGGTGAGGCGTCCAGAGGGGCTGACTAGACCATTATGCCCAGACGAGTCGGCGACGACCTTAATGTTTGATTGTGGACGGCGGTACAGGTTCAAACAACGAATACGATGAGGGTTCGACTTTCTTTTCTGGAAAGCCGACTTTTGGATTCGAAATTGCCGGCCCGATCGGCGCGTGCGAGCGTGTCGGCGTGGCAGCGGTGTTGACTAAATCACAAGTCCAAAAGCGTTTTCAAATCCCATAGTGACCCACCAGAGGCGCTACGCGCCGACGGCAATGTAGGCGGGCGCGAGCGTGTCGGCGTGGCAGCGGTTTTGACTAAATCATAAGTCCAAAAAGCGTTTTCAAATCCCATAGTGACCCAACAGAGGCGCTACGCGCCGACGGCAATATAGGCGGGCACGAGCGTGTTGGCGTGGCAGCGGTTTTGACTAAATCACAAGTCCAAAAGCGTTTTCAGAACCCATAGTGACCCATCAGAGGCGCTACGCGCCGACGGCGACATAGGCGGGCGCGAGCATGTTGGCGGCAGCTCTCAGAGTTGAAATTGAGTTTACCTCAATTTTATTTTTTCAAGTTGAAATTAAATTAAATTTGAAATTTGAAATTTGAAATTATTCAAGATTAATTCTTTTTTATATTAAAAAACCAGATTTAATTCAAATTCACCAAAGGCGCTCCGCATCGACGGCCAGGTCGGCGCATTCATTTGCAGCAAATACAACACATCGTTCGCTCTGTGATCGGCAGTTCGAAACGAGGAATGAGCCGCACCAGAGACGCTCCGCGCCGATGGCCAGGTCTGCGGGGGCGAGCGCGTCGACGCAGCAGCGGTGTGGAACTAATCCAAAAGTGCAAAAGCGTTCTGAGAGCGACCCACCAAGGCTGCGGGGGCGAGAGCATTGGCGCGGCAGCGGTGTGGATCCAGTTCAAAAGTCCATAAGCGTTTTGCTAGTGACCCACCAAAGGCGTTCCGCGACAAAGGCGAGGTCGGCGGGCGCGAGCGTGTTGGCGCGGCGGCGGCTTGCATTATGCATATGCGCTTTCTGAGGTTTGAAAGCAAATTCAAATTCAAATTCAAATTCATTCCGACACACCAGAGACGCTCCGCGCCGACGGCGACGTCGGCGGGCGCGATCCTGTCAGCGCGGCGGCTGTTGAGTTTCGAGGTCTGCAGTTTGAGGCTCTGGTGATCTTGACATCATCTTGCGCATTGTCAAACCCACCAGAGGCGTTCCGCGCCGACGGCCAGGTCGGCGGGGGCGAGCGTGTCGGCGCGGCGGCGGCGCGCGACTGCGCATCCCAGCTCCAGGGTCTTGCCCAGGAAATCCTGCGCCAGGGACTCCAACACCGCCACCACTCCAGGCGCCAGCGTCGCCTGCGGCCAGATTGCACATTGATGCCGCTCAATATGCTGTGTGTGTCGGGGCTTCCCGAGTTCATCAGAGCTCCAGGATCTCGCCTGGGAAACCCTGCGCCAGCGACTCCAGCACCGCCACAACGCCCGGCGCCCAGCGTCGCCTGCAGCTTGATCGAGCTGAAGGTTCGTGGTTTTCCCTTATGATGGATTGGGGGCGACCCGACGTCCTTCAACCTAAATCAGATGTATTCAGATCCACTCACTTTGAGTGGGTCTGCCACAGCAGCCCCTGCAGCACCGGCGGCGCCAGCAGCCGCCTGCCGTGCGATGCCGTGTGCTGCGTATTCGAGTAAAGCAAGTGCTCACTTCCAAGCAGCGGGCCCTGCAGCACCGCCGGCGCCAGCAGTCCCCCGCCGCCGGCTACATCTTGAAATTTCGAGTCGAAACATGTGCAGTCAAGGTTCATTCGCCTTAGGGTCGATGTCCAGCAGCAGGCCCTGCAGCACCGCCGGCGCCAGCAGGCCCCCGCCGGCCGCGCTGGCGGCGTCGGCCGCCGCCGATGGCTGCGCCAGCGGCAGCGAGCCAGGCCTCGCCTGCATCACAGGCAGACCTTGTTTCGCGGTTCCGGTCTGGGGGGTCAGAAGTGTTATGGAGATACCCATGGTGAGCAGATGAGCAGATGAAGCCTGCGCAAGCGGCAGCAATACGCGTCCTCGCCCTAAAACCCGGAACCCTAAACCCCAAACTTTAAACCCTATAGTGCAGAAGCTAACTGGGATGTGCACCAGTGTCTGTCAAGCATGGCGGAGCAGGGCCGTCCCATAACTGAGCGCGCAGGATTCTGGCGTGCCTTGCTAGGGGCGAGTTTGTTTCAACACTTGGCACTTGATCACCCTAGCGCAACAGAGCTTCCAGCTCCATGTGGCGTCGGGCTACAACCAGGCAAGCAAAGCGCAGCTTTAAGGGTTTAGAGTTTAGGGTTTAGGGTATTCAGCACTGCAGCTGGAAACTTGCGTTTCCGTTCACTTCCTTGCGCCTAGGGCGGGCTGCTGTCGTGGCAGAGACGGGGCAAGCTCGTTGGCAAAGGCTCGTCGAATCGGCAATCAGAATGTCACCGTCGGCCAGCGCAGGGGAGATGTGCATACGAGGCGTGGCCGACACCTCAGATGCACGGTCAGTCGGCGCAGAGTAAAGAAATTCAACATAATTTGAAACCACATATATATATCTTTTGTTGATAAAATCCCTTCTGCGAAGAATTCTTTGAATCAATTACATTGAATTTTATTTACTGGGGGAGGGTGGTAAGGGAGTTGATGAAAGCGATCTCAAAGTGAAGCTTTGACATGAAGGCTGTTGTGGAAATCGAATTAATCCGACTTATTGCAGGCTTGCTTAAATCCTAATCCTTCAGCACCTGCTGCGGCGCGCGCCAGCCAGACACCGGCCCGCTCATCGGCGCTGGCGTTGTTGCGCCTGCTGACGTGGCGTTGTCCAGCGCCATTCCGTACGGACCCGTCTGCATGCAGCACATTTGGAATTTGCGACACAGTTGGAATTTGCAACACATTTGGAATTTGCGACACATTTGGAATTTGCAACACGTTTGCGTTTCTGGTACATCAGGAAAAAAGCTCGATCAAGCTTCGGCTTCAGCTTGATCGAGCCAAAAGACAGCAGCGGCACCCCTGCACGAGCCTGTCGGCGGGCCGGGTTCAGCTTCTGGATTTTGTTGCATGCTTTGTCGAGAGCCTGCATGCACCCGTGTGCAGGTCGCAGGGCAGGAGTGTGGGCTTCAGCACAGCACACGTGCAACTAAACCCTAAACCCTAAACGCTAAACCCTGAATTCAGATTGGGGGCACAACAGCGCGACAGGTGCACGTTGGGAGGGCATAGAAAAGAGGCCGGTGGCAGTAAATTACTTTCGTATTTAATTTTAAAAATCATCATTTAAAAATCTTGGCTGCATTGCTGTATGCTGCCCAACGACCAAACATACCTGAGAGATGAACATAACAAAACGTGACAGGGCCGCCGCCGACAGTGCGCGCTCGCGCCGCAGCCGCGGCGTGCCGAGCATCGGCATGTAGGTCCCAGCCGGCGGCTCCAACAGGAACAACGAGAGAGAAGTCAAAAAGAGGTAAGAGAACCACAAGAAACGAAAAGAGAGTGGACCTGCGCTGAGGCCGCCGGAGTGCCGAGCATCGGCACGTAGCTTCCCGCCGGGGGCTGCCCGCCCGCCGGCAGCGGCATGCCTGCGCCCAGCGCCGGGGAGTCCAGCCGGGCCTTTTTGTACGCCCGCTGCTGCGCCGTCTGCTGCGCCGCCCGTTGCGCGGCCTACATGAAAGTCAGGTTCAAAGACTGTCAAGTTGCGATCAGTAGCAGCGAAACCGGCTGCCATGCTGCGCAGTCAGCTGCGCCGCCCGTTGCGCGGCCTGCGGCGCAGGGAGCATTGGAACTCTACATCACATCTGTGGCGGATAGCAGCGGCCTGACGGCGTACCCGGTGCACCGACGGCTGCGTCGCCCACGGAGCAGCGGGGGTGTCAAAAAATTCGCGGCATCCCGGCAGCGCAGGCGGGGCATGTGAGCACCCAAAATGCATCAGAGAGCATGCTTCAAGCGCTGCGTGTACACGGCGTTGATGGATCGGCGTGCAGCCCGCGCCACAAAGCAGTGGGGCCGGCCAAGGGGCCCAAAAATCCTGAACGCGCATCCCCCCACTCTGGGGAGACAAGCGCCTGCGGCAGCAGCCGCTGCTGCAGCGGCTGCAGAAACGCACGGCCGAGGCAGCGTGAGCCGCTGCAGGGTGGGCCGAGTCAGACTTGGAACATGTGTGAGGTCTTGGCACCTGCAGCAGCTGCTGCTGCTGGTGCGCTGGCGCCGCTGCGCCTACTGCAGGCTCTCAAGGTTCCGTCCAGAACGTCAAATGATCACGAGACGGCACCAGCTGCTGCAGCTGCTGCAGGGTGTGGGCCCCGGGTGTCGCCGTTCAGCGTTACTTGCCAAGTTTCCTTGCCACTGGATAAAGTAGAGAGTTGAGGTCTGAAATCCGGCACCTGCAGCAGCTGCTGGTGCTGGTGCGCCTGCGCCGCTGCGCCCACTGCATCACGTCAGAGTCGTTTCCCGAATGTTTCAAGCTGTCGAGGCTACAAGGGCTGTTACCTGCTGCTGCAGCAGCAGCTGGTGCGCCTGCGCCGCCGCGCCCACGGCGGCGGGCGAGGCATGATACACGTGCTGCTGCGCCGCCGCCGCCGCCTGCTGCTGAGCCGCCTGCTGCCCCGCTGGCGGCGGCCCAAGCGTGGGCTGCCGCTGCTGCACGGGAGCAAGCTGCTTCACCGTGCAATTTGCACCAAGTTCAGGAGGCCCGTGATATCTCATGTCGTTTTGCATACGGACTGAGCACAATCAGGAGGCGAAATGTTCGATCGTGACTTGCCTGTGGCACCGGGCTGCTGGCCTGCAGGCGCCGCTGCACCGCGACCGCCTCTGTGTAGATCAGGCTGACCTGTTTCGGATCGACGAGGTTCCACTGCCCGCTCCGGTGCGCAGCTACCAGCGCTCGACCCTGCATTTGCAGTATTGAGGTCAGCAAGATTGAATGCTCAAGCCCAAGCACACCTGCCTTGGAGACGTCCGTTCAGAATTTGATATAGTGAATACTACCAAACCATCTGCGTGATCAGCAGCCCAGCGGCGGCCATCGCAGTTGATGTCCCCGGGTTGGTGCATGAGATGGTGGCCACTGGTTGTCAGCGGGTCACGGGTGCTGCCGGTCGCACATGCATGCCGATACCACACGCTGCGCTGCTTTTCGGGGCTTGCATCTCGACTGCAGCCCATCTGGTCTGTGAGGTGCAGGATGGCCTCATCATGCTGTTCAATGATCAGCAATTGCAATCGTTGGGATCGCATCTGAACGAGCGCCTGCAGCCCACCTGTTCTGTGAGGTTCAGGACTGCCTCATCGCGCGGCATCTGCGGCATTGGCAGCGCCGCTGCCGCCTGCTGCACGCCCGCGCCCGCCCCAACCGCCTGCGGGCGCCGCCGTCGAGGCAATGGTCAGCGAACTTCGACAGATTTCGGCTCTCTGGGCTCTGCCAGGGCGGTATCCACACCCAGTGCGGGGCAGCAGCAGCAGGATTTAGGGTTTATGAGTGCTGGGAACGCGGCGCAGAGATATGTGCACCGTGGGTAGTAGCCAGCAACACTGCATGCGCAGGCCCTTCGGGGCAACACTGGCCCATGCAGCTGCATGCTGGCGGTGCATGCGCCAGGGATGCGAGTGCCCACCCAAGTTGCTAGCCGCTGTTGCCGAGCCGGCTGTCTGGACGAGTTGACGGCGTACCTGGGGCCCAGAAGGCCGGCCAAGGGGCGACGGCGCTGCGCCGCTGAGCCGATGAGACGTGACCGCCGGCTGCGGCCCCGGCTGCGGCGAGGCCCGCCGCGCCGCCGCCTGCGAAGCCGCAAAAGCATGCTGCTGTGCAGCCTGCGCCGCCGTGATCTGCTGCTGCAGCTGCGCCTGCTGCATGGCGGCGGGGTGGGCCTGCGCCGGCGATGGCGCAGGGCTGCCAACGCCTGCGGGCCGCTGCTGTTGCAGCTGCGCCGGTGCGTGCTGCGGCGTGTGCTGTGGCGCGTGCTGCTGCCCCGACTGCACGGGCTGCTGCTGCGCCGCCTGCGGCTGGTGCGGCCGCTGCAGCATGTGCGGCTGCATATGCTGCTGCGGCGGCATCTGCGGGCGCGGCTGCTGCGGCAGCATCTGCGGCGGCAGGCCCTGCGGCCGCGGCTGCTGCGCCGTCTGAGGCTGTGACTGCGCTGGGCGCGGCAGCTGCCCCGGCTGGTTCTGCATGGAGGGCACGGTCAGACCGAGGCGCAAACAGAAGGCGAGCCGCCGCCGTGCTAACAGAGCAGGCCTCGCTGTCTTGCAGGCCAGCTGCTGTGGAGGACTGGCGTGCAGCTGCTGGCTTGCAGCGGTTCTGCACCTGGCCTGTAAGTTGGTGGGTCGTCGCCGCACCTCTGCTGGGTGCTACGCAAGACGCGGACGCGGCCTGCAGTGCGATGGGCAGAATGCCTTTGAGTGTGCTGCGGTGTTATCAGTGTCACGTGCCTGCCACCATCATGCGCATGCTGATACTTTCACCATGAGGCATTGCTTCCTGGCTTGGCCTGAAGTTGCGTGCCAGCACACCACACAGCCTGAACTCTGCCGCTGCGGCGTTCTCGGTGCTTCACAAGCTGCTCCGGTCGCCCGAGCGGCAACAAATGAGCACTATGCAAAGTCAGCCGCGGTCTATCGCAGAAGGTTGTGCTTGAGCACTGCACGAAGCGAGTGTCGGACAGGCAGTTGGGCTGCAGACCCTGAGGGGATGATGCCGGCAGCGGCAGGTGCCGCGAAGACTGCCGTGCTGCAGCTCAGGAATCAGAGCAGCGGACTTCAGAACCGCCTCCACAGGTCACCGGACTAGAAGGCTGCGGTGAGAGAAGAGGTGCAAAACTGCAGTGTCGGAGTCTGGCTCCCACTGAATTCACTGCGTCTCGCCGGCAAGTGGCGCAGCGGGCTGGACGGTCGGCCAGAGGCGCCGAAACCTGGCTGCAAGCGAAGAATAAGCTCTTACGATCATTTTGCTGACACGGTGACACTACCTGCCTGCTGCTGATGTGGAGGTCCAGCCCAGTCCAAGCTCGCTCTCCAACAGCAATCAAAACCGACTAGCCAAACTTTCACATTGTCTGTGCGTCACGAACCTGCATCTGCTGTTCTCCGCTCCACCGCTTCCGGTGTGCACTATGCATCGCGAGGTGATCTGGTCAGTATCTATACAGCGCAAAAGCAAAGCAGCTCCCTCGGAAGACATATGAAGACCTCGGCAGTACCTACAGGTCCCACGTGAGAGACGCCGAAGTCCAGCAGCAGGGAGCAGATGGCTTCACAGGCCGATCAGCTGGCGCTGAAAGTGCAGTGGTCGCTTGAGCGTTTGGCAGATGGCAACGAGGAGACGCAGAGCCAGAACGCACACTTCATGGCCGGCATACCCTCCAGTCAGGTGCGCAAGCTACATTGGCGCAAGCATGTTGCAACAGCACACCATGCAATCACTACGCGCCAAGCAGCTCTTGACACATGTGCATGCATGTTTGCTGCATGCTCAGGTCATGGCATGCTGACATGTATATTCTGTCTCCTGCGCGCAATAAACAGCACCACAGTGTCGCACTGGATGAATGGTCGCTGCTGCAACGGCGCCCTCCGTGCACCGTCCTTGCATCGACAAGTGGCACCTAGGTGATCACCTGTGCATCATCGCCGCTGCGAGTGTCGCCCTGTAAGCCCTGAAAGACCTTTGCGCCGCAGGAAAACGCGGCGACGCTTCGGGAGCTGGGCGTCGTGCCCGGCGTGGTGGCCGCGCTCGCGCGAAAAGCCTGGGGGCCGTCCTCTGACGTCCCAGCGACGCTCGCACGCGTGCTCAACAACATATTCAAGCAGTGAGTCAATCAATCCAGCAACACAAGCTACGTTGTAGGTATATTGGAGGTGGAAGCCCGTGCCTGGGGGTCATCCTACGACGTGCCGGCGACCTCACGCGTGCGCTCGCATTATCCATCGTCAAGTGGATTCCTCCGGAAATTCACACTGTGCACCCCACCCTCTGCTGCTTGATCCCGTCAGAGAGGGCACCTGCCAGGCTTCATGGAGGGACACATGTGGCATCCTCGCTTGCAGGGATGAGGCGGCGTGCGGCCAGGCGCGCACCATTGGCGGACCTTCAGCGCTAGCGGCCGTTCTGTTTGACGCATCGGCGCAGGCAAGTGTGGAATGTATTTTTGTTGCGTCAATCCTCCGCGTGCGTGACTGACGCTTGTGTGGCTGGCCTTCACTTGAGATGAAGCAGGTGCGTGTATGTGAATGATTGTCTTCCTTTGTGGATGAGGACAAGACAGGAGCAATAACACAACATAGGAAAACACGCAGTCGGAGGCGGAGGACTCGCTGTGGGAAGAGCCTCGCATCTACGAAACCGCGGCGCAAGCGGCGGAGGCGCTGGCAACGCTCGTGGAAGTGCACGTCGACTCGCAGGTGAGTGCGTGAGCTTTCGGGTCGTAACGTGCAAATCTAATACCTACTCTACTTCATCAGGTTTCCTTCAAGTCGGCGCCAGACGCGGCCGTGCCGAGATGGCCGCTGACCCGCCGTGTCCGCGGCCGGCCCCGGAGCATTTGCTGGCCGCAGACTGAGCTGTGCACTATTGCGGACCGGCCACCCCATGTGAACCAAAACTCCTTCTGCATTGTCCAGTACTCATGTGGAGGCGGCGGGCATGGCGCATGCAGTCTGACGCTGCCGGCGGCAAAAGCCCGACCCACAGAGAAGGCGGCGATGACGCTTGGCTTGGAACGCTTAATGCGCAGGTGAAGGCGGCAGGGGCGGGTGACGTGATGCAGTGTGGACGCTGCTGCAAGCGCAGAGAGCTTGGCCAGCCAGACCAGTGAGGCAAGGTCTTCAATGATCAACTTGCGCAGTTGCTGCGCAGGCGGAGGCGGGGCGCGGTGCATGCGGCGCAGCCGCTGCTGCGTTTTGCTGACGGCGGTGCTGCAGAAAGCTCCCAGGGAGACAGAAAAGGCTCTCGACGTTCACATCGATGTGCGATTCTGCGCAGGTGGAGGCGGCGGGCGCAGGCGCAGTGCATGCGGCGCAGACGCTGCTGCGTTTCCTGGCGATGGTGCTGTAGAAAGCTCCCAGGGAGGACAGAAACGGCTTTCAACGTTCACATCGATGTGTGCGATTCTGCACAGGTGGAGGCGGCGGGCGCGGGCGCAGTGCATGCGGCGCTGACGCTGCTGCGGTCTCCGGCGGCAGTGCGGCGAAAGGCCACCGAGCTACTGCGGGAGCTGCTGGCGGGCGTGGCGGCGGCGCCGGACGAGTCCGTCTACGCTGCATTTGCGCAGGTGCATGGCGGACCTCCTCAAACGAATTCCAGGTTTCGAGACGCAGAATTGAGAAGGCTGCAGCAGGAGCTGCTCGTGGGCGTCGCTGCGGCAGCGGACACGTCAGTCTCCACCGCCTTCACACAGGTGAGGCTTCCGTTTTCGAACAGTAGTATTCGAGCTAACGATTCATCGTGTAGGAGCTGCTTTTGGGCCTGGCGGCGGCTTTGGACGACGTCGTCTACTCAGCATGAGAAAAGTGCCATGCCACATTTAGAATCAACGGTATTGTCGGTTGTTTGTGCGTCGGCGATTATTGCGCAGGTGCATGGCCTGGTAGTGGAGCCCTCTCGCTTGTCTCGAGTGTTCCTCAAACAAAGCAGTGATAATCACAGAATAGCCCACAAAAAAATCCCACAAAAAGTTAAAACCCTAAAGAAACCCTAGCAATACATCATGACAATTGCACTGGCTGGTCAGCCAACATCGTGCAGGCTGCTGAGCCAGAGCAACGAGGACGCTGCTCCAAGGTCCTCTGATGTCAGCAATAGGTTTAGGGTAGGGTTTAGGGTTTAGGGTTTGCGAGGGAGCTGCTGGCGATGTCCGCGCCGCTGCACGGCCTGCTGACATGGGACACGTCTGCCTGTTCACGGCTCGAGCCGCAGCGCCGTCAATGCATTGTGCTGGCCTCCTGCTGCGTGCGCAGGAGCCGCCAGCGATGTCGGCGCAGGTGCACGGCCTGCTGGCGCTCGAGCATGGCCCACCTGGTCCTCGGACACGACGGCTGAGAGGTCGACAGGATTCAACAGGCTGTTGTCGTTTCCGGCAGGAGCTGCCGGCGATATTTGCGCAGGTGCACGGGCTGCTGGCGGAGCACTCGCGCATGTGGGGCAGCGTGCTGCCCGAGCAAGAAGCCCTGCTGTGCGACATCCTGTCCGAGGTAGGAAACTCTGGAATCGCATTGTTGAAAAGATGCGATGGCTGGTGGGGGCGAGTGTTGCCAGCGCAAGAAGCGCTGCTGTGCGACATCCCGTCCGAGGTATGTGTTCCACCTTATCTAAATAGGTTTTAATATAAATGAAAATGAGGTATTTCTTTGTGTTTCCACTGCGATACGAAGATTTTCTGCCGGTGCAAGAAGCGCTGCCGAGTGACGTCTCATCCAAGGTGAAGACCACACGCTTCCTTCAAGATCATTGATAGTACGTTGTACGTTTGGCTGGGGAAAGTGCCGCCGGCGCAGGATGCGATGCTGTGCGACACCCTGTCCGAGGCGGATCTTCAACGGCATGCACGGCTGGCGGCGAGGCAGCCCCGCTACCGTCAATCGACATCGATTGTGACACGCAAAGCTCAGAATGCCAAAGCGGCCATTCAATCTGAAGGTGGTGGCACGCCCGGCATGCGAGCAGAAGTCCATGTCTATGTTGAGGGCTTACCGCATAGAATCATGTTCACTCATGTCTCCAGGTGTAGGTGGTGGCGGGCACGGCATGCGGCGAGGAACAGCTGGCGGGCATGCAGCCGCAGATGCCGCGGCTTTTGAGGTTGACTCCTGAGATTGCGAAGCGACCCGAAGCCACTCCTCATCTGTTACCTGCAGGTGGTGGCGCACCCGGCGTGCGGCAAGGGACGGCCGGCGGGCATGCAGCCGCAGGTGCTGGCGCTGGCGGTTGATGTCATTTCGCCCTGGGAATACATTACGGCATCACAGTCCCAACCATGCAGGTGGTGGCGCACCCGGCGTGCGGGGCAAGGGACGGCCAGCGGGCATGCGCAGGTGCTGGCGCTGGGGGTTGACGCCACATTGCTATGAGAATCTATTACAGCATCACAGTTCCAGTCACGCAGGTGGTGGCGCATCCGGCGTGCGGCAAGGAACAGCTGGCGGGCATGCAGCCGCAGGTGCTGGCGCTGGTGGCCTTGTTCGTGCACTGCCGGCGGGAGGGCCGTAAGCGCCGAATCACGC
>JAABUM010001731.1_pt1 | contig 31436 bp, 23 predicted proteins | sample 5559161 | NCBI WGS metagenome assembly JAABUM01 (sample SAMN10711868, study PRJNA513369) | rock metagenome | isolation source: Antarctica rocks | place: Antarctica: Victoria Land, Siegfried Peak nord
ACCGCCGTAGAGATAAACCCGGCAGATTTACAGTCTGCTGCCATTAACCGCTCGGCCACCTCTGCTAATTTTTCAAAGAACTTCGTCGAAACGGATTTCGGCGAAGCCGGTGGACGGATTCGAACCGCCGACCGGCTGTTTACAAAACAGCTGCTCTACCCCTGAGCTACACCGGCACAAGCGCCCCTTTAAAAGAGGCAAGAAGAAATTGTAACTTCGCCCTGCCCATCTGTCAACGAAACGGCAGACGAAATTTTGGATTCGTCCGCCGTTTTCGCTTGGGTTCACGCGAATTTCTGGATTTTCGCTCTCGCCCTCAATTTGGCGATTTGATCGTCCAGTCGCTTTTGCACTTTTTGCTTGAGCAGCCCGCTTTTGATCTGGGCCGAAATTTGTGGGTCGCCCTGCACTTCAGCCAAAGTCAATTTGCGAGCGGGAGTTTTCTCCTCGACTCGCAGGATGTGAACGCCGAACTGCGTGGTGATCGGGCCGACGACTTGTTTGGGTTTGGCGTTGAAGGCGGCGTCTTCAAAAGCTTGGATCATCTCGCCGCGTGGGAAGGTGCCCAGGTCGCCGCCTTGGTCTTTCGAGCCGGGGTCAGCTGAATTAGTTTTGGCCAGAGCCGCGAAATCGGCGCCCGCATTGAGCTGCTTGATCAAGGCTTGGGCGTGCTTGTTGACGGCATCTTTTTCGGCGGGCGTGGCGTTGGGGTTGAGGGCCAGCAGGATGTGGCGGGCGTGGACGGCTTCGGGAATAGTGAACTGGTCGAGATTGGCGCGGTAGTAGGCGCCGATGTCGTCAGCCGAAATGGTGATGTCACCCGTCAGGCGATTGGAGAGCTCGCGGATGGCCAGTTCGTCGGTGATGACACGACGCACGTCCTGGGACGTTTGGCCATCGGCGCTCACCCACGTTTGGAAGTCAGCGTCGTTTTTGAAGTTGGCTTTTAGTTTGGCCAGAGCCGCGTCCACGTCTTTGGTTTGAGGAACAATTTTCTGGCGCTTGGCTTCTTGCGACAGCAATCGGGTTGTGATGAGTTCGTCCAAAACCTGCGTTCGGATTTCGCCCAAAGCTTTCTGGACTTCGGGCGTGTTGGCCGCCAAACGCGGGTCGTTGAGTCGATAAGAATTGACTAGGCGGTTGAGGTCAGAGATTTGGATCTTGTCGCCATTCACTTCGGCGGCCACGTTGCCCGAAGCGGGAGCCGTAACGGGTTTGGCTTGGGCCAGAGCGGAATAGAGGGGAGCGCCGCCGCACAAAGCGAGGCAAAACAAAAGACGTTTCATAGGAATTGGAGAAAAGTTAGACGACACGCGACGCAAGACGCGCCGAATCGCGCTTTGTTTGTCTGGAAAAACGACAAGGAGGGTAAAAGCGCCCTCAACCGGGCATCAACTTGTGCCCGACGCGCCCTTGCCAGCCGTCGATGACCAGCCAGAACAGCATCATCGCCACATCTCCCAGAGCTAATCCCAGGAAAAGTGGCGTGGATTTGCGATAGGAATCGGTGCCGCCAAAGCGCATCACGAGCACCTTAAACAACCAGCCAATGAGAATCGAAAACCAGATCGCGCCCATCGGGTAGGTTTGCGAAAGCAGCAGGCCAATGGGATGAAGTGGGAACCACGCGAAACGCGAACGCGCGATCATCATGGCGTAGGTCAGGAAAATGCCCAGGCCGACCCACACGAGGTTGCCGTAGGACGCGTCTTGCACGCCCTTGACGAGGCTGGACGCCGTGGTCGCCGGAAGTTGCGAGGCGGCGCCCGAATACCAGGGATCCAGCGAAGTGCCGCCTTGCTGATAGCCGAACTTGAGGTTGAAATAGCTGCCCATCGCGGCGGTGATGATCGAACAGGCCAGCATCAGCGCGAGCAACGGCTTGAGCGCGATTTTGCGGTCGTGGGCCAGCTTGAACCCTTGAATGAAGGAAGGCATGATGAAGCCGCGCAAATCGGTCATCAAGCCGCCTTGAATCATGCCCGCTGACGGCAAACTCTGCGCGTTGAGCAGCCAGTGATTTGGCCCGGCATTGGTGATTTGGCCGATGGTGCCAAGCGGCGCCCAGCCCTGCTGCACGAACAAAATGCCCGCTTCGGCGATGATGCGCGTCAAGGCGATGATGATGACCAGATACAAGCCCCACTGCAAAAGCGCGAGCGGCGCGGAAAGTCCCGCCGCCATGCTCCACGCCACGAGCGCGCCAAACGACAGGACGAACCCCCAAAAAGCGGCAGGATAGGACAACGCTTCCTCGCTTTCTTCCGGCTCGCGGCGGCGCTGACCGAACGCGCGCAGCATGATGTAGCGCAAATGTTCGCGGCCCGTCCACGTCATAATCGCAACATAAGCAAGATAGCAACCGATCTGTTGATAGAAGGTAAAAGTCTTCGACGGCCCGCCGAAACCGCCGACGGGATTGGGCAAGGTGTTCGGGTTAAAGCCCAACAAATAGGCGCCCACGAACTGCATCCTGATGAACAAGAAGAAAAACCAGAACGAAAACGAGACTTCGGTTGTGAGCAGATAAGAGATGCCCACGATGATGGGCCACACGGTCATGCTCAGCCCGCCGATCTGATTCCAGGGCGCTTCGGTGAACAGTTGACTCGTGTTGATGTCAAGAGGAAACGCCGGAACATCGGGAAAATAGACGTTCAACCCGCGAAGCGTTTGGATGAAAACCGCGATGCCAAAGCCGATCCACATCAACGGGTTGCGAAAGAAGGTGCCAAAAACGCCGTTACCCGGCTTGTCCACGTCTTCCGTCATTTCCAAGGGCAACTTGAGAAGCGGAAACGCCAGAGCTTCGCGCTCGGCCCACTGCTTGCGGATGATGACGGACAAACAAGCCATCATCACATACATGAGGCCAATAGCGGTTCCCCAGGCGGCGAGCGGCACCAGCCACGCGCCCCACGGCACTTCGCCGCGCGGGTTGTTGGTGAACCACTCCGCCACATGAGCGCGCGCCACATCGTTGTTGGCGTAGGGCGTTTGATCCCCCTGCAAAGCGGGCGTCATCCACGGCTTGATGTAGGGCTGCAAAAATTCGAGCCACTTGTTTTCGCGCGTCGCGTAGTAGAACGGCCCGATGAGGTTGACAACGAACACGTTTTCCGCGCCGTGCCCTGGCGCCAGAGTTGAAAACAAACACGAGATGTAGATCGTGAGCGTTTCGTTGCGCGTGAACGGCTTGTGTCCCAGGGCGAGCGCGAGCAGCAAAATCACCGCAGCCGAACCAAGCCCCCAAAACAAAAACGAAGAGGTGCCCGCGCGCAAAAAGAAGAACCCTGAAGACGCAACGCAGGCGAGCATGGCGCCCGCCACGAGGGCGGTTTTGCCCCGGTCGCGCGCGATGAGCGACAACAGTGGGTTGACGGCCAGCAGCAAAACCAAAAGCACCGCAATGGCACCGGGCGGCAAATGCGTGGCGCCCAAAAAGGTGTTGCGCATCTTCATGTCCACAACGGGAATCATGTAGCCAAAGAAAAACGCCAAAGCCAGCGACAACAGCGTGGCGCGAAATGTCAGTCCGCGCGGTTTGAGCGAAGTCTCATCCGTTGTTTGCTGGGCCAGCGACGAAGTTTGAATATCGGAAGGTGAAGTTGGAGCCGTCATGCGCGTGAAAAGCCAATTTTGCCCGCGACGAAGCGGCAAAACGGCGAAGAAAACTGGGTTGAAGCGGGAAGCCCTTTTATTTTAGCAAGGCACGCAACCGATTATGAGGGCACTCTCGCCCAATTATTGCAGCAATGAGAGGAACTTGAGGCCGCGTGCCCGTTTCTAAAGAACGCTCAATTTCGACTTATCGCCGAACCAAGCGCTTCGCTCTTATGCCAACCCGCCGCGAATTATTGTTGTCTGGGGCCGCCCTGTGCGCCACCGCCAAGTGGAGCCGCGCGGCTCTTTCTCCGGCGCCCGTGCCCGAAACGCAAGGCGCTTTGGCCAAGTTCGAACCGGCACGCGGTTGCTACATCGGCGCTTTTATCGAGCGCGACAGCCAGGTGAAGGGCTTTATCCCCGAATTTGAAGCGCGCACCGCCAAAAAGCACGCCTCCTACTTCACCTACGTCGGCTACGGTCGCCCCTTTCCCCTCGGCTGGGTTCACAAAGTCGCGCGTTACGGAGCCGCGCCGCACATCGCCTTTGAGCCAAACGACGGCTTGGAAATGGTTTCCGATTCGGCTTATCTGCGTCACTGGGCGCGCGACGCGGCCCGCACCAAAGTGCCGATTTTCCTGCGCTGGGCGAGTGAAATGAACGGCCCGTGGACGAAATACGGGGGAAATCCCGACGAGTATCGCGCCAAATTCGCCCTCGTTTCGGGCATCATGAAACAGGAAGCGCCCAACGTGGCGATGGTGTGGACGCCTTTCGCGCGGCCAACCAACACCATCGCGGCCTATTATCCCGGCGACAAATGGGTGGACTGGGTGGGCATGAACATCTACTCGGTGTTCGTCCACGACGGCAACCGCAACCGACCTTCTTCTGGCGAAGATCCGGTCGAATTTCTGCGCTTCATCTACGACAACTACGCGGCTCGCAAGCCGGTTCACATCTCGGAATATGCGGCGACGGTGTTTTGTAAAGGCACTGGCGAAGACACGGTGGATTTCGCCATCGCCAAAACCAAGCGCTTTTACGGCGCACTGCGCGACGAATTCCCGCGCGTCAAATCGGTGAACTGGTTTTGTCTGGACACCGTGCAAGCGGGATTGGCGAACAACAACTATTCCCTGCTCGCCGATGGCCGTTTGCTGGCGACCTACCGGGAACTCATCGCCGACGACCACTTTTTGCGCACCGTCGCCTTCAACCCGGCTGTGTGGAACCGCCCGGTCAGAGCGGGCACAACAGTTACCGATCCCAACGCGCTGTTCAGCGAAGAATCGGACGATTATCTTGTCGACTCAGGAGCGGTTGCGGGCACAATCGACCAGCCGTTTTTGCGCGGCCTGAAAAACGGCGACGTGCTTTCCGACGATCTGCAACTGCGTGTGCAATTGCCGGTCGGCATGGAAGCCCGCGCCGTGTTTTGGAAAGTCGATGGCAAAACCGTCGCCCTGTCGAACACCCGCGACCTGCGCCGCACCATCCCACGCGCCCGCTTCGTCGAAGGCCAGCACACAGCGCAAGTCGTGGTGCTCACTTCCGCTGGCGAGAAAGCCTCCGACATCGTGCGCTTCTCGATTCAGTAACAAATGAATTAGCAACAGCAGCCACGGATAGTCTTCATTTAACTACAAAAAGACACGAAAGGATTGGTAACGCGAGTCGAAATGGTGAATTTAAGAGAAGTTAATAGCTTCAGTTCTTCCACTCGTGCTACCAATCCTTTCGTGTCTTTTTGTAGTTAAATGAAAACTATCCGTGGCTCCTATGTCCATTTGTGGCTAAATCGAAAACAATGGTTTCAGTTTGGGAAGTCCCGCTCTTCGGGGATACAAACGCGGTGTGTCACCGACTTTTTCAATCGTTATCAAGTGATAGCGCGTCGGTAGTTCCGGCAACTCATAGGAGCGCACATCGCGCAAAAAGCCGCCCAATTCATCGAGCGCTTCTTCGCTGCGCCGCGCTTCGCGTTCAGCATTGTCTCCGCGCCATGACACAACCGAGCCGCCCACTTTAACCAAAGGCAAGCATAGCTCGGCGACTTCGGAAAACGAGCCAATGGCCCGCGCCGTCGCCACATCGAAGACCTCGCGGAAATACTCGCCTTGCGCCGCATCTTCCGAGCGTTCGTTGATGACTTGGGCGCCCGTGATGCCGAACTTTTCGATGGTTCCTTCGATGAAACCGCACTTTTTGCGTGTCGCTTCCATAAAGGTCATCTTCAACTGAGGACGCGCCAAAGCCAAAACCAGGCCGGGGAAACCCGCGCCGCTTCCGACATCGACCACCGATTTCGCTTCGTCAAACAAACCCGTGTCGAGGGCTTCAAGCGAATCGAGAACGTGTTTTGTCCACGCTTCGGCCGACGTTTTCAGTCCTGTTAAGTTGAACTTTTGATTCTCTTCCAACAAATGCGCGATTAGTTCGCGTAGTTTCGATTCCAATTCGGGGTTCATAAAAACAAAGCCCACAGATGAACACAGATTAAACACAGATAAATTCAATTAATAAATATCTGTGTCTTAATCTGTGTTCATCTGTGGGCTAAAAATTAGTCGCAGTCCACTTCGCATTGCAAGCGGATTTCGCGCAGCACGCGGGCGACTTCGTGGCATTTGCCGCGTTCGCCTTTAAAGCAAACGCCGCGGCCTTTGGCTTCGACTTCGTTGATGATGGTGCGGGCTTTATGCGGCGAACAGCCAGTAGCTTTGATTAGTTGTTCTTGCACGTCTTGAGGGAAATGCCAGTCGTCGTCATACAAAATGACGCGGTGATTGGCGCCATCCGCGTCGGGCTGCGCAGGTTCGAGAACGGCTAAACCACCGCCTTCGGGTTCGAGTTCGGGAAAGGCATCGAGGCGAAGAAGCAGAGAAAATGGCATCGAAAGAAACGCTGTTTTGGAGTGCCAAAAGGAACGAATCACGTGCGCGGGCCGTTCCAAGAGGGCCATGAAAATATCGACGCGCGGAGAATACGGGTTGCGCGCCCTGATGGAACTAGGCCTTGAACCGGGCAAAGGCTTGTCTTTGCGGGACATCGCCACCCGGCAAAACATCTCGCTCGATTACCTCGAACAAATCGTGCCCGCTCTCAAATCCTCCGGTTTGGTCAAAGCCAAACGCGGCGCACAGGGCGGCTACCAACTCGCCAAAGACCCCGCCGAAATCACCGTTTTGGAAGCCCTGCGCGCCCTCGAAGGCCCGTTCGAGCCGATGATCTGCCTGAGCGATGGCACCAAATCGAGCATCGCTTCGACCAAAAACGCCAACTGCGGCGCGTCGGGTTCGTGCGCGGTTCAAGAGGTGTGGCGCGAACTGCAACTCGCCGTTGAAAACGTGCTACAAAACCTGACTTTGGCCGAACTGCTCCGCCGTCAGGAAGAACAATTCGGTGTGCCAATTCGCACCTATCGCCAACGCTCTCTGGTTCCGCTACCATTACTAAATTAGCTTCAAGTCTTGAAAAGAGGGCCTTGAGGACGTTAAGATGCCCGTTTATGCAACCACATAGTGCCGCATACTGGTTTGGTATCTTCATCGGCGGTTTGTTCATCGGGACATTGTGCGGATTGCTGCCTCTTCTCGTTGGACTCAACAAAAACCGGCAGACACTGGCGGCCACAGGATTTGTCGCTTGCCTCGTTTCAGGCTTGGTTTTGGGCCTTTTGTTGGCTCTTCCTGTAGCGGTAATCTTCACCCTCATCCTCCTCTTCCAAACGCCTTTAAAGCGGTAGCAGTGACTTCTATTGCGGCTCTAACCGTGTCTGCCCTTGCGCTAAAATTTTCGCCACCAATGTTCCGAACCGAAATCGCGCCGCACGGCGGGCGCCTCATCAACCGCTTTGTGCCCGCCGACCAGATCGAGGCGCAACGCGAATACGCGCAGTCGCTCACCAAAATCGCTCTCGCTGACCGGCGATTGAGCGATTTGGAACTCATCGCTAACGGCGCATTTTCGCCGCTCGAAGGCTTCATGGGAAGGGCCGATTACGAGAACTGCATCATCAACCAGCGCTTGTCGAGCGGCTTGCCCTGGACGATCCCCGTCACCCTCGCTGTGTCCGAAGATGAAGCAGCGTCTTTGTCCATCGATCAAGAGATCGCGCTTGTGGATAAGTTCGAAAACATCCTCGCCATCATGGAATTGGGCGAAATATACCGCTATGACAAAGAACGCGAGGCGCGGCTCGTCTATCGAACCCTCGAAGAAGCGCATCCCGGCGTTCGCAACTTGTTCCGGCGCGGCGACATTCACTTAGGAGGCCGTATTCGCGTGTTGCAAGAGCGCGTCGACAAAGCCTTTCCCGATGATCGTTTGACTCCCCTCCAAGTCCGGCGCGCCTTTGCCCAGCGCGGCTGGCGCAAGATCGTCGGCTTTCATACGCGCAACCCGATTCATCGCGCTCACGAATACATCACCAAATGCGCGCTCGAAACGATGGACGGTCTGCTGGTTCATCCGATTTACACGGCGACCGAACGCGACGAAATCCCGGCTGAGGTGCGCATGGAGTGCTACCGCGTTTTGCTCAAAAACTACTATCCAGCCGAGCGCGTGATGCTGGCGGTTTTGCCCGCCGCAAGCCGTTTCGCCGGGCCGCGCGAGGCGGTTTTCCATGCTCTGGTTCGCAAGAACTTCGGTTGCACGCACTTCATCGTCGGGCGCGATCACGCGGGCGTTGGCAACTATTACGGAACATTCGACGCGCAATACATCTTCGATGAGTTCGAGCCGGACGAACTCGGCATCGTGCCGATGACCTTCGACCACGCGTATTATTCGCCAACCGTCGGAAGCATGGGAACCGATAAAACCATGCCCGACAGCGCGCAAAAAGTCGCCCTGAGCGGCACCAAAGTGCGCCAGATGTTGATGGACGGCCAAATCCCGCCCGCCGAATTCACCCGTCCCGAAGTCGCCAGAGTGTTGATTTCGGCGATGAGGAAATAGTGTCTACAGAAGATTCACCCGGCTTGGCCCACGATGAACTTCGGTTTTTACGGGAAGTTCTGCGCGATGATGAACTGGCGCAAAAAATTTCGCAAGCCGATGACGAAACAGCCGTTGTGCTTTTATTGAAAGTGAATCGCATCCTCGCTGTCAAGATTTGGCACGACCGGACAAGTGATTCACTAATAGATGCTGTTAACGCAGTTTATGGCATCGCAGAACGTCATAACCATTCATAGCTCATGCTTCAACTTTCACCAAACGACTATCAAAAAATCATTGAACACGGTTTATCAGGCAAGCCACTCGAAATCTGTGGATTACTCGTTGGTCACAAGAATGGCGAGGACTCACAGGTATTAGAAGTTCACGCTGTTGATTCCAAAGACCTCAGCGAGAAGACCTACAATATGGACGCGCTCAAATACATGAAAATCGACGCCGATGTGCAAAAGCGCGGGTTGCAAATCGTCGGGATTTATCACACGCATCCGGCGACCGAGCCGTATCCTAGCCCAACCGACATGGAGCGCGCGCACTGGGAAGGTTCGGACGAAGCAATTTTCCCCGGTTATTCCTATCTCATCGTTTCGCTGCGCGACCCGGCGCATCCCGAACCGCGCTCCTTCAAACTCGTTGGAAAACGCAGGCCCGAAGACGTGCAAGAAGAACTCGTGCGCATCGGCGACGTTTCCGGCGAAAATTTGTAACCTCGCTTGCTACGAATCGTCTGGCCTGGTGCTTTCCATCATGACACCCAACCAAATTCACGGGCGCGACGGCGTAGATGAACGTCTCGACGGCTCTGTGTCCATCACCGATTTGGTCGGCAACACGCCGCTCATCGAACTCAAAAAGCTCACGGCGCATCTTAAAACCGTGCAGGTGTTCGCCAAAGCCGAATACCTGAATCCGGGGGGAAGCGTCAAGGATCGGGCCGCGCTCAACATGTTGCTCAAAGGCATCGAAAGCGGAGAACTCGCGCCCGGTAAAACCATTCTCGATTCGACTTCGGGCAACACGGGCATCGCCTACGCGATGATCGGCGCGGCGATGGGATACAAAGTCAAGCTCGTGATGCCCGGCAACGTGTCGCCCGAACGCCGCGCGATTGTGAAAACCTATGGCGCCGAAACCGTGCTCAGTTCGGCGTTCGATGGCTCGGATGGCGCGATTCTCAAAGCACGCGAGATTTACGAATCTGACCCCGACAAGTATTTCAAGCCCGATCAATACAACAACGAGTCGAACTCCGAAGCGCACTATTTGGGCACCGGCCCAGAAATTTGGCGCCAGAGCGAAGGCCGCGTCACCCATTTTCTGGCGACGCTTGGCACTTCGGGCACGCTGATGGGCACCTCGCGTTATTTGCGAGAAGTCAATCCCGACATCCAGATCATCGCCGTCGAACCCGACAACGCGATGCACGGTATCGAAGGCCTCAAGCACATGGCGACGAGTATCAAACCGGGCATTTACGACCCCTCAATCGCCGACGAACACTTGGGCGCCCAGACCGAAGACGCCTACGATATGCAAGCACGACTCGCCGAAGAGGAAGGCATTTTCGTCGGATTTTCGGCGGGCGCGGCGGTTCATACAGCCATCAAAGTCGCCGAGCGATTGGACGCGCAAGGCCAAGAGGCACTAATCGTCACCATCTTGTGCGATCGCGGCGACCGTTACTTGACCCAACTCGCGCAGATGAATTTGTAAGCGCGATTTTGTATTAAACACAGAAAGAACAAAGAAGCAGAGGTGACATAGAGAGTTTCTGAAGAGGATCAAAACTTTGCTCTTTCCCCCTCTGTGTCACCTCTGCTTCTTTGTTCTTTCTGTGTTTAATACAAACATGACGCCCATCCAACGCAAAACGCAAAGCGAAACTTTCCTCGCCTCCAAACACATCACTTTCGACCCGCAACTCCCGCCTATTGAAGCCGATTTCGAGTCGCGTTCGGTTCGAGAAATCGCCCGCCGCGCGATGTGTTTAACCCTTGTCGCCCTTAAAGCCGAAGGCATGGCGCCCGATGAAGTTGTCGAATTCAAGCGCGAACACGGACTCGATACGTTTCTCACGGGCAAGGAAAATCGTTTTCTGGTCGCGCCGCCTTCCAATCAAGATGCGCGTTGGGTGTGGCGTTTCGAGGCGCTTCACATCCTGCTGTGGGCGCTGGGCTATGTCGGGCAAATTGGCTTTCCAATTGAAGAATCGGACGCCGCGAGCGAAGTGGAATTTCTGCGCGAACTCGGCCCCGACGGGTTCGTTCAGGGCGCGATTTTACGCTCCAACGAGCAGATTCTCGACGCCGCCGACTGGGTTTTTCGCCTGCATCAAAGCGTGGTAGATGAACGCGGCGGAACAGAATCGGTTCTTGAAGAACAGGTCGAACAGTGGAGCCACGCCTTCGATTGGTTGACGCGCGAAGAAGAGAATTGGGAGTGATTTCGACTGCTGACGTGGGTGTCAAAGGGCAATTGTTGGTTAGCCGTTCGAGAAGCGAGAAGAGACGCTTCTTTTCGGCTGAACAGGCATAAAAAAGAGGCTGGAACAGGGTGACGCTGTGGCATCTCGTTCATGAGCCGGGCGAGGCGATGGGCGGCGACGCAGGACGAGCAAAATGAGCGTCAACAACGGCCCATTCGCGCGCGCCTTCGTCACTTGAAGTGACGCGTTTGGGCAGAAACAACAGCTGCGATTTGCGGTCATCCCGCCAGGCGGGAAAGCGCGCCACGCCGATGGGCACGACGAACACCCAGACATTTCGGCTTTCGAGACGCGCGCTCAGGCTCGACCAGGGCACGATGGATTCACCGTTGGAGCTGCGCACCGTGAACCCCGCAGGCGAGAACTCGTAGGTGATGGGCGCCGACCAGTCGCCGCCGCAGTCACGACGAAACTTCTTCCTGTTGCGCCTTGGTATCCAAACGCAGTCGTAGATCAACCCTCCCAGCACGCCGATGGTGATGGCGCCGCTTTCAATTCCCGGTTGCAACCAAAAACCAAAGCCAAACAACAAAGACAAAACGCACAGAAAGTAGGGCATCAAAGGTGCGAATCGGTTGCGCGAGCGGATGAAGACGCGGTGCCCTTCGCGCCACTCATCGAGCGAAACAGAAAACGTCATGGCGAAGCGAGAGGCGGCGCAGAAACGCCCACAGCCAATTTGGGGTTGCCCTGCGCGAGTTCGACGAGGAACTGCGCTTTATCTGTCTCTGAGACAAAGGCTCGCGTTAGGAATGATGTGGTAGGAAAGCGGGTTCACGAACAAAATCCACACGGTCGGGCCTTCGATGAAATCAGAAAATGCGGCCCAACGAAAGGTCGAACGCGATAAAGAAGTGGAAATTTCTACTTCTTCGGCTGAAGTGGTGATGGCGACGGGAATCGTGCCTTTGCGCTTGGGAAACATGGTTAAGGCGGAGCGATAGGGGGCGACAACGGGCAGATAAGCAGTTCCCAAAGCGCCCACCACCAGAGGAACAACGGCCAGGCCAGGAAAACCTATCGCTAAATTGAACACTCCGAAGAGAAAGAACAAGGCGGAAAAGAGCGTGTATCCCCAACAGAAAACGCGCCGCCGCCGCCACAGGAACAACCTGCGCGCCGCCGCGACATCAGCACGGTTAAGGTCGTATCGCAATTGCATGAGAAAGAGAAGAGCGCGCTTGAGTTTCGATTTTACAACCCCGAATCCGTCACCGCGCCTTTGCTGGCACTCGTGACTTGCGTAGCGTATTTGGCGAGAAGTCCCCGGCGATAGCGTGGCGCGGGTTTTTGCCACCCGGCGTAACGGCGCTCCATTTCTTCGGGCGAGATGTGGAGCGAAAGCTCTTTCGACTGGGCGTTGATGGTGATTTCGTCGCCGTTGCGGATGAGGGCGATGGGGCCGCCCTCGAAGGCTTCGGGCGTGATGTGGCCCACGACGAAGCCGTGCGAGCCGCCGCTGAAACGGCCATCGGTGATGAGGGCGACGGACTTCCCCAGACCTTTGCCCATCACGGCGCTCGTGGGCGACAGCATTTCGCGCATTCCGGGGCCACCGCGCGGCCCTTCGCCGCGAATGACGAGGACATCGCCCGCGACGACGGTGCCGTCGAGAATGGCGGCGAGACACGCTTCCTCGCCTTCAAACACGCGGGCGCGGCCAGTGAAAGACAGGCCTTCTTTGCCGGAGATTTTGCCGACTGCGCCAGTCGGAGCGAGGTTGCCGTAGAAGATGACCAGGTGTGAATCGCTCTTGATCGGGTCGGAAAAGTCGCGCACGATGGTTTGTTTTTCGGGATAGTCGGCGACTTCTTCCAAGTTTTCCGCGAGCGTTTTTCCCGTGACGGTGAGACAATCGCCGTGAAGCAGACCTTGCGCGAGCAGGCGTTTCATCAAGGGTTGAATGCCGCCGATGCGGGACAGTTCGGCCATCGAATAGCGGCCCGATGGTTTCAAATCGGCCAGAACGGGGACGCGTTTACCGATTTCCGAAAAGTCGTCAATCGACAGTTCGACTTCACTTGCGTGCGCCATTGCCAATAGGTGAAGCACGGCATTGGTCGAGCCACCAAGCGCGATCACGACGGTGATGGCGTTCTCGAACGCGTGGCGCGTCATGATGTCGCGCGGCAGGATGTTTTGCTCGATGAGTCGCACGACAGCGGCTCCGGCGCGTTCGCAGTCGGATTTCTTGGCGGGCGAGACGGCGATCTGGCCGCTCGAACCGGGAAGCGACATGCCCATCGCTTCGATGGCCGAGGCCATCGTGTTGGCCGTATACATCCCACCGCACGAACCGGCGCCGGGAATGGCGTGCTCTTCGACTTCGCGGAGTTGCTCGTCCGAAACGTTGCCGCCCGCGTGTCCGCCGACGGCTTCAAAAACGGACACGATGTCGAGTTTTTTCTGGTTGGGATCGTCCAAAAAGGCGCCCAACTCGGCTTCGTCGGGCGCGGCCAAACGGGAGGGAATCGGCGCATCGCAGGCGCCGGTCGTGAGGCATCCGGGCAAAACGGAGCCGCCGTAAACGAAAACAGCCGGGCGATTGAGACGGGCGATGCCGATGAGACAGCCGGGCATATTCTTGTCGCAGCCTCCGATGGCCACAACGCCGTCAAAGCCCTCGCAGCCGACGACGCATTCGATGGAATCGGCGATGACTTCGCGCGAAACGAGGCTGTATTTCATGCCTTCTGTTCCCATCGAGATGCCGTCCGAGATGCCGATGGTGTTGAACACGACCGCTTTGCCGCTCGCGTCGTTCGCGCCGCGCGCGGCTTCTTCGGCCAACTTGTCGATGTGCATGTTGCACGGCGTGACCATGTTCCACGTCGAGGCGATGCCAATTTGCGATTTTTGGAAGTCGTCACTTGTCCAGCCGAGCGCGTGATACATAGCGCGCGAAGCGGCACGGTCGGCGCCGTCGATGACGATGCGCGAGTATTTGCGGTGAGAGGGCGAGTGATTTGAGTCGTTTTGGTTGGGATTCATCGGGGAGAAGTTTAAGAGACGAGGAGCCAAATGTAGGGACTAAGCTTGTCTTCGCCCTTTCGCAGTTCGGATGACGTTTGGTTGTTCTGTTGACCAAACAGCAAGAGGGCGAAGATAAGCTGAGTTGCCACAGTTGGCTCTTTCCGAACGACACAACAAAACATTCGCCCTGAAACGCTTCGCCCGACGGTTTAAGCTGTTTCGCTCGTTCCGCTATGCCCACTTTTTCTCGTTCGTTCTGGCGTTCGCCCCTGTCACTGGTCTGTTTGGCCGCGCTGTGCGCGCTGACTCTTTTGTTTCGACTGGGAAGTTACGGTTTGGTCGATGCCGACGAGGGCCGCTACGCCGAAATCCCGCGCGAAATGCTGTCGCGCGGCGATTGGGTAACGCCCACGCTCAACGGAGTTAAGTTCTTCGACAAACCGGTGCTGCTCTACTGGAGCGTGATGGCGTCTTACTCGGCGCTGGGCGTGTCGGAATTTGCGGCGCGCCTGGCGATGGTTGGCTTTGCCCTCGCGGGCATCGCCGCGACTTACGCGCTGGGAAGGCGCGCTTTTGGCGCGCGCGCTGGTTTTTTGGGCGCGGCGATTCTAGCCACAACTTTGATGTGGCCGGTGATGGGCCGCACGGTCATCACTGACACGCCCTTGGCCGCGCTGACGACGTGCGCCTTGGCCGCGTGGTGGTTTGGGCACACGACGCCGCTCAAAACACGACAGGCCACGCTCATCACGGACGATCAAGCAAGCGACCGCGAGCGACCGAACACGCGTTTCGACAATCAAACGCGCAACTTCTGGTTCGCGCTCTTCTGGGCTTGTCTGGGCCTGGGAGTTTTGTCCAAAGGCCCGGTCGCGGTCGTGCTGTGCTTTGGCGCGATTGTGCCCTTTTTGCTTTGGTGCCGTCCCGCAAACGGCTGGAAAATGGGCTTCTGGTGGGGCGTGCCGCTACTAATTCTAGTGGCCGCCCCGTGGTTTGTGGCGGTGCAGGCGAAAAACCCGGAGTTCAACTATCTGTTCTGGTATTTGCAAAACATCGCGCGCTTCACGGGCGGCGGCGGAGTGCCGGATCACTGGGAAAAGCCCTGGTATTTCCTGCCATTTTTGCCGCTCATCTTTTTCCCGTGGACACCTTTTTTTCCACGCGCCGTGGGCCGCGTCGTGCCGCTTTTTCGGCGCGCGCGCCGCGATGCAAATGACGAAGCGGCGCGCGCCGTTGTATTTCTGGTGTGCGGCGCGCTCTTCGTGTTGCTGTTTTTTTCGGCGAGCAAGTCGAAGATCGTGACCTACATTTTGCCGCTCGTGCCGCTTGGCTGCGTCTTGCTCGGCGCGTGGTTCGATGCGCGGTGGAAGCGCGGCGCCGCGTTCAAAATCGAAACCGCTATTTTGGGCGCAATTGCCCTCACGCTGGGCATGGCGGCCTTTGCCACCCAATCGCGCGTTGGGAAACTGCTGCAACTGCCTTCGGTTCCCGTCTGGCTCTTGGTCACGGGCGCCATCGCGTTGTTGTGGTCGCTGGCTTTATGCATCACGACGTTTCGCGGCAAAATGCGCGAAATGTTCGGTGCAACAGCCGTTGGTTTTGCCCTTTTGCTTTCGAGCGGACTTTTGTTCTGGGGTTCGGTCGAATCGGCGGTTACGCTTCGCTCGTTTTTAAAACCAGTTCAGCGCGTGATGACGCCCGACACGCAAATCGCCTCGATTGGCTTTATCCAAAGCCTGTCGTTTTACGGCGCGCCCAAACGCATTCTCGTCAACGGTGTGGGCCGCGACCCCGACAAAAACAAAATCCCCGACGAACTCAAGCCCGGCTGGGAACGGATGAGCCAAGCCGAACGTGACGCCTACTTTTACGGCGATGTCAACGGCTTGAAACAGTTGCTGGCGCGCCCCAATCCCGTCTTCGTCGTGGCGCGCGGTCGAACTCTGGTCGATCCGCAGTGGCGCTCGGTCGGGCCGCGGGCGCACGTCTTAGCCTCGAACTCGCGCTTCACGCTGTTTGGTAACGACGCGGCGGCGAAGCGCTTCCAGCTTCAACCAACACAGCTGGAAGCTAAGCGGTTTTGACCTCGGACACGACGACCGTTCCTTTGCGGGATAGTTTGCCCCAGCCCTGACGAAATCCCGACAACGCCGTCCACGTCGCGCGGCAAACCACGACATAAAGCATCTGGCGATACAAGAAGCGTTGCAGCAAGAGCAGCGGCAAAAGTTTGGGATTCTCGTCATCGAGTCGAATCGCCACCCACGCGCCGATCAGTTCAACGGAGAAGAAAAGCGCGGTGAAAGCCGCGATTTTTTGAAAAGACGCGAGCGTGCCCGCGTCCAATCCGTGCGCTCTTTCGCCCAGCGCCACGCTGATGGCGGCCCCGATGAGCGTTATGTCTACCAGTGGCGCGATCCACTGCAAGCCGAACTGGAACACCCAAATCATCGGCAAAGCCAACTTGCCGAACCAACCGCACCGACCGAGCATCGCGCGATGTTTGGCCAGACATTGCAACGTGCCGTAGCCCCAACGAAAACGCTGTTTGAAGAGCGTGGACAGCGAATCGGGCGCTTCGGTGAACGCGCGCGCCTTTGTCTCGTTGGCGATCTTCCAGCCCGCGCCGTGCAAACGCCACGTCAAGTCCATGTCTTCGGCCAGTGTGTCGCTTTGGTAAGCGCCAACTTGCTGAACCGCGCTGGCTCGCCATGCGCCGATGGCGCCGGGAACAACCGAAATGGCGTTCAACAAAGCAAAGGCGCGCCGGTCGAGGTTTTGGCTCGTGATGTATTCGATGGCCTGCCAGCGAGTCCAGATGTTCAAGCGATTGCCGACCGAGACGTTGCCCGCGACGGCACCGATTTGCGGGTTCGAGAAGTGGCGAACCAAAAGCGAAATCGCGTCCGGCGCGACTTGTGTGTCGGCGTCGAAGCCAACGTATATCTCGCCGTGCGCCCGCGAAATCGCGTGATTCAAAGCCGAAGCTTTGCCGCCGTTGACCTGACGAAAAACCCGAACGCGCGCGTCATCCCCAAAGGCCACTTGAATCGCGTCGAAGGTTTCATCTTTCGAGCCATCGTCCACGACGACGACTTCTATGTTTGGATAATCCGAGTTCAAGATCGAACGCAGCGTGCGCTCGATGACTTGTTCTTCGTTGAAAGCCGCTACCAGAACCGACACCTTGGGCGCGTAGTCGGGCGGAAAAACCTGCTCTTGCTCGCGTTTGTGGGCGACCAAAGCCAGCGGAACGATGAAGGCCATGCGCGCGATGCCAAGGCCAATGGCCACAACGAAGCCGATGCCCAGAAGCCACTGCGCGGAAAACCAGACGTTGAAAAATGAGCAATCGAACGCCACCACAAGTGCTTCGCGGCCCGTGATGGTGGGCATCGCCTGAGCGCGCGTCTCGTTCATCAACCTCGATACGGCAACGAAACGAAAACCTTTTTGTTGAAGTTGGGGCAACACTTTATCGAGCGCCTCAATGGTTTTCGAGCGGTCGCCGCCCGCGTCGTGAAGCAAGATGATGTTGCCTTTACCCGATTGAGCATCCTTCAAGATGTCGGCTTCGATGTCGTGAGCCGTGCGAGGAGAAACCCGATTTCCCGCGCCGAGTTTGGTCGGGTTCCAGTCCTGCGGATCAATGGACTCGCCGATGGTTTTGTAGCCTAGCGCTGCCGCTTGCTCGACGGGCGCCACTTCCGCGACGGTTTGCGGCTCGGCGTCGGCTGTGTAAGGCGGGCGAAACTCGCTCGTGGCGTGGCCGGTGATGCTTTCGATGGCGCGCTGAGTTGCGTTGATTTCCCATTCGACGCGGCGCGGCGAGGCTTGACCCAAATCGGGATGGTTGAAGGTGTGGTTGCCGATGTCGTGGCCCTCGTCCCACATCCGCTTGATGAGTTCGGGATAACGCTCGGCCTGATAACCCATCACGAAAAACGTGGCTTTGACGTGGTATTTCTGCAGCTCATCCAAAATCGCGGGCGTCCACTGCGGGTCGGGGCCGTCATCGAAGGTGAGCGCCAGAGTTTTGTGCGCGCGTCCCGAACACGCAAGCATGGTCGTGAAGGGAAAACGCGAGTAGTTTTCGTCGGTGATGAGACCTGTTTGCCCGTCGAAATCGATGTCGCGCGCGCCGTCGCGCGGTTGCGAAGCCAGGCTGAGAACCTCACCCTCACCAGAAAACGCCACTTCAAAGGGAAAGTGAATGCGCTCCATTTGCTCGCGCACTTGCTCGTCAGGCGAGGAGTTTTTGTTCCAGAAGTCCCATACCGATGGGTCTTCGCTGCCCAGAACCCACAGCGCGCCGCCGCGCAGATGGGCGCGGTTCAAAAGCTTCCAATCGTTGAAAGCCGAAGCGCCATCGAGCATCCACACTTCGTGCGACTCGCTCTTGGAATCTCGATAGTTGAAGGTCGCGTTAAGCGCCTGCGGGTCGAAGTCAATGGCCTCTTGCGGCTTGATTCGGCCCTGCGCCTGACTCGCCAGTAAAACCGCCTCTTGATAGGTTAGCTCGCCCGCGTCCCGCTTTTTAGCGCCCGGTTTGTCGAGCCAATTGTAGGCGTAGTTGCCAACGCCCAGCACCAATTTGTTGGCCGGAATCGCCGCCAGCGCCGAGCGCACGAGCCTCGTGCTCCAATCGAACGCGGCGATGGGGCCAGCCGCGCTGCCTTGATCGTGCTGATCATAGGCCATGAGGACGGAAAAATCTGACGCCGCGCCCAAAGAACGCGCAATGGACGAGTGGCCTTCCTCGAACAAATTGCCTTCGAGATCGATGGACAGCGCCATTTTGTGTTGATGAAGCGAGCTTTTCAACAACTCCATAAACGCGGGCAAGCGGGCGTAGTCGGCCCCGTTCAAGTTCTCGAAGTCGAGGTTCAAACCGGCGAATTTGTTTTCCACCAGCCACTTGGACAAGTTCGCCACCAACGCTTGTTGCTTGGTGGGCGAGGCCAACAAACGCCCGACGCGCGCCGGATCGAAGTTGGAATCGGAAGCGTTGGAAAAAATCGGCATGATCGCCACGCCGTTTTGCCGCGCGATCTCAATTACCTGACGGTTAGCCGGATTGTTCTCGAACGAAAAGTCGTCCAGATTCAGGCTTTGCCCATCATCGCGCAGGTGAACCCAATCGGGCATCACGTGAGTGAGTTTCGGCGCCGCTTCTTTGAACGAAGCCAGCCCCGTGTTTTGATAGGGCGCATAAAATGCCGCCACAACCGGCGCATCCGCGGTAGTCTGCCCCGTCAAACCCGCCTGCGAACTTCGAGGTGCGACTTGATTCCACAGCGTGTTACGTTCGCGGACAGTTCTGGGTTGACCTTGGTCTTCTTTGGCCTGCTCTTGTTTGGACGGTAAAAAAATGTGCGCCAGGTTTTGCAACACCCGCGCCCGCGCCGGTGCGGGCGTGTTCATCACGCTCACGCCAAACGCAGCGCCCGAAATAAGCGCGACCAAACCTAAACCTGCGCCCGCGCGCTTGAGCCACGAAGCGCGCGCACCGGAAGGATCGAAAAATACGGGATGGGTGGACATGAAGAACGCCTATTCAGATGAAGCCGCGCTCCATCTCGTTCATGAGAAACCGCTCCCGATAAATGGGAATCCGTCCAGCTTCTTCCACTTCTTAGCCCGCGAGAATCCACTCGCGCAGCTTCTTCATCCACCGCTGGTAAAACCACAGGTTGTGATAGGTGAGCAAGCGCGCCCCGGAAATCTCGCTGCACTTGCACAGATGATGCAAATAGGCCCGCGAATAGTCGCGGCATACAAAGCATTCGCACTTCGGGTCGAGCGGCGAGAAGTCACGTTTGTGAACCGCTTTGAGCAAGTTCAAATTCTGGCTTCCGCCGCCAATGCCGCCCGCTTCCTCACTTGAGATGATGCCGACGTTGTGACGCGCCAAACGAGTCGGAAGCACGCAGTCGAACATATCGACGCCGCGCAGGACGCCCGCTTCCAAATCGCGCGGCGTGCCGACGCCCATCAAATAACGAGGCGAAGTTTCGGGCAACATCGGCGCGATTTGTCCGACCATTTCGTCCATCTGCGCGGGCGTTTCGCCCACCGCCAAACCGCCAATCGCGTAGCCGTCGAAGCCGATTTGCACCAGGGCGTCGGCGCATTCGCGGCGAAGTTCGGAAAACAAGCCGCCCTGCACGATGCCAAAGATGCTTTGATCGGCGCATGAACGGTGCTTGGCCGCGCGATCCGCCCACGCGATGGAACGCCGCATCGCCTTGGCAGTTGCGTCAAAGGTCGCCGGAAGCGCGATGACATCATCGAGAATCATCCCGATGTCCGGGCCAAGCGCTTCTTCGAGTTCGATCACCGATTCGGGCGTGAACAGGTGCTTCGAGCCATCGACTGGACTTTGAAAATGCACGCCTTCATCGGTGACGCGGCGGATTTTGGCGAGCGAGAACACTTGAAATCCGCCCGAATCGGTCAAAATCGGACGGTTCCAGCCTTGAAAACGATGCAAGCCGCCCGCGTCTTTGACAACATCGGCGCCCGGTCGCAGATGCAAATGAAAGGCGTTGTTGAGAATGATTTGCGCGCCGAGCTCTTCGAGTTCGCGCGGCAACATCGCCTTCACAGTTGCCAAAGTTCCAACCGGCATAAAAACCGGCGTTTCAATCGTGCCGTGCGGAAGTTCGAGCAGCCCGGCGCGGGCCGTTCCAAAAGGGGTTTGTTTTTGCGCTTGAAGCGTAAATTTCACGCAATCCATTTAACCGCAGATGGATGCAGATAAAATTGATTGAAATTCATCTGCGTTCATCTGTGGTTTAGATTTTGCTTTTTCGACTCGCGTTATGGCGACAAAAACTGCAGAAGATTACGCGAAGACTTATACCGATCCCGAACTGCGCGAGCGACTCAAAGAAGAAATCAAAGCGGGCGACAAAGGCGGGCAACCCAGCCAGTGGAGCGCGCGCAAATCACAATTGCTGGCGCGGCGCTACAAAGAAGAAGGAGGCGACTTCTTGCAAAAAGGCAAACGCACCGAATCGCAAAAAAGCCTTGTTCACTGGACAGATGAAGAGTGGACAACTGCCGACGGCAAAGTCGCGGTTCGCAAAGGCAAAACGACGCGCTATCTCCCGAAAGCGGCGTGGGATAAGCTAAGCGAAGCCGAACGCAAAGAAGCCAATCGCACCAAAGAAGACGGCTCGCGCCACGGCGAGCAACACATCGAATGGACGCCCGCCATCGAACGCGCGATAAAAGAAGTCAAAGCCGAAGAAGCAACCAATTAGATACCAGCCATGGATGAACACAAAGAACACGCGTAGAACACTGACGAGTTGGATTTCTTATGTGTCTCTATCCGTGTTGTTTGTGTTCATCTGTGGCTAATTTTCACCGCGGGCGCAATGATTCCGGCACCCATTCGAGGTCGCTCGATTCGCGCACTGCAAGTTCGATTTGCGCGCCTAACACTTCCGGCGCCACCGGTGGACGATATGTTACAAGCGATTCCTTTAGCGCATCTATGGGCGTCTTGCTGCCAACTTTCACATCTCGAAACACTTTCACTGCTAACGCTTCCGCCGCGCCTGGCGTTAGCAACAGTGGCAACTCGGTTTTAACAGCGTCAAATCCGCCACAACCCAATTCCAAATTGCGCCGCTTCAACAAGTCACGAATCAGTTGAAACGATTCTTCCGGCGTTGTTGTTGGCAGCAACGGGATTTTTATATCTATTCTTCCTGGTCGTTTCAAATCCACTTCGATTAAGTCCGGTCGGCTGCTCGCCAATATCCAGATGATTTTGCCGCGATTATCCGAACGGCTCATCTCTTCGGCGAACATCCCATAAACGCGGCCCGAAATGCCGCTGTCACCCGAACCAGAATCGCGCCGACCGAGGGTTTGATCTGCCTCGTCAATGAACACGTAACACCGCCCTAAAGCGCCGATCAAGCGGAATATCTTTTCTAAATTGCCTTCGGTTGAACCGATCCAGCGGTCGCGGAAGTTCTTGATTTTGACGACGGGAACGCCCGCTTCGCCCGCCAAACATTCGACCAAAAACGTTTTGCCTGTTCCGACCGGCCCACACAGCAAATAGCCTTTGGGCAATGCTTCGACTTCGTTTTTGTTCCACAGCGCGATGTCGGCTCGCAAGTGCGCTTTCACTTTCTCCTGCCCATACAGATCATCGAGGGTGCGCGTGGGCAGCAAAAACTCGATGAGTCCGCCCGCATCGGCTTCGACCAGTTCTTTTTTCAAGCGCGCTACATCGTTGGGTTCAAGCGGCGTTTTAGAAAATTCGCGCGTTTTCAGCAGCGACTCAAGCGACGCCAGAGTTGCGCCCGACAGTTGCAAACCCAGGTTCTTCAAGTCGCCCGAAAACTGTTCGAGCGCGACGGGTGAGTGCGGCTTGAACGCTTCGAGCGCCGTGCCCAACTGAGCGCCATCGGGCAAGGGAATTTTGAAGCGCGCCGCGCGCGGGTTTTGCGTCAACAGCGCGTGCAAATCGGTCAGGTTTTCGGCGATTAGAAACGAGGCGAACGGCGACTCATGCAACAACGTGTCGCGGCTCCACTCGCGCATAATCAGGGCAAGCGCGCCGGTTTCGTGATCAACGCCGCCGGGACTGGCGGGCGCGAGCAGCTGAACCGAACCGACGACAACCGCCACGCGCGGCGCGAGTTGCCCGACGCGCGCCAAGTTCGCCGCAAAGCGCGCGTAGTGCGTGAGCGAGTCGAGCGCCGGGCGCGGTTCGCGCGGCAAGACCGGGTTAGCTTTATAAGCGGGCCAATTCGAGAAAATCGGCGCGCCTTTTTCTACGCGCAAGCCGTTGCCCAGGTCGTAGGAAAGCACGACATCGAAGCTACTGAGCAGCGATCCCAACAGGAAATGGCGCAGCGTCCCGGTTTTGCCGTCGCTGAGCAAAAACTCGTCTTCGACGTTGCCATAAAGCAGAAATTGGTTGCTCGCGCCGCTTTCGTAACGGGCGATGAGTTCACGATTCCAAGTGGAAGGCATGGCGAAAGTGTCGCCAATCGAGTCGAGGTTCATCGGGTCGAACTCAGGCATCCAGAGGAGACACCACGCCCAGACCAGGACGGTTCATGGTGTGCAGATAGATTTGCGTGGTGCGCACGTCTTTGTGACCGAGCAGGTCTTGGACGGTGCGAATGTCATAGCCCGCTTCGAGCAAATGCGTGGCGCAGCGTGTGCGGCGAAACCGTCTTTTCGATGGCTGCTTGTTTGGCGGCGCGCTTAACGGCGCGTTGCACGGCATCATCAAGAATGTGATGGCGTTTAAGGCCTTCAGCACGCGGATCGGGCGAAGTCGCAAGGGACGTGGCGGGAAAGACATATTGCCACTTCCACTCGAACGGCGCGTTTGGATATTTTTCGTCCAAAGCGTGTGGCAGAGAAACCGGAAGCGGGCGCTCTTTCTGGGCGGCTTCCCACCAATGGCGGGTCGTTTCCAGATAGGCGCGAAGCATCGGCACAAGCGTTTGAGGCAGCACCGCGACGCGATCTTTGTCGCCCTTGCCTTCATAAATCAGCAACAGAGCGCGGTCGAAGTCCACATCTTTCACGCGCAACCTTTGCCCTTCGCACAGCCGCAGTCCCGCGCCATAAAGCAGGGAAACGAACAAGTGCATCGTGCCTTCGAGTTGGGCCAGTAACCGTTTGGTTTCGCCCATCGAAAGCACGGCTGGCAGACGGCGCGGGCGACGGGCGCGCACCACATCGGCGATGTCAGGAAAGGGCACTTCTAACACGCTCCGAAACAAAAAGAGCAACGCATTGAACGCCACATTTTGCGTCGAGGCGGCGACTTGCCCCTTGACGGCCAGATGAGTGAGATAATCGCGCACCTCATCCGCGCCCATCGTTTCGGGTCGCCGTTTGTGGAACTGACAAAATCCCTTGATGTAGAACAAATACGACTTTTCCGTCGCCAGACTGAGCCGCCGAACCCGCATCGAATCGCGGCATTGCGCCAGAAACTCGTCCAAGTTGCGCGCGCCTTGAGCGCGTTCAAATCCCGTCATACTCGGTATTATCCCGCATCTTGCGGTATAAATACAAGTTCGGCGGCTGCGCGCGGCTTTCCTGCAAATTAAAACAAACTTGATTATTCAATTCTACTTGTATCCTTTGCTTTTCAATGGTAAAGTAAGTCCTCAATTGAATATCGTCTCGTGGACCCGCGCTGTCGTGGTGCGGTTCAAAATGGGGGAAGCCGGTGCAAATCCGGCACAGTCCCGCTACGGTGAACCCTGACTGAGTTTCTCAGCAGGAAAGTCCGCATGCCCAGCCACGAGAATGGCTTTTGTAGCCCTTCGGAGAAAAGGGAATGCCGTCATTTCAGCGTTCGTGGCTTTGCCGGAACTGCCCACAGCCTGAAGGAGACTGCCACCATCGCGGTGGCTTTTTGTCTCTGAAACGCGCGCTGCTTTCTCTCCGATTGGCCTGATTTCCGGGAGAGAATATGCAGCAGTCGTCAGAAACCACATTACTTACTCCGTCTCCAGACAACGGCAACGCGCCGCATTTCGAGCGTTATCGTGTCGTCCGCCGCGATGGGCGCGAAGCACCTTTTCTGCCCGATAAAATCGCGGTTGCGATTTCCAAAGCGTTTCTCGCCGCTCAGGAACAGCATGAAGAGCTTTCGGCGCGCGCCAGAGAAACCATCGCGCAACTGACCGCTAACGTCGTCGAATCGCTCACGCGGCGGCGGCCCAATGGCGGCGAACTTCATATCGAAGAAATTCAGGATCAGGTTGAACTGGCTCTCATGCGCGCGGGCGAGCAAAACGTCGCGCGTCGCTACGTTCTCTACCGTGAAGAGCGTGCGAAGGTGCGCGAAGCGCAAGCCAGGGAACCTGTTGCTCAAGCCGCGCCGCACTTGCCACAAGTACTTGCAGCGAACGGAAACCTCGCGCCACTCAACGTGGCCGCGCTTCAAGCGCAACTCCAAACCGCTTGCGAAGGGTTGTCTCACGTTAGCGCGGCGGAATTGCTGGACGAAACTTTGGGCGGGCTGTATGACGGTATCCCGCAAAGCGAGGTGCTGCGCGCCGCGATTATGGCGGCGCGGGCGCGCATTGAAGCCGCGCCGGAATACGCCTTTGTCGCCGCACGCTTGCTCCTCGACGAACTGTGCGCCGAAGTCCTGGAATCCGATCTCACGCACGCGCAGTCGAACATTGAGTACTCGATGCAGTTTTCCGCCTACATCCAAAAAGGCGTAAAAGCTGGACGCCTCACGCCCGCCTTGCTGGAATTCGATCTAGGAAAAATCGCAGGGGCGCTGGAACCCGAACGCGACTGCCAGTTCGCCTATATGGGGCTGCAAACGCTGTATGACCGCTATTTGATTCACATCGAAGGGCGGCGCATCGAGCTTCCACAATGGTTTTGGATGCGCGTGGCGATGGGTTTGGCGCAACGCGAGATCAACCGCGAAGCGCGCGCCATCGAATTTTACGAAATCATTTCGCGTTTTCGCTTCGTGCCTTCGACGCCAACGCTGTTCAACTCCGGCACGGCGTATCCGCAGCTCTCGTCTTGCTATCTCACGACGATTGGCGACGATCTCAGCGAAATCTACGATGCCATCCGCGACAACGCTTTGCTTTCTAAGTTCAGCGGCGGGCTGGGCAACGATTGGACACCGGTGCGCGCCATGGGCGCGCAAATCAATTCGACCAACGGCCAAAGTCAGGGCATCGTGCCGTTTTTGAAAGTGGCGAATGACACGGCGGTTGCGGTCAATCAAGGCGGAAAAAGGCAGGGCGCGGTCTGCGCGTATATCGAACCCTGGCATCTCGATGTCGAAGAGTTTCTCGATTTACGCAAGAACACCGGCGATGACCGTCGGCGCACGCACGATATGCACACCGCGCTGTGGATTCCCGATTTGTTTCTGGAGCGCGTGCAAAGCAACGGCAATTGGACGCTGTTTTCACCCAACGAAACGCCGGATTTGCACGATCTTTACGGGCGCGCTTTCGCTGAACGCTTCGCCTTTTACGAAGCCAAAGCCGCGCGCGGCGAGATGCGGAGTACTCGCACACTGCCCGCAGGGGAACTGTGGCGCAAGGTTTTAACGCGCTTATTTGAAACCGGTCATCCGTGGATTACTTTCAAGGATGCCGCCAATCTGCGTTCTCCGCAGCAGCATTGTGGCGTGGTGCATTCGAGCAATTTGTGCACGGAAATCACGCTCAACACCAGCCGCGAGGAAATCGCGGTGTGCAATCTCGGTTCGATCAATCTCGCCGCTCACACCACGCGCGAGGGCTTCGATTCCGAAATGCTCGTCGAAACCGCGCGCGTGGCGATGCGGATGCTGGACAACGTAATTGACATCAATTTGTATCCGGTTCCCGAAGCGCGCGCTTCCAATTTGCGGCATCGTCCGGTCGGTCTGGGCGTGATGGGCTTTCAGGACGCGCTGCACATTCAACGCATCGCCTATGGCAGCGAGGCTGCGATGGAGTTCGCCGACACCATGATGGAAGCGGTTTCCTACCACGCGATTTTGTCGTCCTCGGAACTGGCGAAAGAGCGCGGCGCTTATGCGTCGTTCAAAGGCTCGCTGTGGGACAAAGGAATTTTGCCGATTGATTCGATTGAAATTCTGGCGCGCGAGCGTGATGAACTCGATGTTGACCGCACGAGTACTCTCGACTGGCAAAAAGCGCGCGAGGCGATTGCCGCGCACGGCATGAGAAACTCGAATTGTCTGGCGATTGCGCCGACGGCCACAATCTCCAATATCGCGGGCGTTTCGGCTTCGATTGAACCGAACTTCGCCAACCTGTTCGCCAAAAGCAATCTGTCGGGCGAGTTCACCGTCATCAACCCGCATCTCGTGGACGATTTGCGCGAGCGCGGCTTATGGGACAAGGAGATGGTGGACGACCTCAAGTACTTTGATGGCATTCTGGAAGAGATTGACCGCGTGCCGCAGGAGTTGCGCGCGTTATACGCGACAGCTTTTGAAGTCGAACCGCAGTGGCTCATCGAAGCCGCCAGCCGCCGCCAGAAATGGATTGACATGGGCCAATCGCTCAACTTGTATGTCGCCAATCCGAGCGGGCCGCAACTGGCCGAGATGTACTTTTTAGCGTGGCGCAAAGGCTTGAAGACGACGTATTACCTGCGCTCGAAAGCCGCCACGCAAGTTGAGAAATCCACCCTCGACATCAACCGCAAAGCGATTCAGCCGCGCTGGATGAAATCGGAAAGTCCATCGTCGCGCATCGAAATGTCAAGTAGCGAACCTTCACTCATCGCCAAAGAGAAGGTGGAAATCGCGCCCGAAACACCGGAAATCCAGCACATCGAGTACTCGAACGGCAGCGAGTTGAAGCCGGTCGCGTGTTCGCTCGACGGCGATTGCGAAGCCTGCCAGTAATTTTTGTCACCGCGAACCTTCATCATGAACACCACACTTTTCTTTCCCGAAACCAGCGAATCCCTCGCCCCTCAACCGCTCGTCGCCGAAGTACTTTCGCCGCCGTCGCAACCTGCTCCTGGGCGCATCCGCAGCGCCGAAGCCAAGCGTCTCGTCAACTGCGAAACGGTGGACGTGAACCAACTCGCGCCGCTCAAGTACTCGTGGGCGTGGGAGCATTATCTCAACGGCTGCAACAACCACTGGATGCCATCGGAAGTGCCGATGGGCCGCGACATCGAACTGTGGCGATCTGACAAACTTTCGCCCGAAGAACGCAACGTTATTTTGCGAAATCTCGGCTTTTTTGCGACGGCGGAAAGCCTCGTCGCCAACAACCTGACGCTGGCGATTTACAAGCACGTCACCAACGCCGAATGCCGCCAATATCTGTTGCGTCAGGCGTTCGAGGAAGCGATTCACACTCACGCCTTTCATTACATTTGCGAAAGTCTGGCGCTGGACGAGCGTTCGATTTTCAATATGTATCGGGAAATTCCGTCCATCGCGCGCAAAGACGAATTTGAAATGCGCCTGACCGAAGACATTCTGCGCGACGATTTCACCACCAAAACGCCGGAAGGTCTGGAACGCTTCGTCGAAAACCTGATTGGCTTCTACGTCATCATGGAAGGCATCTTCTTTTACTCCGGTTTTGCGATGCTGCTGTCGTTTCACCGCCGCAACCAGATGACCGGCATCGGCGAGCAGATTCAATACATTCTGCGCGATGAAACCACGCATTTGAATTTCGGCATTGACCTCATCAACGGCATCAAGGAAGAGAATCCGGGCTTGTGGAGTACTCAGCTTCAGGCGCGCGTCATCGAAAGCATTCACAAAGCGGTGGAACTCGAAATCGCCTACGCCGAAGATTGCCTGCCGCGCGGCCTGACGGGTTTCAACGCGGGGCAATTCCGCGATTACGTCGGCTTCATAGCCGACCGCCGTTTGGAGCGCATCGGCTTGCCGATTCAATACGGCGCGAAAAATCCGTTCCCGTGGATGAGCGAAACCATTGATTTGGGCAAGGAAAAGAATTTCTTTGAAACGCGCGTAACGGAATACCAAAACGGCAGCGCCTTGAAATGGGAATAGCCGTTGAGCCGTAACACAATTGAATATCGTCTCGTGGAGCCGCGCTGTCGTGGCGCGGCTCAAATGGGGGAAGTCCGGTGTGATTCCGGCGCAGTCCCGCTATGGTAAGCGTTTTTACGCCAGCCCGAATGCCCATCCACGAGAATGGCTGATAGAACCCTTCGGAGAAAAGGGAATGCCGCTTTTTCGCAGCACACGATTGATGTTTCATCGTGCGTTGCATGATAGCGCTAATTCAAATTTCTTTTTCTCCGCTGGGTAGTTTCCGAGGAGAAAAAATGCAAACAGGCAATTACGCCACAACCACACTGGGCTATCCGCGCGTCGGCCAGGGCCGCGCTTACAAATGGATGCTCGAAAACTTCTGGGACGGGAAAACCGACGCCACCCAACTCCAACAGCAAGCCGCCGAACGCCAAGCCGCAATCTGGCAAACCCAACGCGAAGCCGGAATTGATCTCGTTGCCACCGGCGATTTCAGCCTGTACGACCACGTTCTCGACACCGCCGCAATGCTCGGCTGCATTCCCGAACGCTACAATTGGGACGGCGGCGAAATCACGCCGGAATTGTATTTCGCCCTCGCGCGCGGTGCCGATGGCATTCCAGCGTGCGAGATGACCAAGTGGTTCGATACCAATTACCACTACCTGATTCCTGAATTGCCGGAGCATTTCCAACTCACGTGTAACCGCTCGTTGGAAGCCTTGCGCCGCGCATCGGGAGTACTCGGCGAATCGGCCAAACCGTGGATTCTCGGCCCGTTCACCTTTTTGAAATTGGCGAATCTGGCGGACAGCGAACTGCTGGCGCGGCTGGAAGAACTGACGCCGTTGTATGAGCGGCTCCTCCGCGAACTGGCGGCGGAAACTTCGGCGCTGGTTCAAATGGATGAGCCGTCGCTGGTGACTGACATCAGCGATGAAGAATGGAACGCCTTCGCCGCCTGCTACGAAAAACTGGCGCAAGCCAATCCCAATCTTTGCGTGCAAACTTATTACGGCGATGTCGCGCCGTTGTGGTCGCGCCTGGTGAAGTTGCCGGTCGCAGCTCTGGGCGTAGATATGGTGGCGGGGCGCAAGCGCAACTCCAGCGCGATTTTAAGCTGCCCATTTCCCGCCGATAAAAAGCTGGTGCTGGGCGTTGTGGACGGGCGCAACGTCTGGCGCAGCGATTTGAATGTCGCGCTCGCCTACGTGCAGAACATCGCCGTTTGGGTGCCCGCAGAACGCTTGCTGATTTCGTCATCTTGCCCGCTCTGGCACTTGCCGGAAACCGTCGCCGATGAAGCCGTATTGCCGTCCGATTTGCGCGACGGCTTATGCTTCGCGCAACAGCGTTTGCAGGAATTGAATCTGCTTGCGCGTGCCCTGCGCGGCGGCGTGGCGTCGGCGCAAGCCGAATGGAACGCGGTGCGTGAGCAGCGCAATCGCTGGCTGCACATGGAAGGTCGGCGCGTGGCGACGGTGCGCGAGCGCGTGGAAAATTTGCAGGAAAAGGATTTTCAGCGCGAGCCGTTGCAGGAGCGGAGTACTCTGCAACGGCAACATTTGCCGCTGCCGTTGTTGCCGACGACGACCATCGGTTCGTTTCCGCAGACCAAAGAATTGCGCCACGCACGCGCGCAGGCGAAGCAAAACCCCGACGCTTACCAAAAAGCGATTCGAGACGAAATCGCGCGCGTTGTCGCCTTGCAGGAAGAAATCGGGCTGGATGTTTTGGTTCACGGCGAGCCGGAACGCAACGATATGGTGCAGTTTTTCGCCGAACAGTTGCACGGCTACGCGACCACGCAGCAAGGCTGGGTGCAATCGTATGGCAGCCGTTGCGTGCGCCCGCCGCTGATTTTCGGCGACGTGTGGCGCGAGCATGACATGACAGTTGAACTCAGCCGTTACGCCCAATCGCTGACCCAAAAACCGATGAAGGGAATGCTGACAGGCCCGGTCACAATGCTGCAATGGAGTTTCGTGCGCGATGACCTGCCGCGCCGCGAAGTCGCCTATCAAATCGGCCTCGCTATCCACGACGAAGTCCTTGCATTGGAAAAAATCGGCTTGCCCATAATTCAAATCGACGAAGCCGCGTTCCGCGAAGGCTTGCCGCTGCGCCGCGAAGATTGGCAAGAGTACCTGGATTGGGCGGTGCAAGCGTTCCGCTTAACCAATTCGGGCGTCGCGGCGCGCACTCAGATTCACACGCATATGTGCTATTCGGAATTCAGCGACATCATCGGGGCGATTGCCGCGATGGACGCCGATGTGATTTCGATTGAAGACGCGCGCTCCTATGGCGAAATGCTCGACACATTGCGCGACTTCCGATATCCCGCCGGCATCGGGCCGGGCGTTTACGATATTCATTCGCCCAACGTGCCCGACGCCGAAGCGATGGCCGAAAAAATCCGCCGCACGCTGGAGCGCCTGCCACTGAAAAACGTGTGGGTAAACCCCGACTGCGGCTTGAAAACGCGCGGCTACGAAGAAACCATTCCGGCCTTGAAGCACATGGTCGAAGCGGCCCAAAGCATCCGCGCAAGTTTGTAAGATGAGGATAAGGGCGCGAATCCTACCGCGCCCTTATCCCAGACCGCCAGCAAACCAGACTAAAACGCCCTTAACAGCCGCGGAACAAGAGACTGTGTCGTCAAGGGGTTTGGCGGCACTTTTTTGTGTTTGTTTTTGGGCGTGTTTGCTCAAGAAGACGGGTTGAGTTGCGGCGCGCCGTGGTAGTCTGGATCGAAGGGCTTCTGATGCTTCAACACGCCGTAAACGATCATCGCCATTTTCCTCATGCACGCCGCGAGCGCCACCATCTTGCCTTTTCCTGCTTCTCGTAAACGGTCATAGAACGTCTTGATGAGCGGGT
>JAABUM010001732.1_pt1 | contig 31399 bp, 47 predicted proteins | sample 5559161 | NCBI WGS metagenome assembly JAABUM01 (sample SAMN10711868, study PRJNA513369) | rock metagenome | isolation source: Antarctica rocks | place: Antarctica: Victoria Land, Siegfried Peak nord
TAAACCCTAGGCACAGGTGTGACAAGGTCGCTATTGCCCCTGTGCCGGCAGAACAACGCGTGAGCCAGGATTGACTGTCCCAGCTATCACCCCACACTGTGTGTCTCCTCTCTGCCAAGCGGCTATCTCAAGGCGAGAAGAGCTGCTCCAGGCTTACCCGCTCAATATCATGTGCTGCAGGCGCACTGCCAGCATTCCGCGGCTGCCGGCGGCCACAGAGGCGGCGCCCGCGCCGCCGCCCGCGTCCATTGCGTGGGATGCTGGTGCTAGCGCTGCACATGGCGGCTCCGGATTGCTGCAGGTGCGCAGCCAGTTACGATTTACATGCACAGTTTGTAGGGTGTTGAGATGGAAATGCACCGCAATCGGATGCGCACGTCTGCCTGCTGTCTCGTCGACCCTTTTCAATCAGCGTAAACTCAGGGCGCTTGAACCCTATCAAACCCTAACTACCCTCTGCTGTCGCGGCAGGCGAGCCCGCCCATGCCCATCGGCTCGTCGGCCTACTCGGCAGGATTCGCCGCCGCCGCCAGCGGCGGGTTCCCCGCGTCCAGCGGGTACCCCGCCGCCTCCTCGGGCGGCTTCCCTTCCGCAAGAGCCGGCCTGCCGTCCGGCAGCTGGCCGTCACCAGGCGGCCATCACTCCATATCCCTGTCGCCGCACTCCCAGGTGTGGTTGTAGGGACAGTTGACAGCAACCTGTTCCCGTGCTCATTGTGACCTGTAGTCGCTGGCGCCGCCCGGCAGCTGGCCGACGCCGGTGGCCACTTCCCCATACCCCTGTCGCCGCAATCCCAGGCGGGACCCTCGGGGAGGTTCATGAAAGGTCAAAGCAGATTCGAGTATGCCTGATAGTTGTCGCCCTGTGCCTCTGCATATCTCCCCTTGTTCTTGACATGGATAACGGGACCCGGGTCATCTGCGACTCAGCGCTGCAGCCGGGCAGCGGTGGCGTGTCAAGGAAGGAGGGGGACGGCAGCATGACACCAGGCGTCAGCTTCTGATGCGGCTTTGTGCAGAGGTCATCAAGTATGATGCAGTGCCTCGTTCACAGTGCGGCGCATTCGTTCCGCAGATGGGCAGCGGCGACATCTCCAGAGAGGATGGAGACGGCGACAGCGCCGCAGGATGTCGGCGGCAGCTGCGTGCTGAAACGGTGCTCACCAAACTCATCTGCTTCTTGCAGCTGCTGTGACGCTCTCTTGCGCGTGTTTTGCAGCCTGGCAGCGGTGACTACAGCGAGGAGGAGGGCGACGGCGACACGACGCCGCCAGGCGGCAGCGGCGGCTCGGGCGGCGGGCGCCGCGGCCACGGCGGCCGCTCCGCGCGCCAGCAGAGCCTCAACAAGGAGGCCCAGAAGCGGTATCGGTGTGCCTTTGATGCGGTCTCGGGTCTCTGGGTCTGCGCAGAAAAAACGACTGAAAAACGCAAAACTGACAACTGCAGTGCGTGGCCGCTCGGCGCGCCAGCAGAGCGTCGACAAGGAGGCTCAGAAGCGCTACCGGTGAGCCGACCGTTTCTGGACATTTTCTAGTCTCTTCCAGAACAGAAGCGTTTCTTGTGGGCGGGCCGCCGCTCGGCACGCCAGCAGAGTATCGACAAGGAGGTGCAGAAGCGCTACTGGTGAGCATCACGTCCTCGTCAATTTCTACCGTCCATCAGATCGACTCAGGTGTGAGGTCGACGACGCATGCACATCTGCGGGGAGTCAGCAACTGGCGCTGGAAACGCCATGTGCGCGTCTTTGCACTCCGAGGGGTGTTGTGCCTGTAGCCTTCTGCAGTTGCAAAGCGCGTAGCCAGGCTGCAGATGCAGGTCTCGACGGGCACGACGAAAGACGAAGGACATCCAAACACACTCTGGACTCTCGATGTTCCGTTTCGTTTCGATGCAGATAATGCAGTGGGGGGCATGGCGCAGTCCTGATTAGGGCTTGCCGAAACGTGTGCCCTTGTGACGCTCGTAGGGTTTAGGGAAAAACGCAAACCCTAACAAGCAGGATCGCAGCTGGGGCAGACGATGTGACACCTAGCTTCCTTGGGATGAGCGCAGATCTGCAGCTTGACATCGCCCTGTTAATGTCACAGGGAGCGCAAGCGGGAGTGCGCTGCCGCACTGGAGACACGCGTCTCGCAAACAGACGCGCAGCTGCGGCAGCGCCTCGAGCACTTCGTACGAAAGCAGCATCATGTCCGTGTTACTCGCAGGCAGCGAAACAGCGGGAACATGGCGCCGCACTGGAGGCGCGCGTCTCACAAATGGATGCGCAGCTGCGGCAAATCGTCGGCTAATCGTCGACAATTGAATGACGTCGAGACCGAGGTGTTGCTGCAGGGAGCGCAAGCGAGAGCGCGGCGCCGCACTGGAGGCACGCGTGAGCCAAATGGATTCGCAGCTGCGGCAGCTGGCGGCGTTGCGTGGGGAGATGGCGTCCCTGGCAGCGCAAAATGAGTGCGTCCTTTTTTGAAAACTCTCTACTCTACTCTACAACAAAAGGAAACCCAGAATGTGTACAGATGGCACTGAATTGGAGAGATGGCGGTGCCGCGGCGCGTTGAGGGCGTCGCTCGCCACCCGCGACGAGTGTGGCTTTGTCGAATGGACATTCATCTCGAAAACTCAATCTGGCAGTTAGCCTTTGCTGCTCGGCATCGAGGTGTGTGGGGCGCATCAGCAGTCGCCTGCCCGCCAGCACGCTGCTCGCGGAACAGACCCCGAATCTATGGCGTCTCGCGGTGAGGAGGACCCAGTCTCATTGCGTCGAATAGTCGATGCGGATTTTTCCTATTCTATTAGACAAGTGCCCCTGTGCAGGGATCTGCGTGGCGAGGTCGCGGGACGAGACGGCGACATCGCGCGCCTTCGCGCCGAGGCGGACCGGCTGCTGGCGGTCACCGCTCGCGGCAACCCGGCCCCGCACCTCCAGGCATCGTCGCTCTTCTCATCTACAGAGCCTCCTCTTGGCAAACGGGAAACACATGCATGCCGAGGCGGACCTGGCAACCCCACCCGCACGCCTGTTGCACGATATTGTCAGTGAGCCCTTTCCACTTGGAGGCTTGCTGGTGGCGACCCACGCCCCGTCTGCAGTCAAGATTTCAGTGCCGAAATGTTTCCAGCATGTGTTTTGTCTGGGACGCTGTTGCGAGCTGCTGTCCACGATCGATGCATCGAGTATTCCGAAGCTGCTCACGACATGTGCAACGCCCTTCACTCACTCGGAGCTGAGCCTCTGATGATCTACAGGCGTTGCTGGCGAGCAAGGAGGCGGCGCTCGCACGGCGCTGCGCCTCGGCCGGCGACGTGCCCGCGTGGCAGGCGGCGCGGGTTTCCGCGCTGGCCGCCGAGAACGCGGAGCTGCGCGCGATGCTGCGCGAGGCCGGCGGCGGCGGCGGTCGCGGCGCCTAGAATCGGCGGGGGCAATAAGTTTCCGGCAGCGTGGCATGTGGCGCTGGCTGCCGAGAACGCGGATATGCGCGCGATGCCACGCTGGCGTCGGCCGGAATCCTCCGCATAAAGAGGCAAGGGCTGTTGCAGACTCTGTACCATCTGGCGGCGGGTACTTGAACCGTCGTTGAGGCGAGTCAGTGCAGTACTACAGCGGCTGCGGCGGGTGGTTGGTCTGTAGTGGCAGACCCAATGGCGGCCTCGCACGATCGACACTAAGCGCGGAGCCGGCAGCCTGGCGCCGGCACGAGAAGCGCCGCAGGTAGCGTTTGTGCCGGGGGACGCCTAGTTTCCAGCTAGCAGTACTTGATAAGAATGCATGCGCCGGCCGCAAAGGCTGCCGCACTAGGCAAACCCTTGTGGTTCAGCGTACCTTGATGTATATGTCATGATGACGTTTGTGCAGCTCCATGAAACACATTGTGTGAGGCGAGGCAGTGCCGGCAGCGTGCCGGCCAAGCTGCCACCAATTTCGGTCAGACGAAGGACGAGCTGTGCCGCCCCCGGCACGACTGAGGCGCCCCGCTTACCGGCGCGGCGCCCTGCTCGGGGCTTTCTCCTTTTAGAATTTGCGGCACAGTCCGGAAGCGCTTTCCGTGAATTTTAGGTATCTCCTGGGTAGCTCTATAGACTTATCGCCGCGGCAGCATTGCGCCGCGCCTGGTTTTGGCAGATGGTAGACTAGCGTTCGTGTCCAAACATCGGCTCTCTGCAAGGTTGTGTAGGCAGCTTTGGACGGGGTTGCTCAGCTTGAAGTATTTCGTTGTAAGCATCTGCACTGTGATCCCGCCGCACACTCTGAACATCCAAGACAACGCTCACCCTTCTGCCGTGTTGTCCATATCACAGCCCGTGATTCTAGCAAATATCAACGTTGCAGAACTTGAAATTGCCAGGGTTTGATTCTACAAAACAGCTGGAGCTGCCGCTACCACGATCAGCACTCTCTCGATGCAACATTGCCCACACTGTCGAGCAGTGCACTGAGTCGGACAAGTTTTTCGACGAGCGAAGCGGCGCAGTGAGGCGCCCTCTCTTCGTGCTGCTCTGGACTTCCACTGTGAGCATCGTCGCCACCGACAGCCGAGATGCGACATGCTCTGAACCTGCATGACCCGCCACAGATCGAGTCGTAAACAGAAACATCAAGCACTGTGTGCCAGCTACAAAACCTAGCTGTGGCAACACCGTGCGCTAATTACAGATCCTGCTGTGGCAATTCTCAAAGCCCTTCATGCTCCAGGCACGACAAAAAGTACTTCCGCACGGCCAGCGCCTGCCTCAAGGCTCTGCCGTCTTCTGACATTTGCTCCTCTTTCTTGCACTGTCGCACTGTCTGCACAACGTGCTAAGGCCGTCCGCCGATCTGCAAGATGCAAGGAACCACACATCTGCGCCAAGACAAGTATCGGACACAACATATGGCAAGTATTGGGCACACGACATGGAAACATTTGCTGCAAAATCTGGTCCAAGCCTGCATCGTCAGCTGCTCTCTTTCAGGTCTCACCTGGAGAGTAAAGTAAAGGCGGCAGCCGGTAGGGCGAGCCCACACGATGCACACTTCTTGGAGACGACAGGCACGACGACGGCCGGCGTCCGGATGGCGGCGCTTCTGCATTTTTTGCAGCTCCAGTACAGGCCGATGGGGGAGCGACTGTTCCGCGAGAACTGCACAGCCGGCAGCGTCTCCTGATAGCTGCCGCACTGCTTCTCATCCGGGACTGTGACCTCCCTCGTGCCGTAGCCTGTTAGTTTTAGCACAAACGACTCCTGCCGCAGAGCACTGTGGAATTCAACTTGAAGAACGCTGCAGGCAGCCGCTCCCCGCAGCGCTTGCAGCGGCGCGGCTCATTCCCTGGCGCGTGCTCGCTGTCTTCCAACCTGCAGTCAGACCGGAAGGCTCAGCGTTCCAATCTGTGATCAGCCAGAGCTTGTGGTGCTGATCCGCGGCCAGGGTCTACCGTGCCGGTCGCACGTGGATCAGAGCAGGCATACGCGTACAGGGGCCGTCCACGGCAACATGGATATAATGGCGCATGGTATGGCTTGGCGATGAGCTTTAGCTCGTAGCGGCAGCCGAAGCGGTGCACCCAGTGGCCGTCAGGCTGCGACGCCTTGCGCGGGAAGTAGAGCAGCGGAAAGCGCACGCCGCATCGATCGCACGCCTTCTCAGTGTGTGCCGGTGGATCTGATTTGGCGGCCACAGGCCTGCGAGGTTGCCGCCTGCCAGCCTGCACCAGATATTGTGCCTAATGATCAACAGCGACGGAGATCATGGCGGTCGGATGGATGCAGCTATCATGCGTCCATACAGCTGCCGTAAAGCCTGGCAGATGCAGCAGCAGCGTGCCTACCGCAAGTTGCGTGGCGACATGGCGAAAGGATCTGCACTCGTTGCGCAGGCGCAGATTGTCGATTGTCAACGTGCGAGCAGCGCGATCAGCACAGCTGTGCTGCAAAAGGCTGCATGAAGGCCTCTGAGATGCTGTTGCTGGCAGCACTGAGCGCTGAGCGCACATATATGGGGAGCAGGACGCCATCAAATCTCAGATCACTGCGAGGTCTAAACCAGTTCCGCTGGGAAGCCGCAGGAACGAGCACCGCAAGACAAAGGAGTAAAAGGCTGAAGGCTAACTCGGAAGTGACTACGGCCGTGTGAATGGCGTTGTCTCTTAATGATACAACATGTTTCTTGAATGATGGCGGCGCGATAAAACCCCTGTTTGCCCGCTCTCTGTACATAATGCCAGTACTGCCCAGTCGCTGCCTTCATAGAACGGTGTGAGGCTTGGAATTGACCAAGCCTTAGAATTACCGTCCGAGTCGCGGGCCTAATTCACGCGCATAAGCACTCTTTCCGGTGTAATCTATCTATCTATCTAGCACTCACGATACAGCGCCCTCCGCCGCGGCAAGGGTTTCCCTTTAACACGGCTGCACGTGACGGCACGATGAGCCGCCTTTTGCAGTGCGCCCTTTACAAGAGCTCGGTCAAAGTGTCCTGGACCACATGTTGCCCGCCGAGGCGCAGCAACATTGCACAGCAACATTGCACAGCAACATTGTACAGCTGTCAGACAGTGGCAAATAATTTTGCACCACACATGTGCCGGCTTTGACACCCAGGTGTGCGTCTGCGGCAAGCGCTGCGCAAGCGTGTGCACCAGTAGAATCGCTAATTGTTGCTTATCTGACTGTCCTGAAGAGCATGGGGTCCATGTTTCCCCGAGTACGCTCTGAGCCGCGCTCTAGCTGGCTGCAGGTGCACAGCTGGCCTTGTGGGCCACGTGCTGGATTTGCTGGTCGCAGCTCTCGCTGCACAGCTCGTCACTGGGGCATCGGCGTCTCAGGTCAGCTCATAACCTTCTAATCTGCTGCTGCATTGACGGCTGAGCATTCCACGCTGCACACGGCACTTGCACCTGCACGTTTTGCAGAGACTCCCTGACCTGTGTCTGACCAGTGTCGGACAAGCTGCTGCTAGTGGCTCGCAGAGCAAGCTGTTTGGCAGGAAACCATTCGAGGGTGTAGTACAGACAGACTTTCAGCATTGTGCAGGCCCGCACCCTGCGAAGCTCTCGGACGCAGTTGCCACAAATCTTCTGCTCGGACCGCCGCGCCGGCGCCGGCACACAGCATGGGCCAACAGGAGGCAGAACAGCAGGGCCAGCGGCGCGCAGCGCTCCGAATGTGGCGTACATACAACAGTATCACCGCAGCAGCTCTAGTCAAGGCTCTGGGTGCACCCCTGAGCACAGTCAGGGGCTGGGTGCGGCGCTTCAAAGCCGGTCGCGGCGCCGCCCATGCCGCCGGGGCTGGCAGACCGCGCCGCATGAGCCAGCAGGTGACGGTGGCGGCTGTCAGCTTGATCAAGAACCGAGAGATGGGGTCCGCAGCGAAGGTGGCGGCAGCCCTGGCAGCAGCGGGCTACGTCAAGGTGCACACATCAATAGTGCGCCGCACGCTCCGGCGCGAAAGCCTCGTCTGGAATCTGGTGCAGCGGCGGCCGGCGCTCACAGCCGATCTAGAAGCCCGCAGGCTGGTATTTGCTCACGCACACGACAGCATGCGCTGGCGCTCAGTCATGTTCAGTGACAGAAAGTATTTCGCCATGTATCCCACGGGCGGCAGGCTGGGCGTGTGGTGGCATGCCGGAAAGGCGGTGCTGGTGATCTCGGCATACTCAAGCGCAATCCCGCAGTCCATGTCTACATGGGCATGACGAGATGGGGCTCACTGACGTGTACGTCGCGAGCGGCGGCGGCACTAAGAGCAGCTACAGCGACAGCAAGGGCCAGCGTATCAGCAAGATGTGTTGCTCAAATTGATCGCTGACGGCCATGCGCTCTTTGCCAAGGCGGGTTGATATGGGGGCAGCTGGGTGTTTCAGCAGGATGACGCTAGAATCCACACCACCGTAGCATCGCTGCGGGAGGCAGGGGAGGCCTCTGGCGGCGCCCTGTACCCGTGGCCCGCCAACAGCCCGGATCTCAATTTGATCGAGAATGTCTGGGCTTTCATGGGCCATTGGGTCCGGGATCAGCCCGTCGCCAGCGATGTTGATGATTTCTTGAGGCTCATCAAACGTGCTCGGGCAGCTGTGCCCTCAGACATGCTGAAGCATTGCTACAGCAGCATGCCGCGCCGATTGAGGGAAGTGATCGTCAAAGACGGCGCCGCACTGTGAATCGGTTTTGCTAGCAGATGGAAGTTGTTGGACTTGGAACATGGAGGCCTGTCAAATGAAACATATCTCGACATGTAAACGGCATGGATGTAGCAGAATATACCCTGCAATCCTACTTCCAGCCTGCTTCCGCCAGAATTTGTACTGGCGGCAGCATGGCCCACACTGCGGCCACCAAACCCTGCACACATCATATGTTACACTTCCGACAGCCAGGAGACATGCAAAAGACGCTATCCCCAGAGTTTCACGACGATTGATGACCATAAGCGTACATAAACTGCCTCCAATGTCTGCTCCAGTGCTGCCTCCCCTTGCACTTGAAAACCTTGGCGGCAGAGTGTGGTGCAAAATGATTCGCCCTCACTTGGAAATTCACAGCACTTAGCGCACAGCGATTCACGGCGCAACAGCCCAGTGCCGGAAAGCCCTGAGACTGATGAATAGTTCTGGGCACATGGGGCATAGAATCCCTGTCCGACGTGGAGGGTTCTAGAACCCCACCCCAGATCTGGGGTGGGGTTCTTAAATACCTGTCCACTTCTTGTATTTAAAAAGTGGACAGGTGGTGCCCGCCCTGTATTTAACATGCCTGCCTTTGAGGGCTGCCTGCGGCAGCCATACGCAACGAGTGGCGCTGCCCTTTTGTTAGATTGCAGCTATGTATCAGATCTTCAGGCTGTGGGGCGCTGCGCCGCTCATGCCGCTCTCCGCGCCGGCCACAGCCCAATGGGCCTGATTGGGACCCACTGGAAGGGACAGCCTCTTCCCCAAAAGCTTGGCTCCTGCACTGCTGGCAGCGATGCAGTGCCGCAAATCACCCTGCATGTGTTGCTTACATTCCAGTCACGGCGAAAATGGCCGGCGCCGCCGCGGCATCGCGCTGTGCGCGCCGCAGACGGCAGAATCAGGCCAAGTCGCCATCTGTCACCACCTCCCTTTCAAACGGCTGCACGTGACGGCGTATTCCTCACTCGATGAACTGCCAAAGGCGGCCACATCTTGCCCGCCAAGGCGCAGCAACATTGCACACAAGCGACACCGAATTTCTTTCTGGTACAGCTGTCAGACAGTGGTGAATAATTTTGCACCACACTATAGGACATGCCATCTGTCACTTCCCGCCTTTGACCAACTTGGCGACGACAGATCGATGGTCCCTAAGGCCCGATGTGGCCGAACGGGTTCATCGTCCATCCCTCAGTCGCACTTCCGCCGCACGTTCACATCCCCACACACTCGTGTCAGCGCGCCCGTGGTAGCGGCAAGCGACTCACCGGCTCGGCTTGCTGTCGCCTGTTCCCACCGTCCGCCGCCGTTGAATTATTCGGCGATTTGCACATGCGCAGCAGTCAGCCGCCATGGCCAAGTTTGCGGTCGTCGCCGCGCTGGCCCTCCTTGCCCTGACTGGTGCGAGTTCATTCGCAGCTGTGCTGCACAAAAGTAGCAGTGCAGCAAGGTCGCTTGGGGCTCGCATTGGCCGCCGATACAGCCGTTAGGTTTGCATTGGACATTTGACCTCCCGTCGCGAGTCCTCAGCCGTTCAGTTATTCTGCATCGGCGGGCAGCAGTCGCTGGACACCGCATTCTTGCACGCGGGCGATTTGAGAGTCAGTTGCAAATGAGGTGCAGCCACTATCTTTGACACCCAGCAAATGAGGTGCAGCCAGTATCTTTGACACCCGTCGACTTTAGGAGGTGTCCTCACATTTGGGCCACCGGGTCCGAAGCTCCGACCTCACCTGCCTGCTGAAAGGCCGGTCTGCGGAGCATTCGGCAGTGTAGACTTGCGCAAGTCAAGCGCGTCGTGTCGCTTTTCCTGCGCAGGCGCGAGTGCTGCACTAGGCCGGCGCCTACAGCAAGCAGCATCCACTGGAGCTACGTCCGCAACACCCGGCTCCCTGCAACTTGTCACTCTGCCTGCTGTCCTCTGAAGCCGCATTGCAGCGGCAGCTGATCACTCAATAATCTGAGTGCTGCACGTTACTGCAGGCTCTACTGCTACTTCACCTGGCAGCGCTGCCTCTGGTTCCGCTGCCGCCGGCGGCGGCGCTGCAGCCGCTGGTACTTCCATGCACTCGTGGCTGATCTGCTGACCCCTTGCATTGTTTCGAAATGTTTCATAGCATGTGCCAGGGGCAAATGCACCCGTGAGGAGACTGACCTGCACTGATGTTCCATGTGTACGTCAGGGACGTTTGCAGCCCGCAGAAAGCTGTTGCAAGAGGCAAACGTCACGGGCATCCAGCGGGAGCATTTTCGCAGCCAAATCGGCCAGGTGACCTGCGCAATGTTTGTCTTGGCGCAAGAGCATGCACATGCTGCATTGCGCAGTGGCAGTGCGGATGCTCATGTATGACTATTGCGCTGCTTACGTGCTGACTTTCCGTTCCGCACGTGCTGGGCATTTCGTTGCACCCAAATTTGCATGGCGGTGCTGACGCAGGACGAGTGGGTGCTTACTCAACACACATCCCTTTTCGGAGGAGGAAAGGGATACTATCTTGACATTGGAGCGAGGGACGGCGAACAGATTTCCAATACCTATGCGCTAGACAAGCACGGCTGGGAGGTGCCCGCTAACCGGCATGTTTTTGTTCTGTCACACCACCGTCACACCGCACAGCGCTCGTGTTGCCCGCCTTCTATCACACTTCAGAATTTCTTGCCCACGCTGTAGGGGTTGTGCGTGGAGCCTTTCCCAACCAACTTCGAGAAGCGCACGTGCACCTTGGCGGAGGAGGTGGTCAGCACGATGACCGGCAAGATGGTGGAGTTTGCCAGGTGAGCAGCACATTTGATTGCAATTGTACAGTCGCGCGGCAGCAGGCAGCTGCGGCGCTTTGCATTTCATACTTTTAAGCCTGCTGATGTGGACCGGGGGTCGTGTTGCTCTGTAGGCCTGATCCCAGCGGCGACGCAGCCTTAGGCGGCATCGCCGAGACATTGGGCATGCACAAGAATGATCTGGGCCCCGGGAAAACCATAGTGTCAATGCGCACTCTCAGCGTCGGTGACCTCTTCAAGAAATACCACGTACCAAAGACGGTGACGTATTGGTCGTTGGATACGGAGGGTTCTGAATACCAGCTGCTTGAAGCATTTCCCTGGGATACGCACCAAGTACTCATTTTCACCATTGGTGCGCCCGTCATCTTTCACTTCATCTTCCATGATTGAATGTGCTTGTTCCGTGTGCTGACTCATGTTTCGCCACGTATATCATGTGTATTGTTGTCTTGTCTGAGCTTTGGATACAAGTGGATCCAAACGCATTCATTTTGGTTTAAAATTCCATCTTGTTGACACCTATTTTCTCTATACCCTGCAGAACGCGATTGGAAGCTTCCGAAGCGTGCGCTGATTAAGGATTTTCTGCTGGCTCGGGGTTATGCCCTGGCCAAAGAGTTCGAGTTTGATGACGGCTTCATTTTGCGGAAGGAATATATCCGATCCGAGGAGGATGCGACGGAGAAAACGGCCATGCCACTGAAACATTTTTTGCCGGCCGAGAGCGGCACGTGCCAGTTCTTTGCCGGGCTCACCATCGGCTGCATCTGCGCAGCTTTTGTGGCGTGGGTCTACACCAGGCAGAAAATGCACAGCACGAAGAGCAAGTGATGCGTTCAAGGGGCTGCTGCCATTCTGATTGTAAATGAGGCTTCCAAGACTATAGCTTGCTAAAATCGTTCGGGTCAGTACGGTACAAGCTCGCTTCCTCAGAAGGGGAATCGGCTGCCAGAGAGAGAGCATATTACCCATGCGCCAACCTCACTTGGGCTGAAAATGGGACACAATCAAGTCAAACTGCGCGAAAGCTCGAATGTCAGTCAGTAGTTCGCACCGAATGGCAACGTCAAATGAAGCATCCATTCGTATCTACGACACCTCAACATCATCATTGTCTGTTCACATGTCAGCACCGCCATCGATCGTTTCATGCCGCCGCCGCTTCCCCGTCATAACGCTGCCATTCCACCTTCCGAAACCAGCAGCGGAAACTTTGTTCTGCCCGCCGCCGTGTTATAACCATCTTCTGAAACCATGTCGCCATCATCTTCATGTGTGTTTGCGCCGGCGACGAGTCTTCACTGAATGAGTCAGGCCCCTCTCGAGCGGAATCCGGCTGTGTCCACAGCCCTCACATTGGCGACGCGGTGCCCGCCAGGCAGCGGTCGACCATGCCCGCCAAATTAGGGTTTTCCAGTGCTGCCGCCACGCGCTCCTTGTCGTTCAGCTGCTTGTTGACTGCCGCCTCGCTAGCGTGGCCGCCCGGGCTGACCGCGATGTCCACCTGCATGGAAAGCAACAGGAGCTTCGATCGAGAAGACGAAGATAGTAAACGCAGACTGCGTTGGGTTGCGTGTTGACGGTCGCCTCGCTGGCGTGGCCACCCGGGCTTACCGCAATGTCCACCTGCAGCAGAGACCGCCTTTCGTATGACAACGCTTGCCGGAGTGCCGAATGACAGTGCGCTGATTGTTGACGGCCGCCTCGCTAGCGCAGCCAGCTGGATCACTGTGATGTCCACCTGCAGACGGGCAGGGTACACGATTGTGTTTTGTATCCAGGAGATTGCTGTGGCAGTTGCCGGTGGCTGAAGCATGCGAGTTACTGGTGCGTCATGAGCTCCAGCACCTCCCAGACTCCTACGATGTTTGGCTATCTGCCTCGGCTTCCGGAGACACCGCAGCTGCGCATCAAGTGTTTCTGTTCAGCGTTAGGTGCGGCAGCCAGGAATCCATACAGGTGCGATGTGCTCTCGCCCTTTTGTAATACCTTGAAACGCGGCGGCAGCGCGCGCAGTAGCTTGACGCGGATGCACAGCCCGATCAGCGTCGCCATGCTGCAGTGCTGCACCGTCGGCGTGAACTGCACCCTGCGCAGTGGACAGGCCGACCTTCATCAGCCAATGCCCAACAGCATATGCCCTTCGAAGCAGGACCATCGCCGTGTCGAAACGCGCACTGTGCAGTCTCTTCACCACTGCTGCCCGTCCTTTGGCCAGGATCCAGACCTCTGTCGGGCATGGTCTGCGTAACCACCACACGCGCTCAACCCTCATGCTGATCCACACAAAAAGACGGCTGTTTGGCGTCATAACAAACAAGATTTCATACAGAGAAGGACGCACTGCACGCCGCCAACGCCGTCCTGCACGGACACCAGGTCCGCAGTCACCACGTTGAGCTGCTCCAGGGTGTACGGGTGCTCCGGGTCCTGGATGTCCCGTATGTGCTGCAGGGCGGCAGAAAAGAGCCTGGTGTTGGCACGTCGGTCTTGCAACACTGCATCCACCGCTCATCCACCGCTCATCCACCGCTTATCCACCCATCCACCGCTCCGTTGCTGCCGCCAAGTACGCACATACAGAAGCCGCACGGAGTCGATGCAGCCGCAGCATCTCACCTCAAAGATCTCCAGCGCATCGATTGGCTCGCGGGCGTCTTCATCCGAGCACTCTGTGCGGGCCTGCACACGGGAAGAGGCAGGCCCTGTTGGTGTCACTGTGCAGTGCAGTGCAGTGCAGTGCAGTGCAGTGCAGTGCAGTGCAGTGCATGTGACGGTGTCCACATGACAGAGCACTACGCATCCAGGATCCGAGAGCGCGGAGTGCATCGTGCGTAGCTGCTTGAAGCGGGATGAATCGGAAGCAAGGGTTGATGCTTGCCGCAAGATGTTGTGCAGCGCCGCATGCATGTGCGTCCAGAAGCGCCTGTGGCTTCCAGCGAAATCAATGCGGGACGTCCGTTGACGCAGCATATCGCCGTATGCATCTCACCGGTCTGCTGGGTGTAGATCTGCGGCCGTAGACCACAGGCGAGGGATTGATGAGCTCCGGCATGTCAACGACTGATGTGCCAGTGGCCAGCTGCATGGGTGTCTACGGGCAGCGAAAGATGTGAAGGAGCCCTTTATTCCTCGAAACAGCCCCGTGCTGTATTTCCTTTGTTTTGGACCTTCAGAGGAGTGAGCTTCACCCAATCTGGAACGCTGCAACTGCCAGGAGACGCTTGAAACCACTCCCCTGAGCACGCTGAAGTTTCCCGCATTCGCAATGTGTGCACTGACTGGGGCGGCATCCTGCTGCTCGGAAACCTGAAGCAGTGCTGACCTGTCCTTAGTCATGCGCGGCGCACGAGAGCTGCTGTGCATTACATGCCTTCCATATACTATGTTCACATGACTTCGCCAGTAAGGTAACGATCGGCACAGCATCCTGGCGCACAAGACGCATCTCCGTTCTGCACAAATGACCTTTGGTGCACCCTGCACCGCCGGAGGCGCGCGCTCCTTGCACAGTACCACAGTCCCTGAAAACTATGAGCACTCTGAAATAGCAAGTGGCACAGTTGCCAGACACGCCAGTCCTGGAGTGGCACGGCACAGATTGCATATGCCACACCATCAATTTCTGTAGCTGCAAGCGCTCTACGTCCATTGGGAATGTGGCATATATAGGACTCAGTGGCCTTGTGTGTCAACTAAAGCTTTTCAGGTCCCACTGTTACAGCAATGCCAGCTCGTCAGCACTTTCGGAGAAGAAGAATACAATGGGTTTCATGCCGATGCACGCCGCGCGTGTGCCATGCTGCGCCAACGGTGTCGCTAACTGCGGCGCAGGCAGAAGTCAGCCTCAAGTTTGCCCACGAGCAGGCAATAGGACGTTGAGTTGGGATGTAATCTCCATGCAGCTGGACATTGCCTGAGCTCGCCTGAGCGTTCTCCACGTTAGGCGCTTCCAACTTGATTGCGTCAAGCAGCCTCTGCGGTCAAAGTTTCGCACACGTGCAGATCAGTCCCGCTCCAACTCACCTGAAAGCCAGCCACGCAGAGTCATGCTCGGCTGCGCACAGGCACAGATGATGCGCCCCACTTCAAACACGCCCTGACTTGCTTCGTAGACGGTGCTGTTGGTTGCCCCTACAGATAGGCTTGATGAGGCCCAGCGCCTTGTGACTTTCTCACCTGCGCAGCATGCTCAGGAAGCAGACAAGGAGGTAAACACAATTGTGCCTTCACCTCGACCAACGACCGGAGTTCTGGGCGTGCTCAGGCGCTACAGCACAGGCAGGCGGCGGCCGCGCCGCAGCAGCAGGCAGCGGATGCGCAGCAGCGGGCGGCCGTGAGGCAGGAGCGAGCAGACTGTCGCACAGCGCGCACATCTCATCAGAGTGAACGAAGCTGCGAAGACCACCATGCAGGCGAGTGTCGTGCCCGTCTCTGTCACAACTCACAGTGATTCCTTCGCTCTCCTCCCTGCTCCCTGCAAGCTCCCGGAAGTTTCCTTTCCCCTTTGTGCTCCTTCGACACCAAGCCTGTGCGCCGAACATTGAGTGTGGCCCCTCCCGGGCAGCTCTTGAGATTGCTGGGTGTCAGAAGTGCCGCTAGGGTTTGCTCTTACACTATGAGCTCATGATGTTGGGTATCCCGGAACCTGCTGCAGCTCCTATGCAGTCGAAAGCACGAGGTCTGCATTGGCCCGTGTGAAGCTCGTCACTGCCCATTGCCCGCTAGCGGCGGCACGAGCATTGCGCAGCAGCCGCATGCCTCCGCTGCCACTCCATGCCAGCGACTCGCATGGCCACGCCTCCCGCTATGGCGGGCGCTGTGCAGTGAGCTGACACCAGGCCGCCAGTAACTTTGTGCCGCCAGCAAATGCTGCTGCCGCAAGCCTGGCGCAGCAGCGGCCGGCGAGCGCAGCCCAGCTGGCGACATATGCAGCAGCTATCGCTGGCCCTGCCACCGGCATTTGTCACCGCGGCCTGGGTGCAGACGCCGGCGGCACCGCCGGCACATCCTGTGCAGTAGCAGGTGCAAACGCATGCCAGATGCAGGAGCCGGCACCCGCGTCGCAGCCGGCGGGAGTGCTGACAACGTCCTTCGAGTGCCTGACGTGGTGGTTGGGCCGCGGCTGCCTGGCGGCGCCGGTCGTGCCAGCCCATGCCGAGCTGGGAGCCTCTGCCGCCGCTTATATGGCGGCGGCATCATTACCAGCAGACGGCAACGGCACCTGCGGCACAGACAATGCCGGTGCCATCGCCTGCCTCACCAGCAGAAGCTCCAGCTGTACAGCCACAGCAGTCTTCGGCGGGCTGTGCAGCACTGGCGGCGGCAGCTGCAGGCCCGCCCAGCGGCGTTGGCACGCCGCACGCTGATGAAACCGCAGATCCAGCACCAGGCGAGGGGCAGCAGCCATCGCCACCGATGCAGCATCAGCTGTACGAAGTCATGCAGCTGCCATCACCCCATCCACAAGCCAGGAGCACCTGCCGCCAGCCGAGGCGATGCCGCCAACGGTGGCTCAGCTGCAGCCGTGTGTGACAACCCCGCCTGCGGATGCACCGCAGCCTACGCGACAGTATCGACCGCCGCCGCCAGCACCGTGTGCAAATGTAGCCGCACCAGCGGCGCCACCAGCAGCGGCGCCCGTTGGCGCAGCCCTCGTCGGCGCAACAGGAATGGCTGGCGCTGACGCCGCTTACAGCGGCTGGAGGGGATTGGCGGGGCTGGAGGCCGCTGTCGGGCTCTGTAGCACGGCGGCAGCCTGCGGCGGCGGCGCAGGCTGCGCAGCCGTCACAGCCTGCGGCAGCGCCGGCCCCGGCGGCGCTAGCTCAGGCGTCTCCGGCGCGCTCTGCCGCTGCGAGCTGCAGCAGCCTGCTGCGACCCTGTTGCTGCCAAAGTCCTGTGTGCAGCAGCCGCATCCAGAGGCAGACCGGGCCGGCAACCCCAATGCACAGCAGGAGGCGGAGCAGCGGACACCAGCAGGACACAGTGGCCTTAACGCCGTCGCCTGTACATGCTGCCTGCCAGCTTGCTGGCGCTTGCGCGGCGTCTGGGGCATCGAAAGTCTGGAAGAAGGCCAATTCGCGGAAGGAGTTCCGGTTCCGGCTCCGGCGCCGCTGGAGTTTTCCATCAGGGATGCGTGGTGGTGACGTGATGGGGATGATGACTGGATTGCCCAGTCTGAAGCATTTGTGGACTCTTCCGCCGCCATTGTGTTGTAGTTCAAATCATTGTACATGATGAGGGATGCGGCGGACCGGCAAAAATTCACTTTTTGTGGACTAATCGGTTGCTCCTGATTTTCTGGCATGGTGATGCTCGTGATATCTATTTTTTCTAGCATTGTGATGCACCCTTTCCGAATTCGTGGTTGTGGTTTAGGCTGAATGCCGTGTTGTGCATTTGAGGTTTGGCTTCAGACACGTACCGTGTTGTTTATCATGCAAGCTCTGTAAAGAGTTGGTGACACTGACGCAAGTCACGGTATTCGTCACTATGCCGGCAGCGACAGATGAGGCGTAAACGGCCGTTCCTGGAAAATTGCTCACGGCTGAAGCCTGGACGCCATACAATGCGGCGGCATCTGCTGGGCCACTCGCATTGTGGTGGATGCTGCAAGCATACAAGGTGGCCAGTGGCGGTGGAGTCGTTGTCAGAAGAAATGCCCTGCAGTACAGCACACACCCTTGTTGCATCGGCCGTACTGGAGCGGGAGTAGAAGATGTCTGTGGCCACCAACAGGCCGTTCTGAAAAGATACAGCGCGAAAGGAACTCGCCAGGGCAATGCAATTCCAACTCAGGTGAAACACGCGTATATGATTACACAACAACAAGTTCGTGACCCACTTGCTATCCGGATTTCTGGTGGCCGTTGGCCACATTTGCGGCCGCAAGGGCCGCCGCCATTGTGAGGGCGGCCCTAGCCACCAGGAAGCTGGGCGGCAGCGGCGGCGGCGCCAATGGCTCTGCTGAAGCAGCTCCCGCCGGCTGTTTCTTTTCATCTGGCCCAGAAACAGCCGCCTGGCAAGCCGGCGCCTCTCCGCCGGGCTTCTGCTGATTCACATCATGAGATTTGACCCCTCCAGCCGCCGCGCCAAGACTCGACACCATCAGCACCGCAGCAGCTGCTGTGCGTGCGGTCGAGCGGTTGAGGCTAGCAGCGGCGAAAGTATCGGAGTTCTGGGTCAGGACGCTGGCGGCGTGGGCAGAGTAGTCATGAGGGGGTGTGCTGACCGGCTGGATCGGCGACAACTGAGTGGCGACAGCGGCGGCAGAGTCCGGGCGGCCGGAAAGCGGCTGATGGGCAGAAGATGTGCCGTCAGCAGAATGCTGTCCGTTGCAGGTCTGTGCGGCAGGCTGCAGTATATTGGCAGGCCCCTGCATGCACGACACCTCTAGGTGTCAGCACAACAGAGCTGGGAGCGGGACGAGTACATCCACACGAGTGTATTCGTGATCATTCATGCATGCCATCAGTGATCAGAGAGATCATATGATTAGGCACTCAGCAAGCTGGCTAATCTGAAACTGTTTTGTCCTGTGTCTTCATCGAAAATGTCAAGCATACTCTTCGGTGCACATGGTAGCCTGCAAATTTTTTTGTTCTTCGCAAAGCTGAAACATCAATGTTGTGCAGATGCCATTCAACGAGTCTCTCACCTGTGAGCGGGAAGGTCGAATGTCGTGCTGCCCATTCTCCAGTGGAGGGTTGACGCGGGCATGCTTGGCGGCACGGCCCAGAGCGTCCAGCACGACCGCAGCTGGGCCATAGTTGTCTGATGAGCAGTATGATGAATTTTCCTCCGACTGTGTGCAGCCTATGCCGCCTGACTCGGACAAGGCTGGCAGCGGGTCCGCCGCTTTCATCGCTGCACCCCGTTTGGCAGTCCTGCCTGCCCTTGTGACAGCTTTGCTGGCGCGGCTCGCCAATGGAGACGTGGGCTTCTGCGCACCGCCTGGAATGCCGCTGGACTGCCACACACCTGCAGCGGCGGGTGACTGCTTTGTCGGCGGCACCAGGCTGTTGGTGCAGTGGCGCCGCCGGTGCTGCCGGTAGTTACCCCGCAGCTTGCTTTCAGAGCGTCGGCTGCTGACCTCATGGCCGCAGCCCTCGCACGTCAGGCGCCACAGCTGTTTCATGTTGCTGAGTTTTCCGCCGTCTTGCTGTTGTGCTGTGGACAAGGTGCATTGCTGCTGCTTTTCATCGTTGCGGCGGGGTGCCGCCTTTGCTGACTCTCCGCCAGCTGCTTTGTTTGATGCCGACGCCCGCCGCGTCGCAAAGGCAGCTGGCGGCTTGCCGCCTGATGAAGCTTCATCTGCCGCATCTGCGCTGTTGTTGCCCGAGCAGCTGGAGGTCCCCGAGGTGTCCGCCAGACGCAGCGCGATGCAGCGCGCTGCATGTTTGTGCACATTCTCCCGCATGCGTCGCGCCGAGGTGTTGCTGCCGATCAGCTTTCCACAGCTCTCGCACTCGTGGCACCACCTGGGGCGGTCTGACTCCGCTGCTGCCACGGCTCCAGGAAAGAATCTGCCTTCTTTTGCGTCTTCAAAGCCTCCTACTGCATAGCGCTGACGCTTCTTGACAGCACTGTCTTCACCTGATGCGCCCCTGGAGGCCAGGCACAACTGGCTGCCCCTGTGGCGCCTGTGGTCCAATCAAGATAACAACCCCGATTCAGCTGTTTGTATAGACGGCATGGAACAAGGATCCCATCGATGATGTGTGATGTCCCAAATGCAAGACTTGCCTGTAGGCCTCCTGCAGCTTGGCATTCGACACGCTGCTTTTGAGCGTCGTCAGGCAGTCCTCGCAGGTGCGGCTCCAGCAGACTTTTGGAGCCGATGAAGCCATTGAATGTCGACGTAAGGGGCTGGTGAGCTGACTGGGTCGCGGTGGTGGTTTGGCGACTCGGCTGTGGGTGTTGCGGCAAGTTGTCGCTCGACGACTCGTCGTTGATGCTTCAGCGGCAGCAAACGACGAACGGGTAGACACTGCAGGTGGCAAGATGCCAAGATCGATCTGCGCTGGAGCAATTTATCATATGTGCATGTGTGATGAGTCGGACGGCATGGGCGGTGTCCCCGCCGTATTCGCCGCTGGCAGCTACGCGAACCACCGCCACAAAAACCGCTAAAACACTGGATGCGCACTACGTGTCAGGATTTAACGGTACACGGCAGTAGGAAGGTTGAAGCAGCGGCGACGGGGAAATCTTGCCGAATAGAAATGGCTCTACAAGCTCAACTCGGGCCAAATCTTGAGAAGTTACCATCGACATCGGCCATGCCGCCTGAGCTGCTGTGGGACAATTTAGAATGGCCATGGCTGCTGCCTTGAGAGGAGGTAGCCGGGCTGTGTCGACACAGCCTGGCTTTGGCGAATGAGCGGGGCTACCTTAAGCGCAGAAGCCTTTGGCCCGATGCCTGCAGGCTGCAAGTCCCCCCATTTCGACGAAGCCATTTGGTGTGGTCTGAGAGGCGTGTCGAGCTCGATGCTGGCTGGCCGCTGCACCCCTCGGTGAGCTCGCCGGCAGGGTTGTGCCGTGCTTTGTAACGGCAAATGAGCTTGAAGCCGCATCGTCTGCTGCGATAAGCACGGCTTGATGCACTGTTGTGCTGAGGTAGCAGGTCCACAGGACATTGTCTCATCGGCGCCATGCTACCACTGCTATACCGAATCATGGCTGGGTGCACCATTGGCCATGCAGTGCGAGATGCGCCTGAAGGCCACCCATAGATCGCTGTAACCGGAGGGATCCCAACATGGCCGGTGGGAGCTGTCGTCGGATGACCGGTACTCCTTTCGTGGGGGAGTGCCCTCGTGAGGACCGCAGCCCACAGCAAGAGGGACCCGAGAAGCCTCGGCAAAGGGTGATGAGGCCGCAAGCCGCGGGAGGGACAGGTGGCTGCCTGAGCGCTGGCTGCCGGGCAGCGGTTAAAACAAGGAGGATGGTAAACAGGACGGCTCGATGAATTGCAACCAAAAATTCGTGAGGTCACGAGCCGCAACCAAGCTAGGCGACTGTATGACAGCCATCTTGCAGCGACATATTGTTACAAGTTTGAAACGTGCCATGGCCAGCTGCGTGCATGCAGTCGGAAGCTTTAAAGCTGTGGTCGAGGGCCTTGCACGATTCGAACTGAGCCCGCCTTTGCGGCACGGCAAGGCGCCGCCATAGAACAGCCCGGTGTTGCAGCGCATGTCTATTAGCTGGACGAGTGCAATGTCGCACTGGCAGTCTGAAGATGGAGCCCAGGCCGGCAGTTGCTGTGTTACAGGCAGCAATTACTGGTCAGGAATCGGCTGATGTATCTGCAATCCTGCAGGCAAGGCCCTCATGCATGCACAGCATTCAACCTTACTGGATCGCATAGTGGAGGACAATGCGCAAATGGACATCCTGAGACATGCTTCCGTGCTGTCGCAGCGCGTCATTGTCTATGCTCAGCCACAACTGCAAGGGGCAGTAGACAATCCAGTGGAGTGCGTACCTTGAGTGCAATAGCAGTGAGGGGATTCCCACCCCTTCTAGTCCCTCAGGGCTTGCGACACGGTGTAACATTTATCTCTCTCTGCTGTGACTGTGATAGGCGGCTGCAAGGCTGGCAGCCGCCGTGCAGCTTTGGCAGAGTTCCAGCAGCAGAGGTAGGCGGCGATCCACCGGTCCACTAATGTAACTTGACAAAGAAGCCCGCCTTCATTATAATGAAGGTAATCACTCACGACTCTTCTGCATGCCAATGCATCAGCTGTGACATATATGTATAGACATATATATATATAGACATATATGTATGTATATATATATATATATGAGGGTGGCACTGACTGCTGCGCTGCAGCATCACACACACGTCTGCCGATGCGCAGGACAGCAACGTGCGGGATTGGATCCGCTGTTGCAGCTGAGGCGGCTGCTGTGCTAGCCCGCTTCCGGATGACTGCTAACCCTGAGCTCACATGGACACCGTCAGTTGTCCAAGTGAGGCACATTGGATATGGCGTCAGAGATCTTACGTCTACCACTTCAGAGTGGCACGTCCCACACAGAGTCCGCACAAGCTTCGTTGAACATCAGTAACCTCACTTTCACGTCGACCCACATTATCGATCTTTCTGGCGTGCAATCAGGACAGTCGGGGGTTCATCCACACCTGATATGGCAGCAGAAGCAGCAGCGGTGCTCAGCCGCTTCCAAGCATCTGCCGCCGCTATGTATGTATGGACACACCAACAGTCATCAAGGTACTGTGCAATGTGCACTATGCGTCTTGCACTGGGAACGGAACACGACGAGATTCATTTTCGCCTTGTGACAGCAAAGTCAACAAGCCCATACAGAACCCCTGCAGAACTTCGGCGGACTGACACACGCTATGGTGCTGTTGGCAGATTACCCTCATCCACCCAGCGGTACCGCGAAACACCGGTGTTTCGTTCGTTCACCTAATCTGTCTGGACCAAACTGTCGAAACAGGCAACGATGAAGTCCATTACAACAACCTGGTCTGCCTGGTTGACGGACTCACGCATGGATTGACCGTCCCAGGACAATTCCGGATTCTGTTGGCGAATGTGCTGCACTGCTGGGCACTCAAATCATGTGCCGCTCGTCGCCCACCACCGCGGCGTCACACTGCTGGCAGTGCCGCCGGTGCCTGGGCATGTGGTCCCGCCTGCCCATCACCACTGGCAGTGTGCTGCAGCCAAGTCGAAACCGTAGATAGTTGCCGATGCGCCGCGCCGAGTGCCGATGCCGGAAGATACGCAGGCGCACCTGCTGCCACGGCGTGCGGGAAAACCATCGCCAGTACGTGCAATTAGCTGCACCCTCGGTCCGGCACGTCCGAGGGCACACGCTGAGGGCCTACCAGCATGTGATCTGCAGGAAGCACGGAAGTCAATTCACTTGTGGGCTAATGCATAGCTCCGTGCATATTCATTCATACAGTGCCAGCATGCGGGTGCTGCCCAAGCTCCACGGCACAGATGATATCACTGTGCCTTGACCCGTATGCGCTTCTGATCACCTGGACATGCCGGCTTTGACCATTCTGCTGACAAAACCTGATACGCCGCTTGCACTGCGCCGCCATTTTGCAGGCTTTGCGTGTGGAACCGCATCGCCGCCGTGCCGTCATTGTCTGCCACCTCCAGCGCCACAACAGATTGCGTGCGTGACACTGAAAGCGCACATGCCTGCACACATTTGAACTAGCATCGAAACTGCGCAGGCAGAGCTGCGAGACGAATGCTTGCACGTGTAGATCTCTAATCTCTGCCTCGTCAGCCAGCCGTCAAGCGAGATTCGCATCCGTCTGACGCGGCTCTCGAACAGATGACGCCGCAGACTTTGCTGATTATAACTGTTATGTATCTACTGCGTATTTAGGCAGCGCCTTCTGTCGCTAGCAGACTGATCCGCGTGCCGGCAGCCAAGTCGTCTGGCAGCGAGACGATGACGACAGCTGACCTTGGTCCTGACATAGTTGAGAGAATTCTGGCTATGTTGCCTCTTCCAGAGCGGTAGGTGTATGCAAGTTTGTAGAATCATGTGTGCATCAAACTGAGCAACAGCATCTGAGAGCGAAAGCCTGCGCATTCGTCTCGCAGGTGCGCCGCCTCAGCGGTATGTCCGGAGTGGCGTGATGTGCTCTTGCCGTCGAGCCGGCTGTGGGAGGCGGTTGTGATCGATTCAGACTGCGTGTTGAGCGCATGTGACGCCATGGGCCGGAACTCGTTTCTGCCATGGATACGGCGGCGGGCACCGCGCCTGCTGCACCTCCAGTGCGGCATCAGCTTCGACCTCACCGTGAGCTGGCTCTCGATAGTGCTGTGACTCAATGCTCAGTAGTGCATTTTTGGGCAGCAATACCAAATTGGTCTCTGTCAGCCGCGACGATCGCATTCACAGCCACGCAAGCGCCTTTGAAGACTGAGATTCGATTCTCGACGAGTTACTACTGTTGCATCCGCGTCTTGACACGGACTTCCTTCCATCACTTGTATTCTGACGGCAGGTCGAGGAGACGAGGCGTGCCACGAGGTTTCTGCTCGCGCTCCTCACGATGCTTGACGCTGCCGCGTCGCCGCTTCAAGCGTTGCGCCTGGACGGGGGCGGCGCGGCATCAGCGGTGGGATATGAGCAGCTGGCCATTATCGCCGGCTTCGGCGCCACGCTGCGGCAGCTGGCCCTAGTCGACGTGCCGGGGCGCAGCCAGTGGGCGAAGACGCCGCTGGGCGTCGGCATCATGCATCTCCTTCGCTGCCTGCCGCTGCTGGAGGTGACAACTGACATTACAGGCAGCAGATATATAATAGAATCATCGTCAAAGCACAGATGTCTCTTGGCGTCAGACCTATTTCATGCCTTTTTTGCAGTCTGCCGCTGCTGGATGTGACAATCTCATGCATGTTCAATCTGCCAACGCAAGTCCAGTCTACCAACGCAAACAAGGTCAAATCGTTCAGCGACATGCTCGCGCGGCAATGTGGTCTGCCTCATCTACATGTGTCTGACATCCAGGATCTGGCGTTCAGCTTTCACGACAACGATGGTGGGAAGTACAGCGAGAGGTGGTGTCTCCCGCCACCCTGCGTCGTGGAGCTGCTAGTGGCCGCCGCCGCCGCCTGCCCGCGGCTGCGGTCACTGTCGCTGCGCGAGCAGCGCGGTGCATTCCAGTGCAAAGTCTCCTCGGACCTCGCGGGGGTGTCGCGGCTCAGCCGACTGACCGCCCTGACTGTGCACGACGCGCAAGCCCATATGGAGCTGCTGCTGACTGCGCTCACAGCGTTGACCGCCCTGCACCAGCTGTCGCTGGTCGAGAAGGAGCCTCTGCTGGAGACGCAGGACGTGTTTGCTTGGGGCTACTACAGGATCAAGCCGCTGCGGCACACGCTGTCAAAGCTCACCAGCCTGCACACCTTGCAGGTGAGCTCATGACCAGACTTGACTGCAAAGGCAGCGTGCAGTTGTCACGCACATCTGGTTTTGCAGAATCTGCTTCAAACACGATCTTGGGCTTGGAGCCGGTTGGGACGCAATCTGGCCGGTACCCATGCAGAATCCCGTCCGTTTCACAGCTTCTATTTAGTACGCTGAAGTTTCTTGTATTCCCTGTGCTGCGGGCCAGCCAGCTTTCGTGGCAGGACGCCTTCCCCGGCAGCCTCACACGACTGGTTCTCGCCCTGGAGCGGCAGACGCGGTGGCCGACAGACCAGTACCAGCACCTCGCCGCCGTGCAGCTGCCGCGGCTGACGGCCCTGCGCCACCTCGCAATCCTGGACGATCCCGACTTCGGCGAAGCCTGCCAGGCGATTGCGATGGCGGTTGGCAGACTGCCGCGCCTCCGCAGCCTGCACCTGGTGACGCGCCCTCCAAGAATCTTGCTGTGTGCTGTTTGCGAAGCAAACTTAAGCACCTGTGTTTTGCGTTCTGTGACCCAGCCGCTGACATACTGGCATCTAACGCCGCAGCCGCCCTGCAGATAATCGTCGGCATTGCTGCATCTTGCGGCTGCAACTCGAGCAGCATGCCGTGGTTGGGTTTGCAGTAGGCCCAAAAGTTTTCGCCGTGGCATGCAAACAGGCTTGCGTGTGCTGAAAACCATCAAATGGCATTTACTGTGTGCTACCATGCCCGTAGATACACTGCCGCATCTTCCAGCTTCCCGCGGACCTGTCCGGGCTGTCACGCCTCCAGCTGCTGGACCTGCGTGACAACACGGGAATGACGTACAATGGCGGTGAGGCGCTGGCGGCCGCTCGACTGTCGGACCTCGCCGCATGCCGGAGCCTGGACTTGCGCGGCAGCGGCCACCATGTGCACCGCGCCGTGTTCAGGCAAGCCATCATCCACACAGTACGGCACATATCAACAAGAATGATGACAACATGGCACATATGCCAGAAACATTATAAATTTCTGGTGCCTACACGGTATGTACGCACTGTTCTTGGTGAACAGTTTCGGCTGGGATGCTCTCAACCTGGGCAATATTGCAAAACACCGGGAGCGACTCCATCCAGAGACTTGCTCGATGTAAGCGACTCCCTGGTTCAACATTTCCATAAGGATGCATTGCGGCAATTTTGAAGAGTTACATTGCGATAAAATGTCTCGTGCTGGCAAAGAGTGTTATTTGCCAATGCCACCGATCAACGAGGTGTGAATGGAATGTGCAGGCGTGTGGCGTTGGCGCAGCTGGCCAGCATGCCTGCTCTCGAAGAGGTGATCCTCGACCCTGCGGCGCGTCGCGGCCCGGACAGAAGACGCATCGTAAATGCAGAACGCGCAATCGCCGAGATGCGGGCGGCGCGAGCCGCTGCGGCGCCGCCGGCGGCGGCGGGCGCAGCATCAGCGGCAGCCGCGATGGCGGCAGCAGCTGCGCCAGCAGTGCGGTTCGAGCAGAGCGATGTGCCCGGCGAGTCGGAAGCGTGGTCTTCGGTGGCTATAGACATCGAATTTGAGGCCACCAATTCCATCCTGGGGCGGCAGCTCGACCGCCAGATCTGGCGCACGCGGGCTCGCGGCAATACAACTCTCTAGTGTGATCACGAATTGATCACAGACGATCGTAGGGTTGGAGGCGGGCAGATGCCCCCAATGAACACTGTTTCAGAAATGAGAAAGTTGCAAATATGTGACATTGTGACGTGGTGGACGACGTGACGTGTCACTGCTATGTTGCGGCCGGCTCTGTTCTCCTGCCCGACGCGCTGGATGGGTGCCATCACGTTCCGCGCGCGCCCATGCGCGGCGTGCAGCACTGTGTACCTGCGACCCTGCAGTCGCTGTCCCCTTTAAGCGCAGCCGCCATGTCCTAATGTGTCTCTGAACAGACAGTGATGCACTCGCACTGATATTTGAGACTGCTAACTAGGCAAATGAACAGCGTGCGGCTACAGCGAAAACAGTATCACAATCAAGCGGTGAACTGCAGCTGATGCGTCACCACAGACGTGCAGGCCACGACAAAGGCGAGCTTTCATAACCCATCTGTAAGAGCCAATGCGTATTCATCACCACATCCGTAAGACTACAGGCTGCACCTGGCCCATCTACACGATCACCAATCCGTCCGACAGCTGTCAGACTGCTCACCGGACTTCCACAAGGTAGCTGCGACACTTGCAGAAGCCAAACGTGATGAGCGGTGACTCCTCAATCAGACATTATCCTTTCACATCTCTCTCTCGGATGCCTCAGATAGCCGCAGCCATGGCTGATGATGCTGCTTGCACCCTGCTGACGGATCTGCCTGGGGACATTTCGGAGCGTATCCTGGTACAGCTTGCGCTCCCGGACAGGTGCGTTGGCATTGTAACGCTGTGTCCTATACTGTGATGTGTATCCTGCGCTGTGCACACTTGAAAAATGCTTCTTCACGCAGCAGGTGTTCTGCGTCAGCTGTGTGCCGGTCCTGGCGCGACCTCCTGTCGCCGCCTGGCCACCTGTGGGAGGCGGTGGTACTTGAGGAAGATTTCCTGTTCAAGGCGCGCGGGCTGCCTGCGCTGTGCACCCGGCGGGAGCTTCCGCTGCTGCGGTGGCTGCAGTGCCGGGCGTCACACCTGCGGCAGCTGCAGTGCAGCATCGACTTCAATTTCACTCAAAAGGTGTGGTCATGGAACGGCTGCCCATGCTATCAGCTCCCCCATGTCGGCGGCGCGGCATTATCTTGAAGGTATTCGCGCTTCTACGCCACGTCAGGCTGCAAGCACGCCCTGCCAGCAAGCTTTGCGCCCACGACACTTACACTGACAGCCACACAGCTGAGCACCAGCAGGCGCTCTGCTCTGTGCGTACACGTGACTTCACACGTGACTTCACATCGCTACCATAGGACAATGCGCTCCCAGGCGGCTTCCTGCGGCGCTCCTGCACACGCTCAGCGCGGCGGCATCAGTCAAACTGCTGTGGTAGGTGTGCCATCTGACTGCAGGAGGGAGATGCGCTCCCGGGCGACTTATTGACGGAGCTGCTGCGCCAGCTCAGCGCCGCGGCGCCACCTAAGCTGCTGTGATATGTGTGATATCGTCTAGGTTCTCATCATATGTGCTTTATGCCACAGAGCTGCTGCCGCAGGAGGGTGACATACTCCTGGGCGACTTCCTGTCGGCGCGGCTGCGCACGCTGGGCGCCGCGGCGCTGCTCAGTGCTGTGTATCTTCCCATAGTCGTGGTGTTTTCAATGTAGGATGACACGCTACCGGGCGACTTTCTGTCGGCGCTGCTGCGCCAGCTGAGTGCCACGGCGCCGCTGCAGGCGCTGCGACTGGACGGCGAAGCCGGCGCGGCGCTGCGGTCGCGTGACCTGCCGCCAATCGCAGGGTTTGGCACAGCGCTGCGCCAGCTGGCGCTGCTGGACCTGGCGCAGATGCGACACGACGCCCTACGCGACCTCATCTGCAGCCTGCCGCTGCTCGAGGTTATCCTCAAAAATGGGCTCTAATCACGAAAGAGACCCGTTTGCTTCTCGGCGGCAACTGGCGCTGCCGGACCGCCGCCGGATGCGGCACGACGGCCTGCGCACACTGCTCATCCGCGACCTGCCGCTGCTCTATCAAAGCCCAGAGAATGAACCCTGAGATTGAACACGAAGCATCTTGGCAGATTCACGCAGGCCACACTGCATGTGCATTGTGCTAGCTCCAGCTTTACGAAGTTCTATTTTCAAAATTTTAGTGCACATTCAGCCGTCTGATGTGCAGGACCTGGCGGTGTGCTTTGACGACGACAGCAGCGTGTACCAGTATCGTCCTGCCAGCGTGCGCCCCTGCGGTTTGGCGCTGCTGGCAGCGGTCGCCGCCGCCTGCTCGCGGCTGCGCTCGGCGACGCTTGCTGAGCACCGCGGACCCTGCAACGACACCGGATACGAATTCCCTGACTTCCTTGCCGACGCCCATGCCGATGCCTCCGGAAAAGCCTGTCCGGTGGACAGTTTGACGGAAAGTCTGCCGCGATTGTCGGCGCTGACGGCGCTGGCACTGCACGACGTGCACGCCGAACTGGGCCCGCTGCTGGCGGCGCTGCCGGCGGCGAAGCAGCTGCGCCAGCTGTCGCTGGTGGAGGCGGGGCATGGCGGCGGCGGCGGCGGCAGGGCGGCGCCGCTTCCCCACGCGCTGTCGGCGCTCACCAATATGCACACTCTCCAAGTTTGCACCTTTTTTTGCAGCCTGCACTTGGTGAGCGAAATCCCCGCCGCCTTCTGCGCCCATGGATGTGCTTGGCAGCGTCACACGCATCAGAGAGCATGGCCATCGCCTGCACACATGTCCATTCTACTACGTCTCATGCTTGGCTAGAGCAGCTTGACCAAATATGTGGCCCCGCTAGGAATCTGTCAGCATATTTGGCAGCCGGTTAGCTGGCTGGAAGCTTGCCCAAGTTTGGCAGCGAGGCAATGCACCTCTGTGGAGCAGAATGACTTGTGTAACAGCTGCTGCGGACGCGCTGTGACATTTGAGAAGCGGCTGTATCCGCCCTGAGGCCCGCTGAATTCCAAGGCTGCACAGAAACATGAAGGTTCTTGAGGCGAGCCTGTATATCTGCTGCAGGTGCATTGCGGCATCGAGCACCTGCCGGCGAACCTGTCAGGCCTCTCGCGCCTGCAGCTGCTGGACCAGCGCGGCAACACCAGCCTCACAGTGAGAGGCGGCGCGGCGCTGGCGGGCGCTGGTGGGTTGGCGCACCTCGCCGCCTGTAAAGCACTGGACCTGCGCAGTGGCAGCGGCGCCTCAAGACGCCAGATGCTGAGGTATAAATCTGCCCTGAACATGTACATCTCTGAACCTCCAGTAGTATGTATGCACCAACCAGCGCCTTCAGCGGCAGCTCGACATGGGGGGGCCGCTGGGCTTGACCGGCCTCGCTGCCTGCCGGGCGCTGGACTTGCACAGCGCCAGAAGTGTCCCGAGGCGCACCATACTTCCGTGTGCCTCATGTCTCACAGAGGGCTCGATCTCTGACCCTTTGCTGAGAATCACCCTTCAGCGGCGGCGGGGCGCTTGCAGCCTGGCTGCCTGGCTGCTGCGTGCCGGAGCTGCACAGCGGCAGCACCATGCTCAGGTGGGTATGTGTTGTGGCCTTGCGCAAAAACAAAACCCAGGATTCACAGACCAGCACCCTTGACAGCAGCACAGCACTGGCTCTGGCATCTGCTGTCGTCATTGGCAGCGGCGGCCGCAGCATCATTTCCCTGTTCCTCGATGATAGTCTAGGCGTGCTCAATACCAGCTGTCGAAAGATTGCAGGCCAAAAGCCATGGAGCAGCTGGCGAGCATGCTACCACTACAGGCAGTTGGCCTGGATCCAGGGGCTGCCAAGCCACGTTGTATGGAGGTAAACGGAACAGCCTACTGCTGTCCTGTTCTCGTGCACAGGCCAGAAGCCCTAGAGCATCTGGCGAGCATGCCAGCGCTGCAGGCGGTGTCGCTGGATCCAGTGGTGAACGAGCCTCTGTGTGGCCGCGACGACGAGGCGGAAGCGGTCAATGACATGCGGGAAGGAGCGCAGGACTCTGCTGCGGCAGCAAGGGTGGCTGCGGCGGCGGTGACATCGGAGGCGGCAGCATCAGTGACGACGGCGCTGTGTAATGTGCAATTCGTGAGGGGTAGCTTTCACAAGTGGGAGGAGTGGGCAGCAGCGGGTGTGAAAATCGACTTCGAAGCAGTCAACTCGCTACTGGGGCAGGTACTTGACTGCCAGATGCTGCTGAGCGGAAGCGGCAGCATGCCGAGCAAGACTGTCATCAACCAAAGAGAAGGCGTTGGGTGTATTGCCGCCAGTCCTCTCCTTAAAGCATATGTTGACGATCGTTTACGCGCTGGTGTCCAAAAGCCGCAACATTCCCCACCGTTTATGACTGCCATGCGCGTGTGCTGCTGCTGGCAGATCACGCGCATTTAGATCTCGCACGTCTTCTTGTCCTTCAGCCGCCACTGCACAGGCTTCGCTGCTTTCGGCGCCATGCACCAGGCGATGTCAACTATCCAGCAGGCTGAGACACACACTGCCAGGTACGGCAGGAAAGGCGAGGTTTCTGACTCCTCCAAGCCGGCTTCCCAGTGCTTCTGATTCCCCAGTTCAGCATGGAGAACTGGCATCGTCAATTCATTATCTGATGTGATCAAGACGATTTCTGACTCGGCTCTGCAGCTGGCAGCGTCAGCGACCTGGAAGCCATCGTTGTGTCGTCCTTCCACGACCTGCCAGGGCGGCTGCTGTTTAACGGCACAAGCCGCGCCGCTGCTGCGCAGTTGCAGCGTGTTGATTGACACGCTGTAGCATGCAACCGCGATGTAGTGTGACCACCAGGCACAGTCCGCTAAAATGGGTGCAGTCACAAAGACGGGATCATATTTCAAAACGCAGCAACTCCTTTTCAACAGGGTTTGACCGCTTTGGGGTGCTCAATTTTGACCTTTATGAACGCTAATCAGCCTGAGTGAGGCTGGGACAGTGTAATCTCTCTCTCT